>Ga0335070_10007825_pt1 | contig 12523 bp, 7 predicted proteins | sample Lox_Sample_13_FD_206722 | JGI IMG/M metagenome (GOLD analysis project Ga0335070, IMG submission 206722) | Soil microbial communities from Loxahatchee National Wildlife Refuge, Florida, United States - Lox_Sample_1.3 | ecosystem: Environmental > Terrestrial > Soil > Wetlands | place: USA: Florida...
AGACGTGGTTCTGAGCCCTCGAGGATCTAAGTCTATTCGGGCACGATAGCGTCCATCGGCTGTTCGCTGTTCGTCGTTCGCAAGGCCCTGGAAGTGCGAGTCACGGAAAAGAGCGAACGCCAACCGTGAACGACGAACGACTACCGACCAACCACGCCCTCACTGTGCCACAAACCCAAACAGCACGAGGATGCAGATCCACAATCCGGTCATGAAATGCCAATACCAGGAAGTAATGTCCACGACGATGCGGCGAGACTCGACGGGGTAACGCAGGAGCAACGCCGCTAGGCAATACATCAATGCCAAGATGCCTCCCGCCAAGTGAATGCCGTGCATGGCGGTCAGGATGTAGACGAACGAGTTACTGGTGCCGCCGCTGAGGCGGAATCCTCGTGAGGAGAGCCAGTTCCAAACCACGAGTTGCCCGGCGAGAAAGAGAAGACCGAGAACCGTGGCCACACTGAGCCAGGGAACATGGCGCTCATCGCCGAGGGAAACGCCGGGGATCGATTTAACTGGGGCCAGCGCGGCCTCGCGTGTGACGGCCCGGCGAGCCAGTTCCATAGTGATGCTACTGAGTGTGAGAACGAACGTGTTCGCGAGCAGCAGGGTCCAGGGAAGAGGGACCGGAACCCAGGTTGGGGTGTAGGTTTGGCTGTCCGTATCCCAACTCAAAAACCCACGCCGTGCCACGTAAACGACGGTGAAGGAAACGAAGAGCATCACAATCGGCGTCAGAAAGACGGCCAATGCCAGCCGCGCGTTTCGCAGGCGCTGACCATAGTTGGGCATGCTGTCGCCCCTGCCGTGGTCTCCCCGCTCGCCATCGTCTCCGCCGCCGGTGTGAGGTGGCAGTTCACCACCCGTGTGACCCGTGGATGATCGCTGCAAACTGTGAGTCAGCCAGGCCATGATTTGCTGTCTAAGATATCGTTCTCGCTACGCCCGTCGCTGGGAGCTAGCAGAAAATGAAATGTCGATCGTCTGCCGCCCACATCCCCTTGTACTAGATGATCGCACTCAGTTTCGCGCTTCGTAAACACAGTTCGTTGTGGGCAAGGGAAAGAGAAGAAAGGCGGCAACAGGTTACGGCCGTTAAGATCCGAAGTCACAGCCACGGGTGAGTCGTTGGTGCGGCTGCCAGCCTGCCAGGGGGAGCGATTCTGAAACGCTGCGGGAAAGCAGATCCCGGTCGCACAGAGAAAAGGCGCGGAAGTTATCCGCGCCCTTCTCGTTTCCAATCTGCCGGCTACTTCGGTGCTGCCGGTTTCGCAAACGCTCCGCACGCCCCCTAGTTGACGGTGAGCGTGACGGGCTTCGAGTTCTGCGTGACATCTTCGGTTGCAATCACCGTGAGGCCGTAAGGGCCGGGCACGGTGGTCGGGTTCAGGGTTATTGAGGTCGAAGCCGTCTTGCTCGTGTCGGCCACGGAGGTCGCCGTGACTCTTACCGAGCCGGGCAGACCGGCAGCGATCGTTGGGGGCGTGTAGGTACCATGGGTCGCGTCGGCCGCCACGATCGTTTGCCCGCTGAGTGAGGGGCTCACGGTCCATGCGACTCCCTTGTTAGCAGGATCGTTGGAGACGGTCGCGGTGAGAGTCTCTGTTTGATTCGTCCAGCCAACGTTTTGGGGGAAGATAGGTGTCCCGCCGCTGAGCGAGACGCTGATCGAGGGGGCGCTGCTGCTCCCGCAGGCAACCAGGAACGCAGCCAGTCCCAGCGCGAGGCACAGGCTGGCGGGCACGGAGTACTTGGACACCTTTCTTCCGGCAAAGCCAACCACAACAACGCCCGCCAGAGGCAGAGTCAGCGGCAGCCAGGGCAGGCGGTTGTCCGCTCGCCGATGCTGCTGCGGCCTGCCGGGGTTCGAGTTCGGACCGGAGGTTGTGATGGTGAGGGTCTCATCCGTCGGTCCAGCGCCAGCCGGGATCGGGTTGGTACTGAAACTACAGGTGACGGTTGCGTCGGGAAGGCCGCCACACGCCAAGGTAACGCTGCCCGCAAAGGTTCCGCTGCTTGTTGGCGTTACCGTGAACGTGGATGTCGCGGATTGGCCGGAGAGTACGGTTCCGGGGGCCGAAGGGGTCGTCATGTCAAACGTGGGAGCATTGATCGTCTGCGTGAGCATGTCAGAGGTGCTGCCAGCGTTGGCTGAGTCTCCACCATAGACAGCTGTAATCGAGTGGTCGCCGGAGGTGAGCGTGGAGGTTTCAAACGTTGCCTGGGCGCTGGGTATTATGATGTCCGGAACGCCCAGGGTGCCGGTGCCCAATGTGGTCGAGCCGTCTTTGAAGGTCACGGTGCCGCTAGGCGTGTGGGAACCAGTGGTCGTGACAGTGGCAGTGAAGGTCACCGGGGAACCGAAGTCCTGTGGGTTCTGGCTGGAAGCGAGGGTGGTGGAGGTGGAGGCAAGCGAGGCGAGGGCCCAGGCGACAAAGAGGTTGTTGACGTCAACGGAGCCAAGGCCGGTGACGAGATTGTAACCGGTGGTGGGATCGGAGTTAAATGCGCTGAAGCCCAGGAAGCTCGAACCTGTATTGGGGCACTGCAACGCTACCGGTTGATTGGACGGTTCGCCAGGCGAACACCACGCGCCATTCGAATAAGCTCCGGTTGAGCCGGTGGTAACGTGGTTAAAGGCTTTGTTGGCGGGCGTAGCCGCCAGCGAGTAGAGCATCGGATTGATGTTGCCGAGGCCGGGAACATCCTGGATGCCATTCGCAACCACGTACTGGTTAAGCAAGGCCACGATGCCGGCAAACACCGGGGAGGAGACGGAAGTGCCGCCAAAAATTGTGCAAGACCCAGTTCCCGCTAAGCATGCATTGAGCATGGCGGGAATTCCACTGGCGCAGGTGCCTTCCGTACAGACGATATAGCCGGGGAAGTTGGCGGAGGCGAGCAGGGAAACGTCCGGCGTGTAACGGGCTGGGGTAGTAGTCACGCCGACTCCACTGGGGTTGATGGCACTCGCACTGATGCCCGCCTGCCAGGATGGCTGTGGGAAACCGCTCTGACAGACGAAGTTAATATCGGCAGTGACGCAGTTGCTAATACCGCCGCCGCCGGCAGCAATTCCGATAAACTCTTGCGCAGTCGCCCAATTGGTGATCCCGTAGAACGTGCAGAAGGAGGGTGGGGAGGTTTGCGAGCAGATCAGGCCGAATTCTTCGGCATCGTTCCAAGCCTGTTCGGGGATATAGGTTATGGCGGAGCCGCCGTTACTATCGTTTGTCGAGTTCCAGTACGTCGAATTGTACTCGTTGGGGCTGATGGCTGGGATTGAAGTCCCGCCAACGCCGGTGACTTCTGGGCTGCTGGCCGGGTAGGCGACCGCGTATCCGTAGTACGCCAAATTATCTCCGTAGTCGCACTCGGCCGCGCCGGTGTCGCCAGTGGAATTCATGAACGTAATGCCCTCGGTATTCGCCAATTGGAGTTCAGTTTCGTCTGCATCGAAGGAACCGACCTCGGCGAGCTCGCAAGGGGCGGTATAACTCATGGTCATCACCGGCGAAACAACGTTATCAATGGCGTAGTAGAGGGAGTCCACGACGCCACTGCCATTGGGATCGGTGGCATTGACATAAATAACCTGAGCATTGCGAGCGGCAGCGCCGGACCATTCGATATCCAAGTCGGCTTCCGGCAGATCACCATAAATGTTCGTCGGGTCGCCGTTTACAAGGACATACTGAAAATTGGCGGTGTTGCACGCAGTGATGATGTCGTTGGCGTCGGTGGTGCAGTTGATCGCCGACAGGCCGAAGCCCGTGCGGAAGGCAGTCAAATCGCCCTGGTAAATACCGGTCTCGCCGATGACGGCCAGCGTTTGTCCAGTACCATCAATGCCGTTCTGGTAGAGCGTGTTGATGTCGTAGATGGCACCAATGTCACCCGGAGCCAGAAACAGGTAGTTGCTGCCTGAGTATGGGAAAGTGTAGCCCGGCCGGGCGCGGCGGGCCTGCGATTTGAGGCGGAAGTTGTTCAAGCCGCGGAGGCCGGAGACAATGCCGGAGAGCGCGGCAGGAATCGTGGGCGGAACGGTGTTGGCGAAGTGCGTCTCGCCGTCCACCTCGTAGTTGTGGATCTCGGTCTGGAATGTCTTTTCGACCTGCGCGGCGGTGCCGCTGAAGACGATCCAGTTACGCCCGCGGGCGGTGCGGAGGATGGTGAAGCCCTGTGACTGGAGCCAGCTCGTGAGCTTCCTCAAGTCATTGGGGCTGAGGCCGAAACGGTCGGCGTACTGTTCGGGCGTGAGCCATTTGTGATAGTAGGCCGAGTGGGGATTCTGCTGATTCGCCAGAAGCTTGTTCAGGGCCCGCTTCTGGCTGGCCGATGGCACTGTAAGCAGGGTCATGTAGCTCATTTTGAGCGAGGGATCAACTGCGCCCTGGTCAAATTCTGGTCGTGCCTGCATGGGCACGCCGGCTGCGAGCCGGACGGTTTGAGTTGCGACGATGGGCGCCGAAATGCGATCAGGCGCGGTCGCAAAGCAAAGGGTGGAAAGAGTAAGAATCGACAGGATGGTGAAAGAGAATTTGGAGGGGCGAAAAGGGGACATAAGCACTCCTTGATTTGGAATCAAGATTGAAGGACACCATCTTAATCGGATTTCTCGCAATGTGATCATTTTTTATTACTGGATGGTGACACACGGAGGAGCAAGGGAAGGAAATCTCCTTCGGTCAATGACCAGGGTTCCAGGGGAGGTGGGCGGAGTGCGTTCTGGCTGCGTCAACGACAGAAGCCGGACGAGGTGGTTTCTCATCTTGGTCCGGCGAGAGCGGGTGTTCGTTTAGAATGGAAGCGTCGGCGGGCTGGTTCGGCGTGCGAAAGTGGCGGAATTGGCAGACGCACCAGACTTAGGATCTGGCGGGGCAACCCATGGGGGTTCGAGTCCCCCCTTTCGCACCAGGACAAGTCAAGTAGAGATCCTTCGGCTCGCTGCGCTCGCTCAGGATTGCGCCTGCGGGCTCCCGTCGCGCTCGCTGCGCGAGCGCTCCTCACGCCCGCAAAGCGGCGCAACTTAGGATCTGGCGGGGCAACCCATGGGGGTTCGACTCCCCCCTTTCGCACCAGAAACTCCCGGACCCCGTGATTCCTCAGTTGACCCGGGCGCCATGCCTTTCCTCCCTTGCCTCTACCCTGTACACTGCCTGCTATGAACACGCCGCCACAACCGAATATCAAGTTTGTGAATACTCCCGATTATCGAGAAACCTACGCGAACAGCGTGCAGATCCGGGTGAACGTCTGGGATTTCCTCCTGGTGTTCGGAACCATGCAGCAGAGCTCCGAGACACATATGGAACTGCGCAATTTCCAGGGGATCTATCTCAGTCCGCAGCAGGCGAAAGCGCTGATGTCGCTCTTGCAGCAGAACGTGGCCAACTATGAGGCTGCCTTTGGCCAGATTCAGTTGGAGCCTCGGGCTGCGAGCGGGCCTGTTCACTGACGCGGTCCGGTGCTGGCTGACTTGGCCTTGAAACCACAATCTCCACCCGCTTCGTCACCTTGGACCCGGCAACTGCTGCTGTTTGCCCTGATCTTTGCCGGGCTGATGCTGTTGCATGCCCCGCTGCTGCGCCTCCCGTATTTCTGGGATGAGGCTGGCTATTACATACCGGCGGCACGGGATCTGTACTTGAACGGCGCGCTCATTCCGCAGTCCACGCTTACGAACGCCCATCCTCCGCTGGTGATGGCGTGGCTGGCGTTGGCCTGGCGTATTGCCGGATGTTCGCCTCTCACGACTCGTACTGCTATGCTCGTGGTAGCGGCGTTCGCGCTGCTTGGAGTCTTTCGGCTGTCGCGATTTGCCGCCAACCTACCGATCGCCTGCGCAACGGTAGCTCTTACGGCTATCTACCCGGTCTTCTTCACGCAGAGTTCTCTTGCCCACCTGGACTTGGCGGCTGCTGGTCTGACGTTCTGGGGACTCGCCGCGTATTTCGCCGACCGGCCCTGGAAGCAGACACTCTGGTTTTCGCTCGCGGCGCTCGCCAAGGAGACGGCGATTCTGGCGCCTGTGGTGCTGTGCGCCTGGGAACTTTTTGCTGACTTCGCTCGCCCAAGGTGGGAAGAATTCCTGCCGCCCCAAACGCGACGCATTCGGCCGCTATTTCTGTTGCTGCCACTCGTCCCTCTGGCGGCTTGGTACGCCTTCCACTACGCGAAAACCGGATACTTGTTCGGGAATCCTGAGTTCTTCCGCTACAACGTCGCTGCGACGCTGAATCCTCTGCGGATCCCCCTGGCGCTAGGGTTACGGCTGTGGCAGCTCTTCGGATATTCCGGCTTGTACCTCCTGACGCTGGCCGCGTTGCTCGCCCTGCGGCGCCCGGCGCAGATCGAGAGCGGCATTGCGCGACCGCGTATTCCCATCTGGATGCAAGCGTCGATGCTGGCGGTGATCCTTGCTTATCTGGGATTCATGTCGGTAGTGGGTGGGGCGGTTCTGGCGCGTTACATGCTTCCCGTGATACCGCTGGTCATCCTGATTCTGATCTCCACGCTCTGGCGACGATTGCGTTACTGGGGGCTGGCAGCAGCAACGGTTGCGATCGCGTTCCTAGCGGGACTCTTTACAAATCCGCCGTACGGCTTCTCACTGGAAGACAATCTTGCCTACCGCGACTACATCGTGATGCATGCCGAAGCAGACCGTTTTCTGGCGATGCAATATCCGCGGGCGCGCATACTCACCGCCTGGCCGGCTTCAGATGAGCTCTCGCGGTCCTGGTTGGGTTATGTTGCACAGCCCTTCCCGGTGCTCAGAATCGAAGATTTCACCGCCGAACAAGTGGCGATTGCAGCCAGAGCGCGGCAAAGATTCGACGTGGCTTTCGTGTTCTCGACCAAATACGAGCCACCGCATCCACTGTTTGAAGGCTGGGCGGCGTGGCAACGGGTCAAAGAGAGATACTTCGGTTATCATCGCGATCTCGCGCCTGAAGAGATCGCGCAGCGGTTGGGAGGGCAGATTGTGTTCCACAAACACGCTGAGGGCCAGTGGGTCGCCGTCATTGATGTTCGGTGATTCTTCATGGTCAAGGGTTCCCGGCAACAAAGAAGTCCGGTGTCCGTATCGTCTTCGAGTCGCCAGAGCAGATCTCTCAGGGAGACTGCAGTGAACATCTTCCACATCGTTGGAGCGCGGCCCAATTTCATGAAAGTTGCGCCCGTGCTGAATGCCTTGAAAGAGCGAAAGAACGTGGCGCAAAAGCTCATTCACACCGGTCAGCATTACGACGTGAATATGTCCGACGTGTTCTTCCAGCAGCTTGGCATACCAACTCCTGATCTAAACCTGGCGGTAGGTTCCGGCTCCCATGCCAAGCAAACGGCGGAAATCATGGTGCGGCTGGAGCCGGTACTCCAAGAGCGAAAGCCGGATGTGGTGCTCGTTTACGGCGACGTCAACTCCACCGTGGCGACAGCGCTGGTATGCGCCAAGCTCAGGCTGCGCTTGGGTCACGTCGAAGCCGGTTTGAGATCATTTGATCGCACCATGCCGGAAGAGATCAACCGGTTGGTGACCGATCAACTCGCGGACTTGCTCTTCACGCCCTCTGAAGATGGAGATGCGAACCTGAAGCGAGAGGGAGTCCCGGCAGAAAAAATCTTCCGGGTCGGCAATGTCATGATCGACTCGCTGGTTCGCCTCTTGCCGCTCGCACAGAAACATCGGCAACGGGAGTTACCAGAGCGGTATGCCCTGGTTACGCTGCATCGACCGGCGAACGTTGACAATAGCTCCGCATTGAAAGGAATTCTGCAGTCGCTGTTCGAGGTCAGCCGAGATCTTGCGGTAATCTTCCCCGCGCACCCGCGCACACGCAAGCGAATCGCTGATTTTGGCCTCCACGCTGGGCAACTGCGCGTGCTTGATCCCTTGCCCTACGTCGAGTTTCTCGGAGTGCAGAGCCGCGCCACGGTGGTGATCACCGATTCAGGAGGCATTCAGGAAGAGACCACCTATCTGGGCGTTCCCTGCCTTACGGTGCGCGAGAATACCGAGCGCCCGATTACGGTCTCGATGGGAACCAATGTCCTGGTGGGCCGCGATCCCGAAAGGCTACGCATCGAATTGGCGAAAGTGCTCGGAGGGAATGCGAAGAAAGGGACTGTCCCGCCGCTTTGGGATGGACACGCTGGAGAGCGTATTGCCGATATTCTGGTTGGGTAGCCGGCTTGAGTGCCTGTTGTCGTTTGCAGCGTTACGGAGAGGGGACTAAGACCTCCGCCATGTTCGAATAGCCACTCTCGATGTTGTTGGCGTCTACCGCCGTGACCACATAGTCGTAAGTCTGGCCCGCTGAGACACTGTTATCCGTATAGGCGGTATTCGCGTCGCTCGAGTCAATCTGCGCATAGTTCTGGTCCGTCGGCAGCTTGCGGTAAACGTTGTAGCTGACCGCGCCGTTGGAGGCATCCCAGGTGAGATCGACCCAGTGCGAAGCTGGTGGTGTGCCGTTGCCGGTCAGTGACTGCAAAGTGGGCGAATTCGAGGCATTGCTGACAAACGTCAGCGTTGCATTGGCTGTCCCGGTCACGCTCGGCGTAAACGTCACCGTGAACTGAGTGGACTGCCCCGCACCGATAGTCTTCGGCAAGGTAATGCCGGAGAGGGCAAATTCACTGCTGTTGATGCTTGCTGAAGAGACGGTCACCGAAGCGCCCGTCGCGGTCAGAGTGCCATTGAGCGGAGAACTCGAGCCGACTGCAACATCGCCGAAGTTCAGCGTTGCGGGGGAAACGGAAAGTTGGCCTTGCAAGCCCGTGCCGGAGAGCGGAATGTTCAGCGGTGAATTTGACCCATCAGAGACGATGGCAAGGGTGCCGTTAGCGGAACCAGGGGCGGTCGGAGCAAAGGTGGCCGTAAACGTGACGCTCTGAGTTGGAGTGAGCGTTGCAGGCAAGCTGAGTCCGCTGATGGAGAATCCCGCCCCGCTAACGTTCGCCTGCGAGATGGTGACGGTCGAACCGCCGGTGTTGGTCAGCGTCTCCGACAGATTGCTGCTGTTGCCCACTGGAACGTTGCCGAAGGCAAGACTCGTCGGGTTGGCGGTCAGGGTTCCGGGAGTCACGCCGGTTCCTGAGAGCGGGATGCTCAGGTTGGGATTGGCTCCGTTGGAGGTGATGCTCACGCTGCCGCTGGCAGCCCCGCTCACGCTGGGCGCGAACTGCGCGCTGAACGTCGTGCTCTGGCCAGCCGTCAGGGTCAGAGGCAGGGAAAGTCCGCTCATGCTGAACCCAGTACCACTGATGCTGGCAGCGGAGATCGTAAGGCTGGATCCGCCGGTGTTGGTCAAGGTTTCAGTTAAGGTCTTCGACTTGCCGATCTGAACGTTGCCGAAACCCAGGTTGGTGGGATTCGGCGTGAGCTGCCCCTGGGCAACGCCCGTTCCGGTGAGCGGCACGGTGAGCATCGGGTTCTGCGCATTGGAGTTGATGGTCAGCGCGCCACTGCTGGCCCCGGCTGCGGTTGGGGTGAAGATCGCATTGAAGGTGGTGGACTGTCCGGCGGTGAGCGTTACCGGCAAGTTTGGTCCCGAGTAACTGAATCCGCTGCCCGACACGGACGCGCTGGAGATCGTGACGTTCACACCGCCGGTATTGGTGATGGTCAACGGCACAGTCTGACTGTTGCCGACGATGACATTGCCAAAGTTCACGCTGCTGGGAGTGGAGGTCAGAGAACCAGCGGCCAGCCCGGTCCCGGAAAGTGGAATGTTCAGCGGCGAGTTGGAAGCGTCTGAAACGATGGCCAGCGTGCCGCTGGCGGAACCGGCGACGGTCGGAGCAAACTTGGCCGTGAAAGTCACACTCTGATTCGGCGTCAAGGTGACGGGCAAGCTGAGGCCGCTAATGGAGAATCCGGCGCCAGTGACGTTTGCTTGTGAGATCGTGACTGAAGATCCACCGGTGTTGGTGAGTGTGTCGGACAATCTGCTGTTGTTACCGACCTGCACGTTGCCAAAGGCGAGGCTGGCGGGATTCGCGCTCAGAGTGCCGGGAGTGACTCCGACGCCAGACAAGGGCAAAACGACCTGATCTCCCTGTGCGTTAGGCCGAATCTTCGATCGCGTCCGGCTCTGGGCCGCAGTCGTGGAGAAGGTAACGCTGCCGCTAAAATTGCCGGCGCCCGTCGGCGCAAACGTGATCGTGATCGAAGTGGTGTCTCCTGTGTGCAAGGTAAGCGGCAGGGTGAGATTGCTCATCGAGAACCCGGCACCGCTCAATGTGGCCTGATTCACCGTGAGATCGGTAGAACCGCTGTTCGAAAGAGTCACGTTGGCGGTCTTGTTGTTCCCCACCTTGACATTCCCGAAGGAAACCGAAGAAGGATTCAGGGTCAGCTGACCCTGCGTTACCGCGTTGCCGGTGAGTGACACGGAGGCCAAAGCTTGGCCGTTGTCACCGACAAGCGAAACAGTGGCGGAATCCTTCCCCGGGGCGGATGGCTGGAACTGAACGCTGAATCCCACCTGCTGTGAGGGCGTGAGTACCAGGGGAAACGAGACCCCGCTAATCTGGAAGTCCTGACCTAGGCCGCTAACGGAGGCGATAGTGACATTGGAAGTCTTGAAGTTCGTGACCGTATTCTGAACTGATTTGCTGCTGCCGACAGCAACTGTGCCGAAGTCGATGCTAGCGTTACCCACGACCACCGTGTCGTTGATTGGGTCCTGTGAGTTTCCGAGAAACTGACACCCGGTGAGCGAAACAAGGGCAAAGGCGACCAGAACGGAGAAGACCCAGGGGCGAGCCGTCTGATAAACGTTCACAGCAGCGACCTCTTTGTGCCGCATCGTGGATCCTGCGGCGGGGGATTTCAGGTCACGGGGTAACGCAAGCCACTGCGCCCGCGACTCTATTGTGGCTGCCGCTAACTCGGTCCCGTAGATTGCGAAAGGACTACACGCAGCGAGGAATCCGACCGAGCACTGCGGTTTGCGTAATGGTTCCCAGCCTCAGCGGGGACACCATGGTGCTAAGGCGACGGGACATTGAGGGCAGGTCCGTTCGGCCACGATGGACATGTCCTGCCGACCGTTCTCGCGGGCGATCTTTGGCGCCGACGTGGAAGGGAGGCCACCCCACCGCAATTGTGTTTCGCGGGTGCTGACCAGCAGCGGGGAATGCGCGATCCTCGGACCGAGAAGCTGCCGCCGGGTGTGAAAAGAGTTTCACATCGCAGGACAGCTTGTTGCTGGAAAGTGGGGCCTTCTCAGCCTCAGCCGCAGGATGGGTAGTTCGCATTCAGTTGAGTCTTCTAAGCTTGTTGCGAGTGGTTTTTCCCTGCCAGGGGTTAACATAGGGGCAGCGGGAAATGCGCGATGGTAGTGTGCGTGCACGTTCCTGCAGCAGCCAGAAGCTCCAAAGCAGGGTTCCAAGATGAGATTCTCATTGGTGTTGTCCATGGCACTGGTAGTGGCGGCTCTGTCTGGGACCGCCGCTCCGCAGGAATACCGCAAACTGAAGGTCAAACCCTCACACGCCAACGCAGAGAAGGAGAAGAAAGGCGGCGAGCCCGTCAAGATGGGGACATCGAAGGCCCCAGCTTCGCAGGAGTTGCTCCGGGTAGAAAAGGAATCCAGCCGGACGGCGGTGGCCCAGAAAGCAGCCGCGCGCAGGCAAGCCCGCGTGACGCCGGCGATGAAGCCGCAGAAAGAACCGAAGAATCCCACGATCCATTTCTCTTCGACCGCTGGCGGGGGCCGGGGGGGGGCGAACAAGAAGAATAGCAATCCGTACAAAGGGCGCGTGCGGCAAAAGGGTTCCCGCTAGGCGGAGGCGCCCGCAAGCATCGTCAGTTGGTAAGTGAATGGTTGGGGGCCGAGGCTGCCGGTAGAGACGCGGCCTTGGTCCTTGGTTCTTTCAGGGAGTACTTCAGCAAACAGTACAGGGCTCGGAAGCCATCCCTCCATCCGATCTTCTTTCCCTCTTCGTACGTGCGTCCCCAGTAGCTGATTCCCACTTCGTAGATGCGCAAGTTGCGGCGAGCGACTTTCACCGTGATCTCGGGCTCGAAGCCAAAGCGGTCCTCTTCAATCGGGATGGACTGGATGACCGCGCGGCGAAAAGCCTTGTAGCAGGTTTCCATGTCGGAGAGGTTGATGTTGGTGAAGCAGTTTGAGAGCAACGTGAGAAACCGGTTGGCTACGAAATGCCAAAAGTACAAAACGCGGTGCGGACGGCCACCCTGAAACCGCGATCCATAGACCACGTCCGCCTTGTCCTGAATCAATGGTTCCAGGAGCTGCGGATATTCAGCGGGGTCGTACTCGAGATCCGCGTCCTGAATGATGACGAAGTCGCCCGTCGCTTCCAGGATGCCGCGGCGGAGCGCGGCGCCTTTGCCCGTGTTGTGAGGCTGGAGAAAAACGCGGATGTTCGGGAGCTCATGTTGCAGTTGGGCCAGGATCTCGCGTGAGCCGTCGCTCGATCCGTCGTCTATGCAGAGCAGTTCGATTTCTATCGGCGCGGAAAACACCCTGCGGACCACTTCCCG
>Ga0335070_10007826_pt1 | contig 12523 bp, 8 predicted proteins | sample Lox_Sample_13_FD_206722 | JGI IMG/M metagenome (GOLD analysis project Ga0335070, IMG submission 206722) | Soil microbial communities from Loxahatchee National Wildlife Refuge, Florida, United States - Lox_Sample_1.3 | ecosystem: Environmental > Terrestrial > Soil > Wetlands | place: USA: Florida...
GGTCATTGCCAGGGATGGGGCCGGCGAGCCCATCTGGACATTGCCGGCGGCGAACCCCCTGTGGAAGGCCGCGGCGGGGATGTTTGGGAAGGTGATGCAGCCGTAATCCGGGTCGGCACCGGCTATTAGCCGGTGCCACACAATTTGGGGGCTTGCTGCTGGAGACGAGTTCGGCGGCTCGCTGTAGCGTGAAAGCACGCGGCCTGAGTTACAAGGAGTGGCATGGCACGGGAGAGAGAGACGCGGGAAAAGGTAATCGACGAGGCCAGCGCCGCCATGCTGAAGAAGGCGGCCTCTGACGGGGTCGCCGACGCGTTCGCCCGGGCCGATGCTCAGGGGAAGAGTTGCACTTTCGGCACGGACGGCGTGTGCTGCCGGCTGTGCCACATGGGGCCGTGCAGAATAACGCCGAAGTCGCCGCTGGGGGTTTGCGGAGCGGATGCGGACACGATTGCCGCCCGGAACCTGCTGCGCGAAGTGGCGGCGGGGGCGGCGGCACACTCCGATCATGGGCGGGGCCTGGTCCTGCTGCTGAAGGCTGTCGCGGAGGGGCGGAGCGGCGATTACCAGATCAAAGATGAGCGGCGGCTGCGGGCGGCGGCGGAAGAGTGGGGCATCGAAGAGATCGCGCCTGCGACGAACGGCGAAGAATCGAACGATGTTCTGCTCCATAAGCTCGCGGCCAGGCTGGCCGAGTTGTTCCTGTCGGAATTCTCCTTGCAGGAGGGCAAGCTGAAGACGCTGAGCCTGGCGCCGGTTCCGCGGCAGGGAGTGTGGGACCGATTGGGGATAGCTCCGCACGGCATCGATCCTTCGATTGTCGAGGCCCTGCATCGTACGCATATGGGCGTCGATCACGACTACCACAACCTCGTGCTTGGGGCGTTGAAGACGGCACTGGCGGACGGGTGGGGCGGGTCGATGATCGCCACGACAGTCAGCGATATTCTATTCGGGACGCCCGAACCGGTGCGGGGTTGCGCCAACCTGGGCGTGCTGGAAGAGCGGAAGGTCAACGTGCTGGTTCACGGGCATGAGCCGGCGCTGACGGAGATCCTGGTGGCCGCCTCGCGCGATCCGGAGATTGTGGCGGAGGCCAAGGCGGCGGGGAGCGACGGCGTCAACCTGGCGGGGATCTGCTGCACGGCCAACGAGGTGCTGATGCGGCATGGCGTTCCTGTGGCCGGTAACTTCCTTCAGCAGGAGCTGGCCATCGTGACCGGCGCGGTCGAGCTGATGATCACCGACGTGCAATGCTGCATGGCCTCGCTGCCATCGGTCGCCGGCTGCTATCACACCAAGGTCCTCACGACGAGCCCGATCGCCAGGAATGCCAATGCCGAGCCGCTGGAGTGGGAAGGTCACCGGCGAGGTGGACACCCGACGCTCAGCCTGGGCAAGGAGATCCTCCGCAAAGCGATCGCGAATTTCGCCCACCGGGACCCGCGCAAGGTGCGGATCCCCGATGTGAAGCACCCGCTGGTGGCCGGGTTTTCGAATGAGACGATTTTCACCATGCTGGGCGGGACATTCCGCCGCAGCTTCCGGCCGTTGAACGATGCGGTCATCACCGGGCGGGTCCGCGGGATTGCCGGGATTGTCGGCTGCACCAATGCCCGCGGGCGGGTGGATGATTACATCGTCACGCTGACCCGCGAGCTGATACGGCGGAACATCCTGGTGTTGCAAACGGGCTGTGCGGCGGTGGCCTGCGGCAAGCACGGCCTGCTGACGCCGGAGGCGGCGCTGGAACTGGCCGGGCCGAGCCTTCGCGAGGTGTGCGAGGCGGTGGGCATTCCGCCTGTGCTGCACATGGGATCGTGCGTGGATAATTCGCGGATTCTGATGGCGGCGACGTATGTCGTGGAGGAGGGCGGGCTGGGGAACGATCTATCGCAGCTTCCCGCCATCGGGGCGGCGCCGGAGTGGATGAGCGAGAAGGCGGTTGCGATCGCCCATTACTTCGTGGCGTCGGGCATCGACGTCGTGCTGGGGCGGCCGTTCCATACGACCGGCTCGGAGGCGGTGACGGACTATCTGTGCGGCGGGCTGGAGCAGATGGTCGGCGCGAAGTTCCATTACGTGCCGGACGTGAACGAGGCGGTGCGTGTGATCGTCGAGCACATTGAAAAGAAGCGAGACGCCCTGGGCATCAATCGCAAGACCGAGCGGAAGCTCTACGACATGAAGGACAGGAGAGAGCTGGATGTGTAGGTCGAAAAAGGGGACAGGGACCGCGTGGAAGCGTGCGCGGCGAGGCCGAAGCGGGGATGGGCGCGGAGCCAGTCCCCTTTTTCGACGGAGGGAGCTGGATGTCTAAGGCCATCTGCGGGGACGCCATTCATGGAGCGAGGGAGACGGTCGCCCGCGCCCGGCAGATGCATGCTAGAGCCATTCGCGAGAAGGGCCGAGACCATCCAGTGGGTTTTCCCAATACCGGCTACTACCTGCCGGTGATCTACTCCATGACCGGCGAGAAGGTGGTGCGGCTGGGCGATCTTGAAGGCATCCTGAACCGTTGCGAGCATTTGCTGCCAGAGCCGCCCTCCGAGAGGGTGTGGCTTCCGTATCTGGGGGACGCGCTCGATGCGGGCATGGCGACCCTGTTTGCGTTCGAGGCCATCGAGGCGTGCAAGACGGTCATCGGGCCGCATCCGGTGAACGGAATCTGGCTGGGCGCGGCGAACGACGTCATCATGCGCGAACGGGGCGTGGAATTCGTCGACGGCACGGCGCCGGGTTTCGCGGCTGTGGTGGGGGCGGCGCCGACTTCGGCCGACGCGGTGCGGATCGCCCGACAGCTCCAGGAAAAGAACCTTTACGTGTTCATGTCCGGGAGCGTGAACGGGACGACGTTCGCGGAGCAGCTTCATTCAGAAGGCGTGCAACTCGGCTGGGAGACGCGGCTGGTGCCGTATGGCCGGGATGTGTCGGCGACGATTTATTCGCTGGGTTTTGCCAGCCGGGCGGCGCTTTCGTTCGGCGGTGTCGCGCCGGGCGATTTCGTGCGAAATCTACGCTACAACAAGAATCGCATCTTCGCCTTTGTGCTGGCGCTCGGGGAGGTGGACCGCGAGAAGTACGCCGCCGCCGCCGGGGCGATCAACTACGGCTTCCCGACCATCGCCGACACAGACATCCCGCAGATCCTGCCCACCGGCGTTTGTACCTACGAGCACGTGGTCAGCAACGTGCCGCTCGACGTGATCGTTGATCGGGCTCTGGAGGTCCGCGGGTGCAAGGTGAAGGTGGCCAAGGTGCCGATTCCCGTCGCGTACGGGCCGGCCTTCGAGGGCGAGCGCATCCGCAAGGCCGAGACGCATGCCGAGTTCGGCGGCAACATCACGCCGGCCTTCGAATTCGTGACCATGGCGGAGATGGACGAGATCGAGGACGGGCAGATTGATCTAATGGGGCCGGATGTCGATGTCGGCCAGCCGACTGACGCGGGGCCGATTACGCTGCCGCTGGCCATCTGGGTGCAGGTGGCCGGACGGAAGATGCAGCCGGATTTTGAGCCGATCCTGGAGCGTCAGATCCACCATCTGATCAACGGCGCCGAAGGCATCTGGCACATGGGCCAGCGTGACATTGTGTGGACGCGAATCAGCAAGCAGGCGTTCGCTCGCGGCGTGCGGCTGCGGCACTATGGCGAGATCCTGCATGCGCGGTTCCTCGATCAGTATCCGGCGATCGTGGACAAGGTGAAGGTCACGCTGATCACCGAGCGTGCGGAGGTCGAGCGCCGGCTGGCGATTGCCCGCAAGGTGTACATCGAGCGGAACCGCCGCCTGGCATCGATGACCGACGAGTCGGTGGAGACGTTCTATAGCTGCCTGCTATGCCAGTCGTTCGCACCGAACCACGTGTGCATCATCACGCCGCAGCGATTGGGTTTGTGCGGGGCGTACAACTGGCTGGACGGGAAGGCGGCCTTTGAGATCGACGAGACCGGTCCGAACCAGCCGGTGGCGAAGGGCCATTGCCTGGACGCGGAGCGCGGCATCTGGGAAGGGACTAACGAATACGTTCGAAAGAATTCGCACGGGACCGTCGGGTCCATCAGCATGTACAGCATCATGGATCGGCCGATGACCTCGTGCGGCTGCTTCGAGGCGATCGCGGCGTACGTGCCGGAGTGCAACGGCGTGATGATCGTCAACCGCGAGTTCATGGGTGACACACCGGTGGGGATGCCGTTCAGCTCGCTGGCCGGATCGGTGGGTGGGGGCAACCAGACGCCGGGGTTCATGGGGATCGGGAAGGCGTTCATTGGCAGCCCGAAGTTCCTGTCGGCCGACGGCGGGCTGCCGCGGCTGGTGTGGATGACGACGGACCTGAAGAAGGCGGTGGGGGAGGATGTCTCCCGGCGGGCGGCGGAACTGGGGCTGACGGGTTTTCTGGATCAGGTCGCGGATGAGAGCGTTGCGACCGATCCGCACGCGATTCGGGAGCATCTGGAAAAGGTGAAGCATCCGGCGCTGAAGTTGCCGGAGATGGGATCTCTGTGGAGCGGCGGTGGCGAGCGAGCGCCCACGGAACCGCGCGAGCAGAAGGATGCGGCGCGAAACGCGAACCAGGCACCGGCTATCAGCCGGTGCCGCACTGTGCCTGGTGCGGGCTCTGAGGCGAATGCCAATACTGCTGTGGCCTCGCTGACGGATGGTTCTGCCCTGCTGGCGGAGTTCGAGGCTGAACTGGGAGCCGTGCTGAGCCCCGATGTGACCAGCCGGATCATCGGTTCCCTGAAACAGAAGCTGCTGAGCAAGGGCTTCGGCGAGGCGGCACTGTCAACCGTCTTGAGGGAGCCTGAGACAAAACCGTCTGCTGAGCGCGCCGTGACAGCCCATGCCGAGCCCGGTGTCGCGGCGCCGGCTCGTTGGGCCGCGGAGAAACTTGGCGCTGTTGCCGCCTTTGAGATTCCCAAGGAGCGGCCGGTCGAGGCGATTGAGTGTGTGACGCTGGGCGCGACGCGGGAGCAGGGCGGCACGCGCGGGCGGGCAGTCACGGTGGGCGGGGAGAATTGCCTGCCGTTCCACTTTTTCGAAGGCGATATCCCGCGACGGCCGGTGCTGGCTCTGGAAGTCTTCGACACGGTCAGCGCGAAGTGCTCGCCGGTCTTGCGTGAGGCATGGGGCGACTTGCTGGAGCGGCCGGCGGAGATGGCCCGCAAGGCGGTGGCGGAATATGGGGCAGAGTTGATCTCTGTGCGGCTCGAGGGCACGCATCCCGAAAAGGGCAATCGCAGTCCGGAAGCGGCGCTGACGCTGGTCAAAGAAGTGCTGGCCGCGGTCGACGTGCCGATCATCGTCACGGCCCACAGTCATTTCGAGTCGGCCAACGAAGTAATGAAGAAAGTCGCCGCGGGTTGCGCCGGCGAGCGGTTGCTGCTGAACTGGGTGGTGAGCGACAACTATCGCACCATCGCAGGCGTGGCCCTTGCATACGGTCACTGCGTGGTGGCCCAGAGTCCCATCGACGTGAATATGGCCAAGCAGCTCAACATCCTGCTGACCAACATGGATCTGCCGCGAGATCGCATCATCATGGACCCGCTGGCCAGCTCGCTGGGCTACGGCCTGGAGTACGTCTATTCCGTGATGGAGCGAATCCGGCTGACCGGTCTGGGCGGCGATCGGGCGCTGACCTTCCCGATGATCGCTTGCGTGGGGGCCGAGGCGTGGAAGGTCAAGGAGGCCAGCGCGCCGCAGTCGGCGTTCCCGACGTGGGGCGACCTGCACCGGCGGGCGGTGCGGTGGGAGGTGCAGACGGCCATGCCGCTCATTCTGGCGGGGGCCGATCTGGTGGTGTTGCAGCATCCGGAGTCGCTGGCGGCGGTGCGCCGGGGCGTCGCCCGACTAAGCGCGCATTCGAGAGCACAGGGCAGAGGATAGACCGAATATGGCAATGACCGGCCTGCAAATCCAGAAGCTTCTGCCCAAGACGAACTGCAAGGAGTGCGGCTGCAACACGTGCCTGGCGTTCGCCATGAAGCTGGCGGCCAAGAAGGCGGCGCTTTCGGAGTGCCCATACGCGTCCGATGAGGCCAAGGCGATCCTGGGGGCGGCCGCCGAGCCGCCGATTCGGACGGTGACTCTTGGCGAGGGCGAGCACGTGCTCAAGGCCGGCGGCGAGACGGTGCTGTTCCGCCATGAGAAGACGTTCGTCAACGGGACGGGCATCGGTCTGGCGGTCGAGGACGCGATGGATGATGCCGAGATCGAGCGGCGCGTCAACACACTCCGAGAGTATCATCTGGAGCGGGCAGGGGAGACGCTGCGGCCTGACGTGGTGAGCGTGGGGTTTGAGAGCGGCGAATCGCGGCGATTTTTCGCGGTGCTGGAGAAGATCGCATCGCTGTGGCCGCGGCCGCTGGTCGTCCGCACGGATGATGCGGGCGTTCTTAAGACAGCGGCGGAGAAGCTCAGAGGGCGGCGGCCGTTGCTGGCATCGGCTATGCCGGCGACCGTGGATGAATTGGGCGGTGTTGCGAGGGCGACAGGCTCTGCGCTGGCCGTCGCGGCCGACAACTTCAATGACCTGGCAGCGATGGTCGAGCGGCTGGTTGCCGGGGAGGACGGCTTCCGCGACATCTTCCTGGAGCTGCGGGCCGACAGCCTCTGCGAGCACTATCAGAACAACACCATCATTCGCCGCGGGGCGCTGAAGGCCGGCCTCAAGGCCTTGGGATATCCCATCCTGCATTACGTCAACACAGGTGACCCGCTCGACGATGCGGTTGAGGCCGGGCTGGCCGTCGCCAAGTACACGAGCCTGGTCGTGCTTCCGGAGCTGGATCCGGCCGACTTGACTCCGCTGCTGACGCTCCGCCAGAACATCTTCACCGATCCGCAGAAGCCGATTCAGGTCGAGCCCAAGATCTACTCGATCGGCGAGCCGGACGAGAACAGCCCGTCTTTCGTGACTACCAACTTCTCGTTGACCTACTTCATCGTGTCGGGCGAGATCGAAAACTCCGGTCTTTCGGCGTGGCTGGTGGTCCCGGAATGCGAGGGGCTCAGCGTGCTTACGGCGTGGGCGGCGGGGAAGTTCGGCGGGGCCAAGATCGGGGCGTTCGTGAAGGAATCGGGTCTTGAGCAACGCACTAAGTGCCGTAAGATCGTGATACCGGGATACGTGTCGCAGATCTCCGGCGAGCTCGAAGAGGCATTGCCAGGGTGGGAGGTCCTCGTCGGCCCGCCCGAAGCCGCGGATATCGAGAGTTTCGTCAAGAACGTGTTCCGGTGATGTAGAGTGTCGGACAAAACCGGGACAGGCACCCTTGGCCTGCTAGCTTCGGGAGGTTAGGCGCCGTCGCCGGGAGCCAGTCCCGGTTTTGTCCGACGCATATAGGTTCCCATGCCCGTCGTCACGTTTCTTCCTTCTGGTCGATCCGCCAATGTGCCCGTGGGTACTTCTTTGCTCGACGCGGCCGTAGCCGCCGGGATAACACTCTCGGCGCCGTGCGGGGGCGAGGGCGTCTGCGGCGAGTGCCGCGTACAGGTTGCCTCCGGTGCTGTTCAATGCGTGGCGCGCGGCTGCCTGTCGCCCGGGGAGGTTGCTCAGAACTGGGTGCTGTCGTGCAGCAGCCGCGTTACCGGCGACGCGAGCATTCTGGTCCCGGCCGAGCAGGCGGTGGGGGCGGCGCAGATCGTGACTGCGGGGAAGCAAGCCGGTTCACCGCTGCCGGGCCATGGTTTCGGTGCGGGAGAGCCGGTAGTAGTCAAACAGGCGGTCAAAGTGCCCATGCCGGTCCTCGGGCAATCGCAGAGCGATTTCGAGCGGCTGGTGCGGGCGCTGCGCGGGGACGGCGGGCCGGAGGATCCGCGGGCCGGAATCGAGGTGTTCCGCGATCTGGCGGGTGCACTGAGAGCGAGCGACGGCAACGTTACCGTGTCGATGACTGCCGCGACCGAGACGGCTCCGTCCGAGATTGTCCGGATCGAGGCCGGCGACACGACCGGCCAGGCGGTGGGCCTGGCGATCGACGTCGGAACCACCACGTGCGCCGTGAGCCTGGTTGATCTGATCCGAGGGCATGTGCTCGGAACGGCGGCGGATTACAACGGGCAGCTTGCCCGCGGCGCGGATGTCATTAGCCGCATCAACTTCGCGCGGACGCCGGAACGGCTGGCTGAGCTTCGCGGCTTGGTCCTGGAGACCATCAATCGTCTGATCGATCGGCTGTGCTCTCATCACGCGGTTGTCCGCGAGCACATCGACAACGCCGCCGTGGCCGGCAACACGACGATGATCCACCTGCTGCTGGGCCTGAATCCCGACTTCATTCGGCTGGAGCCGTACACGCCAACGGTCAATCGCACGCCACCGTTGCGCGGGGGCGAGGTGGGTTTGGCGATGAATCCGGCCGGCGTCGTGCTATTTGCGCCGAGCGTGGGGAGCTACGTGGGCGGCGATATCACCGCCGGCTTGCTTACAACCGCGCTGGCCCGGCCGGGCGATGAGGTGCGACTGTTCCTCGACATTGGGACCAACGGCGAGGTCGTGGTCGGCAACGGCGAGTGGTTGATGGCCTGTGCGGCCTCCGCGGGACCGGCGTTCGAGGGCAGCGTTGTCCGCTGCGGGATGCGGGCCAGCGAGGGGGCGATCGAGCGAGTGCGGATCGACGTCACCACGGGAGAGGTCATCATCAACGTCATCGGAGGAGGCCGACCGCGTGGCATCTGCGGGTCGGGCATGATCGATCTGCTGGCTGAGCTGTGGCAGGCAAAGCTGCTCGATCCGGCGGGCAAGCTCAATCCGTTGGTCGGAAGCGAGCGGATACGGCCGGCGGAAGGGGCGAGCCGCAATATGGCGTACACGGTTGTTCCGGCAAGGGACTCGGCGACCGGCGAGGCGATCACGCTTGACGAACGGGACATTCAGAACCTGCTGCGAACCAAGGCGGCGGTGTACAGCGCGTGCGGGATCATGCTCAAGTCCGTCGGGCTTGGCTTTGACGCCATCCGTGAAGTGTACGTTGCCGGCGGATTCGGGCGGTTTCTGGATCTGGAGAAGTCGATCCGCATCGGGCTGCTGCCGGATCTGCCGCTGGATCGCTTTACGTATCTGGGCAACTCGGCCCTCAGCGGTGCGACGGCCATGCTCTGCCGGGCTGACGCCCGCGAGAACGTCGTTGGGCTCGCCAGCCGGATCACATATCTGGAATTGAATGTCGATCCGGCATACATGGGCGAATACACGGCCGCTCTGTTCCTGCCGCACACCGACTTGGACCGCTTCCCGACGGTCAAGGCGGCTCTGGCGGCGCGAGCCGACCGCCCTATGGGCGAGAGCAACGTATCGTCCTCTTTGTGACGCAGTCGATTTGAGGGAGCTATCATACAAACATGACACGCTGCCCAGGCCAGGATTCACAGTACTGGAAGCCGGAGGACATCTCCTTCATCAAGTGCCCTTTCTGCGGCGGGGAGATCGAGTTCTGGAAGGATGAGCCGGTCCGCCCGTGCGGATCGTGCGGGCGCGAGGTTCGCAATCCGAAGCTCGACGCCGGGTGCAGCAAGTGGTGCAGGCACGGGGAGGAGTGCGCGAAGCCGCCGAGCGATTTACCGCCGCCGGAGAAGAGCTGAGTCGATGAGAGCGGCGTAGGTAGAAGAAAACGGCACGGCCTGTTGCCAAGCCGTGCCGTTAAGGGAAGTTTCGATCGTCACGTTGGCCACGGGGGGCCAACGCTACTTGGTTACATCATTCCGCCGTGCGGGTGTCCGTGCCCGCCGGGCGTTTCCTTCTTCTCCTTGATCTCGCTGACGACTGCCTCGGTGGTCAGCAGCAAGGTGGCGACGCTGGCGGCGTTCTGCAGGGCAATGCGCTCGACCTTGGTCGGGACCAGCACGCCCATCTGGATCATGTCGCCGTACTCGCCGGTCAGGGCGTTGTAGCCGAAGTTGGTCTCCTTGGACTCGTATACCTTCTGGGCCACAATGGAGCCGTCCAGCCCGGCGTTCTCGGCGATGCACTTGATTGGCGCCCAAAGGGCTCGGCGGACGATGTCCACGCCGGTCTTCTGATCACCTTTGAGCTTCTTCTCTTCCTTGTCGAGCACCGAGGCCAGGGCGCGGAGCGGGGCCACGCCACCGCCCGGCAGGATGCCTTCCTCGACGGCCGCCCGGCAGGCGTGCAGGGCGTCCTCGACGCGGGCCTTCTTCTCCTTCATCTCGACCTCGGTCGCGGCCCCGACGTTGATCTGGGCGACGCCACCGGAGAGCTTGGCCAGCCGTTCTTCGAGCTTCTCGCGGTCATAGTCGCTGGTGGTCTTGTCGATCTCGTTCTTGATCTGCTCGATGCGGGCCTTGATGGCGGAATTTTCGCCGGCGCCTTCGATGATGGTGGTGTTGTCCTTATCGATCACCACGCGCTTGGCCTGGCCAAGGTCCTTCATGTCGATGGATTCAAGCGTGATGCCGAGGTCCTCGAAGATGGCCTTTCCGCCGCTCATGATGGCGATGTCCTCGAGCATGGCCTTGCGGCGGTCGCCGAAGCCGGGGGCCTTGACGGCGGCGCACTGGAGCGTGCCGCGGAGCTTGTTCACCACCAGAGTGGCCAGGGCCTCGCCTTCGATGTCCTCGGCGATGATCAGCAGGGGCTTGCCCGCCTTGGCGCACTTTTCGAGGATGGGGATGAGGTCCTTGATGGCCGAGATTTTCTTCTCATGGATGAGGATCGCGGGCTTATCGAGGCGAACCTCCATCTCCTCGGGGTTGGTGATGAAGTGCGGCGAGAGGTAGCCCTTGTCGAACTGCAAACCCTCCACGAGGTCGACCACCGTGTCGATGGTCTGGCCTTCCTCGACGGTGATGACGCCGTCCTTGCCGACCTTGTCCATGGCCTCGGCGATCTTGTGGCCGATGTCGGCGTCGTGGTTGGCGGCGCAGGTGCCGACCTGGGCAATCTGCTTGGACTCTTTCACCGGCCGGCTCATGCGGGCGTACTCGGTCACGATGGCCTCGACCGCGGTATCAACGCCGCGCTTGAGCTCCATCGGGTTGGCCCCGGCGGCGATGTTCTTGAGGCCCTCGTTGAAGATCGACTCGACGTAGATGGTGGCCGTGGTGGTGCCGTCGCCGGCATCGGTGGAGGTCTTGCTGGCGACCTCCTTGACCATCTGGGCGCCCATGTCCTCATAGGCGTCTTCGAGCTCGATCTCCTTGGCCACGGTGACGCCGTCCTTGGTGACGGTGGGCGAGCCGAAGGACTTTTCCAGCACCACGTTACGGCCGCAGGGCCCCAACGTGACCTTCACCGCCCGGGCGAGCTGATTCACGCCGCTGCGGATCGCCTCGCGGGCTTCCATGTTGAATGCAATTTTCTTCGCTGCCATATTCTGTTTCTCCGACTTTCAAAGCGATTTAGCGCTGTTGTGCTGTCGTACGCCGCCCGAGCCGTTCCCACGCTCTGTTATCGATCGGTGCGGCGATGTGCACCATCCGATCGGCCTGAGCGGAGTTTCGGGCTCATTCCTCTTCGTCGCCGATGCCGCGATAGGGCTCATCCTGCCAGACCGAGCCTCGCTGCTTCACCTGCAACTCGACGGTCTCGACCGCATCCGCGTCGACGAAGATCACGTCGTCCATGACCTCCTGGTCGTCGAACTGCGAGGGGCGGATCTCAATTCGAAATCCACCTTCCTCGATCAGGTTGTAGGCCAGCGGATGGATGTGCAGCGCTTCCTCGTTTCCCGGGAAGGTCAGCACCAATCTCGCGGCCGATCCGAATTTGATGGCTTCGTCGAGCGCGTTTTGAAAAAGTTTGGATCGCAAAGGAGTCCTTTGTCTATTCCACGACAGCGAGGATGTCGTTTTCGTCCAGGATCAGGAATTCCTCGCCGTCAATCTTGATCTCGGTTCCGGCGTAGCTGGTGAAGATCACCTCGTCGTTCTTCTTGACCTGCATCTTCGAGCGTTCACCGGTGTCCAGCAACTTGCCGTCGCCGACCGCCTGTACACGGCCTCGCTTGGGCTTCTCCTTGGCCGTGTCGGGCAGCACAATGCCGCCTGCCGTCATCGATTCCGCCTCGATGCGCTTGACCAATACCTTGTCACCCAGCGGCCGCACCTTCACTTTCGTGACCGTCATACCTTGACTCCTTTTCTTGCCAGTCTTGGTTGTCGTTACCGTTGAGGCGTCACCGCGGTCGAGAATCGGCGGGGCGGCTCTCGCCCCGGGCCACGAGTCAATTGCTCTGGTAACCATACGGCCACTCGACGTGGTACACCTGTTTCACGAGCTTGCATAGTGTCGGAGCGAGCACGCTCCGTTGGGAATCCATCTGGATCACGGTGAACACGTCGAGCGCGAGAGCCTGGTGCAACAGGCGCTCGGTCGGTTCATCACATACCAACAACGACGGCAGGTCGATGCCCAGCCGGCGAATCCGCCGGATGGCTTCCAGACCGCCGGCGAGCGGCAAGGTCGCATCCACCAAGGCTACTTGGACTTGGCGGCTCGCAGCCAGATCGACGGCTTGGTTGTCCGTCCTGGACCATAGCAAATCCACGGGCCACGC
>Ga0335070_10007827_pt1 | contig 12523 bp, 7 predicted proteins | sample Lox_Sample_13_FD_206722 | JGI IMG/M metagenome (GOLD analysis project Ga0335070, IMG submission 206722) | Soil microbial communities from Loxahatchee National Wildlife Refuge, Florida, United States - Lox_Sample_1.3 | ecosystem: Environmental > Terrestrial > Soil > Wetlands | place: USA: Florida...
AACAGAAGATATATGGAAGCTATAGATGTATTTCGGAATTCAATAAATAAAAACGGATTGAATGACTGCATTTCAAGTGCGCTCGCAAAGACATATCAAAGCCTCGGGTTCCAGACACTTGCCGACCAGGTAAGAAGAAGCGTAAAGTTTATTAGAGGGAATAACTGGATGTTTAGGATCGGGCATCCGGATGATCATCCTCTCAGGATCAGGAAAGAACTATTTGAGAACATTGCTGCAGAAACTTTATTCCCGGTCCTTCATGAACAGACCCCTGTACGGATGGATCTTTCTCACAGCGGGTGGAGCGATATATTTTTCCTGGGGATGGATTTCCCGCAGGGTGCCAGGGTTATCAATGTATCTGTAAATCTATCAGTGCTTACAGATGGTGAAATAAAAAAGCCCCGTCCGCCAATCGAAACTTTCTTTAGAATTATCGATAAACCTGTTTTAAGGCTTACAAGCGTAGACCTTGGAGTGACTTCGGAAATTAAAACAATAGAGGAAATTTTTGATTTTGCTAAAGATTACCTGGGTTTATTAAAAGCTGCCGTAATAGCTTCCGGTATAGTTCCCCCCGGAATGGAAGGGGCCGACCAGCCTTTGTCTCATCTGCTTTCCCGCTTAATTAAGCCCGGTTACGGAATTGAGATTGTCAGCAAAGTTAATAATATTCCTAAAGGTTCACGGCTGGCGGTATCAACAAACCTTCTTGCATCCTTAATTTCAATATGCATGCGTGCTACCGGACAGATAAAAAATTTAACCGGGGAACTGCAAGAGATCGATAGGAGAATAACTGCAGCCAGAGCTATCTTGGGAGAATGGCTTGCGGGTTCGGGAGGCGGATGGCAGGACAGCGGCGGAATCTGGCCGGGAATGAAATTGATTGAGGGAGTTAATGCCGGCTCTGATGACCCCGAATTCGGCATCAGCAAAGGATGCCTCCTGCCCAGGCATAAACTTCTTTCTTACGATTCCGTTTCCAGGGAAACAAGAATACTTCTACAAAACAGCCTCATTATGGTTCACGGGGGTATGGCGCAGGATGTTGGGCCGATCCTTGAAATGGTTACTGAAAAATATTTGTTGAGATCAAAAGCGGAATGGAATGCCAGAAAAGAAGCAATGCTTATTTTCGACCGGATATTGGAAAATTTGAAAAAAGGTGATATTAAAAAACTCGGGGAATTGACTCAAAAGAATTTCTCCGGGCCAATCCAGACAATCATCCCGTGGGCAACAAATTTGTTTACCGAATCCCTGATTAAAAAAGTTGAAGAAAAATATAAGTCCGATTTCTGGGGGTTCTGGATGATGGGCGGTATGTCCGGCGGCGGAATGGGATTTATCTTTAATCCCGAAGTTAAATTAAAAGCGCAGAAAGATATCCGCAAAATTATGTCTGATCTGAAAAACGGATTGAAGGACTCAATTCCGTTTGCAATGGAACCGGTGGTATATGATTTTGAAATCAATGAGAAAGGATCATATTCCGAACTGCTGCAAAATGATGAAGCTTTAATGCCCGGAGGTTACTATTCAATCATTACTCCCGGATTATTAAAGAAAGAAAGCCGTGAGCTCACTGCAGTGCAGCGGGCCGAACTGGAAGAATTGAGCTATATTGCCCGCACCGGTAAAGATTATACCGGGCTGCTTAATTCTCTTTTTGATGTAATCCTTCCGCAAAAAATTTCTAAAAGTGAATCAGATGAGAATCTTAATTCATTGTTAAAAAAATACGGATTCGATCCGGTTCAGCATGAGCAGATACGCGCCGATATGAAGAGCGGACGCATAGGATTAGCTCAGAATAAGCTCCCGGTGAGTACCCAGATAACCGACGCAAGTGAAATTGATGTAAATGATTTCTCCTCTATAGCAGAAGGAGAATATAGGAATACAGGGCTAGCTGCTCTTGAAAAAGGAGAGGCTGCAGTGGTTTCATTCGCAGGGGGAATCGGAAGCAGATGGACTAAAGGAGCCGGTGTGGTTAAAGCTTTAAATCCTTTCTGCAAGTTCAACGGAATCCATCGGAGCTTTATTGAAATACACCTTGCGAAAAGCAGAAAAACAAATGAATTGAGCAGGAAGAAAGTTCAACATGTATTCACTACAAGCTACTTAACACATAATCCCGTTGAAATTAAGCTGAAAGAAAACAGAAATTATGAATATGACGGAAGAGTATATATTTCCACGGGCAGATTTATAGGTCTTAGAATGCTCCCTATGAAGCGGGATTTACATTATTTATGGGAAGAAATGCCTCAGCAGCTTCTGGATGATCAAGCTCAGAAAATGCTTGAAAGCATGCGCAATGCACTGCTGAATTGGGTTGAAAACATGGGCCAGGGATCCGATTATACAGACAATCTCCCTCATCAATGCCTCCATCCCGTCGGGCATTGGTATGAAATCCCGAATATGTTTATCAACGGTACTTTGTTAAAAATGCTGAATGATAATCCGGATTTGAAATACCTGATGTCTCACAATATTGATACCCTCGGAGCTAATTTGGATCCCGTTATGTTAGGGTATCATATAAAGAGAAACAAAACGATGACAATGGAAGTAACGGCCAGACGAATTGAAGACAGGGGAGGGGGTTTGGCTAAAGTAAACGGGAATCTGCGCCTGGTTGAAGGGCTTGCTCTTCCTAAAGAAGAAATTGAATTCGATTTGACATTTTATAATACCCTTACTTCCTGGATGGATATTGATAAGCTTTTAAAGATATTCTCGTTAACCAGGAAAGATCTGGAAAATGAAAAGCTTGTCCTGGAAGCGGTAAGAAATACGGCAGCGAAAATGCCTACATACATCACCATTAAAGATGTTAAAAAAAGATGGGGAAAGGGACAGGAAGATATTTATCCCGTTGCTCAGTTTGAAAAACTTTGGGGTGATATGACCGCACTTCCCGAAATTGACTGCCAGTATGTTTCGGTACCCCGTTTCAGAGGTCAGCAGCTTAAAGAACCGGCTCAGCTGGATGGCTGGCTCAGAGACGGATCGGCTGAGTATGTGAATGGATTATGTAAGTGGGAGTAGGCAGAGTAAAGCGTGATTGGTAAACGGTGAAAGGTTAACAGTAAACGGTTATCCTTTCACTGATCACTGATACCTGATTACCGATAACCGATTACCCACAAATAATAAGCTCCTTACTGTTCACTGTTCATCGTTTACCGATCAATAGTACACCCGTAGGGATTCGAACCCCAAACCTTCTGATCCGTAGTCAGATGCTCTATCCAGTTGAGCTACGGGTGCAGTTCAATTAACAATGAACAATTAACAATGAACAATTAACAATTGCTCAGTAAAAATAGTATAATATTGATATTTGTTCAATTTATTCAAAAACTTCATTGGTCTTATTTTAAAATCTCATTTATATGTAAGAGAAAGCAATCACAACTAAATTAGATTTAAATGCAGATATTATTAGCGGGTTTATTGGAGGATTTTCAGAATGAAAAGATTCGGCAGATATAAAAGCAAGATAAGCATTTCTCAGTATTCAGGAAAATTGTACATCGACCCGGTTTACGGTATTGAGCAGCCTTTAATGAAGATTAATTATGCTATCTTTTCCAGCAGGTGGGATATCGAGGAGCTGCCGGAGGATAATGTTTTAAAGATTATACACCGTGACAGCGGAGACAGCATAAGTATCGCTTTTAATTCGCTTAAAGATAGAATCAATTTTGTCAAGTTAATTTATGCATCTAAACCTGTTAAGCAGATCGGAAAAGGAATGAATCTTGAAAATTATGCAAACCTTCACCTGAAACCGAAAAAAGAACGCTTAATCGATAGAATATTTACTGCTGCCAAGGGAAATTAAACTGCTTCCATCATATTGCTAATCTACTAAATCTGTTGAATAATCCAACATGAATCATTCTCTCAAAAAGAGATTGAATCTCTTCCATCAGTCTCAATAATCAATTTTATTTTGATACAGTTTATATGGCATAGCTCTTGCCTCTTGGTGTACGAATTGACTTCTTCATTAAATACTGCCAGGATGGGAGACTTTACAGTTAATCTTGATTAGGAGGGAGTTTCTCATTCATGGCAGTACCATTTTCCCGCTGAATTTCTTTTAATCAATAATTTTTAAGCGCCTTAAAATTTCGCGTGTAATTAATTCCCTTGCGTCTGCATCCCCATCTTTTTTAATATCAATATTGTTTACAAAAAAGTATAAATTTTTTTCAGGTTTAGCCGTTTCTACGTAGCCCACATACCATCCCACTTGTTTGTCAAGCCGCATACCCCACCCGGTTTTAACGCGCAGAATATAATTTTCATTTTGTTCCAATATCATTATTTCTTTTACTATATCCATCGTCCGTTTAGAAAAGGGGAGGGAATCTTTATAAAGTTTCACTAAAAATTCTATCTGTTGAACCGGAGTTATTCTCAAATCACCCTGGAGCCAGAATAAGTCAATTCCGCCGTCAATATCTTTATTCCCGTAGCCTGTAAGATTTATGTATTTCCGCATTCTTTCATACCCGATTCTCCTTGCTATTTCTTGATAAAACCAGACTACTGAATTCCTAAATGCCGTCCGCATATTATGATCTCTGTTCCAGCTTTCAATATCCCTGTGAACGCCGTCCCATTTTATAATTTCATTTTCATCTTTTACAGCTCCGCATTCAAGACCGGCGAGCGAATTAAAAATTTTGAATGTAGATGCAGGTATATATTCCGAATCGATTCTTTCCTTGTTATAAACCAAATATTTATCCGAATTAAGATCATACAGCAGGAAACATCCATATATATTTTTTTCTTTGTAGAATTTCTCCCAGTCTTTATGCTCTTCAAAAGAACGGTTCTGTGCAGAAGAGAAATTCCATAAGGATATCACGAAAACAATGGTTAACAGCTTCATATTTAACCTCAATTTTTGTTATTGTTTAAAGGAATCTTGGAGTATTGGAGCAATAGAGCATTGAGCAGAATATTGGAGTAATAGAGAATTGGATCTTTGGATGCATCATTCTTATTAATTTCAAAAAAAATATTTCCCTTTCGAATTTTTGCTACTCATTATCAGTCATTATAAATCATTCATTATTAATTTATTCATTCACTCATTCATTCAATCATCCATTCATTCACACTCCTCCTTTCTTCCAACATTCCATTATTCCAACATTCCATTATTCCAACATTCCATTACTATACTCCACTACTCCATTTGCTTTGAAATAAATACCGCATTCTTCGGTATTTCAGGTCTCACAATCAGAACTTCCTCACGCATAAGGGCGACTTTTCCCGGCTCCATTCCTTTCTTTTTAATCACATATTTTTTTTGAGTGAAAGACACGGGCGCAAGTCCTGATGTCTTTGCTTTACTGTGAAATGCTGCAATAGATGCCGCAGCCTTCAATATATTCTTAGGAATTTTTTGAGATGGATTTTCGGCTTTTAAGACTAGATGTGAACCGGATGCACCCCGCGCATGAAACCAGTAATCATTCTGCTTGGCAAATTTAAGGGTAAGCAGATCATTATTTGCACTGTCCTTTCCGACATAAGCATGATAATTTCCTTCAATAATATAATGTTTAAACTTTTCCTTAAGATCATCTTTTTCGGAAGGAGATTGAGATTCTTCCTTTATCTTCAGCTCTTTCCTAAGCTTCTTAAAACCATCTAAATTATTCTTCTCTTCCTCCAATGATTCCATCTCTTCTTTTTTCTTCATTAATTTCTGATGTTCAATGTTAAGCTCTTTAAACATCTGTTTTGACTTTTCATAGCCTGCTCTTTCTTTCTTTGCAAGATCAAAATAATGATTAATATTTCCCTGCGGCGGGAGCTCTTCATTCAACTTAATTTTAATAAAATTATTTTCATTATAGATATCTTCCAGTTCAGCCTCTTTCATTCCTTTCTTTAAAGATTTTAAATTAATCAGCAGAATATTGCCTTTCTTTTTGTATTCTTCTTCTCTGCTTCCTCTTTCCAGGAAGGTTTTAATATTATTTAATTTGCCGCTTAACCGGGCCAGTTTTTTCTCAATATTTTTTTTAATCAAATTTTCATTCTTTATAACCTCGCCAAGATATTGTTTCCTGTTCAAATAGAAATTTACCGCATCAATAAGCGTATCGAACCTGGTTATTTCCCATTCTGAAAATAATTTAAATGTATCGGCCGAGAGCTTAATCTCCTTCGTATCCTTATTAATAAAAACTGAAGGTTTATTTTTGCTTATTTCAGTTATTATTGTATTTAATTCTTCAAAAAATTTTTCTTTTGATTTATCACTTTCTCTAAGCTTAATTTCAGATAAAATTTCACTGCCGAAAACAGGGAATCTTTTCTTAATCTCAATTATAAAATTTTCACTACTAATCGAGTTGAAATTAAAATGATTTTCCAGGTGAGGAGAGATGAAACTTGTCTTTTTTACTTCTTCATCAAATGAAAATAAAAAATCACGTTCGGCTTTTTTAAAAGGAATAACATCTCCGGAACCGGGAATTAATATCGCATTGGTAAATTTTCCTCGTATTAAAAAATAAACGGAAGCTTTTTCAAAATTAAATCTTATAACGCGGTCAAATTCGGCAATCTCTGCGGAAATAAATTTTGAAGGAAAATATTCTTTAAAGAAATCAATGGTATTTTTTCTTGCTCTTGTAAAATTTTTCTTTAAAGACAAATAGGGAGAGCCGGGGTTTGAAGAGATCTCAATGAATTTACCGCCGGTTTGAGAATCCCCGGGTGAAAATTGAATTATTAATTTATCTTTTTCCTGGGAGAAAACCGACTGGGCTCTTAAGCCGGTGAGTTCATTCTCTGCTTCAATTAAAAAACGTTTTAAGAAAAAATAATTTTTAAGCATCGATCTAAATTAAGCGATTTTTTTGAATTGGAGGAAATAGGGGAAAGGGGTATAAGGATATAAGGGTAAGGAATAGTGATTCATTCTCTTATTTTCCCAAATGACCTAATGCCCTAATAACATAATAACCTGTAATCCCTACCCTTTTGGGCTTATGCCTGATGTTTTAATATATTTAAGTATATAAAAATTAAGGAATACTTGTTGAAAATATCGGATTATCTTTCGATGCTCAGGAATGGATTTCAATCTTCCTTCTGGGTAGCAAACATAATGGAGCTTTTTGAACGCCTGGCTTTTTACGGGCAGCAGATCATTTTTATGATCTACATGCGAAACAGGCTGGGCTTCAGTGAATCCGAAGCCGGGCAGCTTTCCGGAATTTTCGGCTTCATGTTCTACCTGCTCCCTGTTCTCGGCGGAACACTTGCGGATAAATGGGGTTATAGAAAAGCCTTCAATACGGCCTTTACAATACTTGCATTGGGATATTTTTTAATCGGTTCCGTGGGCATGAATGCATTTTCCGGAGTTTACGGAGGACTGGATCATTACTGGCTGCTCCTCCTGTTTCTTTTGTTCACTGCATTCGGCGGCTCATTCATTAAGCCGTCCGTGCTGGGAACTGTTGATGCTGCATCTTCGGAAGAGACTAGATCGGTGGGTTTTGCTATTTATTATATGATTGTAAATGTGGGCGCCTTCATAGGACCTACAATCGCATACTTTGTGGTTGGTACGGTAGGCAATGAATTCGTTTATATTGTTTCGGCTCTGAGCTGCTTTGCTATGCTTATCATGAATCTTCTGCTTTACAAGGAAGTTAGCCGCAGCTCGGGGATGGAAAGTGAATCCCTGCCGAAGAAGCTTTCCAATATGGTCACAGTCTTAAAGAATTTTAAATTCATGATCTTTCTTCTCATTTATTCATTGTATTGGATAATTTTCTGGCAGGAATATATTGTTATCCCGTATTATATTACCGACTATATTAATGCCAAAGCGCCGTATCAGATTATACAATCATGGGGAGGAGCCGGCGCAATTGTGTTCTTCCAGATACCTGTAAATCTTCTGACGAAGAGGTTCTCTACACAATCAGCTATTCTTACGGGTTTTGCTGTTTCGAGCCTTATATGGATGATTATCGCGGTCAATCCCACTATTCCGGCTATCATCGCAGGAGTAGTCGCTTTTTCAATAGGGGAAATGATTCAGGCGCCTCGTTATTACGAATATATTTCAGAGATTGCTCCTCCGGGTCAGCAGGCGCTTTTCCAAGGCTATGCATTTCTTCCTATTGCAATTGCCAGAATTGTAGGAGATCCCCTCGGCGGATGGCTTTATCAGACTTCAAAAGCGTCGGGCAAACCGGAAATTATTTGGTATGCACTCATAGGTGTGGGTGTTTTGGCAACTGTGCTTATGTATCTATATAATCGCTTTGCAAGAAACTAAATCTAAAAAGTTAAATCTGATTTGGGAAACTTTTTAACAGCAGTTAATTTTTTTGCTGTTAGACAATCTTGCGGGAAGGAAAAAATACATCACCAGGCTTGCCGGAAACGCCTCCTCGTTTACGGCATTAGCCTGATGAAAACCCCCGGTTTAAATTCCTCCTTATAAAATCCAGCCCTGCTTGCAATCATAACTTTACCTCTTTATCCGATCTTGAATAAATTATTTTTATTTTCTTAAATAGATAGAGAAAATTGTATTTAAAAAAATCAGTATAATTACTAAAAATTATCATGATGTTGCGCTAATAGTTTCCTTTGAAAAATAAAGAAATTCAAAGGGGAGATTGGCAGTTAATTATTCACAGCAAAGAAAAAACTAGTAATTATACTAGAAATCAAGAGTTACTTCATCAATTAAAATTTTGTTTACCTGCGGGATTACGGGAGCTTAAATCTCTTTTATTTTGCACTTATACTTTATGAGACTTCTGTTATATCCAAATATTTAATCCTGCTCTTTGAACTGCCTGTTGAAGTAATCTATATCCATCTTACTACTGCATTTGAAATCCTTATTGCATTCTATTTTGTGTTTTTTACTGTTGAAAACAGCCCGAAGATCTCTTTCCGCTCCGAAGTAAAAAACTAATAGTTTGTGCCTTAAATCCGTTAGAAAAAATAGTTGAATTGAACCTGCCTATGGCAAGCAGGCCCGGAATTGAGCCCCCAATTTGTTTGATAGAAATCCTCATTATTCCCCGATTTCTTGTGAAAAGATAATGCAATTGATATATTTGATTAAATGAAAAATTTTCTTCAAAACCCGCTGATTCAAAATACTCTTTACATCCTGCTGGGTTTAATAGTGTTGCTTCTGCTTTTAGACCGTGTGTTATTGCCCTGGTATGTGAGTTCACCTGAGGTAGTGGTTCCTAAATTAACGGGGTTAAACAGGGAAGAGGCAGCTGATGTTCTTAAAAAGCTTAAGCTTGAGCCTGTAATAGGAGATACTTCGTATGATGAGCATTATCCTAAGGGCTCAATTATGCTTCAGAGGCCTGAAGCGGGAAAAGTTGTAAAGCAGGGAAGGAGAATATATATTTTTATCAGCGGCGGAGAACCGGTAGTGAGGGTTCCCATGCTGAGGGGAAAATCGGTTAGGGATGCTAAATTTTCGCTGGAAAGAATCGGATTAAAATTGGGTCGCATTGAGGAGATATCTTCGGCGCAGCCTAAGGGGATGATCTTTGATCAGCAGTATGAAGAGGGTACAAAGCTGAAAAAGGGGAATACAGTCTCGGTATCGATTAGTTCCGGTACCGATATCGGAGAAATAATAGTTCCGGATTTGATAGGAAAATCTCTAACGGAAGCAAGAAAGATTTTATCGGATAATAATTTGAAAGTTGGTAAGATAAATTATCAGAGATCATATTCGCTGCTGCCGAATACTATCCTGGATCAATACCCGAGCAGCGGAAATAAAGTAAATTCGGGCGAAGCTGTCGACTTGTTTGTAACCCAGGCAGCCGAATCACCGGAAGAAAAGAAAAATATAGAGTAATAATGTCTATTTTAGCCCCTTCAATATTGTCGGCCGATTTTTCAAATTTATCGCAGCAGATCCGCTTGGCCGAAATGGCAGATCCCGACTGGATTCACTGCGATGTAATGGACGGCCATTTTGTACCCAATATAACTTTCGGGCCGCTTGTAATCAAAGCCGTAAAAAAGATTACAAAACGCCCTCTTGATGTGCATTTAATGATTTCCAATCCGGATGAATATTTGGAGCGCTTTGCAGAAGCCGGGGCGGATCATATTATTGTTCACCAGGAAGCCGCGGTTCATTTAAACCGGACTATCGCCAGGATAAAGGAATTAGGAGTTAAAGCCGGTGTTGCTTTAAATCCGTCTACTCCTGTGGATTCGTTGGACTATGTTGCCGAATATGTCGACCAGGTTTTAATTATGTCCGTCAACCCGGGGTTCGGCAACCAGGAGTTTATCCCGAACTCGCTTAGAAAAATTGAGGAAGCGGTAAGGCTAAGAAGCAGGTACAATTCAAAATTTTTAATTGAAGTTGACGGAGGCATTAATAGAGATACAATCGCCTCTGTGTTTAAAGCAGGCTGCGATGTTTTTATCGCCGGTTCTTCAATCTTTAAAGCAGATAATATTACCGCCGCCGCCGCAGAGCTGAAAAATATTTTAAAACTCTCAAAAGGAGTAGTAGTTTAATTCAGGATTTTTCTATTGATTATATGGTCGAAGCTGCCGCGTCGATCTATAATAATTTAAATCCAGTGATAGTAATTTGACTAGTCAGATCATCGATCTCTCTTTTAACGATGTTTATGAAAGATATAAGGATGAATACCGGATCATCGGCGATTATTATTCCAAGAACCTCCTTGCGCTTGAAATAAGAAATTTATCCGGCGGTTTCCCTGAAAAGCTCGAAGAAATCAACTTACCTTTTAAAAATAAAAATAATCTCTTGTTTTTCGGCTTGCTTTCAAATTTTAAATCTCTTCTTAAAAATGAATTTGTAATAAAAAACAATGAGCTCAAAGGAAGCATTGAATCCTGCCTTAAAAATTTTGAACATTATGATTCATTGATGTACAAAATTAAGGATAGGAATTTTGTTTTTAATAAATCTTATATAATGGGAATCTTGAATGTGACTCCCGATTCTTTCTCCGACGGCGGGAAATATTTCGAGAGGGATGCTGCGGCAGATCATGCCTTTAAAATGATTGATGATGGAGCCGATATTATTGATGTGGGAGGAGAATCTACCAGGCCCGGTTCAGATCCGGTCCCCGTAAAAGAAGAATTAAACAGGGTCATTCCGGTTATTAATAAAATTTTATCGGCGAAACCGGATGCAATAATTTCAATTGATACGACAAAGCACAAAGTTGCCGAAGAGGCTTTAAAATGCGGCGCTTCGATTGTTAACGATGTAAGCGGATTGACATTCGATCCTGAAATTGCAGATGTCATAAAGGCGCACGATGCTTCTTTGATTATCATGCACATAAAAGGAAAACCAAAAGATATGCAGAATAATCCGGTTTATGGAAACTTGATAGAGGAGATTTATAATTTTCTTTCTGCTCAGGGGGAAAAAGCAAATAGGGCAGGGATAAAAAATATTTTTGCCGATCCTGGAATAGGCTTCGGTAAAAAAATATCCGATAATTTCGAAATTATAAAAAGACTTGCGGATTTTAAAAGCCTTGGATACCCGATTGTAATCGGCGTGTCGAGGAAATCTTTTATCGGGAAAACATTAAATCTTGAGGTTACGGAAAGAGATCATGCCACGGCTTTAGTTGAATCGGCCGCCGTGATGAACGGGGCAAAAATAATCAGAACACATAATGTAAAATTCGGAGTTCACGTTTCAAAATTAGTTAGTAATATTGCATAATGAAGTTTTTAAGAAAAAATAGAATATAAAGCAATAAGGAAAATCATCATTTTTATCCGGATATTGCTAATGTTTAATGAATAAAGAATAAGATTATCTTTGATTACAATTTTCTGCAATAATGTTCTTTCTCATTCTCTTAATCTTGATGAATGTATAATTAATAAATAAAAACCTTTTTTCAATCTTTAAATCTTTGAAATCTTTTAATCTTTAAATTTTCTTAATGTTTGATCTTTTTAAAATAGGATTTCTGACCGTAACCTTTACCGACCTGATTGATATTGCAATAGTATCTTTCATTATTTATAAGCTCTATACGCTGCTGAGGGGTACTATTGCCACACAGATTTTTGCCGGGCTGATGATAATCTTAATACTCTCATTTATTTCACAGGTTGCCAATTTAAGAGCCTTGAGCTGGCTTCTTAAATTGATAACCGATATATGGGTAATAGCATTCCTTATATTATTTCAGCCTGAAATAAGGCGGCTGCTTGTTATCGTTGCAAAGAATCCTATTTTTAAAATTTTCGTAAAATCAGAACCTCCCGAGCCGGCTTCGATTATAACCGAAGCAGCATTCGAACTCTCGCAGCATCAGCACGGGGCATTGATGATCGTTCTTAAATCTTCCGGTATAAGGGGATTGACGGAAACAGGGGAGCAGATAAATGCAAAACTCAGCAAGGATTTACTGAGATCAATATTTTTCCCGAGATCTCCGCT
>Ga0335070_10007828_pt1 | contig 12522 bp, 10 predicted proteins | sample Lox_Sample_13_FD_206722 | JGI IMG/M metagenome (GOLD analysis project Ga0335070, IMG submission 206722) | Soil microbial communities from Loxahatchee National Wildlife Refuge, Florida, United States - Lox_Sample_1.3 | ecosystem: Environmental > Terrestrial > Soil > Wetlands | place: USA...
ACGCCTCAGGATCCGTGGTGGCGCCGCTCACACGCGAGCGTTATACTTCCTTCCCGTAATCATTAAAGTTGTAGGTTAGCTCACATCAAAGACAAGAAGCAGGTGGAAGCGGCAAGAAATGTGATCTCTCTGGAACTCAATGGTAGGTTCAGGGGAAGAAGAGTTTGGCCTCTCTCTTCCCTATTTTTTATCTTTACAAATCCAACGCTAAACCTTATAATTTCACTTGTAATTCTTGGACCTCTTTGAATTTTGAACCTGTATTTTCAAAAGGACATCGGGGCGTAGCGCAGCCTGGTAGCGCACTGGCATGGGGTGTCAGGTGTCGGAGGTTCAAATCCTCTCGCCCCGACCATCTTTTTCATATAGCGGATGGCTGAACGATTCATGATCCTGGTTACCAATGATGATGGTATCCAGTCAAAAGGCATTATCGCATTGGCAAGGGCTCTTCGGGAGATCGGAAATGTTTTCATCGTCGCCCCGAACATCCAGCAAAGTGCCGTTGCCCATTCTCTCACCCTTCACCGACCCCTTCGAGTAGAAAAAATCAGGAAGAATTTTTATGCCGTGGATGGGACTCCGGCCGATTGCATTCATCTCGGAGTCAATACGATTCTTCCTAAGAGGCCCCGACTGATCGTCTCAGGGATTAACAAGGGTGGAAATTTGGGGGATGATATCATTTATTCCGGAACGGTTTCTGCTGCTTTTGAAGGGACATTGTTAGGGATTCCTTCTTTTGCCATCTCCCTTGTTTCGCGAAGTCACTTTAAGTTTGACGTGGCTGCTAGATTTGCGCTAAGGGTAGCTCGACGTATTATTGAGAGGGGGCTTCCGAAGAACACTTTTCTGAACATCAACATGCCCAATCTGGATGAGAAAGAGGTTAAATCATATCAGATCACTCATCAGGGAAGATTGATTCACAGCGGAGACGAGGTCATCGAGAAGGTGGACCCCAGGGGAAGAAAGTACTATTGGATCGGTGGCGGGCAATTGATCTTCGAGAAAGGGGGAAATACGGACGTCGAAGCCGTGTCAAGATCTTGCATTTCTATTACTCCACTCAACCTCGATTTGACGAATTACTCTTCGATCCGGGAATTAAAGAAGTGGAAGCTGTGAAACCTGAGCTTAGGAAAGATGGAATCAACCGTCACTCTTCCCCTCTCCCCACCGGGAGAGGGCGGGGGTGAGGGGAAAAGGAGGAAGCTATGAAAACGACACTGAGTATCATCAAGGCCGACATCGGGAGCATTGGGGGACATATCCGTCCAAGTGAGAAACTGATTGCAGAGGTGAGAAATTATGTTGCCACAAAAGGCAAAAGGATGATTTCCGATTTTTTTATCAGCCATACGGGAGATGATATTGCCATTCTTTTCTCCCATTCGCTGGGGAAGGGAAGTGAAAAAGTCCATCAGTTGGCCTGGGATGCCTTTGTCGCCGGGACAAAGGTGGCGAAGGAGCAGGGCCTTTATGGGGCAGGACAAGACTTGTTGAAGGATTCCTTTTCAGGAAACGTAAAGGGAATGGGGCCTGCGGTAGCGGAAATGGAATTTGAAGAGAGGCCGAACGAGCCCTTCCTCTTCTTTGCAGCGGACAAGACCGACCCTGGTGCTTACAATCTTCCTCTTTACTTAGCGTTTGTGGATCCCATGTACAATGCGGGATTGATTCTCAGCCCTTCGATGAACAAAGGGTTTAAATTCGTCATCATGGACGTGAACTACACCGAGGGGGATCGGTTTATCGAGTTGAATGCTCCCGAGGAGATCTATGACATTGCCGCCCTCTTAAGGGACAATCAGCGCTTTGTGGTCGAGTCCATCTATTCGAGAAACAACGGGGATATTGGTGCGTCGGTGAGCACGACGAGGCTTCACAATATTGCCGGGAAGTATACAGGAAAAGACGACCCGGTGATGTTGGTGAGGGTTCAGGGCGCATTCCCGGCCACAGGCGAGGTGCTCGCTCCTTTTAACATCGGCCACTATGTGGCAGGTTTTATGAGAGGAAGCCATACCGGGCCTTTAATGCCCGTCCGGTTCAATTCGCCCATCTCTTACTTCGACGGACCTCCTGTCGTGGCCTGTCATGCCTTCTGTGTTCACAATGGGAAGTTGACCGAGCCCGCGGATGCCTTTGACCATCCTTATTGGGATTGGGTGAGAAATAAAGTATCGCGGAAGGCCACAGAGATTCGCCAACAGGGTTTTTCCGGAGCAGCGATGCTGCCGTATGGTGAACTCGAATACGGTGGTATTGTTGAGAAGATGGGGATACTGGATAAGAAATTTAAGGTGAGGAAGTAGAAAATCCCAAGCACCCAGCACCAAATTCCAAATAAGCACCAAGTTTCAAAATACCAATTTACCAAACAAACGAGTTTGGAATTTTGATAGCGGGATTTGTGATTACGTTCAAAATAAAATAGATAAAAATTTATCACCACGCTGGGGTAGGGGCGACTTTAGTCGCCCAGGGGAGGCTAAAGCCTCCCCTACCCGATGTTTATTTTCATAGTTCTTGGGCTTCCTCGTGGAGTTAGAGCGCCAGTGGAGAAAAGAGTCTATATCGAAACCTATGGTTGTCAGATGAATGAGCATGACACGGAGCGTATGCTTCGTCTCCTGGAGGGGTCCCGTTACGTTGAGACGAAAAACGCCGGAGAGGCGGATTTCATCCTCATCAATACCTGTAGTGTTAGGGAGAAGCCAGAGCATAAGGTTTACAGTGCTCTGGGAAGATATAAAGGGCTCAAAGAGAAGAGGGGAACAATTATTGGAGTGGCCGGGTGCGTTGCGCAGCAGGAAGGCATCAGACTCTTGGATCGGATTCCCTATCTGGATCTCGTCATCGGAACGCATGCCATTCCCATGCTTCCACAATTATTAAAGAGGATAGAAGCTTCGGGAGAAAGGGTTTGTGAAACGGCCTATGACCAAGATGGAGAATATCTGAAGGCTGTTCTTCCCCAAAAGCCTCCCGACAAAGTAAAGTCCTATGTGACCATCATGCAGGGATGTGACCATTTCTGTTCTTTCTGCATCGTTCCTTATGTAAGGGGGCGAGAAAAGAGCCGACCCAGTAGAGAGATTGTTGAAGAAGTGAAGCAGTTGGCCGAAATGGGTCTAAAAGAGGTTTGTCTCCTGGGGCAAAATGTGAACGGATATGGAAGAGGGTTGGAGGAGGAGATAAGTTTCGCAGAACTCCTTGAACGTATTAACGATATAGAAGGGATCGAAAGAATCCGGTTCACTACTTCCCACCCTAAGGATTTATCAGAGGAATTGATTCAGGCCTTTTCTAAATTACCCAAGTTGTGTGAACATATCCACCTCCCTTTTCAATCGGGATCAAATAACATTTTAAAGGCGATGCACCGAGGGTATACGAAAGAATCTTATATCGAAAAGATAGACCGTCTGAAAAAAGTCTGTCCTTCCATTGCGGTGACTGCTGATGCGATCGTTGGATTTCCCGGCGAGGAGGAAGAGGACTTTGAGGAGACACTGGATCTTCTTCACCAGGTCCGATTCGATGACCTTTTTTCCTTCAAATATTCGCCGAGAAAAGGAACAAGGGCTGCCCGGTTCGAAGATAAAGTTGAAGATAAGGTAAAACAGGAACGTCTTTCCTGTCTTCAGGGAGTGCAGAAAGGGATCACCCTCCAAAAAAATCAGGAATGTGAAGATCGTGTAGAAGAGGTATTAGTCGAGGGCCGGAGCAAACAGAGTGCTCAAGACGTGACCGGCAGAACCCGATCCAATAAGATCGTTAATTTCCAAGGAGATATAAGTCTAGTGGGAAGCTTGGTTCCTGTTCGAATTACAAAAGCTTATGCCCATTCTCTCCACGGTGAAGTAGTTCCTCCTCAATACAGGTTGCAGAATGTAGATTGTGGGATGAAATTTTCAAAATCTGTAATGTAATGTCCTTGTCTTCAATTTCGTATTCCGCAATTCATAATGGTTTCCCCTTACGCACTCCATTGCCAGATCTTTCAGAGTGATTAGTTGTCATAGCCAACATTCATCTGCCATACAGTTTTTGAGGTAGTTCTGTTACGTATACTCTACCCTGCAATCGAGGCGTGCTTCAGGAATCGAAGATTTGCGAAATCATCAGGCCAGACAAAGTAATTAATAAATTTCCATACTTGAATATTTTAGCTTACTTATCGTCTAAAAGATAAAGATAGTGGTCCACGAAGAAACCGAGACGATCTCCAGGTGCCAGCAGGGAGATCAAGAAGCATTCTTAACAATTCGAAAAGGGAAAGGTCCAAACGCTTTAACCTGAAAAGAGGTGACGATAGATGAAAGATTCCTGTTCGTCGGTATCAAAACTTTTAGAGAAATATTTTGACCTGGAGGTCATGGACGAGGAAAGACTCCTTGTGGAAGGCCATCTTCAGGATTGTCTGGCCTGCCGGAATGCACTAGGGTCGATGGAGGAACTCAGGACATTAATAAAAGTTCCTGTTGAGGAGGCAGTCCGGAAGGAAGAATTTCCTTGGGTGTGGCAGAAAATCGAGCGGGAGATACGCAGTACGCAGGAGAAACTGACCTGGTGGCAATCCCTTCGTTCCAGGCTCGATGTTTCCCCTCTTTTCAGAAGGAAGGTTTGGATTCCCGCAGCGGCCACAGTTGCCGTCCTTCTCTTCCTAACGGCCCAAATTATTTTTCAAAAACCTCCTTTCTATTCAGATGGGTCTGTTGTGGAATTCGTCGAAAGTCAGACCGACAATGTGATGGTCTACCAGCTTGAAAAATCGAAGATAACCGTGATATGGCTATTCGAGGGACCGGAGAAGGATCAAACCACTTTATGAAAAGAACCCTCTTTCTTCACCCGCCTAACAGGGCAAAACCTATAACGCCTTAAAAGATGAAAACCACTTGACTGGAATAAACAAGGAAGTAGCTTTCCAAAAATTTCGTTCAAGAGCTTTCATCATGCTTAAATTCTTGGAAGCGGAAAAAGTTATGAATAAAAAGCTTATTTAATACGTCAATACGTTAAAAGGTAAAGATGTTTGGTGTATAGAGAGAAATAGAGAGTTTTGATTCTTTGGGTTAAAATAACAAAGGAGGTAAGAAATGAAAAGAATCGTATTAATAGGCACTTTATACAACCCGCCTTTTTGTCTTGACAATGGGGAGGGGTTCATTATAAATTTTTAAAAGGGAGGAGTAAGATGAAAAAGTTAGGTGTAATGCTGGCTATAGTGATGGCGCTTTTTATTGTTCCCTGTTTAGCTCAGGCACAGATAGATATACGCATTAGTATTCCTCTACCACCGCCCATTGTATTTAGTGCACCGCCTGAAATGGTAGTCCTGCCTGAAACAGAGGTATACGTTGCGCCTGATTACGATCAAGACCTCTATTTCTATCAAGGTTTCTGGTGGAGATTTTGGCTTGGTCGATGGTATCGGTCATTATACTATGATTCAGGATGGGAGTTTTACTATGGTGTGCCAGGATGGTATGGTGGAGTGTATCCCCACTGGAGAGACAACTACCGCAACCACATGTGGGGAGGCCAGAGATGGGATTACCGCTCAGTACCTTATGGTGATGTTCGAACCAACTGGAAGACTTGGCACGACACAGGCCGTTATCAACAGAATTGGGGCACTAGCGGCAGCTACCGTCATGGAGCGGAGGCTCGTCGGGACTTCCGAGGCTTTGGACAGGAGACAAGATACCAACAGGCTCCGGTAACGACTCACCAGGCTCCTGTGGGGACAAAAGCTCAACAGGCTCCAGTGGCTACTCGCCAGGCTCCTGATCTTAGTAAGAATAGAAATGCCTTTGCAGGTACGTACCGAGGAAGTGATGCACGAACGCAGAGCAACCGTGGTCTCCAAAGCCGCCAGAGCATGCCCTCAAAGGGGACAGGCGGTGTGAGCAAAGGCAATGTTGGTAAGGGCAATGCCGGCCATCCCCGTTAAGGGTTGAACAAACCATTTAAACATCATAGTTCGATGGAGGAAAAGGCGATGTTTATCAATACATGGAATCAAAAGAAGCGTTCGATATGTCTTTTTGGTTTTGCAATCACAGCCGCAGTGATCATATTAGCTGGATTTTATCAGAGTGGTTTTGCAGCAGATACTAAGCAAAAAAGTTTCAAATCTCCTGAAGAGGCCGTTAGGGCGCTGGTTGGTGCGGTCAAGGGAAATGATACAAAGGAATTACTGATGATCCTTGGTCCTGCAGGGAAAGAGCTTATTTTTTCTGGCGACGAGGTTGCCGATAAGGCGTGGAGAGATCATTTTGTTAAGGCTTATGAGGAAATGAACAAACTGGTGAGTGAGAATGACAAAAAGATCATCCTCCATGTGGGAAATGGAGAATGGCCTTATCCAATTCCTGTTGTTAAGAAGGGTGAAAACTGGTTCTTCGATACCAAGGCAGGGAAGGAAGAGATCATCAACCGCAGAATCGGCCGTAACGAACTCAATGCCATCCAGGTGTGTCTGGCCTATGTGGATGCACAGCGTGAATACATAGTGGAGGACCGGGATGAAAACAAGTTACTGGAATACGCCCAGAGGCTGATCAGTAGAGAAGGGGAAAAGAATGGCCTTTACTGGGAGGCGAAAGAGGGAGAAGAACCAAGCCCCCTGGGTCCCTTAATTGGCAAGGCAGCCGTGGAGGGATACACTGGGAAGAGGCCCATTGGAAAACGAAGCCCTTATCATGGGTATTACTATAGGATTCTGAAGGCCCAGGGAAAGAATGCACGAGGAGGGGAATACGATTACGTAGTGAATGGCAAGATGATTGGCGGATTTGCCTTGGTTGCATACCCTGCGGAATACGGTGACTCTGGGATCATGACTTTTATCGTAAACCAAGACGGTGTGGTGTACCAAAGTAATCTGGGAAAGGATACAGAGAAGATCGCCAAAGGCATGAAGAAATTCGATCCAGATGAGACCTGGAAGAAAGTGGAATAGTCCTTTCAGAGAGTATTGTCTGACAATACGGCGATTTTTCAACTTAGAATGGGGAAGGTTTTTCCCCATTTTTTTATTCATCCATCCTCTTTTCCGATTTAATTTTTCCTTATTGATTTCTATTCGAAATATTGTATCGCCTGACGAGATTCAAAAACAGGAGGAAGTTATCTTTAGAAACAAAAAAGCAGAGCCAAATCTGACTCTTCCTTTTATGATTGAATAAATAAACCCATCAAACTTTATCCCAGTTAATATTCGTTTTTTCAGAGGGCAGCGGTATAATGAAAACCGGTTTTCGGGTTCGTTGCAGGACTGAACCAGCTACACTCCCGAGGAAGGTCTGCGTCAAAAACCCTTTTCCGTGAGTTCCAAGGACGATCGCATCGCAACCTTCATCATCCGCTGCATTCAAAATCTCTTCTACCGGGTGGCCCAGTGGAACGAGGATTTTGGATACAAGTTCAACGCATGGGAAGCCAATTTGAGTCTCTGTTCTGTTGCAAAATTCCTGAAGGCGTTTTTTGATTTCCTCAGTATCCATGTCCTGCTGTTGTTTTTTGGCTTTCTTCAGCGTCTCTTCGATATCAGTACCTCCTTCAACATAGATATGGCGACCAACAGGCTCGATGCTGTGCAAGATGACAATGCTTGCGTTATGGCTTTTGGCCATATCCACTGCGTAAAAGAAGGCGTAAGCAGAATTTTTACTGAGATCTGTGGCATAAAGAATCTTTTTGATCTGAGGTATCAAATATTCCCGGGAAGGCCATTTGCCTATCGATAACACCTTATAGGCGGCTTTTTCTAAATCCTTAACGATAGGTTCGTATTCTTCCGTTCTAATCCGGATGGCAGCAATCCTCATCCCCTCCACCGTAAAAGACGGCGATACCATACTGGTGACACTCACATTGTGCTTTGTGAAAATTTCAAACACCCCAAGCATCATACCCGGTTTGTCTTCAAGGGCCACGGTTAACCGGGTGCCCTTCTCTTTGGAACCAAAAACATCTACAAGAAGATCTAGGGCATCCGTTTCTGTAAAGATCCCATAGAGCTTATCACCTTCTACCACAGGAAGACACCCAATCTTATGGTCATGCATCAGTTGGACTGCTTCCTCAATGATTGTGTCAGGACCGATTGTGATCAATTTTTCCTTTGGGGTCATAAAGGCTGAAACTTTCAAGTTATTTAGAAGGGATACGGCCTCTCGAACCCTGAGCATATCCACATCGGAAGGACCCGCTTTCCGGATATCGCTTTCTGTAACAATTCCAAGTAGTCTATTGTTTTCGTCGACTACCGGTAGATGCCGGATACCTTTCCCCTGGATGAGGCTTTGAGCTTCAAAAAAAGATGCATTGGGATTGATGGTGACGGGATTTTTGCGTATCCTTTCTCTCATAAAGCCTTTATAATGAATCTTCATAATCTCTTCCCCCTTTCTGCTGATAAAACGTATACCATATTTGGCGAAAAAATAGCAAAAGGTTTGTCAGCAGACTCTTTACCAACTAGCGCTAAGCACTGGGGGTAGGACGGTTTAACGAAAAACCACCCTGCTGATTGAACAGACGAACTGCAAGGATTTTTCCCATCCAACGCGATACAGAACAAGCCAAACTTCTTTTTGTGAGATATCGACGCTAATTTGGCGAATACACCTGCTATTATGCAATGGGAAGTTAATCCTGGAGTCAATGATTACCGAAGGAAACAAACAAAAAACCAGAGTCATTTCTGATAATCATATAAAAGGCACCTCTGAGCACACTAGGAGAGAGTTGATGGTATGCTTGGGAAAGACATCCAATCTAACCCAAGGAGGTGCCTTATGAGGCAATTATATGCGGGATGTGATCTTCATAGCAACAGCAATTTAGTTGGGGTGATCGATGGGCAAGGGAGGCGAGTTTTCAAGAGGAGGCTTTCGAATGATCTGGGGTGGATCCGAGAGACGCTTGGTCCATTTAAAGAGGAGTTGGTAGGGGTCGTCGTAGAGTCGACGTATAATTGGTACTGGTTGGTGGATGGGTTGATGGAGGAGGGATATCGGGTGCATCTGGCCAACCCTCAGCGATTCAGCAATATGCGGGGTTAAAGCATGCGGATGACAAGATTAACCCCTCCGGATCATGGGGGAAGCGCCTCAGATCCCACACAGGGAGAAAACAGTTGCGGTTGCTCGAATGAACTCTTACAGAGCTCCTTCTCGCAACCGCGCTATTGATTCACTTCAGATCCCCGGATGGAAGGGAGAAAATGCTCATCTTACGAGAGCGATAGTTTTTTCTTTTGACAGGTGCCTTTTAATGGGTGACCCTGCCTACGTGCGCTTGCCCGATGGTCCCTTCCGACTTATTCGACCCGTCTTAGTCGCGCACTTGCCCATCTACTATCAATATTTAAGTATTCTCCTTTTAACGTGAGCTCATATTGACCATAATTATCTATGAACTGAAGTGTGTGCTTCCCACGCTGTTTGGCTATAAGGGCTTCATATCTCATCCAGCCTTGAGTTACCCCTTCGGAAAAAGAACTAGTTCGCCAAAGATAAAGGCTTGCCTTTTCTTCGTCGATTTTCTCTACTATTAAAAAGTAGTTTACGTTCGCACCGGACCCCTCCCATTTACCAAAAAAAGCTGATAATTCCTTTGGTAATGAAGGGTCTGGTTGGACGATTTTAACGTCATCTGGCATAGGAGGGGCAGCCATCACCATGGGACAAAACAAAATACTCACCAATACAATGCTTACAGCCAACACAACGAATGTTTTCATAATTTGCCTCCTTTCTCTTATTTAGTCTTTCGTTAGATTATTTGATAATCAATTGATCCTTATCAATATTCACCTCCTTTCATTCTGCAAAGCCCTCGATCGTCATAGGTTATGGCCGTTACTCCAACCGATTAGAATTTTCTTGCAATTATTGCCTTTCTGATACATAGTTGACGGTGCGAACCGTGAGATTATTTTCGGATTATCCCTAATCCCAGAAAAAATCCCGGGGTATAACCGGGTCAGGGGGGATAAAAATGGTCCAAAGTTCGAGACCTTCCATCCAGATTGACCTGAATGAATTCAAGCTCCATCTTCATCTCAAGAGCCGAACTCAGTTAACTCTTCATTTCGACTCACCTTCCCGAAGATTTTATCTCTCCGTGATCGCCCTGGTCGTCAACGAAATGAAAAAATTGGGGAAAATCAAATCCGTCCCTCTCCAGGAGCACCTTGACCTGCTCGTCCTGTTGAACGAATCCATAGGGGGGTCAGCCGGATCATCCGGAAAGGAGAATCTGCTGCACAGAATTTACAGGAAGTGGAAGGATGCCCTTCCAAATTTGGAGGAAGCCCCTCTTTTTAAGGTGCTTGGAAAGAAAAAAGAAGAAGGGGAGGGGGCCATCGGCAAAATCTATTCATTTACCGACGTAGAAAAGGATGCATGGGCGAATCTCTTTGAGTACAAGGGAAGCGAAGAGAACGTGAGACTGAAGTTCGCCATAGATAAGATCGGAGTCGATTTGAATGAAACTTCGATTATCTTCGAGGACTCTCTAGACGCTGATGCGTGGGATCAATTCATTTCCAGCCTGAAAAATGTTGGGCAAGAAGAAACTGAACCGGCGGGAGAAACTGCGCTTCCCGAACCGCCCGCAATTCCTTTCTCTCTCCCCCAAGAGGGAAAAACTACCTGGTTTTCCCAATGTCGCTGGGTCATGCTAGTCGGCGTGATTGTGGTAATGGCTGCTGTTGTAATATGGAAGCTATATACTCCCTCTGCTCCACAGCCAAAGGAGAAAATCGTAGCTTCTCAACCTGAAAAGGCACCAACCGCTGTGACTCCCTCTGTAGAAGTGGTGTCCAAACAAAAGGTTTCAAAAACAGTGACTTCTCCACCTCCCAAAGTGGAGGTTGCCTCCAAGGAGAGGATGGCTTTCCCTTTGACCGATGTGCCTTCTATCGCCGTACTCCCATTCGTGAACTTGAGCGAGGATCCAAAGCAGGAATTCCTCTGCGACGGGATCACCGATGAAATCATCACCGCTCTCTCCAAACTTCACTACTTACTTGTGATATCCAGGCAGTCGACCTTTTTCTATAAGGGCAAAGCTGTGAAGGTTAAACAGGTGAGTGAGGAGCTTGGGGTTCAGTACGTGCTGGAGGGCAGTGTTCAGAGATTAGGGGACCGCGTTCGGATCACCGTCCAGTTGATTGATGCACTTACGGGTAATCACCTTTGGGCAGAGCGTTACGATCGTGATCTGAAAGACCTATTTGCCTTGCAGGATGAGATCACAATGAAGATAGTAAGCGCCATGCAAGTGAAACTGGTCGATGGGGAACAATTCGTAACGGGATCAATAGAGAAGTTACGTCTCGAATGTTATTTGAAGATACATGAAGGGTTTAAAGTCTACGAAGGTTTCAATATCGAGGCCACCAGGGTGGCTCGGCGGATCGCAGAGGAGACGATTGCAATGTGTCCAGAGACACCATATGCTTATGTCCTCATGGGTTTTGTCCACTTGATGGAGTTTGGACTGCGCATTGGGAAGTCCCCTCAAGAGTCTATCGAGAAAGGTATAGAAATGGCCCGGAAAGCCCTTGCCATAGATGATTCCACATCCATGGCCCACTCCTTAATGTGTTCTCTCTATATCTGTAAGAGGGAGTCTGACAAGGCGATTGCTGAAGGGGAACGGGCTGTAGCCCTTGAACCGAGTGGGGCGTTTGCTCATGAGTGGTATGCCGCCAGTCTAAGCTACGCAGGCCGGCCAGAGGAAGCCATTCCAGTTTTCCAAAAAGCAATCCGGCTCAACCCTGTTGGCAACACCGGTCTTTATGGAAACTTCGGCACCGCCCTCCTATACGTAGGTCGATTTGAGGAGGAGGTTTCGGCATATAAAAAGGCACTCCAGCGTGCGCCTGATAATATCCCTGCCCATATTGGTCTGGCGGGTACATACAGTTTGATGGGCCGAGAGAAAGAGGCCCGTGCCGAAGCTGAAGAGGTATTAAAATTAAATCCTAAGTTCTCTCTTGAAGGTTACGCAAAAATGATCCGGTTTAGGGATCAAGTTCAAATAGATCGCTACATTGACGCGCTGCGTAAGGCGGGGCTGAAGTGAAGAAACAGGTAACAACAGGATGACGCTGAAAGGCAGGCTGGTCGGGCTCTGCCCGCTTTGTATGCTTTGGAGTGCAGGGTGTTTTGGGAACCATCGAAGCGTGGGTAGGTTGCCGAAAAGCCTCAGCTTCTAAGGTTTCGATTCAAAAGAGATATTGGTATCTAAAGTCAGATAAGATCTGCTCTGGATTCTCTATCTCCCGAAGTTATTAAAGGAGAGACACCTTTTATCAATTACCAATCGAGCATACCTTGCCAAATTGGGTCCTCGTGGATTTCAGAGGAAGAAAGAGATAAAATAGAGGATACGAATAACACCTATGAACTTAAGTTTCGTTCAGGGCATATGAATCGAAGGACTCTTCTTTCAAAATAGATTCTTCTTTACACAGGTACGGCATACGATTTA
>Ga0335070_10007830_pt1 | contig 12521 bp, 8 predicted proteins | sample Lox_Sample_13_FD_206722 | JGI IMG/M metagenome (GOLD analysis project Ga0335070, IMG submission 206722) | Soil microbial communities from Loxahatchee National Wildlife Refuge, Florida, United States - Lox_Sample_1.3 | ecosystem: Environmental > Terrestrial > Soil > Wetlands | place: USA: Florida...
TCAAGTGGTGGAATGGCATCGCAACCCTGAATTCCACAAATCAGCCGCAGGCTCAAACTACGCCATTTTATTCCATTTATTTTTATCAAACGATTGCAGATAACGTCCAATCAGCTTTGCGTACCCCCGGCCTCAATGAAGAAAGCCGCACTCTGCTGCTGGGAAAGCTGGCCAACGCTCAACGGGTGCTTGATCTCCAGGCCGCCGTGAAGCCGGCTTCGAAAGGCGCCAAAGCCTTGCCTGCCTTGCCGAAAGTGATCGATCCTGATTTTCAGATTGGCGTATTCGACGGGCCGGGTGGAGTCTTTCACGCCTTTGAAGGCGATTTCAACAACCACTGGCAGGGCCAGGTTGGCCTACAATTCGTATTTGTTTCAGCCGGCAGTTCAGCCGACGACCCCTCCCAGGGCATTGTTGCTGTCGTCACCGTTTCAGGCGACCGCCTGAACGTTACGAAGAAGGTCTATCCGGCTCCGTCCGGATCGGGATCGCTCCAGGTAAAACAGGTCCAATGGCCGTCCGTCCAGCTTAAATCGCAGAACGGCCAGCTCTTCAAATTCGACGCCGCCCAGGAAAAATTTGTCCAGTAGCTCACAGTCACCAGCCTCCCATCAAGCGCTGAGCGTGCCGGTCAGGCAGGTTTGCCTGCTGGATCCGTTTTTGTACGCCGGTGATGTCGTACTCAACCCGGAACGTCTTCCAGGTTTCGAGATCGGGCCAGAAGATAGCGTAGGCAGCCCGTGGATCGTGGTCACGCGGCTGACCGACTGAGCCGGGATTTACGATCATTTTTCCCTTCAAGCGCGGGAAATCTTCGTGGCCAAGCAGCTGCCAATCGATCGGTCGTCCATCGCCGTTCCAATAGTATGCGATGGGAATGTGCGTATGCCCCACGAAACAAAACGAAGTGTTGAAATAATCAAAATTCTCACTGGCGTTCAGCGAATCCAATAAATATTCCCAGATTGGGCTGCGCGGGCTGCCGTGAACGATGGTGGCGTTGCCGATTACATGTTTTTCAGGCAGGTCCTGAAGAAATTTCCGGCCGTCGGGAGTGATCGTATCTTGCGTCCACAATATCGATGACCGGGCCTCGCGGTTGAAAGAGGAGAGCTCGATCTGTCCCAAAACGGCCGAGTCGTGGTTTCCCATGACGCAGGCCAGGTTTGGAAGCTGGCGCACGGTGTCGATCACCTCGTTTACGTCCGGCCCATAACCAACGAGGTCGCCCAGGCACCACACAGCATCGAAGGGAGCGGCGGCGCGGAGGACAGCTTCAAGGGCGGTCAAATTGGCATGAACATCAGAAATAACGAGGATTCGCATAGATATTAGCGATAACCTTCCATGGAGATGATTTTCTGAACAATAATTTCGCCGACTTCCTCTTTCGCCAGGGTCGGCAGGCTTTCGGAGAACCCATCTGCAAAAACGAGCGTGACCCGGTTGGTTGGAACTTCGAACCCTGCATCTGGGACAGTGATATCGTTAGCAACGATCATGTCTAAATGCTTTGCAGCCAGCTTTGTCTCTGCATTCTGGCGAAGATCCTGCGATTCTGCCGCAAAACCGATCACGAGCCGGGGATAACCCGTCCGGCTACGGCATTCGGCAACCGCGGCCAGGATGTCGACCGTGTTTTCCAATTTTATATCTGGCGGCCCCATTTGTTTCTTGATCTTTTGCCCGGCCGCGCTGACCGGCCTGAAATCTGCCACGGCGGCAGCCATGACCAGAATCTCTGTCCCGTTCATTTCTGCCATGACAGCCGCGTGCATTTCTTCAGCAGTCCGCACGTCGACCCGGCGCACACCAACGGGGGTTTCGAGGCCGGTGGATCCAGCTACCAGGACGACCTCGGCGCCCACATCCAGGGCTGCCTGAGCGATGGCGAAACCCTGGCGCCCGGACGAGCGGTTCGTGATAAAACGGACTGGATCGATCGGCTCCTGGGTTCCACCTGCGGTTACGACCACTTTTTTCCCGGCCAATGGCCCGGTGCGGCCCAGCATAAAACGGACGTGGCCAAGGATTTCTGCTGGTTCAACCATTCGGCCGACGCCGGCCAATCCCGAAGCCAGGTGCCCTTCAGCCGGACCTATAAAGTACACCCCGCGTTGTCTGAGGATTTCTACATTGGCCTGGGTGGCAGGGTGGGCAAACATGCCGGCATCCATAGCCGGAGCAATCACCATCGGGCAGCGCGCCGCCAGGGCAGCCACGCACAGCAAATTGTCGCTAATGCCGTGAGCCAGCTTTGCCAGGCTGTTGGCGCTGGCAGGCGCGATCACAAACAGATCTCCGGCGCGGCCGAGCGCAACGTGAGTCACGTGGCCTTCTCCGCCCCACAAATCTTCATCCGTAAAGGCTTTTCGGCCGGTAACAGATTGAAAAGTCAGCGGGGTGATGAATTTTAAAGCCGATGCAGTCAAAATGACGTCAACTTCGGCCCCAACCTGGGTTAATTTAGAAGCCAGGTCGGCTGCCTTGTAGGCCGCGATCGAACCGGTGACGCCCAGGATGATTCGTTTACCTGAGATAGGGTTTGTCATTCCGCTACCTGGCGGTTCATGTCCCACACGATGCGCAGTCCATGCAAGGTGAGCCACGGATCCATGATATCGATGGCTTTCGTTTCGGGGGCGATTAAGTCGGCCTGCCCACCGGTGGCAATAACCTTCATGTCCGGCCCCAATTCGACTCGAAAGCGGGCTACCATTCCTTCCACTAACGCCACGTACCCGAAAAGGAATCCGGATTGGATCGATTGGGTAGTATTGCGGCCGATCACGTTAGGTGGACGGCGGATGTCGACCCGCAGGAGTTTCGAGGTACGCTGGACGAGTGCATCGGCTGCGATACGCACGCCTGCGAAGATAGCCCCTCCCAGGTACTCTCCATCGGCCGTTACGGCATTGAAAGTGGTGGCGGTGCCAAAATCAACCACGCAGGCAGGTCCGCCGTATAAATGCATGGCTGCGACTGCATCCACGATCCTATCCGCGCCGACTGCCGAGGGATCCTCGTAGGAATTCTTAATCCCTGTTTTGATGGAAGTATCTACCACCAGAGGGTTCTGGTTAAGGTACTGCTGGCATGCCTGTGTCAGGCGCGTGGTGACCGGCGGAACGACGGACGAAAGGCTGACGCCGTGCAATTGGGCTGGCGAACAGCCGCTGTGCTGGAGCAGCCCCAGGATTTGAAGGCCGTATTCATCCGGCATGCGTTCCGGGTCGGTAGCAAGCCGCCAGCGAGCCCCCAAATTTGAGCCTTCGAACAAGCCCAAGGTCAGATTGGTATTCCCCAGATCGATTGCTAAAAGCATGTATTACCCCAATTTGACAGCCTCGATGATTTCAGCGGCGTAATCGAAACGATTGAAAGCCGGCATAATATAGACACCCTGGACAAATGGGCGAATTTGACTGATTAATTCTATCGCGATTTTGATCCCGGCGCGGGCTCCGTTCTCACCGGCCTGCTTCATGCGCTCAATCATGGCTTCCGGAATCACGATTCCTGGCACTTCATGATTCAGAAAGGCGGCGTGCCGGGCGCTGGCGAGTGGCAGAATGCCGACCAGCATAGGGGTAGTCAAAGTACCGCATTGTTTTTGAAAGGTTTCCAGGAAAGAAGATACCAGGGCAGGGTCGTAAATTGGCTGAGTCAAAATGAAGTCGGCTCCTGCCTCCATTTTCTTGCACAGATTTTTGATCTCAGCCTGCATGTTAGGTGGATTGAGGTTCAGGGCGCAGCCAACGAAGAACTGGGTCGGCTGGCCGATATTCGATCCGGAATGGTCCACCCCCAAATTAAAGCCTTGCTTGATCAGCTTGATCAGGCCGGACGGTACAAGGTCGAATTTATCCATGGCGTTGGGATAATCGCCGATCGAGGTAGGATCGCCCATCACCACAAACACGTTGCGCACGTCCAGTGCATGCGAGGCCAGCAGGTCGCCCTGGACGCGCAGCAGGTTACGGCCGCGAGTAGGGAAGTGCAGGACCGTCTCGATGTTAAATGCTCGCTGGACGAGGCTGCAAACGGCCCATGGACTCATGCGCATGCGCGCCATGGGACTGTCGGCAACATCGATCACATCCGCGCCGGCCTCGACCAGCAGACTGGCAGCCGCCAGCATCTTGTGGGTGGAAAGGCCGCGGGGCGGGTCCAGCTCTACCGCCACCACGAATTGTTTATCAGCCAGTTTTTGGGACAGACGAGTGGGTTGGAGTGACGAGGGAAGATCTTCTTCGCTTTTTGGTGCGGATACATTAAAACCGGTCGTTATGTGGTCCAGGGGAGCGTTCTGGATGGCTTGCGACATGGCATGGATGTGGCGCGGCGTGGTGCCGCAGCAACCTCCAATCACGCTGGCGCCAGCCTCCCAAAAGGAGAGCGCATATTCGCCAAAATAATCGGGGTTCGCCGGGTATTTGATGCGTCCGCCGACCTGTTCGGGCCAACCGGCGTTGGGCATGATCGAATATTTTGCGCCGGGCACAGCCTGCCGCATATGTTTTAGAATCCGTAAAAGCTGGTTAGGCCCGCCGGAGCAGTTAATGCCGATAACATCCGCGCCGGCGGCTGCGATTCTTTTAGCCACTTTCACCGGGTCGTCGCCCAACAGGGTCCGGTCGTCGCGGGTAAAGGTCATAGAGGCCAGCACAGGCAGACCGGGAGCGACCTTGCGGGCAGCCCGGATAGCTTCCTGGATTTCATAGAGGTCTGTCATGGTCTCTATGATCAACAAGTCCACCTGGGCCTTTGCCAGGGCTGCGATCTGCTCGCCAAACACAACGCAGGCCTGCTCAGGCTGGATCCGACCGAAGGGCGCCAGGCGGATTCCCAGCGGCCCAATATCACCGGCAATCAGGGCGGTTTTGTAGGAGGCGCTGATTACGCGCCGGGCCAGATCAACAGCCGCAGTGTTGATCTCCTCGACGGCGTTCTCGAGACCGGCGTGGGCCAATTTGAAGCGGTTGGCCCCGAAGGTATTTGTCTGGATGATCTGCGAGCCGGCTTCGATATATTCGCGGTGAATTTCTGCGACTACAGCAGGCTGGGTTAAGTTGAGCTGATCGAAACATACGTCGAATGGGATACCCTTCTGGCTCAACATGGTCCCCATGGCACCGTCTGAGAGGATCGGGCGAGCAGCATTCAATAACTCTAGAAACCCTGGATTTTGGCTCATATCATTTCCTTAACGTTATGCCTGCAGGACAAACTTAAGTTTGTCCTACATCATTTCATTAGCTGATTAATCCGCGTTTCTCCGACAGTAAAATACCTGGCTTCGGGGTGGTGGAGGATAATGGCGGCGGTCGACTGCTCGGGGACTAGCTGGTAGGCGGACGTCAGGCTCATCCCCAGCTCGGATTCGGCTGGCAGTAGTTGGAACACCAACTGGTGATCCTCCAATTCCGGGATTGCCGGATAGCCCCAGGAATAGCGTTTGCCCTGGCCCGGCGCCAGGCCGAGCTCGCGGCGGATGTGGTTGTGCAGGTATTCTGCCGCAGCCTCAGCCATCTGGACGGCAAGCCCATGGCCAAAGTAAGCTTCGGCATAATCGCCGGCTGCTTGGAGGCGCTCAAACCGGTCGGTAGCTTCTTTGCCAACGGTGACCACTTGAAAGGCTGCCACGTCCATCTGGCCTGAGCTGACAGGTGCGAAGTAGTCTGCCAGGCAGAAGTACTCACCGTCAGGCTGGCGAGGGAAGGTGAAACGGACCAGCTCGACCGGGGTTCCGGATTGGATGGAAAGAGGATCGTAAATCACCAGATCGTTGCGATCGGATTGGGCCGGCCAGTACCCATACACTCCCTGCGGTTGCAGCCATTTTTCCTGCAAGACCTGGCGGCACATACTTTCAAGGCGGTTTTCGTATTCGGCCTGCAATTTTTCCCATTCCGTGCCGTGGGTATTTTTGGCGCCCCACGAGAGGCGGAACAGCTCATTCTTTGGCAGGCATTGGAACACCAGCTCCAACGGCATCTGGCGCACGACCCGCGGACCCCAGGACGGAGGGCGCGGGATGACCCGGGCTGGTTGCACGGCAGAACGGTGGTCGCGGCCGGCATCAGCGGGGGCGGCCTGGGTCAAGCGGCCCAATTCCATCTCCGATTCTCTCCGGATTTGAGCCAACAGGCCAGGACGTTTGTCCGGGTCGATCAAGGTATCCATGGTCGAGAGGCCTTCGAAGGCATCTTTACAATAAAAGACACCCGGTTCGTAAAAAGTTTCCTGGTCGCTCAACAGAATGCGCCGGCCAAACCGCCGGTTGATGGCGGCGCCCCCGATCAGGACCGGGAAGCGCAGGCCGCGCCGCTGTAGCTCGTTCACGATCAAAGGCATCTGTTTGCTGGTGCTGACCAGCAGTGCGCTCAATCCTATGGCGGATGCGTTCACTTCGACCGCTTTCGAGATGATCGTTTCGGCAGGGACCTGTTTGCCCAGGTCCATGACAGTATAGCCGTTATTCGACAGGATGGTCTTGACCAGGTTCTTCCCTATGTCGTGAACGTCGCCGTAAACGGTTGCTAAAACGATCGTGCCTTTCGTGACGCCTTCCTGGCGTTCGAGGAACTGCTCTACGTGTGAAACTGCTTTTTTCATGACCTCGGCAGACTGGAGCACAAATGGCAGGATCAGCTCACCCGTGCCGAACTTGTCCCCAACTTCCTTCATGGCAGGCAGAAGGACAGAATTGAGTATCTGGACGGCTTGTTTGCTCCATTCCTCTTGCGGATGGCGCTGGAGAATCTCATCGATGTCGCTTTCGACGCCTTCCTTCAGGCGGTGCAAGATGCGATAATGCAGGCGATGTTCAGCGTCCATCTCTTTCAGCGCAGCTTCGGCGCCTTCACTCTTCGTTTTTGCAGCCGGGGCGGCATCTTCGTAAAAACGGATCAGGCGCGTCAGGGCATCCGGCCGGCGCTCGAAAATCAAGTCCTCTGCCAAATCGCGCTCTTCGGCCGAAATGTCGGCATAGGGAGTGATTTGAGCCGGGTTGACGATCGCCATGTCGAGGCCTGCCAACACGGCGTGGTAGAGCATAACTGAGTTCAACACCGGTCGGGCGTTCGCAGACAGGCCAAAGGAGACGTTACTGACCCCAAGAGAGGTTAACACACCCGGTAACTCTGCTTCGATGAGGCGGATTCCCTCGATAGTTTGAACAGCCGATTGGCTGAATTCGGCGTCACCTGTCGCCAAAGTGAACGTCAGGGCATCGAAGATCAGGTCGCCGGGTTTCAGGCCATGCTCGTTGACGGCGATATCGAAAATCCGCCGGGCTACTTCCAGTTTGCGCCCGGCAGTCTTGGCCATGCCCTGCTCGTCAATCGTGAGGACGATCACGGCGGCATTGTATTTCTTCGCCAGGTCGAAAATACGGTCGGCCTTAGCGCGGCCACTTTCCAGGTTGGTCGAATTGATCAGGCAGCGCCCCGGCGCATTTTTGAGCGCAGTCTCGATGACATCCGGCTCGGTTGAATCGATCACAAGAGGCGTGCGCACGACCGGGCTGAGGGTTTTCACCAGGCGGCGCATCAGGTCCGCCTCGTCCGTGCGCTCGGTCAGCGCTACGCACAAATCCAGGCCATGAGCGCCGCTTTCCACCTGCTGGCGGGCGATTTGCAAGGCTCCATCGAAATCCTCATCCAATATAAGCTGTTTGAATTTCCGGCTGCCCTGGGTGTTCAGCCGCTCGCCGATAAAGAAGGGCCTGGGTTCCTGGAACATCGGGGTGGCCTGAACGGCGGATGCCAGGAGGGGCGCGCTGGTTTGGGGGCGTCGATTCTGCGGGTGACGGCGCAGTCTCTCAACCAGTAGTCGCAGGTGTTCGGGCGTTGTGCCACAGCAGCCGCCGACGATGTTGACGTGATATTTCTCAACGTATTCGGCCATCGTTTCCGCATAAGGTTGAGGTTGCAATGGATAAACCGCCTGCCCGTCTACATTCAGCGGGAGCCCGGCATTGGGGATGCAGGAGACAGGGATAGTAGAGACCTCACCCATATAGCGAATAGGCTCACGCATGTAATCTGGTCCGGTCGAGCAATTCAATCCGATGGCGGCGATACCCATGCCTTCAAGGCTGGCTTGAACGGCGCTGATATCGGTGCCCAGCAGCATGCGTCCGGTAGTGTCAAGCGTTACCTGGGCCTGGATAGGGAGAAAGACGCCTGTGTTTTCAAAGGCTATTTTGATGCCGATTATGGCTGCCTTGACTTCCAGTAAGTCCTGCGAGGTTTCGACTAGGATCAGGTCCACCCCGCCTTCGATCAGGCCAGTGGCCTGTTCGCGGAAGATGTCGGCCAGCTCATCAAAGGAAACGTTGGATAGCTCGGGATCGTTCATGGAAGGCAGCTTACCGGAAGGCCCGATCGAGCCCGCCACAAAGCGTTCTTGACCGGTTTTAGCGGTGTATTCATCTGCCAGGCGGCGCGCCAGGGTAGCCGCAGCCCGGTTGATCTCCTGGGTGCGATCCTGCAAACCATATTCGCCCAGGGTGATGCGGTTGGCGCGGAACGAGTCTGTTTCGATGACATCGACACCCACGTCTAAAAATGAACGGTGGATTGCTTCGATGGCCTGTGGGTAACTGATAACCAGGAAATCGTTACAGCCTGCATATCGCTCGCCGCCAAATTCATTGGCCCCGAGATTCATCCGCTGGATGTTTGTGCCCATGGCCCCATCAAAAATGATTACGCGCTCTTGTACGGCGTCGAGGTACTTGCGATTGGTGTATTTTTGCGTGTCCATATGGCCCTTTTGTTTCAACTTTAAAAAAAATACCCTCATAGGAGAGGGGATCCAGTTCCTGCTTCCCTCATCTTCCAGAACCTGCACTCCTGGTGCGGTCTGCCGGAATTGGCACCAGCATTTCAGCGGTTGCCGAGGTTTCACAGGGCCGGTCCCTCCACCTCTCTGGATGAGTTATTGGTTTGCGGAAGAAATATTACCACAATCAGTTCGAATGGTCAAATTCAAATTCACTCGTTCAGTTTGGTATATAATTCCCCAAGAGGTTTTCAGTGGAGAAATATAAATTCCCCCCGTTTCTTCCGATTTTGATATCGGGATTGATTTTAGCGGCAATCGGCTGGGTAGGGCTGGGATACATTATTTTGATGTTGGATCCAGAGCTGTTCCCACGCTGGCTGCTGTTCTTTTTCTTCTTCCTTGGGTTGAGCGGCACGGCGCTGCCGGTGGTGGCATTTCTCAACCGGCGTTTTCCGAGCGAGCCGGTCGCTGGGGATGGAATTTTGATCCGGCAAGCGACCTGGGTAGGCATTTACGGCTGCTTGATGGCGTGGTTACAACAAGGCCGAATTTTGAACACCGCCCTGGTTCTTTTCCTTGCGATCGGTTTTATTTTAATTGAGACCTTGCTTCGCATAGGCGAACGAGCGCGCTGGAAACCTAAGGAACCGGATCATGATTGACAGGCGGGAGATTCCCGCCGTTAATACCTTGCTCCGTTCGGAAGAAGTTTTGCCGTTGATAGCGAATTACGGCAGGCCGCTGGTTTTGGACTGTGTGCGCACCGTATTGGCGGAAATAAGGGAAAAATCGGGGGGCGGCAGACCTGTGCCCGACCGGCTGGCACTGTTTTCGATGGTGGAAAATAAAATCCATTCCTGGCTCAGCTCCAGCCTGGTCCCGGTCATCAATGCCACCGGTGTTGTGCTTCACACCAATCTGGGGCGAGCTCCACTAAGCAAGGCCGCTCGCCAGGCTGTGTCAGATATTTCTGCCGGATACTGCACGCTCGAATACGATCTCGAAAACGGCGATCGCGGCAGCCGCAGCACACACGTCGAATCCCTGCTGACGCGTCTCTGTAGGGCGGAGGCAGCCCTGGTGGTAAATAACAATGCTGCCGCAGTTCTGCTGGTGCTTTCGGCCCTTGCCAGTCGCAAACGAGTGATTATTTCACGCACTCAATTAGTTGAAATTGGCGGGGGGTTTCGGGTGCCCGAGGTGATGCGCCAATCCGGCGCAAAGTTGGTGGAAATTGGCACGACGAATCGTGTCCACCTCAGCGACTACGAAGAAGCTTTGAGCGAGCCGACCGCCCTCGTCATGTGTGCCCATCATTCCAACTTTAAACTGGTTGGGTTCACCAGCGAGCCATCCCTGCCGGAGTTGGTAGCGCTGAGCCAGCGCTTCGATGTTCCGGTGGTGGATGACCTGGGCTCAGGCGCTTTGCTAGATACGGCCCGCTTCGGCCTGCCCCACGAGCCGACCGTTCAGGAAAGCCTGCAAGCCGGGGTCGACCTGGTATGTTTCTCTGGCGATAAGCTCCTGGGTGGCCCGCAGGCGGGCATCATCGTCGGGAGAGCCCAACTAATATCTAAACTGCGCAAAAATCCACTGGCGCGGGCGGTCAGAGCCGATAAGACCTGCCTGGCAGCCCTGGCTGCTACCTTGCTGCATTACCTGAAGGACGAGGCCGAGCGCGAGATACCGGTCTGGAAAATGATTGGCCAGACGCCGGAGGATCTTCAAAAGCGAGCCGAGGCTTGGCGGGAAGCGCTTGATCAGGGGGAGGTCATTCCGGGGTTATCGACTGTCGGCGGCGGCAGCCTTCCTGAGGAAACCCTGCCAACCCGCGTGCTGGCATTCACCGTGCCTCGCCCCAACCGCTTCCTGGCGAGGTTGAGGACCCTGCAGCCCCCGATAGTGGCGATCGTCCAGGAGGAAAAGGTCATTTTGGATCCACGCACCGTCCTACCCGAACAGGAAGCAGAATTATTACATGGATTGGAAATTGCGCTGGGGAAAAAGGTATAATCTCGATTCAGGGCAAACAAAACACGCATGAAATCTGAATTGGATGAATTAATGCTGGCAAATGACATCGACGCGATCCTGGTTACGGGATCCGGGATGCACAACCCTGCTATGGTCTATCTAACCGGTGGCGGCCATTTTAATGGGGACTACATCAAGAAGCGAGGGCTGCCAGCTTGCTTATTTGTGTGGCCGATGGAGCGGGATGAGGCTGCAAAATCGGGCCTGGAAGTGCGCAGTTACACGGACTACCCGTTTCATCGTCTGCTGGTCCAGGCCGGGGGAGACCGGGCCCAGGCTTCAGCCATGCAGTACAGCCGGATGCTGGCTGACATGAATATTTCCAACGGCAGGCTGGCATTGTACGGCATATCAGATCTCAGCCAGAGTTTTGCGGTCTTTTCCAACCTACAGCAACTGCTGCCCGGATTAAGCCTGGCTCCCTTACAAGATTCAGACCTGATCGAAACTGCCCGCCTGACCAAAGACGACGGCGAAGTAGAACGAATTCGTAAGATTGGCAAGGTGACGACCCAAGTGGTAGGCAACACGGCTGATTTTCTCACGGGCCATTCGGTCAAGAACGGGGTCCTGGTGAAGCGCAATGATAGCCCGCTGACGATTGGCGACGTTAAATCACGCATCAACCTGTGGCTGGCAGAGCTGGGTGCAGAAAACCCGGAGGGAACCATTTTTTCCATTGGGCGCGATGCGGGAGTCCCCCACAGCGCCGGCAATCCAAATGACCTGCTCAGAACCGGCCAATCGATCGTGTTTGATATTTACCCATGCGAGCAAGGCGGGGGCTATTTTTACGATTTCACCCGCACCTGGTGCCTGGCGAACGCCAGCGACGAAATCCAGGCCGTTTACGAGCAGGTTCTTTCCGTCTACAACACGGTTCTGGAAGAATTGGAAGCTGGCAAAGATTTTTCAATTTACCAGAAACGGGTTTGCGACCTTTTCGCCGCGATGGGCCATGCCACACCGTTAACCAATCCGGGTACCCTGGAAGGTTACGTGCACGGCCTGGGACACGGAATTGGACTGGATATTCACGAAAGACCGATGAGCGGCTCAAAAGCTTCTGCGCACGAAACACTGATTCCCGGCGCCGTCATCACGATCGAGCCGGGTTTATACTACCCTGAGAAAGGTTACGGAGTCCGCCTAGAGGATTCCGCCTGGATCAGGCCGGATGGAAAATTTGAGATCCTGGCGGAATACCCGCTGGATCTGGTGCTGCCTATGAAAGCGAGCTGAACATGGAGAACAAGAATACGCCTGCTTTGCCTCCAGCCCGAGTGCTGGGGATTGAATCTTCCTGTGATGAGACTGCGGCAGCGATCCTTGAAAATGGGCGCGGCCTGCTGTCCAACGTGGTTGCATCCCAGATAGACCTGCACTCGAAATACGGCGGGGTGTTTCCGGAGGTCGCCTCCCGACAACACATTCGAACTGTATACGCCATCGTCGAACAGGCCTTGCAGCAGGCTCACATGACCCTGGCGGACATGGACGCGGTCGCTGTGACCCGCGGTCCCGGCCTGGCAGGCTCGCTGGTGATTGGAATGAACATGGCTAAAGGCCTGGCGCTCGCCAGCGGACTGCCGCTCATCGGTGTGAACCACCTGGAAGGCCACATTTATTCGGCCTGGGTTCATCCCTACGACGTTCCAAAACCGCCGCCTGCGCCGCAGTTCCCGCTGATGGCG
>Ga0335070_10007831_pt1 | contig 12520 bp, 5 predicted proteins | sample Lox_Sample_13_FD_206722 | JGI IMG/M metagenome (GOLD analysis project Ga0335070, IMG submission 206722) | Soil microbial communities from Loxahatchee National Wildlife Refuge, Florida, United States - Lox_Sample_1.3 | ecosystem: Environmental > Terrestrial > Soil > Wetlands | place: USA: Florida...
GAACGGGAGCATCGTGCACGTGCACGTTATTATCGTGCACGTGCACGACGAGAGTGCGCAGGGGCTGGATATATACGCGCACCCGGGATGCACGCTCCGTACCGTCCGAGGCAGGAGGACAGAATCATGTTCATTCTTAAGCTTTGGTGTCGCAGATCAGCAGCGGCTTTGTTGTTCCTGCTGGGCTTTCTCGTCCCCGCAATGGCCCAGGTCGACATGGGCTCGATATCAGGCGTGATCCGCGATCCAACTGGCGCGGGAATCCCCAACTCGAAGGTCGTGCTGACTAACGAGGATACGAACATCTCCGCCTCGACCATCGCCGGATCAGAGGGGCAATACACGTTCTCGCCGGTAAAGGCCGGGCATTACTCGCTCTCGGCATCTGCGAATGGGTTTCGGACGGTCAAGCAAAAGAACGTCACCCTTGACGTGCAGCAGAAGCTCGAGGTCGACATCTCGCTGACGATCGGGCAAACCACAGAAACAGTTGTTGTGGATGCGGCGCCACCTTTGCTGCAGACTCTGGACGCATCCGTGGGACAGGTCGTCGAGGAGAAGGCCATCAATGACCTGCCGCTAAACGGGCGCAACTTTACCTTTCTCGCACAGCTCTCGGCGGGTGTAACTCAGGGCCAGCAGGATACGCGGGGCCTGGGTGCGAGCGGAAGCTTTGCCGCGAATGGATTGCGGCCAGCGCAGAACAATTACCTGCTCGATGGAATCGACAACAACACGAACCTCGTAGATTTTCTCAATGGCACCGCCTATTCCGTGAAGCCGCCGGTGGATGCCATCCAGGAGTTCAAGGTAGAGACGAATAACTACAGCGCGGAGTCCGGCCGGTCGGCGGGCGCGGTACTGAATGCCGCTCTCAAGTCAGGAACGAATGCGTTCCATGGAGCAGTCTGGGAATTCCTGCGCAACGACAAATTCGATGCGGCCAACTATTTCGAGTATGGCCTTAAGAAGGGCGAATACCGCCAGAACCAGTTCGGGGCGACCTTTGGTGGTCCCATCATACGCAACAAAACCTTCTTCTTCATGGATTACGAAGGCACGCGCATTCGCCAGGCGAATCCGTACACAAGCACCGTGCCCACCGCGTTGGAGCGCAGCAGCGGTTACACAAATCTTTCGGAATTACTCAGCCAGGGACCTGATCCGTCGAGTTGTATGCAGGACCCAAGCCAATCGGGTTGCGTCTCGGATGTGTTCGGCCGGGGCTTTACCCTTGGACAAGTCTTCGACCCTTCCACGACTCGCACGATCAAATGCGGAAACCTAGATCCGGTGTCCAGCCTTGTGGGGCCTTGCCCTTCGGGGGCAAACCCTGGTGATCCAGTGGGCTTTGCCCGAGAGCCCTTCGCTGGGAATATGCTGCCCACAGGACGACTGGACGCAAATGCAATCAAACTCCTGAACCTCTTTCCAGCTCCGAACAACTCAGGCTTATTCAACAACTACTCGTCCAACCCAGCAATCAACAACGACACCGATCAGTTCGATGTGCGTGTCGATCACAACATCAGTTCAAAAGATAGTGCTTTCGGGCGAGTCAGCTTTGTGAGAAATCCCGACCTCATTCCGGGACCTTTTAGCGGGATCGCGGATGGCGGCGCGTTCTATGCAGGGGATCAGTTTACAAAATCCTGGAACTCAGCCCTGAGCGAGACGCACCAGTTTTCACCGACGCTGTTCAACGAGTTCCGCCTGGGATACAACCACCTGCGGACCTCGCGTGTTCAGCCCTATGCCAACGTCGCGGGAATTCCCGAGCAGTTTGGTATACAGGGCGTTCCGCAAGGCAATTCAAATGGCGGCCTCGGTTCCATCTATTTCACGGGTCTGAACTCTCTCGGCAGCAGCCAATACTTGCCTTCTCTGGAACTGAGCACCACTTCGCAGATCACAGACAACGTGACGAAGACCTTTGGGCGGCACACCCTGAAAGCGGGATTCCAATGGCAGCGCCTCGGCTTCTCGATTCTGCAGCCGATCGCAGCCAGAGGAACGTGGGCCTTCAGTGGTCTGTTTACAGAAGTCCCGACCACGACTGGAGGCAACACGGGTCTGGCCCAGATGCTTTTGACGCCGATCCCCGGAACGGTAACAGGTGCCAATGATTACGTGGGAGGAGCCGATTCCGTCAGCGCCTCGAATATCGCTACCACCTCGATGCAGCACCGCTACTATGCCGGGTACTTCCAGGATGATTTCAAAATCACTTCAAAGCTGACGCTGAATCTGGGGTTGCGGTACGAATATTTCGGACAGATCAAGGAGAACTACGGCAATCAATCGAATTTCATTCCGAGCTTCGTCAGTCCGGACGCAAACGGACATTCAACATTCTTGATGACGCAGAAACGTTGTAATACTCCATTCTCCGCCGACTTCAACACAGCAGTCGCGAAAGATGGAATTGATGTGGTCTGTTCCAGTCAGTCGGGGCTAGGCGTTTCGCAGAAGAAAAACTTCTCCCCGAGAATAGGGTTTGCCTATCAACTCACTCCCAAGTTCGTGGTGCGGGGCGGCTATGGCATCTTCTATGGCGGGTTCGAGAACTCGGTAGTCGAAACTTACGTGGACTTCCCGTTCCAATACAATCTCGGCTACGGCTATCAGGTACCGAACGCACCGATTACGTTCGGCAACGGCTCCATTGCCACGCTTGAGACGGGAATCACTGGTATTCCTCTGACTCCGGCCGCTGTTGAACCCGGAGGAGTGTCCTTTACGGGTGAGGATTACCACATGCAGACTCCCTACACCCAGGGGTACAACCTGACATTGCAGTACGAGTTGAGCCGCAACGACACCGTGCAACTGGGCTACGTCGGGAATAACGTCCATCACATGGGCACATACGCGAACCCGAATACTCCACAGCAAATCCTTCCCCCTGGACTGGACGCCCTGTCGTATTCTCCCTATCCTGACTTCTCTTCATACATGGTGTATTCCACCTTTTCAGGCAACAGCCACTACAACTCGCTCCAGGCCAACTACGAGCGACGAGTTGGGCATGGCTTGAATGTTCTCGGCAATTTCACGTGGGCCAGTTGTCTGAACGATGCCGTGGACGTTCTGAATCCCACGGCTCTGGGCCCAAGCTACCGCGCCCCCTTCCTGCCGCACTTTGGCATTGCGGGGGACTTTTCGCGTTGCGATTTCGACATCAATAAAGTCTTCCACCTGAGTGGAACTTATGAGCTCCCTTTCGGCCATGGGCGGCATTTCATGGGCGACAGCAGCGGAGTCGTCAATGCGCTGATCGGAGGGTGGGACACCAACTGGATCCTGACACTGCAGGGTGGTCAACCCGGTACCGTTCCGTGCGCTATCTCAACAACTTCGGGTTTCGGATGCTATGCCTGGCGGGTTCCCGGTGTGGATCTGTATGCCGGGAAACACAATCAGGATCAGTGGATGAATCCGGCGGCGTTCCAAACGCCCCCAGTTGCCACCACGATCGGCCAAACTGACTACAGCCCATTAGGTGGCGGGCCCGCCCAGTTCCGCGGGCCGGGCTTCCATCGCCTGGACTTCTCGCTGTTCAAGCAGTTCCAGTTGGGCGAACGGTTCCGGATGGAGTTTCGCTCCGAGTTCTTCAACTTGACTAACACTCCTAACTTCTCGAATCCGGGGTTCGCGCTGAACGGAGTGCCAGCAGCGCCTGGAGCACTGAACTACAACAATCCGACAAATTTCGGAAAGATTACTTCGACGCGCGATGGACAAAACGATCAACGCGAAATACAGTTCGCGCTGAAGCTTTACTTCTAGGCGCGGACGGCTGGGTTGATGCAGCCTCCGCGGAGGAGGCATTTCCGTGCGCTTCGAAAGGGAGAAGAACATGGTTCGCGTGATTTGCGCAATCGCGTCTTGGCTGTGTCTGTTCGTCTCGGTTGCTCTTGCGGCAGCGGACGCTCCCGGCAAGATAGAGCTATCCAACAATTGGAGATTGTCGTCTGCGAAAGATGCTGGCGCCGAAAGTGCAGCAATCTCAAAAGCCGACTATTCGGACCAGGCGTGGCATCCGATTCGCCGCATGCCCGCCACTGTTCTCGAAATCCTGCAGGAGGACGGTGTCTACCCCAACCTGTACGTCGGCACGAATCTGCTCGATAAGGTGCCTCAGGACTTGTACAAACAGGACTGGTGGTATCGCACGGTGTTCACTGCCCCGGCGGGTTTCTCCGCGTACACACTCGAGTTCCCGGGAATCAACTATCGCGCCGAAATCTGGATCAATGGGCAGAAGGTGGCCGACAACAAGCAAATCGTCGGCATGTACGCGGCTCACAAGGTTAATGTCACCCAATGGATTAAACCCGGCGCGGCCAATGCGCTTGCCGTAAAAGTCACACCCGAGCAACTGGTTCAAGACGTCGACGGTGTGGAATTGGCAGACAGTTGGTTTGACTGGATCAACTGGAAATACCTGGGATACAAAGGCAAGTACACGAAGAAGCACATGTTCGCGGCTTCGTTCGTGCCCGACAGAAATGCCGGTATCTGGAAGCCGGTGTATCTGAAGACCACGGGTCAGGTCTCGCTTGATAACCCGACAGTCAACTCTGAACTTTCACTGCCGCAAGCTGCCGCACGCCTTACGGTGTATGCGACATTGCATAACTTTGCCGCGCAAGCTCTGACTGGCACCCTGAAGGGCACGATTTCCCGGCAAGGCAAGCCAAATATTGATCTCGAAGAAAACCTTACGCTCGCGCCCGGCGAGACTCGCGAGATAGCTCTTGATCCGGACAAATACCCAAGCCTGGTCGTAAACAACCCCGACCTCTGGTGGCCGTACACCATGGGTCAGCCCTCCCTCTACGACCTGACTGTGGAGTTTGTGCAGGATCAAAAAGTCTCGGATCGCTCTCACATTCGCTTCGGCATCCGCAGCATTACCCAACATCGAGACCATGACGAAGAATTCCCCGACGTCGGCAAGGGCGGAAATTTCTACCTCCAGGTTAACGGCCGAGACTTCCTGTTGCGCGGCGCCGATTACACGCCGGACCTGCTCTACCGGTACGATCCCGAGCGCGAAGCTGAGATCCTGCGGTATGTAAAAGACCTCGGAATCAATATGCTGCGGTGGGAATCGAAGATTTCCAGTGAGCACATTGTCGAACTCGCGGACGAAGAGGGTGTTCCTTTGATGTTCGGCTGGATGTGCTGCAATCAATGGGAGAAATGGGAGCAGTGGAGTGACGAGGATCATCGGGTTGCGTCGGAGAGCGTTCGTTCACAGACGCTGATGTTGAGACCGCACGCGTCTGTATTCATCTGGGCCAATGGAAGCGATGGCCTGCCACCGGAGCCAGTTCGCAATCAATACCACAAGATCCTCTCCGAGGTGCACTGGCCTAACGCCATCGTCGACACCGTTTCATCTTTCGCCAAGGATGCCAAGGGCGAGCGCATTTGGGACGGCATCATCATGGAGGGCCCATACAGCTGGCGTTCTCCGAGTTACTGGTTCAGCGGGAAGTATCCGCCAACTCGCGGGTCAGCGGCCGAGCAAGGTGACAACGAAAGTATTCCCACCCTGGAGAGCCTGAAGAAGTTCATTCCACCAGACAAACTCTGGCCCATAAACGATACGTGGTTTTTCCATTCTGGCGCCATCGTCAACACGAATGTGCTCATGAACGTACAACGGGCTGTGAATCGCCGATACGGGGCTTCCGGCGGCGTGGAGGAGTTCGTGCGCAAGGCACAACTCTCTCACTACGAGAACACACGTGCGCAATTCGAAAATTTCGCGGCCAGCGGCTGGGCCAACCACAAGATGACCCTCTACTGGATGCTAAACAGCCACTGGCCCTCGTTCTACGGGCACATCATCGACTACTACCTGAGTCCCGGCGGGGCGTACTACGGCGCGAAGAAGGGGCTGCGCCCACTATCTGTGGTCTTCGACGCTTACGCACTGGGCGATCACAGCCAGGCGAGAATCATTGTCTTCAATCAGACTCCTGCTGACGTGCAGGGGCTTCGCGCGCGCGTACGTGTTTACGACCTGAACGGCAAGATGGTTGACGACCGTTCCGCTGATGGTATCCAAGTTCCCTTCAATGGCACGACTCAGGTGATGACCCTGCCTCGCTATCCCCAGAGCACTCCCGTGTTCTTCGTGCGCTGCCAATTATTTGATGGCTCCGGAACTCTGCTGGTAGATAACACCTACTGGCAATCGCGGAAAGACGATGAGATGGGCGACCGGAAGAATGATTCGGCCTTCGACCTCAAACAAGACAGTTGGGCGGATATGACGCCGCTGAATACGATGGCGCCCGTGCCACTGGAGCTCAGCGCTCAACAGACGACCACCGATCGTGAAACCCAGATCGTGATCCGGTTGCACAACCAAACTGAGCACATCGCCTTCTTTGAACGTGCGGCCGTTTCCGCAACGCAGAATGGGGACGAGGTCCTGCCGATTCGTTATGACGATAACTACGTCACGGTGTATCCCGGTGAGACCGCCGAGATTCATGCGATGCTGTCGAAATCGGCAGACGCGCGTTGGGTCAAGCTCGAGGGCTACAACACGCCTGCGACTTCGGCTCACATTGAATAGATGATTAGCAGCGCTGCTCTTTCACAGAATGGAAACATGAGCATTCAAGAGTTGCACCCTACTATGGACGGGAAAAAGTTGTGTTTGGACTCATCGCCTTACGTCGATCCGAGAGAATTACGGCGCTGGTGCGCGGTCCCCGCGGCGAACCTGCCGGGGCATCCAGAGCTGCGAGTCTGTTACCGGCAGGTGGCTGACTCGAAAGAACTGGGCGCTTTGATGGCGCGGGAGTTGGTCGAGGTCATCGCGGAAAACAACGAGCAAAGGCGGACGACGCGCGCCATCATTCCTTGTGGACCTACGTGTTGGTACGAACCGTTTCGTTCGCTCGTGAACGCGAGCGGGGTGTCGCTGAAACGCCTGCACGTGTTTCACATGGACGAATGTCTGGATTGGCAAGGCAGACCGCTTCCGGCGGGCCATCCTTACAACTTCAGGAGCTTCATGGAGCGGCATTTTTACGGCGGCATTCGACCAGAACTCGCCGTTCCAGAGGAACAACGTTATTGGCTCCTACCCGCAACGATGGAACAAGTGCGATCCGCCATCAGCGCGGGACCTATCGACATCACGGTCGGCGGATGGGGCCAGGATGGCCACGTCGCCTACAACCAGGCCCGACGCCATCCGTTTCACCATGCGACTTTGGAGGACATGGCCAGTTCCACGATCCGCATTCAGGAAAACAACATCGACACCATCATTGCGTTGGCCCAGCGTACCTTCGGCGCGGCCTACCAGTTTGTTCCCCCCATGTCGATCACTTTGGGGATCCGGGAATGTTTGTCCGCGAAGAAAGTCCGCGTATATAGCGACACCGGTGCGTGGAAGCAAACCGCGTTGCGAGTCGCCTTGTTCAGCACGCCGACACCTGAATATCCGATGACGCTGCTGCAGTCCCATCCTGACGCAATCATCACCGCGACGCTGGACACGGCTCGTCATCCCATCAGCGAAAATCCCGATTGGGAGTTGTCCTGAATATGCTTGCACTGCGCGCAAACCCGGAACGTGGATTCACATGTGCTATCGGCATTGGCGGCATTGGTGCCGGCATGATCTATGCGCTCCAAGGTGACCACGAACTCGGGCGCAACGAAAGCAGGTTAGGCGAGTTGCTCGACTCTCGCGATTACTGCAAGTTGCACATCGCGCTGCACTATATTGCCCGGCTGATGGGCTCGCACCGGGAGCGGGATTTTTTTCGTGTTTGGCCGGTTGGGGTGGTAGGCAACGACACTGCAGGTCGTCAAATCCTCGCAGAAATGAACGCCGCGGGCATGGACACGCGCTTCGTACGGACCCATCCTGCACTGAAAACTCCCTTCAGTGTGTGCTTTATGTATCCCGACGGTTCGGGCGGAAATATCACCAGCAGTAACTCGGCGGCCGGCGCGTTGACCGCCGATGATTTGCGAGCTGCCTTACCTTACATGAAGTCCGCAGGAGCGCGCGGAGTGGCGCTCTGCGCTCCAGAAGTCCCACTGCGGTTGCGGCGTGAGTTCCTGGAACTCGCATCGAAATGCGGCAACTACCGCGTATGCTCGTTTGTGCTGGGCGAGATCGAAGAGGCTCGAAAAACGGGGCTGATTGAGCTCGCAGATCTCCTGGCCCTGAATGAGGAGGAGGCGTCGGCCCTGCTTGGCAATGCTCCCGGTGAGATTCTCGACGAAGCTACATTGGTGCAACGCGCTGAGGAACTAACGGCGACGCGGGCAAACTTGCGCGTGATCATTAGTGCTGGAAAAAAGGGAGCGCACGGGTTTGAGGATGGGCGTTCGCAGTACTGCCCAGCGCCTGAACTTAATGCGATTTCCACGGCCGGTGCCGGAGACGCACTTCTTGCTGGCGTGGTGAGTGCGCTGGCAGCGTGCATCCCCTTCATCATTCCCACCGCACGCGGGCGTTCCTTTTCCGGCAGAATGCTGGGATCGGCGCTGGACTTCGGTGTCCTGAATGGGAGCTTCAGTGTTACCTCACCCCACACGATCCATCCCGAGGCGGATGTAGAGACTCTATTTTCGTTCGCGAGATCGCACGCTGCTTCTGTAGCCGATTCGCTCCGAAGTGCCTGTTGCATGTGCGAAGAGACCGTACCTGTAGCGGATAAACCGTAATCCAGATCAAGCACGCGCTCATGCCCACCTCTTCACCGGAAACCGCCAGCAGCCCACAACTCCGCCGCGCATTGGGCCTGTGGGATTTAATTCTCTACGGGCTCATCGTTATTCAGCCGACTGCCCCCATGCCGGTTTATGGCGTGATGAGCACACGCTCTCATGGGTACGCCGTCATCACGGTCCTGCTCGCGATGATCGCCATGCTGTTTACTGCGATCAGCTACGGAAGAATGGCCTCCGCTTATCCGAGCGCCGGGTCTGCATTCACGTATGTAGGCCGCGAACTCCATCCTGCAATGGGTTACATCACGGGATGGTGCATGGTCATGGACTACGTGCTCAATCCGCTCATCTGTACGATCCTGTGCAGCAAGTTCGCGATGAATTTCTTTCCGGAAATCCCGTATGCGCTGTGGGTCGTTGTGTTCGTCACCCTCTTTACGCTTTTGAATATGCAAGGCATTCAGACGTCGGCGCGCATCAACTCCACTCTGGTTGCTGTGATGAGTGTTGTCATCCTCCTATTCCTGGTGGCGGCTGCTCGTTACGTGCATGCGGCGCCCCATGATGGAATCGGGTTCTTCACGCGCCCGTTTTACGATCCGAAGACATTCTCGGTGCGAGCGATCATGGGCGGGACTTCGCTGGCTGTCCTGACCTACATCGGCTTCGACGGAATCTCTACCCTTTCGGAGGAAGCCAGGAACCCGCGCCGGAATATTCTGCTGGCGACGGTTCTGGTTTGTTTACTGACAGGCCTGCTGGCGTCAATTCAGGTCTACGCCGCCCAGCTGATCTGGCCCGGGGTGCAGAACTTTCCCGACGTGGACACGGCCTTCGTCTTTGTCGCGGGAAGAGCTGGCGGGCACTGGCTGTTCTCGGTCATCAACGTGACGCTTCTGGTGGCGACCGTGGGTTCGGCACTAGGCGCACAATTGGGTGCCGCACGACTGCTTTACGGTATGGGGCGCAGCAGTGCTCTGCCCCGCAGCTTTTTTGGCGCGATCGAACCGAAGAAACGCATTCCGCGGAATAACGTGTTGCTCGTCGGCGCAATTGCGCTTATCGGTGCGATGATCCTGAGTTTTGAGCGTGGCGTGGAGTTGCTGAATTTCGGAGCCTTGCTGGCCTTCATGGGAGTCAATGTAGCGGCTCTGGCGCGTTTCTATATTCGTGAACCGCACAAGCGATGGTTGAACTTAATCTCGCCAGTGGCCGGCTTCCTGATCTGCATGTTGTTGTGGTTGAGCCTGAGTTGGCGTGCCAAAGTGCTGGGACTTGCATGGATGACCGTCGGGTTGGCTTACGGCGCATACAACACTCGAGGCTTCAGGAGTGAGCTGGTGAACTTCGAAATTCCGGATGATGATGACCAATCCCGGATTCCGGCCGATTGACCGCCGTGAACCGCTCGGAACGACCTGAAGAGAGGATGAATGATGTCTAGAAAGCGATCTTTTCGTATGCACTTTGCGTCGCATTATGAATGGGCAACGGAGAATCGATGCTATTCCGCAAGAACGCTGTCGCTACGATATCGCAGGATCACCCTCCTTGCACTGGGAGTCTGTTCGTTACTCTCGATTGCTACCCAGGCAGGTGCCCAGTTGTGGGAGGTGCCGCCCCTCCCCGAGGTCAAGTACTCGCAAGCTTCCGACGGCATTGCCGCAACCGTCGGTAGCGAGAGTCTGCACATTTCTGCGTGCCGTCCCGGTGTCATTCATTTTGTCGCCACACCCGAGCCGCCCAACAGCGTTAATCCGAATCAGCCATGGATGCTCGATACCACGGAGTCATGTCCAGGCACAAAGTTCGAAATATCACAGACCAGCGATGCAGTCACACTGATCACCGCTACTCTGCGGGTAGAACTCTCTTTGAAGTGGGGAAACATTCAGTACAGCACTAACGGAGGTGACGTTTTGCTGCGCGAGCGAACCTCGATCCCGCGCACGTATGAGCCAGTCACTTTGAACGGCGACCCAACCTTTCACGTTGAAGACAGGTTCTCGCCCGAGTTCGGAGAAGGCTTGTATGGACTGGGTCAGCACCAGAACGGAATGTTCAACTATCGCGGTGCAACGGTTGAGTTAGGGCAGAACAACACGGATGTAGCCATTCCACTGCTTCTGTCGAGCAAGGGCTATGGTGTGATGTGGAACACCGCCTCGCTCACTTACGTCGACAACCGTTTCCCGCTTGAGTTGAATTTGCAGTCGCTCGCGGGTCACTCCGTCGATTACTACTTTCTTTATGGTCCCGAACTCGATCAGATCATCCACGAATACCGTAGCCTTACCGGGCACACGCCCCTGCTTCCGAAGTGGGCGTACGGTTTTTTTCAGTCGAAGGATCGCTACGTCTCGCAGGATGAGCTCTTAGGCGTCGCAGATCGCTACCGGAAAGAGCACATTCCACTCGATGCCATCGTGCAGGACTGGTACTGGTGGAAGACGGAAGGAGATCCGATCTTCAATTCCAACTTCCCAGACGTCCCGGGCGAATTGAAGCGCCTGCACGAGGAGCACATTCACGCCATGCTCTCAGTTTGGGGCCTCTTCGACACGAAGGCGGACAACTACAAGCGACTTGAAGCGCAGCATTTTCTTGTACCCAATGCTCATGTCTACGATGCTACCAACCCAGACGCCCGTGCTTTTTACTGGGACAACCTGGTCAACAAGTTGTTCTCGCAAAGCTGGGACGCATTTTGGCTCGACAGCGCGGAGCCGGAAGAATATTGGCCTCACATGGGCGATGCGATTCTCCAAAACAAGCAGGTTGCCATCGGCAACGGTGCTGAGTACACGAACGTGTTTCCATTCACGCACACCACCGGAATCCAGCAGCATTGGAGAGCAACTACGGATCGCAAACGCGTGTTTCTCTTGACGCGATCGGCCTTTCTAGGTCAGCAGCGAGTGGGAGCGACGGTGTGGTCGGGCGATGTATATGGCTCTTACTGGGGATTGCGGCACCAAGTGGCGGCGGGACTGAATTTTGCATTGTCCGGATACCCATATTGGACAACCGACATCGGCGGTTACTGGCCGCCCCATGACAAACCTGTTGACGATCCGAAATTTCACGAGCTGTACGCACGCTGGTTTGAATACGGAGTCTTTTGTCCAATCTTTCGCACCCACGGACACAGACCAGAAAACGAGATCTGGTCTTTCAGTAAGGTCGAGCCGATCCTCATCAACTTCGACAAGCTCCGCTACCGGCTGATGCCCTACATCTATTCACTCGCATGGCGGGTTACGAACGAGGACTACACGATTCAACGTCCCCTGGTGATGGATTGGCGCACCGATCCCCAGGTTCGCGACATTGGCGATCAGTTCATGTTCGGACCTTCTCTTCTCGTTAATCCCGTGCTGCAAGCGGATGCCAGTCGAAGGACCGTTTATCTGCCTGATTCGCCCGTCTGGTACGACTTTTGGACCGGAGCGTCGCAGCAAGGTGCTCGTGAAACCGACGCAAGCGCCCCTCTGGATCGCATCCCACTGTTCGTGCGGGCAGGTTCGATTCTTCCGCTTGGGCCGGAGATCGAGTATGCAGATGAAAAGCCGGCGGGACCGATAGAACTGCGTATCTACACCGGAGCGGACGGCGATTTCGAACTGTATCAGGATGCCGGTGATACATACGATTACGAACACGGCGCTCACTCGCTCATCTCGCTTCATTGGTCCGAAAAGGCTCACACGCTGACGATGAGCGACCGCCAAGGCAGTTATCCGGCGATGCCTGCGACGATCAAGTTCAACGTCGTATGGGTGTCAGACGGCCATGGGGC
>Ga0335070_10007832_pt1 | contig 12520 bp, 17 predicted proteins | sample Lox_Sample_13_FD_206722 | JGI IMG/M metagenome (GOLD analysis project Ga0335070, IMG submission 206722) | Soil microbial communities from Loxahatchee National Wildlife Refuge, Florida, United States - Lox_Sample_1.3 | ecosystem: Environmental > Terrestrial > Soil > Wetlands | place: USA...
CTAGGAACGCGATCTCGCACGATGTGTCCAAGCATTCGCGCGCTGGGTCTCTGGGCGGAAGGTACGAGGGTATGGTTGATGGGAACGCTACTCGCCCAAGATCAGGAGCCGGAGACGCCGTCTCGGAGAGTGAGTACGTGGGAGCAGGCATGAGTGGAACAGCGCGATACGAAGTGCCCTCGACGGTGACCCGATCGCGTGTATGCATAGCCCTACTGATGGGTTGCGGTGTCGTGTTCTTCGCCGCCCTCGCGGTGCTCGCTGACCAGAGTCCAAGACGATCCAGGATCGCGCTTCTCATCGTCGGCGCATCGTGCGGGGTCGCGTGTTATTTCTGGGTGCATGCTTGGCTTCTGGGCCAGAATGCGATCGAGATCGATGACAGGGCTATCCGGATGACGAGAGACGGGGTCACGAAGGCGGAGATAGCGTGGGACAATCTCCGCGGGTTTCGATCGCGTACGGCGCGCCCGGGCCCATTCATGGATGTGAGGTCGCGGAACTCCGCAGAAGTAGTGCGCATTGACTTTGCGGTTGAGGATCTCACGGCCCTGCTTACCTTCCTTGCCGACAGAGCCCGCGAGCGGATACCGGGTGAGCCGCTGCCTGCCCACGTCCGGGGCGAGAAGAGAGTGTTTGTGCTGGTTGTCGGCGCAATGAGCTCGTCGGTGCTCCTTGCGGCGGGCGCTAGTAGCTTGGGTGGGCGCGGCCCACAAATCATCGAACTCGCAGCAGGGATCACAGGGCTCAGCATCACTCTGCTGGCAGTGGTCTTCCTCCCCTATGAAGCCGTGGTGGACTCGCTGGGGATCGCGCTTCGCAGCCGTGCGCGAAGCGAGCGCATACAGTTCTCGCAGGTACGTGGAATCGAGATCTTCGTGATCCCTCGCGCCGGCACTCCTGATGTGCGGCTAGTGCTCTCGGACGGTGACAAGCGTGCCATTCCGCACTTCGGTCGGGAGTTGATTCCTTGGTTCAACCTGTTGAGGCAGGCTTCGTTGACGAGAGGCAGCTCGCGGCTGAATTGATGAATTGATTGCACGACCGCGGTTGCGCGGTGTGTGCAAGCTGAGTATCTCTCCGACACCGGGCTCTCCGGGATAGCTGGCTACATGGCGGCCTCCGCAGCGGCGTAGGTTTCTACGTCGGCCTCGACGGGCGGCACGAAGGCCGGTAGTTCCTCTGACCTACCCCCCGAAACCGGTGCCACCTGAGCTGCCAATCCTCCGTCAATGGGTCGGCTTCCCGGTTCGCAGAGTTCGAGGCGCCTGCCGATCGCAGCGCGCCACCCCACGCCCCGCCTCCCTACTGCGGGGGGTCGTGAAACTGGGTGTCTTCTAACGGGTCAGGTAGGGCGCGCGCGGACAGCAGGCGCTGCGCCAAGCCGCGGGCGCGAGCTGACGGGGTTTACCGAGCGCTTACGCAGAGCTTGCTGTCGGGACAGCCGAACACGACGAGCACGTGCAGGCCGCTATCGAACTCCTCGAAGAAGTCCGAGAGCCGCTTCACCGCCGGATCGTCGCCAACAGCCTCCGACGACGAAAGCGCCTTCATCCCAGCCACCCCCGTAGGCTTGGCGACAATCAAAAGAGTCAGGATGCGCTCGCGTGATTGGGCAAACCCGGGAGGCGCCCTCGGCGGGCGGAACTCCGATCTCACGTCCGCCCGTCCGGGGATGGCTGGTTGCTGCTCCACTACCGCCCGCCAACCGTCACCAGTACCGAAAGGACATTGAACGCCGCAAGCGCCACATGACCGACCCATCGCCGGAGGGACCCAAGGAACGACAGCAGGAAGAGAGAAAAGAGGACGGCTCCTAGTACGGCGACGGGAATCAGCTGCCGAGTCAGTGGATATGCTGGATCGAGGAAGATATCGAATGGCAGCACAACGATCGTGTATGGAGCAACGAGCCCCGCACGCCAATAGCCGCCGATCAGGCCGAAGATCAGCACCGAAGCAACCTCGGTCGTCAGCACTTGAATCCCCAGCGCGGTCCTTGTGGTCATGACTTTCATTCCCCAGCCTCAGAGGTAGTAGCCGAGGCCGGAGAAGATGGTCTCGGGAGCCCCCTCCTTCAGCCTGACCACCTCGAGCCAATGGTCCTCGTAGGCGTCACCTCGCAGGATGAACTCCACCTCGCCGTCCCCATCCACGTCTGCGATGTCGATTGGCGACCATCCCGTCGTGGTCGGCACCTCCGCGTTGGTCTTCTGAAGCGAGACCTTCCGCAGCACGTGCGCGTGTGAGCCCTTGTCGATGGCCACCACTACCTGGCAAAGCTCGATGTCGTCTCCAACCGAGTGGGAGTAGTAGACCCCCGCTAGCGACCAGGCCGATGAAGCGGACTCCAAGACCGTGAAGTAGCTCTGGCCCTTCTCCTTCGCGGGCAGTCCCAGCCGCCGCAGCTCGCGAGCCAGGATGTCACGCACGACGGAAGACGGCTGTCCGTGCTGCTCACACTCGTTCTCGTGTGTCACCTCGTTCCAGTCGCACTCGAAGTCTGCGGTGACCTTGACACCGGAAGCCGGCGTCGCTGGAAGCTCGACGTCACAACCGTCGTCGGGACCCTCGCCGGCCGGCGATTCGCCGCAATAGTGCGTCTTCAGAAAGGCTTCGATCTTCTTGCAGCGGGCATCCTTGCAAGGGGGGCGGTGGGGGTCCGTCGCGGGCTGCGCGACCGCCGGGCCACCCGCGATGAACGACGACAGAAGGGCCGCGACGAGGAAATCCTTCTTTCGGCACATGAAGAGCCGACTACCTCTCTTCGGGAGTCGTGCGTGGGCCCTCCAGGATTCGAACCGGGAAGGGAGGGAGAAAGAGGAAGTAGATTCGCGCGCTTGCGAGGACTGAATCGGCTTGGCGACAAGCTGGCGACAACGCCTCAAGCCGCGTGATGCCGGAGGGCGACGCAGGCTGTGCACGCGCGAGCGTCGTCGCCAGACCGTTCAATGAACGTCAGCGCAGCCCGAGGTGCTGGGCGGGCGCGTCGGCCTTCACGAGGAAGAGCCCGATCTCGCTCCCCACCCGGGCAGAGACGACGAAGAGACTGGCCGCGATGCCTTCCAGCACGAGTTGCTTCACGTCCTCTTCGTTTCTGGACTCGCGCGGCCGGGTCAGCCGGAAAGTCCTCTGTTCGGTGTGATGAGGTACTTCTTCCCGGTCGCTTGCATTCCGAACACGGCGATCTCCTCCAGCCGCAGGGCTTCCAAGAGAGACACCTCCTTGTCGTAGTGACTCGCGAAGGTGGTCTTGATCTCCGCCGCAACGCGCTCGCGGAGTCCCTGCGCGGCCGCTGGACCGATCTTCTGAAGAAAGAAGGGGAGCAGCCACCCCCCGATGCCCCAGGCCATGCCGAAGCTGCGCGTGAGCTCCGTCGGACTGCGATCCAGACCTCCGTAGATGTACAGCTGCTTGTGCCTCGTGGAGCCGTAGCGGCTGTACTCCCCGGCGCCGCGGCACGCCGCCGCTTCCATGCACGTGAGGATCTGGCTCGCCAGCTTGCCACCCCCGATGGCGTCGAACGCGAGCGTGGCGCCCGTGTCGACGAGAGCCTCGGTGAGCTCGTCCATGAACGTCGCCGCCCCCGAGACGAGCACGTGCTTGGCGCCGAGTGCCTTCAAGAGCGCGACCTGCTCCGGCCGCCGCACCACGTTCACGAGAGGGATCCCATCCTGGAGGCACGTCTTCACCAACATCTGACCGAGGTTCGACGCGGCAGCGGTGTGCACGAGCGCCGAGTGGCCTTCGGCCTTCATCGTCTCCACCATCCCGAGGACCGTCAGCGGGTTCACGAAGCACGATGCCCCCTCACGGGGCGTCGTACCGGAAGGCAGGACGAGGCATTGGTTGGCCTTGATGGTGCGAAACTGTGCGTACATCGCGCCGCCGAGGATGGCCACCGTCTTTCCGATGAGCGCGCGGGCCTCGTCGGAGGTTCCTGCACGGACGACGACACCGGCGCCCTCGTTCCCCACCGGAAGCGATTGGCCGAGGCGAGCCGCAACGCTCCGGAACGCCGGAGGCGGAATCGTCGCCGTCACGACGGGATAGTCCTGTGTACCCGACGTCGTTGCCGTCGACATGTCGGCGCCGGCGAACAGAAGACCGAGATCGGACGGGTTCAGAGGAGCGGCTTCGACCCGAACCACGACCTCATCGGGCCCCGGCTCCGGAGTCGCAATGCGGACGACCGATAGCTCGAGGGTCCCGTCCTGCTTCACCATCGATCGTAGCTGCAGGCCCGATTCATCCGACATGGCTTCTCCTTCGACGCCCGGTCTTCAGCGGCCGCGAAAGACCGGAGGCCGCTTCTCCTTGAATGCTCCGATGGCCTCGCGGGCGTCTTCGCTCGCAGCCATCGCTCCGATCGTGCGGAGCTCGGCGTCGATCTGCGATTCGAGCGTTTCGGTCCAGCCCGCATGCATCAGCCGCTTCGCGGCACCGAAAGCCCGGGTCGGACCCGCGGCGAGCAACGCCGCGATGGCATGGGCATCGCTCGCGAGGTGATCGTCGGCAACGACGCGGTTCGCAATCCCCCACTCGAGCGCTTCGCGCGCGCTCAGCGCGCGATTCAGGAGGGTGGGCTCGAGCGCCCGCCCGAGCCCGATGCGGCGCGGAAGGAAGTAGGTGGTCGAGCCGTCCGGGCTCAGACCTACCCTCGTGTAGGACATCGTGAAACGTGCGGACTCAGCGGCGATCACGAGATCGCACGCACAGGCGAGGCCCATGCCGGCGCCGGCTGCTGCTCCGTTCACGGCGGCGATGACCGGAAGATCGGCTCGCGCGAGCCGCGACAGCACCGCATGGAAGACCGACACGCGTGTCTTGAGCTCGCCGGGAGGAGAGTAGAACCCCGCCGCCATGCCGCGCTCGTCCTACGGATGAATGCGGACGGGCACGTGCGTGTAGCCCTTCACGAAGCAGGACCGGACGCGAAGCGGCTCTCCGACCAGCTCGACTGTCCGATAGCGCTTCAGGATCTCTTCCCACAGAACGCGAAGCTGCATCTCGGCCAGCCGGCTTCCCATACAGAAGTGGACCCCGATCCCGAAGGACAGATGCTGCCGCGCATTCTTGCGGTCGATCTGGAAATCGTTCGGCCGCTCGAAGACCGCGTCGTCCCGATTCGCGGACACGTACCACATGGCGACCTTCTCGCCCTTCTTGATGCGCTTGCCAGCCAGCTCGGTGTCCTGCGTCGCGGTCCGCCGCATGTGCGCGAGCGGGGTCTGCCAGCGGATGATCTCGCTCACCATGTTCGGGATCAGGCTCGGGTCGTGGCGTAGCTTCTGGTACTGCTCCGGATTCTGGTTCAGGGCGACGACCCCCCCGGAGATCGAGTTCCGCGTGGTGTCGTTGCCGCCGACGATCAGGAGGATCAGCGTCCCGAGGTATTCCAGGGGCTTGAGATTCCGCGTCTCGTCGGCGTTGGCGAGCGCCGAGACGAAGTCCAGTCGCTCTTGCGGCTTGCCTTGCCGCTCCTTCCAGAGCGCCGTGAACCTCTCGAGGCATTCGAGGAGCGCCGCGCGGCGTTCTTCCTCCGTATCTACGATGGCGCCGATGTCGCCTGGCATCGTGGTCGAAACGTCCGACCAGAACGTGAGCTTGTGGCGCTCCTCCCACGGGAAGTCGAACAGCGTCGCGAGCATGCCGGTCGTGAGCTCGATCGAAACGCGTTCCACCCAGTTGAAGGTCTCCCCAACCGGGAGACCATCCAAGATCTCGCCCGCGCGCTCGCGGATCAGCGGCTCGAGGTGAACGAGGTTGCGCGGCGCGGCGACGGGCTGCACCACCTTGCGATGAGCGTCGTGCTGGGCGCCGTCCATGGTGATGAACCCCGCTTCGACCGGGAACTCGGGATCGGGGTCTCTCAGCACGATGCTGCGCGTGGAAGAGTAGACCTCGGGGTTCTTCTCGACCTCGACCACGTTCGCGTAGCGGGTGACCGACCAATAGGGGCCGAACTCGCTCTGCGCGCAGTAGTGGACGGGATCCTCCGCGCGTAGACGCTCGAAGTACCCCCAGTGCGTGTCGGTCTCGTAGAGCTCCGGATCGGATACGTCGATCTTGTCGAGGCTCACCGAGTACGGATCCGCGAATGCTTGGTTCATGTCGCCTCCCTCGTCACCATTTCTCGACCCACGGCCGCAGCACGACTTCGAACGCCCACGTGGAGCGATGTTGACGATACAGCTGCAGGTAGGTCTCCGCGATGAAGTCCGGATCGGCCATGTTGTCGTCGACGGCCGTTCCGGCGAGCCGGTGCGCGCGGCTCCCATCCTCTTGCGTCCAGCCGATCGCCGCGTCGATCGGCACGTTGGCGACGTGAATGCCCTGCGGCATCAGCTCGCGGGCCATGCTCTGCGCGAGCCCCGACTTGGCCTGACACGCCATCGCGAACGCGCCGCTCATCGGGAAGCCCTTCAGGGCTGCGCTCGCGTTCGTGAAGATGATCGTGCCCTTCGCGCCGTTGGCGTTCGGCTGGTTTCCGAGCATGAGTCGGGCGGCCTGCTGGCCCACCAAGAACGCGCTGAATGCGGAGTTCCGCAAGGTCTCGAGCGCCATGCTCGGGTCGGCCTCCGTGATCCCCTTGCGGAAGATGCCGAGCACCCGACCGTCGATGTTGTGCACGACAAGCGTGGGGGTTCCAAGATCTCGCACGACGTTCTGGAACAGAACCTCGACGGCTGCCGGCTCGGCGGCATCGCACCCGTACCGGCGCACGCCGTGCGTCTTCTCGAGCTCCTGCAGAACTGGCTTGTCGGGGGTCCGGGCTGCGACGGCGACTTGCATGCCGCTCTTCGCGAAGAGCCGAGCGCAGCTCGCGCTGATCCCGGGGCCTCCGCCGACGATGAGCGCAATGTCTTTCGTCATCTCTTGCGACCCCTCAGTGGTTCCACCATGGGCGATCCGAGAACGCTCTCAGGTCGATCTCGTGCGTCCAGGCGGAGCGGTGTTGCTTGGCGAGGTGGACGTAGGTCTCCGCGATCTGCGCGGGAAGCAGAAGCCCGTCGTGTTCCCTGCCGCGGGCTTCCCGGAGCTGCTCGAACTTCTCCGGTCCGAGCATCTTTCCGAGCGTGTCCGGGGCATCGACGGCACCGTCGATCACGATGTGCACGACGTGGATGCCCTTCGGCGCGAACTCGGCGTTCAGGCTCTGGCAGAGCATGCGTCGCCCGCCCATCGCGGCCGCGTGAGAGTGTTGACCGCCGTTCCCGCGCATCGCCGCGGTTGCCGACGTCACGAGCAGCGTGCCCTTCCCTCTCGCTTCCATCCGCGGGCACAGCGCCGACGCGAGTCGGAAGAGGCCGAGGGTGCCCATGCGCCAGCCGGTCTCGAAGGCCTTGAGCGTTGTGTCCTTCAGGGCTCGATCACCGATCTGGGCACCCAGGTTGTAGACCGCGACCTCGATCGGACCGATCTCGGCTTCGACGGCAGCGACGCGATCCTCGATGGTGCTGGGCTCGATTGCGTTGAGGATGAAGCCCGTGGCCGAGCCGCCCTCGCGCCTGATGGTGTCGACCAACTTGTCCAGCCCGGCGGAGTCGCTGCGCCGACAGAGGTATGCGTGGTAGCCCTCTTTGGCGAAGCGGCGGGAAACGGTACCGCCAATGCCCGCGCCTGCGCCGAGCACGAAGCAGACGGGCTTCACGGCCGCTCGCTCGTCGTCGCCGGCAGGTGCGTGCGCGGGTGCGCTGTCGGCACCGCGTCGAGCTGCAGATCCCTTCGCAGCCCCGCGTCCAGGAGACCGGCCGGTGCGAATCGACGGAACAAGCGCACGCGGCCTGCCACCTTGCCCGCGGTGTAGCGGACCTTCGGGCGAGCGGCGCGCACGGCTCGCAGCACCACGTCCGCAACGACTCCCGGGTCGTCAGCGGTCGCCAGCAGCTCGGTGAGCCGCTTGGTGACGGCGGTGCGGATCTCGCGGTATTCGTCGATCGTCGCGTCCGGTTCGAGCAGGTTCGCGTCGAAGCTCATCTTCGTGTATGCGGGCTCGACGACGCTCACGCGGATTCCGCGCGTGCGGAGCTCGTGGTCGAGCGACTCCGAATACCCTTCGATCGCGTGCTTGGTCGCCGAGTACAGCGCCATGTACGGCGCGGGCACGAAGCCCAGCGCGGAGCCGATGTTGATGATGCGACCGCTGCCCTGTCGCCTCATGTGAGGCACGACGGCGTTCGTCATCCGGACGACTCCGAAGAAGTTCGTGTCGAAGATCCCGTGAGCCTGGCCGATCGAGCTCTCTTCCGCTCCCGCCGGCGCGACGCCAAAGCCAGCGTTGTTGACGAGCACGTCGATTCGGCCCTCCGCACGGAGCAGCTCGCCGACGGCCGCCTTGACGGAATCATCGCGGGTCACGTCGAGGGAGATCATCTCGAACGACCTCTGGCCGGCGGTGCCTCCCTTTCGGCTGGTGCCGTAGAGCCGGTAGCGGGCCGACGCGAGACGTTCCGCGGTCGCTGCACCGATACCGGACGAGGCCCCCGTAACGAGTGCGACGGGCTGGGTGAGCTTCATCGAGTCCCTTTCATGCGTGCGGGCCAGACTTGCCGCGACGCTACGCGCGGGCGCTGCGCGGTATGATGAGCATCATATTCTAGATCGCAAGTGGGAGCTAGCGGGGCGCCTCCCGTTTCAGTCTTCGCTGCGGGTGATGGTCTTCAGAGCCGCGCGGCGCAGCGCGTCGGAGAGGCGCGGGTCGTCCACCGCGCGAGCCAGCTGCAGCGCCCCGACCATCGTGGCCACAGTCACGAGCGCACGCTCGTGCGCGCCGGGCTGCCCCCAGTTTGGTAGCTGGCGGGCGACGAGGTCGATCATCTCCTTGATGCGCCGCGTTGCGACGCGTCGCACGGCCGGGGCCTGGCGCGGCATCTCAGAGCACAGGGCCGCCACTGCGCAGCCTGTCTCGACGGAATCGACGTGCTCCTTGGAGAGGTACGCCTGCGCCCATGCCCGCAAGGCACGGTCCGGCGGTGCACTCGCTGCGATGCGAGCCGCTCTCTCGACGCTTTCGGCAGCGGCTCGGTCGGCCGCCTCCGCGAGCATGGCCTCCCGCGAGCTGAAGTGAGCGTAGAAGCCCCCGTGGGTGAGACCCGCGTCCTTCATGATGTCCGCGACGCTGGTACCTCCGTAGCCGCTTCGCCGGATCGCGCGTGCGGCGGCCTCGACGATGCGTTCATGCGTGGCTTCCTTGCGGCTCGGAGCGGCTCGCTTCATGCATGAGGAGTATCATACGGAAGGCTCCAGGACGCCAGTGGGCTCGTGCGTCTAGACCGAGACCACCTTGAAGACCCCGCTCGCCCGCGCGCAGACACGATCGTTGGCCAGGACGAGCGCCGACGCGAAGCACAGCGAGCTGCCGATTCGGATCACCTCCGGACGAATCTCGACCCATTGACCGACTTTCGCGGCTCCGACGAAATCCACCGAGAGGCTGACGGTGACCAGACCGTCCGCGTTGCGCACCTGCTCCCCGCAGCTCAGCCCCATGGCGTTGTCCGCGAGCGCCGTGATGAGCCCGCCGTGGACCCATCCTCGGCTGTTCGCATGCGCGGCGTCGGCCCGGATCCCCAAGCTGACACCGCGGCTGGAGCGACGCGCGTAGATCGGCTGCCAGGGATCCGTCAGGCCGCTGCGCCGCGTGTGAGGCTCGAACCCCTCGGGTACGCCCTCGGACCCCGGTGCGGCGCTCGCCACGTGGTCTTTACCCTTCTCGCTCAACGGCCGGTGAAGCGCGCCTCGCGGCGCTCGACGAAGGAACGGATACCCTCCTTCGCGTCCTCGGTGCCCATCACCTTCGCGCTGATCGCGGGAATGGCCGCGATGGCCGCCGCTTCGTCTGCGGCGATGTAGCGCAAAGCCGCCTCCTTCATCGCGCGCAAGCCAAGCGGCGCGTTCTTCGTGATCGCGTGCGCGATCTCCATCGCGCGATCGATGTGCTTGCCGTACGGCACCACCTCTTGGACGAGCCCGATCTGCAGCGCGCGCTGGGCGTCGAACTCGTCGCACAGCATCAGGTGGTACATCGAGTTACCCCAGCCGGTGCGGGTGAGGAACCGGAAGTGCGCGCCTCCGAGCGGCGCGATCCCTCGCTTCGACTCCATCTGACAGAAGCGCGCGGTGTCCGCCGCGATCACGATGTCGGCGGCGAGCATCATCTCGATGCCGATCGTGTAGGTGATGCCCTGGACGACGGCGACCACGGGCTTCAACGTGCGCCGCTTCAGCGCGAACGGATCGACCGCATCGGCCGCAGGCTCGACCGCGGTCGCGGTCGGCCCAAAGAACTTGGGCATGTCGAGGCCCGCGGTGGTGTGTTCGCCCGCGGCGCAGAGCACCGCCACCCACAGCTCGTCGTCGCGGTCGAATGCGGTCAGCGCGTCTGCGAGCGCCACCATCATCTCGGGCACGAACGCATTCTTCTTGCGTACGTTGTCGACGATGATCTTCAACACGCGGCCGTCGACCTCGGTTCGGATCTGCGGCGACTCGGTCATCGTTCTTCTCCTTCGCTGCGCCGGTGCACGGCGCCGTCTATAGGTCGCGGATCCCAGGCATCAGGGCGACGTACTCGAATCCGAGCGCCCGGTAGCCGCGCAGCTGCTCGGCGACGTTCTTCACCCCACCCACCAGCAGCTGCTCCATGCCGGTGCCGGCTTCTCGAGCGCCCGGTCCCATCCCACTGCTCGCGCACGCGAAGCGACGTCAGGAGTCACCACTCGACTAGATCACTGCGGACGCCCGACAGACTGGCGTGCAGCCCTCGGGTATCGCGGCGCATTTGCTTCATGGACTCGCCTTCCCAATGGACCTGGAATGCCTCTGGACCCGCGTAGACTTCGTAGAGCATCACGGCGTCGGGATCGTCGTGCGGTGTGAGGATCTCGAACTGCAGTGTGCCCGGCTCGTTTGCACGGCAGCGCTCCACATGAGCCCGGAGATGCTTCAGATACTCGTCGCGCTCACCGGGCGCTGTCTTGATGGTGGCAATGATCGCTAGCTTGGCCATTGGCGCGCCCTCCCAAGCTCTGTTGTGATTGCGGTATCGGCCCACCTTGCGCTCATGCCGGACCGATCGGATCGAGAACCACCACGGGGATCTCCCGCACACCCGCTCGCTTCTGGTAGTCCTCGTATGGCGGGTACATCGCCGCCATCTTCTTCCAGCCGCGCGTTCGCTCGTCGCCGCTCGCCGTGCGTGCGCGGGCGCGCATGCGCTTCGAGCCGACCCGGATCTCGCACTCCGGATTCCGCTTCAGATTCACGTACCAGGCAGGATGCGTCGGCGCGCCGCCCTTCGACCCGATGACCACGTACTTCCCATCCACCTCCTGGTAGAGGAGCGGCAGCGGCCGGAGCTTCCCGCTCTTCGCTCCGCGCGCGATGAGGAGCAGCGTCGGCAGCGGGCCGGGGCCGCCCCCAATGGTCGAATCCCACAGCCGAGCTCTCTCGGGATCGGAGAGGTACAGCTCCACGTGGTCCCTGATCCACTTCGGCATTCCCGCCGCGGGCATCTCGAACTCTTGCTTCTCGCTCATGACCCACTCCTTCGTTGCGTGCGTCGGGCGACGCGCTTCGGTTCAGCCGTCTCGAACGTCGAGCTCCTCCAGGTAAGGCCCGAGGTCCGGAGTGAAGGCCTCGTGCGCGCACAAGCGCGCGAAGTGGGCGAGCGCGCGCGGGTACATCTCGCGAAGCTCCTCTCCGTAGAGCGGCGGCAGCGCGGCGCCCGACAGCACGCGGCGCGAAGCGCGCTCGGCCGAGAACAGCGCGATCTCGGCGGCGAACACGATGTCGGCGAGCGTGAGCGCGTCACCCACCAGAAACGCGCGCGCCGGCGCGAGCGCTTGCTCGATCCCGGCGAGGTAGGCGTCGCGTGCCGCGCGCGCGCGTTCATGCGTCGGGGGCTTCACGCGGCCGCTGGCGAGCTTCAGCAGATACACCTGCACCTCGCGCGCGACCACAAGGCTCGCATCCAGGAACGAGTCGATGCGCGACGCCGTGTACGGCTCGTCGCCGTATAGGCTCGTGCGCTCGGGGGCGAGGCGGACGACTGCGCGCGCAATCGCGTTCGACTCGAACACGCCGATCGAGCCGTCCGGGCTGAACGCCGCAGGCACCGTGCCGAACGGATGCGCGGTGAGGAGCGCATCCGGCTTGTGCAGGCCAACGGCGAATCCGGTGCGGGGCTTGCGTTCGGTGCCGCTCGAAGCCTCGCCTTCGCTCAGCGGACGCGCGTCGAAGTCCCACAGCCAGCCCGCGAGCTCCCGCGGCGCCGCGCCGCGCAGCTCGAGCGTGACTCCGCACAGCCTCGCCGCGATCGTCGCCTTCGCGACCCGGGGGCTGGGCAGGTACGAGAAGATGCGAAGCGCTCCGCCCATCAGGACCTCTCTCGTAACTCGCCGCTCGACTGCGCCGCTCGAGCTGTGCACCACGATGCCCAGAGGCAGCCTGGACCGACCTCGTCCGCGGCATGGACCAGTGCTGCCCGCGTCGCGAGGTCTCCATGACGCAGGAACGC
>Ga0335070_10007833_pt1 | contig 12517 bp, 10 predicted proteins | sample Lox_Sample_13_FD_206722 | JGI IMG/M metagenome (GOLD analysis project Ga0335070, IMG submission 206722) | Soil microbial communities from Loxahatchee National Wildlife Refuge, Florida, United States - Lox_Sample_1.3 | ecosystem: Environmental > Terrestrial > Soil > Wetlands | place: USA...
ATCCCCCGAGCCTGGCGGGCTGCTCGATCGGCCCTCCGCGCCGACCGGCATCATGAAAGTACATAAACCTGCGAAGCGCATCGAAACCGTGACATGTCTCGCAGACGTTGCCGGGGCCGAAGATGCGAATATGCCATTGCCGAGCTCGCAGCTCTCTCTCGGAGAGCTTCCCCAGTGCCTCGGGCACCGGTGCTGCAGTGGCCCGTCCGTGCGTCAAATGACAGGTGCGGCAGGCGTGTTTGCCTTGGGGATCAACCTCGCCCTGGTCGTTGAACAGCGGCAGGAAGCCCGGCTCGCCCGGCGAGGTCGGGTTGAACAGGTCCGCCTTGGGATGTGTGGCAATTGCCGGAGGCGCCACCGGTCCGCCTGTTCGGTGGCACGCTCGACAGGGTCGATCAGGCACTCTGACGGGCTCCGGCATGTCCGCCGGGTAGGCAAGCTTTTTCGGCCAGAGATACCGGGCCTCCACCGAATCGGGCGCGGCGTGCACGGTATGACAAGGCTTGCATGCATCACTATCGAAACCAGCGGCACTCAAGGGCTCGGTGCCATGGCCGATGGCCCCGATGTGGGACATGTCGACGTGGCACTGGAAGCATATCTGCTGCTCTGTCTGGCCTGGTTGGACGCGCAGCAGGGCCCGAAGGGCGTCAACGCCGCCGTGCGGGTTGTGGCAGCTATGGCAGAGGATCAGCTTGGTGCCGTCCGGCAGGACGCTCATCGGCAACTCGCATTCGACTTTCAGGTTCTTCGCGTCGCGCGTGTGTAGAAACGAGATGAGACTGTTCGCTTCTGGTTCCGCGTCGGCGTGACATGCCGCGCAAGGCGCATCGTCACAGTTGATGCCTTCGCCCAATCCGGCGCGGAACAAGCCGGTCGTCTCGTCGCCGTGGGGCCGATGGCATGCCAGACACACGTCGTTGGCCTGGGCGGACACTGCCGGCCAGAACGCCCGTGAATAGGTGATGTCGTGCGTGCCGCCCATCACAAGCCCCTGGTCAGGGTGGCAGCTCGAGCATACGTCCACAGGCTTGCCAGCCAGGAACATGCCGTTGCTCGGGAGATGCGGATTGTGGCAGTTGGTGCAGACAGGCTTGGGGTGGATCAGCGGGGGCAGGACAGTGTCCTGGGCCACCCGGCCCTTCTGATGACAGGTGACGCACTTTCCGCCCGGATCGATCTCACTGAACTCGGGGGCCCGGGCATAGCGATGGAACAGATGGCATGCGCTGCACGGCCCGCCCGTCTCCGGGGTCATGCCCAAGCGGTTCTTCTCATTGGGGAAGTCCACCCGCAGGTCGTGCATCGAGCCAAGCATGACCCGGCGCTCCTCATGACATCGCAGACAGAATCGCGCATCCTGCAACTCGTCGGCGAGCATGAATCGCTTGCCCATGCCGTGGTGCAGCTTGTGGCAGGAGAGACAGATCAACCTGCCGTCGGGGCTCAGCTTGGTGCTCATTTCCTTTACTGCTTCGGCCTGCTCCGGTGCCACCTTAGGGCTCAGCGGGTGCTCGGCGGCGCCCTCGCGGAACATGCCGGGCCGCATCTGGTCATGGCAGGTCAGGCACAGTTGGTTGGTCTCGGTACCCATTACCAGCAGGTGCTCGTGGGGAGCGCCATGGGGGGTGTGGCAGACCTGACAGGTGAGCTCCCTTGGATTAGGGCCCACCCGCCCGCCCGCATCGATGATGCTCTGCGGCACGGGCCAAGGCATACCACCTGTCGGGTGCGTGCCTAATTCCGGCCCGCGAGTTTTGTCCCGGTGGCAGCCGATGCACAACGCGCTGGCCACGTTCGGCACGCGCAGAAAGACAGCGGTCCGGATGTCCCCGACCGGGGCCCCGGAGACGTGCGCGGAGTGGCACGTGCGGCATTCGATTTTGCCGTTGACCAGCGGCAGGTTCTGCGGGACCTGGATGTTGGGCGGGGGGACGATGTCCGTGCCATGCCCGTGTTCCAGCCAGATGCGGCGGCGAGAATCCGCCACCGCCCCGTTATGGCATGACAGGCACATCTCGCTGCGGCTGGCCGGGGGCTGCTCCGCCGAAACAGGCGGCGCTTGGAGCAGAACGGTGCCCTTCCCCTGAGCAAACGCCTGGAGCCATTCAATATGGCACAGCGTGCAGGCCCGGCCTTGCTGGCCCGCCAGCGTCTGCGGCGGCGGCGGCTTGGCGGGCAGGGGAGCCTTCGGATTGATGGTCATCGAGAACTTGCGAACGCGGTCCGCCGACACCTCCGCGACATAGAGACTTCCTTCCGCGTCGAGCGTGATTCCCAACGGCATGCTCAGCTTCAACGGCTGCTCATCCGCGTCGCGGACGACGTCGCGAAACTCGCCCAAGGGGGAGAACACCTGCACGACCCCGAGCACCGCATCTGCGATCCAGACGTTGCCCTCGCGGTCGCAGGCCACACCGCCCGGGCGGTATATCTGGCCGAGATCGGCTCCATAATTGCTGATCGCGCCAGCGGGCCTGCCCGTGGCAGAGAGGATCTGGACGCGGCCATTGATCACGTCGCTGACGAAAAGATCGCCCCGGCCGCTCAGGGCTAGCAGGAAGGGGTGCTGGAACTGTCCGAGACCTTCGCCGTATTCGCCGACTACGGTCTGCGTGCCGGTCTGAAGATCCAGAAGTAGCAGCCGGTTGTTGTCGTTGTCCACCAGCCATGCCCGCTGGCCGTCGGGATACGGAAACACGTCGGTCACGTCCGGCACGCGAGTCAGCGAGCCCCGCTCAATGGGGATGACTCGTGCCAGTGCCCCGTCCACGTCGCGGACGAGGACGCGTTGACGCCCTGTATTCGCGATCCACAGCCGGCCCGAGGCGTCGAAATGGGCGCTGACCGATCGCAACAGGTTCTCGTCTCCGACGCTGCGAATCTCGCTCGCGAAGTTGCCCTCCGAGTTGAACTGCAACAGGCGGTTATCCGCGCCATCGGCGACCACCACGGTCCCATCAGGCCCGACGGCGACCGCGCTCGGCAGGCGCATGGGCGGCTCGCCGTGATACTCGAAGACGACTGCCGGGCGGGCTACAAATGGCGCGGCGGCTTCGGCGGCAGCAGGCCAAGCGCATGAGGTAACGAGCAACGCGGCTCCGGCGGATGCCGCCGTGAACCAGCCACGGCCGATCCTTTGACAATCGCGCCATTTTGAAACTCTTGCCCGACGGCCCATGAATCCGCATAATACAACCTCGCGGCCGGCGAGGCTATCATTGCCAGCAGAATTGTCGTTGACCGGCGGCCAGGCTCCGGGCACCATCCCAAACGATCGCCCGGCCGGAGCCGCACGGGCAGGAAGGGCCAATGTCCGAACCCAAACCGAAGGGCCATCCCGGGCTTCCGACGCCGTCGAAGGCCGGTGCCCCCGCGACTCTGTCGGCCTCGGCCGATCGGCGGGCGCGCCGGCGGAAACTGCTCAAGCGAATCATCGTGGTGCTGGTGATATTCCTGTTCATCGCCGCGGGCGGCATGGTCGGCGCCGAGGTCTACACCTCGCGCCCCCAGTTCTGCGGCACTTGCCACGTCATGGACAAGTACTATCGCTCCTGGAGCGTCGACATTCACGGCTACAAGCTCGGTGCCCGCTGCGTCGACTGCCACTATGCCCCCGGCGAGCAGCATACCATCCACGCCAAGTTCAGGGGACTCTCCCAGGTTGCCAGTTATTTCAGCGGCCGCTACGGACAATCCCGGCCTCGGGCCCACGTGAAGGATGCCAGTTGCTTGACAGCTCCATGTCATGGTGACCGGGCCTATCTCGGCAAGTCTCTGTTGATCGGCGAGGTGAAGACCGAGAAGCGCATCGTTGGAGGCCTGGAGACCGAGGTCCAGCGAAACCCGACGGTGAAGTTCGTTCACATGCAACATCTGAATATCGAGGTCAAGGTCGCGGAGACGGAGCTGCAACTGGAGCAGGTCCTGGGGCGGGTGCAACGCCTGGCCGGCCCCGACAAGGGCGGAGAGATACTCGCGGCCGCCATGTCTGTCGGACCTTCAGCCAAGCGCGAGTCCGACATGCGGAAGCTGCTGACCAGCCTGGACATGGACGCTCTGACGGATGACGCCTTGGAGCTCATGCGCCTTGAGCACCTGCGGACCCGTCAGCGGCAACTCACCGGCCTCAATTGTGCGGCCTGCCACGGCTATGACGAATCAGGCACACACCACTTGAAGCCGGCGGACCTGCAAACCTGCTTTACCTGCCACTTCAACAATCAGGCCTTCAACCGCGACACGGGGGAATGCCTGAAGTGCCACGAGCCGCCTGTCCGGCAGATACTGGTGCATGATCAGTTTGTGAGCCTGACGTTCAAGCAGCCCGGCGAGGAGGCGGCCGCCACGACTCAGCCTGTCCTCATGGACCACCGCGACATCGTGGCCCGGAAGATCGACTGTGTAAGCTGCCATTTCGACGTGATCCAGGGCGAAGCCACAGTCTCCGTCAGGGACTGCACGCATTGCCACGACCAGGAGTACTATTGGAAGGATTTCGAGACGCGAACGACTGACACCGTCGCCGAATACCACCGCGCGCATGTGGCGACCCAGACGGCCAGGTGTCTCGATTGCCACCGCGTCATCCAACACCAGCTCATCAATCCGGTCTACGTCGGCACCAGCGCTGACTATCTCAAGCCGGTCCTCAACGACTGCCAGCACTGCCACCCCACTCATCACCTCGAACAGATCGAGCTGCTGATGGGGATCGGCGGCGCGGGCGTTGCCCGCCCGATGCCCAACGCCATGTTCGGCTCGCGGATCAACTGCCGGGCCTGCCACGTGAAGTCGGCCACGGACATGAAGGGCGACGCCCTCATCAAGGCGACCGAGTCCACCTGCATCGCGTGCCACGGCGCGGACTATGAGCGCCTGTTCGAGCAGTGGCAGAATGAGATCGGCACGTACCTGAAGGAGGCCGAAGAGGCCCTGAAACGCGTCGACGACCGGATCGAGGCGTTGAATAAAGCTGGCACCGCGATTCCTGATCGCGTGGCTGACCTGGTCAAGGATGCCCGGCAAAACGTGGAGTTCGTCAAAGCGGGCAACGGGCTGCACAACAAGAACTACGCCTTGGAACTTCTGGACATCGCCATCCGCGATCTCGATGAGGCCGTGAATATCCTGTTGAAGCAGTAGTGCCAGCCGGATGGGGGGGACGATCTGCGCAAGATCAGAGAGGCACAATCAATGGTGGTACGAAGCCGCGACGCGAAGAAGCGACAATTTAAAGGCATCACGTTTGACCTCCTTGCCGTCGGCGAGAAGACCATGCTCACGCGGATGACGTTCAAGGCCGGCGATGTCGTCCCGCCGCACGGCCATCCCAACGAGCAGACCGGGTACGTCCTTTCCGGCCGGATCCGCATCACCTGCGCTGCCTTTGACGAGACACTCGAGCCGGGCGATACCTACTCCGTTCCGGCCGGAATGGACCACAGCGCCAAGGCGATCGAAGACACCGTCGTGCTGGACTTCTTTGTGCCTCCGCGAGAGGAGTATCGCTGACCCGGCAACGAGCGCCCGTGGTCGGACGGCGAGGAGGGCGGATGTCCATCCTTCTTGCAGCAGAATTGATATAATAGCGAAGATGGTCGGGCGTCGGCCCGCCCGGAAGTGATCCCCAAGAGTGCGCGTCGCGGCGCACTCTTTGCTTTGGTGAAGAAATTCCATGCGAACTGTCATTCTGCTGACCATCTCCAATCTGTTCATGACCGCTGCCTGGTACGGGCATCTCAAGTTCAAGGAAGTGGCCCTGTGGAAGGTGGTGCTGATCAGCTGGCTGATCGCGTTCGTGGAATACTGCTTCCAGGTGCCGGCCAACCGCCTGGGGTACGAGGCCAACTACTCCGCCGCCCAACTGAAGACCATGCAGGAAGTCATCACCCTGGTTGTCTTTTCCGGCTTCTCCGTGCTGTATCTCGGCGAGCGGCTGCGATGGAACTACCTCGTCGGCTTCAGCTTCGTCATCGCGGCGGTGTTTTTCGTCTTCAAGAAATGGCGACCGATCAGAGCCCGGGCGGTCTGGGGCGCGTGGTGAGCGATCAGAGCCCGAGGATTGATTTCGTTGGTGACACCGCACTGTGAGCCTGGAGGGTGCTCACCGAGGCACAGAAGTCAATCCCCCAGGTTCAGAGAACCTGGGCTACCCGGCCGCGCAGCGCGATGAAACCTATTGCCGTCGTGCCTAATCCGCGTACACAAATTCAATCGGTAGGCTGATGTCCGGATGCAGGCTCTGCTTCACCGGGCACGTCTTCGCGCCGTTCTCGAGCTTGGCGCGGTCCACCTCTGACAGCTTTCGGCCCTTGGGGATTGTGATCGTGGTTCGCAGCGTGGCGATGCGGCGCTGCGGCGCAGCAGCCATCTCCTTCACCACATGGACGCGCGTGCCATCGATGTTCAGGCCGTTCTTCTTCGCGACCAGGCCCATGATCGTCACCACGCACGTGCCAAGGGCGACGCCGACGAGATCGGTAGGCGAAAACGCCTGCCCCTTGCCGCCGTTATCGACCGGCGCATCGGTATTGATCTTCACGCCGGACGGCCCGTGCGTTGCCGTGCAATGCAGATCGCCTTCGTAGACGATAGTCGCTTCAACTGACATGATGTCACTCCCAGTTTCCGAGGAACACAGCCCCGGTTACTCGCTCAGCACGATACTGTAGTCGTACAGCCTGTACATGAACACGCGGTTTTCGGCATCAAGGAGACGTACGCCTCGCCTTTTTGCATAGGCCGCAGGGCCTTCCGGGATAGGAAAAAGCGGTACGAACACGCCCTCATGTGGTGCAACTCCGCCCCCGTCCATTTGGACTACGACATACCGCGAATCCGCATGCACAAAGGCCGGATTCAACTGCGCGAGAAACGGCGGCAGGGCTGAGAGATCAGTGTCTCCGTATCCAATGAGCAGCTCTTTCTTTGGATCATGTTGGGTCTTGCGAATGCCATCCAGGGCGAGGCACGCTTCGGCAATCCTCTTCGTGTCGAGTTGCGCATATGCTCGTTCGCGGCCCCGCAAGAAAAAAGAGCTCGGAATGACGCACATCCCAAGGAGGCTCACCACAGCGGTCATGGTCAGCATGACAGCTGCGTATCGTTTCTGGTTCTTCGAAAACCGCTTCCACAGGAAGATGTAGGTGGCTGGGATCCAGACTGCGAGCCACACGACTACGATTCCGCTCAGATACGTGGCATCCATGATGAAGCTGAGGGAATGCAACCCCTCTACGAAGCCCAGACCGCGATGGTACTCTTGGTAGGAGAAAGTGGTCAGCCCAATGAGAGTTGGCACTACCCCCAGTGATAAGAAGAACCAAGAAAAGACCTCGCCCTTCGTAACGGGTTGGTCCGATCCGATGGTACCCTGATCCTCGATCACTATCCCGCCTTCTTCGAGTGCTTCGCCAGCGTGCCGCCGGTCGCGAACTCGGGCGCGTCCTTGAGGCACGTACCCAGGATGGCGATCGATTGCGTGAACGCCCGCCAGCCGGTGCGGTGCAGTTCCGCCGGATGGGCGCCGACGTCAGGAAAACCCTGCCCGTCCGGCACGGCGTGCTCCCAGTTCCGGAACAGCCGCCCCCAGTCGCTGTTCAGCACCTCGCGCATAACCTCTTTGGCCCGCGTTGGATACCAGAAGCTGTCGTGATAGAGCACGCTGGCGATGTAGGCCCACGGCGCCAGGACCGTCTTCAGCGACCATTCCAGCGGCTTCTTCAAAGGTCCCCAGTAGATCTTGTGCTGCATCCTGGAGGCGAACGTCATCTTCTGGAACGGTCCGACAAAATGCCAGTTTTCCTTCGCCGCCTCCACATCGCCGACGATCTCGATCCTGCTCGGATCGCCGCAACCCAGGCCCATGTCGTGGGCCAGACGGATGAACTTGATCGACATGGGGTCAAAGCCCATCAGCTTCGCCGCCACGGCGTCGATCGCCACCGGATCGGCGCTGGCCAGGATCACGTTTTTCACGTGCGGCATCATGCAGCGAGGCCCCGGCCCGTCACCCGCGAAGGTGCCGTCCATCACCGCGAACAGCCCGCGGTGGATCTTCTTCTGGATCATCAGCAGATCAACGAGCGTCTCGTGAATGACCGGATGCGTCCAATGCCGCCGCTCGTTGAGCAGCCCGCCGAAGGCGTTTTTCATCGCCCCGGTCGTCGTGGTGAAAACGTGCGTCTTGATCGTCGGCAGGTGGATGATGTTCTCGCCGATGAACCGCCGGGGGATGTAGAAGCCCCGCGGATAGACGTCCCTCAGGCACAGGAACTTGTCGCACAGGTCGCCGACCGCGTCGCGGATGTGAATCCAGTCCTCGCCCTCGTACAGGTGGACGTTCCGCAGCCCATGGGCTTCGAGGACGTTGAGCTGCTTGTTCTCCCGTTCACCCAGATGAGCGTCGATCACGACGGTGCGATTGTGGCACCCGTGAATCAGCTTCGGGTCGTAACCATCGGCCTTCATCGCCCGGATGACGCCATCAAGCTGCCACGGCACTGTCGAGCTGCCGGGGAAGAAAAAATGCCAGCTTATGTTGATCTTCAGCGAGGTATCCGCGTCCCTGGCGACGACCGACTGATAGTCCACCAGATTCATCAGCCGGTGATAATCCGCCAGCACCGTCGCCGGCTTGGTTTTGAGAATCGCTACTTTCGCGTTTGGCATGAATGTTTCCAGCGTGCCGGGTGGTTTGAACCTGCCTACTCGCCCTTGATCTTCTCCACCGCCTGCGACGTGGCCGTTTTCGCCTTTTCCACGGCTTGGGTCGTCGCTTCCTTGGCCACTTCCAGCGCCTCTGTCGTCGCCTCCTTCGCCACTTCCAACGCCTGCGTCGTTGCGGTCGCCGCCTTCTTTACATACGGTTCCGCGGCCTCCTTAAGTTCGCCGGCCTTTTCCTTTCCGATCCCGTAAGCCGCTCGGGCCTTTTCCTTGCCCTTTTCGACATAGGGCCCGGCCGCCTCCTTGAAATCCTCGGCCTTCTGAGTCGCCACAGCGCGTACTTTTTCGGCCTCCTGCGAGGTGGCTTGCTTGACCTGTTCTGCGGTTTGGGTCGTTGCCTTTTTCGCCTTGGCCACATCCTCGGGTTTGCACGTTCCCGTTACGATCAGAGCCAGTATCGCGATACACCATATCATAGCCCGCATATCGCACACTCCCTTTGGTCGCCCTTTAGGAAGAATAGCCTCTCCGACGTGGTCTTGCTGGCGCCCTCGATGATAAGTCGAAACGCGGCCTGAAGGGCTCAAATCCTCCGGGCTGCGCTCACTTCTTTTCGACCGGTTCTTCCGATTTCTTCTCCGCCGGCTTCTCGGCCGGCGTCTGCGCCGGTTTCTCCGCCTGCGTCGTCTGCGGTCCGTGTGCCTTGGCGGCCAGTTGTTTCTCACGGTACTCGTCGATGGTCCCGGCTTCGTAGGCCGCGACCCACACGCCTGCCAGCATGGCTCCGCCGTCCAGCAGCCGGTCTTCGATGAATTTCTTGCCGGGCTCCTTCTTCAACTCTCCGGATTTCTCCAACTCGTAAAGGGGCTCCACCTGCTGGTACGTTTCGTCGAGGTAGTCTCCGATGACCTTCCAGGAGTCCTCCTTGGCGGTCTTTCTCGGCGGTCTGGCCCGCTCCGCCAGCGACTCCGGCGTGATGTGATGCAGCGAGATCACACCGCCGTCGATGAACGAATGAAAGCCTTTCTCCGTCGTATAGCCCTTGGGGTTGGGGCCTACCCAGCCGTGATGATGTTGTGTGACGTGCAGGGGTTGGGCACCGTCCCCGACAAGGTGGCTGATGATGCCCATGTTGTAAACGATGTTCTCCCGGGCGTTGCGGACCATCTCGCTGGTGACCTGATCGGGGTGCTTCTCATACGTTTTCAATGTGGTCCAGTCGGCGGCAATCAGCCACTGCAACTGGGAGATGCGGTAGGGCAGCAGGCCGGGCACCAGGTTTGTGTACGCCGGATCTTCCTTCGGATCGTACGGCTTGAACTTATCGGGATGCAGAGCCCGCTCCGCGGCCATACGGTCCAGAAGCTGCCGTTCAAGCGGAGGCAGCGTCTTGAATGTCAAATCAAACACATGGAGCTGTTCCTCGTCCATGTAGTGATCGGGGTTGTTGTAATGATCCACGAAAATGCTGTGCTGCCCTCGCCAGCGGTCCGGCTCCGATGACAGATACTCCAATCTGCTTCGGACTTCTGGCGTCCGCACCCAGTCCGGCATCGTGTCAGGCAGCTTCACCGCTGCCAGGTGGGCGACTGTGATGTGGCCCTCTTCGTCCCATGCCATAGCCGGCGCGGTCGCCATCGAACAGACGAGTGCCAGGCCAAAGATCAATGCATGCCGTTGGTTGGAGAAAAACATGATGTCAACGCTCCCATTGTGGTCAGAGCCTGCTCCACCACCATTCGGGGCGGCGGCATGCGGCCACTGGATCCAGCGAGCCGTCAACGTGCCCGACAGTCGTCAGAGCGGGCTTCCAGGTTCCAGGCCCGTCTCGTCTACACCTGGAAGTCAGCGGGCGTGGCGAGCCATTCCATGCTGATTCCGATTTCTCGGACCTCAGCGGTATCATCATACCCTGATACGGCCGGGGCTGCACGGCAAGGCGGGCCTGTGAATCCCGCCCCGTGGCGGCTTGAGTCCATGTCGCGAAAGAGGGATAATATCAAGATAGCCCTCGGAATCGAGGATCGATCGACCGGGCAGTTCCTCCACTGCCGGCGGCAGACCCCCGCCGCCGCGGCTGCTGAGGCCTTCGATTCCGTTGACAAGCCCATTAACCGCGTTAAATTAAAGGGTTCGGGGCATTCCGGCGCCGGCGTAACCTCATCGCATTGGTTACAGGCTGCACTACCGTGATGCTTCGCACCGTGCGAGGTGACGCCGTGAGCATGAGACGATTGCCAATCTACGGTGTGATGGGTCTGGCCATCCTCGTGGCTGCTGCGCGGGCGGTGGCCGATGAGCCCAAACCCAGCCCGACGCCGATCTCCTGGGAGTTGACCTTTAAACCGGCGCCGCTGGAGCGGATCCAGGTGGACACCGGCAAGGGCCCGGAAACCTACTGGTACATGATCTATACGGTGATCAACGACACCGGTCAGGACGTGGATTTCTTCCCCGAAGTCGTCCGCGTCAGCGAAATAGACAGTCCCATGCCCGCCACCTCTGCTCCGGCCAACCCCGGAGAGGGCCTGGGCATGATCGTCGAACCGGCCCTCATCGGTGGTCATCCGAAGATCTACGAAGCGATCAAGCAGTTGTACGGCAAGACGCGCCCGTTCCTGGTGTCTCCCGTTGATGCGATCGGTCGGCTGCTTCAGGGCAAAGACAACGCCCGGACCAGCGTGTTCATCTTCCCCGATCTGGACCCGCGGGTGACCAGGTTCACGATCTACTTCGGCGGGCTGTCGGGCGAGAAGGTTTCGATCTCGAACCCGAAGTACGACCCCCGGCGCGCAGCGGCAAAGGAGAAGAAGGCGGACGCGAAGCCGGCGGAAGACAAGGACAATCCGCAGTATTTCGTGCTGCGAAAGACGCTGGCGATGCCTTACACGCTGCCCGGCGACGCCAAGACACGGCGGTCAGCCGCCCCGGCGGCGGGCCCGCTGAACTGGGTCATGCGATGACTACAATGGTGGATAGATAGAGGATTCAGCCATGGCACATAAAAAGGGACAGGGTTCAAGTCGGAACGGACGCGACAGCGGTCCGCAGTTTCGCGGCGTCAAGCGCTGCGGCGGGCAACATGTTACGGTCGGAACGATACTCGTTCGGCAATGTGGAACCGTGTTTACACCCGGCATGTACGTCGGGCGCGGGAGGGACGATACCTTGTTTGCGCTGCGGGAAGGCAAAGTGGTCTTTCACGGCAGCAAGGTGTCCATCCAGCCTCTGGCCGCGACTGAGAAGTAGACCGGCCGGATAGCGGATTTCAGTCAGGCCGCAGGCTTCAACCGGCGCCTTGCCGCGCGGGCTGAAGCCTGCGGCTGTTTGGTAGCGGGCATGCTCTTCATCGATCAGGCCGAGATCTGCGTTCGCTCGGGCCACGGCGGCGACGGCTGCGTCAGCTTCCGCCGGGAGAAACGCGTCCCCAAAGGCGGCCCGGACGGGGGCGACGGCGGAGACGGGGGCAGCGTCTATCTGGAAGTCGATCCCCAGCTCTCGACTCTGTTCGACTTTACCGGGCATCACCACTGGACGGCCAGGAACGGCCAGCCCGGCATGGGGGCCAATTGCAGCGGTAAGCATGGAAAGGATCAGATCGTCCTGGTGCCGCCGGGCACGCTGGTTTTCGACCGCGATACCGGCGCGATGTTGAAGGACATGACCGATGCCGGGATGCGGATCTGCGTCGCCCGCGGGGGAAAAGGGGGCAAGGGCAATGCCCGCTTCGCGACTCCCACGCATCAGACGCCGCGGGAGTTTGAGCCGGGGGAGGAGGGGCAGGAGCGCTGGCTGCGGCTGGAGTTGAAGCTCATCGCTGACGTCGGCATCGTCGGCCTGCCCAATGCCG
>Ga0335070_10007834_pt1 | contig 12516 bp, 11 predicted proteins | sample Lox_Sample_13_FD_206722 | JGI IMG/M metagenome (GOLD analysis project Ga0335070, IMG submission 206722) | Soil microbial communities from Loxahatchee National Wildlife Refuge, Florida, United States - Lox_Sample_1.3 | ecosystem: Environmental > Terrestrial > Soil > Wetlands | place: USA...
CTGGCGGAAGATGACGGGGTCGATGCGCATCGGTATGCCGGGGGAGTGGGGGGCCGCCCCCGGGGGGCGGCGCGCCCGGGGTTAACCCCGGGGGCGCGGCGATCGGCGCCGAGACCGGGACGGCCCCCTCGGGGAGGAAGGTGCTCGCCCCGCTGAACGCCGTCTGCAGCAGCCGGCCGGGCCACACGCCGAACACGACGAGCGCCAGCGCCACGACGGCCAGGGCGCCGCGCATGGTGCGCGGCACCGACACGCCGGCGTGCACCTCGGCGTGGAGCTGCGGCTTCATGTACATCGCCATGATGACCGGGAGATAGTAGCCCGCGGACACCACGCTGGCGAGCACCAGGATGGCCGCGAGCACGTTGTAGCCCGCACCGGTCGCCGAGGTGAGGATGTACCACTTCCCGATGAAGCCCGCCGTGCCGGGGAAGCCGAGCAGCGAGAGCATGCAGATCGCCATCAGGAGGGCCACCCACGGGTGCGACTCCGACAGGCCCGCGAGGTCCTCGGTGGTGACGGTCCGCTCGCCGTCGCGGCCCTTGAACGCGATCACCGCGAAGGCGCCGACCGTGGTGAGCGTGTAGAAGAACAGGTAGAAGAGGAACGCCGCGGCGCCGGCCGCCTGGCCGCCCACCAGGGCGGTGAGGAGGTACCCGGCGTGGGCGATGCTCGAGTACGCGAGCATCCGCTTGAGCGTCTTCTGCGCCAGGGCGACGAGGTTGCCGACCACCATCGTCACGGCGGCGAGCCACCACAGCACGGGTTGCCAGGTGTCGTGGAGCGCCGGCACGGCCTGCAGCAGCACGCGGATCAGGGCCGCGAGCGCGGCCGCCTTCACCGAGGCGGCGAAGAACGCCGTCACGGGGGTCGGCGAGCCGTCGTACACGTCGGGGGCCCACATGTGGAACGGGACCGCCGCGATCTTGAAGCCGAGGCCGACCAGCATCAGCGCGAGCCCGCCGAGGACCAGCGGGTGGCGGGCCAGGTCGAGCGAGCCGATCTGGAAGCCGATGAGGGTCAGCTTGGTGGTGCCGGTGGCCCCGTACAGCAGCGCGATGCCGTACAGCAGGAACGCCGAGGCGAAGGCGCCGAGGAGGAAGTACTTGAGGGCCGCCTCGGCGGACGCGGCGTGGCGGCGGTCGAGGCCCGCCAGGACGTATGCCGAGACCGACATCAGCTCCAGGCCGAGGAACAGCACGAACAGGTCCTCGCCCCCCGCCAGCAGCATCATCCCGACCACGGCGAACAGGACCAGGACGTAGAACTCGGGGATCCGGATGGCCTCGCGCTCGAGGTAGTCGAGCGAGAGCAGCACCACCAGCGCCGCGCCGATGAGGACGATGAGGTCCACGGCCCAGCGGAACGCGTCGAGACTGACGCTGGTGGCGAGCCCCTCCGCGCGGGCGCCGGAGAGCCACAGCCACAGCGTGGCGGCCGCCGCCACGGCCAGCCCCACGAGCGACAGCCACCCGGTCCGCCGCAGCGTGCGCGGGTCCTGGTGCCGCCAGCCGACGTAGAGGAGCAGCCCCATCGCCCACACCGAGAGCGCCGTCTCCGGGAGGAGCGCGAGGACGAGGTCGAGGCCCTTCTGGAGGTCGAGGATCATCGCACGCCCGCCTCGCGCCCGGCGTCAGGCGCCGGGCCCGGCTCGCGCGGCGGCAGCCCCGCACGCGCCGGTGCACCAGCTCGATGAAGCGTTCGCTCGACGGCTGCATCCGCCGGAGCACCGGTCCCGGGAACAGGCCGAGCCACACGATGACGACCAGGAGCGGCACCAGCACGAAGCGCTCGCGGCGCGTGAGGTCGCCCAGCCCCTCGTTCTCCGGCTTGGTGACCTTGCCGTAGAGCATCCGCTTGAGCGCCCACAGCAGGTACGCCGCCGCGAAGATGACGGTGAGGGTCCCGATGGCGGCTGCCGCGGGGTGGGTGCGGAAGGTGCCGAGGAGCACCAGGAATTCGCCCACGAAGCCGTTGAGCCCCGGCAGGCCGATCGAGGAGAGGGAGACGACCGTCAGCACCGCGGCGTAGGCTGGCACCACACGCGCGATGCCGCCGAAGTCCGCGACCATGCGGCTGTGCCGCCGCTCGTAGATCATCCCCACCAGGAAGAACAGGGCGCCGGTGGAGATGCCGTGGTTGATCATCACCATCAGGGCGCCCTGCACGCTCTGCACGGTGAGCGCCCAGATGCCCAGGACCACGAAGCCGAGGTGGCTCACGGACGAGTAGGCGATGAGCTTCTTGAAGTCGGGCTGCACCATGGCCACCAGCGCGCCGTACAGCATCCCGACCACCGCGAGGACGACGACGACGGTGCCGACGGTGCCCTGGAACGCGACGGCCGGGAAGAACGGCACGGCGAACCGCAGGAAGCCGTAGGTGCCCATCTTGAGGAGGACGCCGGCCAGGATGACCGAGCCCGCCGTCGGCGCCTCGACGTGCGCGTCGGGGAGCCAGGTATGGAACGGCACCATCGGCACCTTGATGGCGAAGGCGAGGAAGAAGGCGCCGAAGCACCAGAACTGGGCCCGCGGCGGCAGGATCGCCCCGCGCAGCAGGTGCTCGTACTGGAAGGAGTAGGTGCCGGTGACGTGCGCCGCGGCGAAGTAGAGGACCAGGATCGCCACCAGCATCAGCAGCGATCCGACCATCGTGTAGACGAAGAACTTGATGCTGGCGTAGAGACGGCCCTTCCCGCCCCAGACCCCGATGATGAAGTACATCGGGACCAGCATCACCTCCCAGAACACGTAGAACAGGAACAGGTCGAGGGCGATGAAGACGCCGATCATGCCGGTGGTGAGCACCAGCATGAGGGCGTAGTAGCCGCGCTCCCGCTCGGTGATCCCCTTCCAGCTCCCGAGCACCGCCAGCGGCATCAGGAAGGTGGTGAGGAGCACCATGAACAGGGAGATGCCGTCGATCCCGACGTAGTACTGGATGCCCCAGGCGGGGACCCAGGCGTGCCGCGCGGCCAGCTGGACGGCGTCGGCGGCGGCGGGGTCGTAGGCCCACCACAGGCCCAGCGAGACGCCGAACTCGACGAGCGTGGCGACCAGGGCGATGTGCTTCGCGCGGGCGGCCGGCGCCAGGAGCACGACGGCCGCACCGATCGCGGGGATCCACAGCAGGGCGGCGAGCGCCCAACGGTCGTACGCGAGGCCGGCGAGGATGGCGTGCATGGTCTAGAGCAACCCCATCAGCGTGCCGAACACCGCCAGCACCCCGAGGACGAACACCACGACGTAGGTCCCGAGCTGGCCGGTCTGGAACCTCGACCCGATCCAGCCGAGGCCGCGCGCCAGCGCGGCGGAGCCGTTCACGCCCGCGCCGTCGATGAGGCCGGCGTCGAGGCCCTTCCAGAGCACCACCCGCGACACCCACACCACCGGCCGCACGATGAGGGCGTCGTACACCTCGTCCACGCGGTACTTCTCGAGCAGCAGCTTCGCGAAGCCCCGCTCGGCCGGCGCGCGGTCGGCGGGGAGGAGCGCCTCGGGGTGGAGGAGCCGGGTGGCGAGCACCATGCCGCCCACCGCGATGGCGACGGCGAGGGCCATCAGCCCCAGCTCGAGGCCGGTGGACGCCTCGGGCGCGCCCGCGATGGCCGCCGAGCTCGCCGTCAGGGGCTCGAGCCAGCGGTGAAGGCTGGCCACGTGCGGCAGGTTGATCGCCCCGCCCAGGACGGTGAGCACCGCCAGGGCCACCAGCGGCGCCGTCATCACCGCGGGCGACTCGTGCAGGTGCGGCCGCTCGAGGTCGCCGGTGCGGTTGGGCCCGTGGAAGGTGTAGAGCATCAGCCGCGTCATGTAGAACGCGGTGAGCAGCGCGCCGGCCAGCCCCAGGACCCACACGCCGTAGTAGAGCGGGTCCTGCGCCCCGCGGGTGAACGCCGCGAGCAGGATCTCGTCCTTGGAGAAGAAGCCGGCGAGGGGCGGGATGCCGGCGATGGCCAGCGTGGCGACCCACATCACCGTCGCCGTGACCGGCAGGTGCGCCCGCAGGCCGCCCATGTTCCGCATGTCCTGGGCATCGGCGTGACTGTGGGTGTGGTGGTAGGCGGCGTGCATCGCGTGGATGACGCTGCCGGAGCCGAGGAAGAGGAGCGCCTTGAAGAAGGCGTGCGTGACCAGGTGGAACATCCCCGCCGCGTACGCGCCGGCGCCCACGCCGATGAACATGTAGCCGAGCTGGGACACCGTGGAGTACGCCAGCACCTTCTTGATGTCCCACTGCTTGAGGCCGATGGTGGCGGCGAACAGGGCCGTGACGGCGCCCACCGCCGCCACCACGGCGGCGGCGACCGGCGCGAGGGCGAAGAAGACGTTGGCCCGGGCGACCAGGAAGACGCCTGCCGTGACCATCGTCGCGGCGTGGATCAGGGCCGACACGGGGGTGGGGCCCGCCATGGCGTCGGGGAGCCAGACGTACAGCGGGATCTGGGCCGACTTGCCGACGCACCCCAGGAACAGCAGCAGCGCGATGGCCGTGACGGCCCCGGAGCCCCTGGCGAAGTGCTGCGCCGCCGCGGGCGCGGCCGCCACGAAGTCGAGCGTGCCGAGCTGCGCGAAGATCAGGAACATCGCGATCATGAAGCCGGTGTCCCCGATGCGATTCACCAGGAAGGCCTTGAGCCCCGCTTCCGCCTTCTCGACGTCGGCGTACCAGAAGCCGATCAGCAGGTAGGAGCAGAGGCCCACGCCCTCCCAGCCAATGAACATCACCGGGAAGCTGGCGCTGAGCACCAGCACGAGCATGAACGCGATGAACAGGTTGAGGTACGCGAAGTAGCGCGCGTACCCCGGGTCGTCCCCCATGTAGCCGACGCTGAAGAGGTGGATCAGGGCGCCCACGCCCGTGACCACCAGCAGCATCACGACCGAGAGCTGGTCGACTTGGAGCGCCGCGGCGATCCGCAGGTCGCCGACCGGCATCCAGGTCCACAGCGTCCGGACGTACGGCTCCTCCGGGCGCGCGCCGAGCACCGCGAGGAAGACGAACACCCCGAGGACGAAGCTCAGCGCCACGGAGCCGACGCCCACCACGCTCACGGTCCGCTTGGCCTGCGGCCGCAGGAAGGCGAGGGCCCCGTTCACCAGGAAGCCGAGGAACGGGAGGAGGACGGTCAGGCCGACGAGGTCGGCAGCCGTACCGGCGAGAGGGTTCACCCGCGGAGGAGGTTGATGTTCTCGAGGTTCACCGACTCGCGGTGCCGGAACACCGCGATGACGATGGCGAGGCCGACGGCGGCCTCGGCGGCCGCCACGGTCATCACGAAGAACACGAACACCTGCCCGTCGGCGCCGAGCTGCTGGGCCAGCGCGACGAACGCCAGGTTCACCGCGTTGAGCATCAGCTCGATGCACATGAAGATGATGATGGCGTTCCGTCGCATCAGCACGCCGGTGACGCCGAGCGAGAAGAGGATCGCGGAGACCGCGAGGGCGCGCCCGAGGAACACGGTCAGATCCTCCGCTTCGCGAGGACGACGGCCCCGACGACGGCCGCCAGCAGCAGCAGGGAGGTGATCTCGAACGGCACCAGGTAGGCCTGGAAGAGCGGCACCGAGAGCACCCGCACCGCCCCCTGCTCCGCCACCGCGCGCGCCGCCGATCCCGGCGGGCGCACCAGCGCCGCCGGCGGCACCGCTCGCCGCAGCACGAACAGCTCCACCACCAGAGCGATGCCCACCGCGGCCCCGATGATCTTGTTGGGCCACCACCCGCCCCGGTCGCCCGGGTCCCGCTCGGTGAGGTTGAGGAGCATGATCACGAACAGGAACAGCACCATGATGGCGCCGGCGTAGACCAGCACCTGCACCGCCGCCAGGAAGTGCGCGTCGAGCAGCACGAACAGCGCCGCGACGTTGAACAGGGTCGTGATCAGCCACAGCGCGCTGGCGACGGGGCTCCGACGGGTGATGCACAGGAAGGCGGCCAGGATCGCCGTCGCGGAGAAGAACCAGAACGCGAGGTTCATGGGCGGCTCACTCGCCGGACGGGTCGGCGGGGTCCCACAGGCTCGACATCTCGTGCGGCTGCTTCATCAGCCGCTCGAGGTCGTAGACGAAGCCGTCGCGGCCGTACTCGGCGTTCTCGTAGTGCACGCCGACGTGGATGGCCTCCTCCGGGCACACCTCCTGGCAGTACCCGCAGAAGATGCAGCGGAACTCGTCGATCTCGTACACCAGCGGATAGCGGTTCCCCTGCTCGTCCTCGCCGGGGATGAGCTTGATGCAGTTGGCGGGGCACACCTGCGGGCACAGGCCGCACGCCACGCACTTCGCCTTGCCGTGCTCGTCCACCGCCATCCGGTGCGTGCCCCGGTAGCGCGGCGACAGCGTCCACGTCGCCGTCTGCTTCTCCTCGGGGTACTGCATCGTCCACTTCCTCTGGAGCAGGTGCTTGAAGGTCAGGGCCAGCCCCTTGAGCGTCGCCCGCACGTACGACGACTCCGTGGCCGGCCGGCGCATCGTCTTCACCGCGATGGCCATCTCACGCCCCCCGCCGGGCGGCCGCCGACTTCCACAGCCGCTGGCCGCGGTTCGCCGGCCCGCCCAGCACCCGGTTGCGGTCGAGCACCCGGAAGAACAGGTACCCGAGCACCACGTTCGCCGCCGCCAGGTACAGCCCCTCCCGCACCCCGAAGCCCGTCCCCGTTGCCTCCAGCGCCCACGCCGCCGCGCCGATGAACATCACGTACCCCAGCGCCGTGGGAAGCAGCACCTTCCAGCCGAGGTCCATCAGTTGATCGAACCGGAACCGCGGCAGCGTCCACCGCACCCAGACGTAGAACAGCAGGAAGAACAGCGTCTTGGCCCAGAACGCCGCGAAGGTGGCGAGGGTCTTCCAGACCGTCCACGGCGGGGTGTTGTCCCAGTGGGTGAAGGGGATGTCCCAGCCGCCGAAGAACAGGCACACCAGGAGGCTCGATGCCGTGACCATGTTGGAGTACTCGGCCAGATAGAACATCGCGAACTTCATGGCCGAGTACTCGGTGTGGTAGCCGGCCACCAGCTCCGACTCCGCCTCCGGGAGGTCGAACGGCAGGCGGTTGGTCTCGGCGAACGCGGCCACCAGGAAGATGAAGAACGCCAGGAACAGCGGCAGGACGAACCACACGCTCTGCTGCTGGCGCGAGACGATCTCGCCCAGGGTGATGTCCCCCGCGAACACCAGCACCGCCACGGCCGAGAGGCCCATGGCGATCTCGTACGAGATGAGCTGCGCCGAGCCGCGCAGGCCGCCGAGGAGGGCGTACTTGTTGTTCGCCGACCAGCCGGCGAGCACGAACCCGTACACGCCCAGCGAGCTGATGGCGAGGATGAAGAGGAACCCCACCGGCAGGTCGGCCACCTGCATCCCCACCAGCCCCCACGGCGTCGGCAGCGGCGAGGCGAAGGGGATCACGGAGAAGGTCACGAACGCCGGGATGAACGCCATCATCGGGGCGATGAGGAACATCGTCCGGTCGGCGAACGGGGGGAGCGTCTCTTCCTTGAAGAAGTTCTTGAGGCCGTCGGCCACCGGCTGGAACAGCCCGCCGGGCCCGACGCGGTTGGGCCCGAGGCGGTTCTGGATGAACCCGGCGCCCCGCCGCTCGACCAGCGTCCAGAAAGCGATGATGAGCAGCAGCAGGCCGAAGACGCACAGGATCTTGACGGCCGAGAGGTACACGAACGCGGAGCCCGTCACCCAGGTCATGCCGCCACCCCCGTCCCGGCGCCGAGCGCCGTGAGGACCGCGTCGAGGACCCACGCCGCCGGACGCGCCATCCCGGGGGCCGACTTCGCCTGGTAGTACGCCTCGCGGTGGCCGCGGAGGTTGACGAACGTGCCCTCCTCCTCCGCCGTGTTGGCGCACGGCAGCACCACCGCCGCGCCGCGGGCGGCCTCGGGGAGCGTCGTGCCGACGTAGAGGAGCGGCACGCCCGCCGGGGGGGCCTCGACGCCCGCGAGGTCGTCGTCGAGGACGAACACCAAGCCGGCGCCGGGCATCCCCTTCACCGCCGCGTCCCACGCGCGCGTGAAGCCGGCCGCCAGCGCCCCGTGCACGTTGGGCGCGCGCTCGGCGCGCAGGGCGAGGTCCGGCACGCCCGCCAGCGGCGCCTCGGGGCCGGTCGCGACACGGAACGCGCCGGTGCCCTTCCCCAAGGCCAGGAGCCGGGCCGCGGCGTCGAGCGCCTCGCACGAGGCCCCGGGGGAGACGAGCCCCACCCACGGCGCCCGCGCCGAGCGCAGCAGCCCCGCCGCGCGTTCCAGTGCCCGTTCCCAGTCGGCCGCCACCAGGCGCCCGCCCTCCTGCACCAGCGGCGTCTCGAGCCGGTCGGAGCGGTTCATCCAGTGGTAGTGGAGCCGCCCGTGGTCGCAAATGAAGTGCCGGTTCACCTCGGCGTTGGGCCGCGGCTTGACCCGCACCACCGTGTTGTCGCGGGTCTCGAGGGAGATGGCGCAGCCCTGGGTGCAGCCGGTGCACACCGACGCCGTCTTGTCGAGGTCCCAGACCCGCGCCTTGTGCAGGAAGTCCTTCGAGAGGAGCGAGCCGACCGGGCAGAGGTCCACCACGTTCCCCGACCACGGGTGGTCGAGGAGCTGCCCCTGGTCGATGCCGATGTGGGCGCGGTCGCCGCGCTCGGACACGTTCAGCACCGGCGCTTCGGCCACGTGCTCCATGAACCGCACACAGCGGGTGCAGAGGATGCACCGGTTCGGCACGTACAGCACGTCGGGGCCGAAGTCCTCCACCGGGTTGTAGCGCTTGCCGTACTCGCCGTACCGGGTGGCCTGCCGCCCTTCCTGGAAGGTGTAGTCCTGCAGCTCGCACTCCCCCGACTGGTCGCAGATGGGGCAGTCGAGGGGGTGGTTGATGAGCAGGAACTCGAGCACCCCCTGCCGCGCCGCCTTGGCGGTCGGGCTGGTGACGTGGACCTTCATCCCGGCCGCCGCCGGCGTGGCGCAGGAGGCCGCCAGCTTGGGCTGGCCCTCGATCTCCACCAGGCACATCCGGCACGAGCCGGCGACGGGGAGCGAGGGGTGGTAGCAGTAGTGCGGGATGAGGACGCCGGCGAGCTTCGCCGCCTCGAGCACCGACGTGCCGGGCGGCACCCGGACCTCGCGCCCCTCGATGGTGAGGGTCAGGGGGTCGCTCATGCGGCCCCCGCCCGCCGACCGTCGCGGAGATACGCCTCGAAGTCGGGGCGGAACTTCTGGATCGCGCTCGTCACCGCCGCGGCGCAGGAGTCCGAGAGGACGCAGATTGTCTTGCCGGTCATCTGCTCCCCGAGGTCGAACAGCAGGTCGAGGTCCTCGTTCCGGCCCTCGCCCCGCAGCAGCTTCTGGAGGATCTTGGCCGTCCACGCCGTGCCCTCGCGGCACTGCGTGCACTGCGCGCACGACTCGTGGGCGTAGAACCGCGCCAGCCGCATCACCTGGTACACGATGTCGGTGGCGTCGTCGTAGACGATCATCCCGCCCGAGCCGAGCTGGGTGCCGACCGCGAGGCACCCCTCGTAGTCGAGCAGCGTCCGCTCCGCCTCCTCCGCCGTGATGAACGGCACCGAGGAGCCGCCGGGCTGCACCGCCGTCAGCTTCCGCCCCGGGCGCGGGCCCCCGGCGAGGTCGTAGAGGAGGTCCTTCAGCGGGAACCCCATCGTGACCTCGTAGTTGCCGGGCTTCGCGATCGCGCCGCAGATCGAGAACAGCTTGGTGCCGGTGCTCTTCGGGTTCGACAGGGACAGCGACTGGTACCACGCCCCGCCCCTGGTGATGATGTGCGGCACCGCCGCGAGCGTCTCGACGTTGTTGATGGTGGTGGGGCAGCCCCACAGGCCTGCGGCGGCCGGGAACGGGGGCTTCACGCGGGGGTTGCCGCGCTTGCCCTCGATCGAGTTCATCAGCGCCGTCTCTTCGCCGCAGATGTAGGCGCCGGCGCCGCGGTGGATCGTGAGATCGATGCGGACCCCGCGGCCCATCGCGTTGGGGCCGAGGATCCCCTTCGCGTACGCCTCGTCGAGCGCGGCCTGCAGCACGCGGATCGGCTCGGTGAACTCGCCGCGGACGTAGATGTAGCCGTCCTCCGCCTGGATGGCGTACGCCGCGATGGCGCAGCCCTCGATGACGGCGTGGGGCGTCCACCGCATGATCTCGCGGTCCTTGAACGTGCCGGGCTCGCCCTCGTCGGCGTTGCAGCAGAGGTAGTGCGGCTTGGTCCGCTGCTTGGGCATGAACCCCCACTTCACGCCCGCGGGGAAGCCGGCGCCCCCGCGGCCCCGGATGCCGGAGGTCTTCACCTCCTCGATGACGGCGTCGCGGCCCATCCCCAACGCCTTCTCCAGCGCCTGGTAGCCGCCGCGCTTGATCCAGACGTCGAGCCGCCGCGCCTCCGGGTCGCCGAAGTCGCGGCTCAGCAGCACCGTCTCGCGGGGATGGCTCGGATGCGGATAGCCCATACGCCTACCGGTAGCGGGCGACGAGCGCCGGCACCGATTCGGCCGTCACGCTCTCGATGAGGTCGTCGTCGATCAGCACGGGCGTCGCGAAGCCGCAGGCGCCCAGGCACTCGGTCTCCACGATGGTCCACTTCCCGTCGGGGCTCGTCTCCCCCAGCCGCTTGCAGCCCGTCGCCTCGAGGAGCGCCTTCACCACCCCTTCCGCCCCGCACAGGTTGCACGGCGAGGTGGTGCAGACCTGCACGAAGTGCGTCCCCACGGGGTGCTGGTGGTACATGGTGTAGAAGGTGACGACGCCCTTCACGTACGCGACCGTCACGCCCAGCGCCTCGGCCACCTCGGCCATCGCGGCCGGAGAGATCCACCCCTGCCGCCGCTGCGCGATCCACAGCGCCGGGAGGAGGGCCGCCTGCTTGGTCGGGTACTGCTTCAGGATCGCGTCCAGCTCCCGCCGCGCCGCCCCCTCGAACAGCCTGGGGAGCGGCTCGGAGGGGGCCGGGGTCCCCGGGCCCGCCTGGCTCACCGGTCGATCTCCCCCATCACGATGTCCACGCTGGCGTTGATGGCGATGAGGTCGGACAGCAGGTGCCCCTCCGCCATCTGCGGCAGCGCCGAGAGGTTGATGAACGACGGGGGCCTGATCCGCCAGCGCACCGGCTTGGCCGTCCCGTCCGAGACGAAGTAGTAGCCGAGCTCGCCCTTGGGGTTCTCGATCCCCAGGTACGCCTCGCCCACCGGCGCGGGGACCCCCTCCATCACCTGCTTGAAGTGGTAGATCATCGCCTCCATGTCGCTCATCGCCCGGTGCTTGGGCGGGAGGATGACCCGCGGGTCCTGCGCGTTGACGGGGCCGTCGGGGAGGCGGTCGAGCGCCTGGTGGAGGATCCGCACCGACTGCCGCATCTCCTCCATCCGCACCAGGTACCGGTCGTACACGTCGCCGTGCTCGCCCACCGGGACCTCGAAGTCGTAGGTCTCGTAGTCGAGGTAGGGGCGGTCCTTGCGGAGGTCGTACGGCACCCCGCTGGCGCGGATCATCGGACCCGACAGCGACCAGTTGATCGCGTCCTCGGCGCTGATGACGCCGATGTCCAGCGTGCGGCCCAGCCAGATGCCGTTGCGCGAGAGCATCGTGTCGACCTCGTCCAGCGTCTTCGGGAGACCCTGGAGCCAGGCGCGCAGCCGGTCGGTCCAGCCGGCCGGGACGTCGGACAGCATCCCGCCGACGCGCGTGAGCGAGGTCGTGAGCCGCGCCCCGCACCACTCCTCGAGGAGGTCGTACAGCGCCTCGCGCTGCTGCCACGACCACAGGAACACGGTGAAGGCGCCCAGGTCGATCGCGGTGGTGCCCGCCCAGACCAGGTGCGACATGATGCGGCTCATCTCGCATGCGATCACCCGCAGCACCGTGCAGCGCGGGGTGATCTCGATCCCCATCAGCTTCTCGGCCGCGAGGGCCAGGCAGACGTTGTTCGACGGGGCCGCGAGGTAGTCGGTCCGGTCGGTGAGGGGGATGATCTGGTTGTAGTGGCGGTACTCGCCCAGCTTCTCAAAGCCGGAGTGGAGGTACCCGATGTGCGGGATGACCCGTACCACCACCTCGCCGTCCAGCTCCACCACCAGGCGGAGCACGCCGTGGGTGGCCGGGTGCTGGGGGCCGATGTTGATGAGCATCAGCTCCGAGCGCAGCTCCGGCGCGTCGTCGGGCGTGGCCGCCGCGCCGAGCGGGACGCGGACCGGGCGGCCCGCGGCGTCCACCCCGGGCGTCGCCAGCTCGAGCTCGACCGTGCGCTTCTCGCCCATCACGCCCCCCCGCTCCGGCGGGCCCGCTCGAGGCGCTCGCGGATGTCGTCGGGGAGCCGCTGGTAGCTCTCGGCCACCGCCAGCTCCTCGACGGAGTAGTTCGCCTCGGGGGTGGCGGTGAGGGCCTGGCGCACCTGCTCCGCGCGGCTGAACCGGCCGCGCAGCGGGAAGTCCTTCCGGAGGGGATGGCCCTCCGCGTAGGTCTCCCACATCAGGATGCGGCGCAGGTCGGGGTGGCCGCGGAAGGTGACGCCGAACATGTCG
>Ga0335070_10007835_pt1 | contig 12512 bp, 11 predicted proteins | sample Lox_Sample_13_FD_206722 | JGI IMG/M metagenome (GOLD analysis project Ga0335070, IMG submission 206722) | Soil microbial communities from Loxahatchee National Wildlife Refuge, Florida, United States - Lox_Sample_1.3 | ecosystem: Environmental > Terrestrial > Soil > Wetlands | place: USA...
ACAAAAATCTTTGGTTTGGGCAAGTTTCTCCATCTCCGTCTCCCAGAGAAGCTATTTGCCCTAATCCTACATCAAAATATACTATTGAGGGAGACTATCTGTATAGCTGGTGCACCTGATTAAAATTGATCACACATGTATCAATACGCAAGGTGACAAAAGCCGGTGCATGCCCCATTGCAAGCGAATCATATTCACTTGGTTATCCGTCAGAATTCACGAGTTTGTGCACTGGCTCTGATTTGATCGACACCTTTAATTCTGTGATGAAAGTAGACCAGTCAAAATGGTAGTTCTCGACTGCGTCACCCAAAGTATCAAAAGTTGACATGTAACAACCCACACAATTCATGCGCTTGCGAATAAAAAAAAGGATTGTACTTGGATATCGATCAAACAATTCTTTTAAGATAGTTTCGGAGGTAATACCATCGATTGTCATTATCGCCTCGCATTTCAATCACATAAATCATACCAGATTCGTTAAGCGAAATCTTTGCGCTTGCGCAATAATTCAATTCTTATATTAATCTGAGTGACGAGATCACCCTTCGGCGATTCTGACTAGGCCATGAGGATTACAAATGATGATATGTTCTCTATCCGCGGTAATTAAACCTTGGTTTTCCCACTGCCTCAACAACCTGCTGACTGTATATAATGTGGTGCCGGTCATTTCTCCAAGATCTTTACGAGTCAGGCGTAGATCAATTAATACGCCTGTAGCAACTTTTTTACCCGACTGGCTGGCTAACCTAAGCAAGGTGTGGGCTAATCGATTTTCGACCCGTTCGGTTGCCATTTGTCTCAACCGTTCTTGAAATTCTTGAGTATAAAGAGCCATCATCTGCAATGCATTTAACGCGAAAACTGGATAGCGGGAAACGAATTGCATTAGACAAGATTGGGTCCATGCTAATGCCGTGCAGTCTTCAAGAGCCTCCGCCGAAACCGGATACTGCTCTACCTGAGCCATTACTATCAAGCCAAATAAACTATAGGGACCGATGACACGTAGTAAGATTTGTTGGCCATCGCCATTTAATTGCGTCAATTTTATCCTACCAACCAATAATAAATACATCTGATCTGCAATATCGCCCTGGATAAAGTAAAAGCTTCCTCGATCTACCTTTCTCACCTCTCCAGCTCGGCAAACTTCTATGACGGCATCCATGGAAAGGGTTTTAAAAAGCGGTACTTTCCCAAATTGTGCATAATCGAGGCTGGACAATTTATCGGATTTCATCTATCCGATTTTAACCGATACTTCGGATAAATCCAGAACCCAATCAATTTCGTTTAGCTTGAATGGAATCTAGACAACAACAGCGTTGGTTTGAAGGAGATTATGAACACTGGGTCTGGTGACTCCAAATTATAGATATCTAAGCTCCCCGACCCTTTTGATAAATCAGAGTTTAATAATGGATGCTCGATGCATATTGCGTTATTGCCTAAATACTTGAAACTTCAGTCGAAATGTATTTATTTCCGTTCTTTAGAGCTAATGTGAGCCTGGTAATCTTGGGGTGTATTCAAGTTTATTAAAAACTGTAATTCGGGATCAAAAGTCAGGAGCACATTATCATCAATTTCATTCACCTTCACCTGACACTGCCATCCCACCAATGACCTATCTCCATTGTCCAATGCAGCCTCAATTATTGGAAGGCATGTCGTTCTCCGGTATACCGAATGTAGAGGCTCTAAGATCTGATCATGCTTGGGTATCGCTACATCTGCTCCGGATTGAGCCAGAAGGTTTACTTCATATGAGAGTAAATTTAGGTTGATGAACGGCATATCACAACCGGTGAGAATAACATATTCTTTTTGGGTTGCACGCAATGCGGAATAGAGCCCAACCAACGGTCCCCTGGCGTTGTATAAGTCCTTAATGATAGGGACAGAGAGGAAGTTATATGCATCTACCCGATTTGCGATAACAAGTACATCACGGGTTAATTCGTGGGCTCGATAGACGATCCAACGGATTAATGGCATGTCTTTGTACAATAAAAGTCCCTTATCCACTCCCATCCTAGATGAATTACCACCTGCCAAAATGGCAAAGCATACGCCGTTAGAAAGTGGATGGTTCTTGTCAATCAAGATTCATCTCTCTTTTGAGCTTATTGGCCAGATCCAGGTATTTTCCGTTGATGCCTTCCCCAGCTTCTTATATCTTATCGATCACATGCCTCATCCATAGCAGACGTGACACTTTCAATGGCACGATGTTCACACATCAGGATATCAGTTGCTTTCATATTTGCCTTCTCAAATGTCGATCCAGTTATGAAAATACGGTATTAGTAAATCTTTCAGTTACCACTTGTGGCAAGGGTAGCAATAAATCTATTTGATGGTAATATGCACGGCCGATACAAGCTTGACAATATGGGAGGCCATCGCATAACACTTCTCTTTTATTGATGATCTCTTCACCACATACGGCGCATTTAATGCGGACGCCAGGTTGGCTGACGATCTGTTTGATAGGAGTCTTCAAGCTAACCGGAGTCATTGTAAATAAATCCGTATCTGGCATCACCTTATAAGCATTCAATTGGGCGAAGTAGTGGCGAGGTTCGCCAGGGCAATACCGGTAAGCCAGCTCGCGGATCCCGGGCGCCGGCGCGATGCGCAAGATCGTGTCTTTTTCAACATCGATGAAGGTCGCGGCAACTTTCCCGTAATCTTCGATCCGTAAGGTTCGGTGGCCTGGCGTAGAGCCAGTCGCCACTTCTAACCCATCGATAAAACACCCATCAGTTTCGGCGATGATCATCAAGCGTTTATCCTGACGGGGAACCTCCAGACCAAGCGCAACACATCCAGCAATTGCCATACGAACACCTAACACTTGCCGCGGGCATAAATGGGTATGACGAGCACTGGATTTCTCAAGCAGCTCTTTAATGTTTGGCATTCTGTTTCTCCATTAACTTCCCAGGCATAGACTCATTAAACTTCTGTTCGGTCCCATGAATCCGGGCCAGCATAATCGCCAGCCCAAGCGATATCACAGCCAGCAACACCATCAGCAAAAAGCCACTTGCATAACCTCCCTGACCCTGACTGGCAACAATCGTCCCTAACAGAGGTGGAAGAGTAAAACCGCCAAACGCGCCTAATCCACCCACCCATCCTGATGCACCACCTACAGCTTGCGGAACTTCCTGTGGAACGAGCTTGAAAACAGCCGCATTGCTGACCCCCATACCCAATGCCAGGATGACAACTGCTGCCATGGACAAACCAATAGAACCAGATATGGAGAGCATCGTTGCGCCAATCACGGTGATTGCCAATGAAATTAACATGGTTCGTTCGCCTCCCAACCGGTCAGAGATCCTTCCTCCGGCAACACGCACTAATGAGGTTAATATCGAATAGAGCCCGGTCAAAGAACCGGCGGTGACCGCCGCCACATTTAGATAAGATTTCCAGTAGGTTGGCAGCCAGGCTGTGAGCGCCATAAACCCGCCAAAGGTAGTGAAGTATATAACCACCAGCAGCCAGGTTTTCCAGGTCTTGGCCGATAGTTTCAAGCTTTCCAAGATCTTTCCAGACGGGAACATCTCCTCTCCATAGCTTTTTGCGGCTGCTATTGCCTTTTCGGGGGTCAGCCTTTGTGCCAGGAGTTGAAAATAGGGGGCGTTGCGCCCCAGGAAATAATACAATACCGTGCCGGCAACCAGGAAAATCAGCCAGGCCAGGTACGACCCGGCCATGCCCCACCAGACTAAAGCCACCGGTAGGATAAACGAAAATATGCCAGGCGCCAGGTTGCCAATCCCTGCATAAGTGCCCAGCGCGCTTCCCTGCTGGGCTTTTGGAAACCAATAAGAAACTTGCCCGGTTCCAACCGAGAAGGTAGCAATTCCACATCCACTGAGTAAACCTAACAGGAAGATCCAAGGAGCATGGGCGGGGGTCAGTCCACCGGGATACAACAGGAATATCATTGCCGTCAACCCTGCCATGCCCAGAATCGACATGGATAATAGAACGAGAAAAGGCTTGCGGCCACCTACTGTATCCACCCAGGCTGCGAAGGGAATACGCAAAAGCGACCCGGATAAAGAGGGCATGGCGACCAGGAATCCAAGCGCAACCGGGGTCAAATGAAGCGCGTCTCTAACTTTGGCCGCGGTTGTGCCAAATAAGGCCACGGCTGCAAATCCGATGAAGAAACCCAGGGTCGCGCCAAGCAGCCCACGAGCAGGGTTTCCCTGGATAGATTTTGTTAAAGGCTGGTCCGCCATATCAATTTCCTTTCACATTAGACAAACCGACGTTTTTACCTGGCTTTTTGTTCCAGATAACGATTTGCCAGGGGCGGATCACATAACCAATTGGATAAGCAATGATGTGAACGAGCCTGGAGAATGGGAATACTGCCAGGAGGATAAAAAAGTTAATCACATGCAGCTTGATCAGCCACGGGAGAGGGGAGACCAGGCTGACTTTAGGTTGGAAGGTGAGGATGGACCACAGATAAGGCGTAAAGATCACCGTGAACCATGAGGTGCCAAACCGGTACAAAGTCGCGATCAACACGCCGGTCAAGGTTGATAGGATCACGAGCAAGAGCACCACCAGGTCCATTGGAGTGGTCACCACGCGCACACGTTTTTCACTTAATCGCCGCCATAATAAAATAGAGAGGCCAACCAGCGCCCATATTCCGAGCCCCAATCCGGTTAATTCGAGCAAGTACAGGCGGACAGGGACAGAATTCCACAAAAGTAGGCCCTGAGGTAAGAACAGGGCGAAAAGATGACCCAAAAGCACCAGGATTATTCCATAGTGGAACGAGATCGAGCCCCAATAAAGCTTCTTCCGCTCAAGGAGCTGGGATGACATGCTAGACACGGTGAATGGCCGGTAGACCGAACGGTAAGCCGTCACGCAAATGGCGAGGGTTAGTGAAATGTAGGGAAAGATGATAAAAAAGAGGGTATCCCAGTTCATTCCGCCTCCTTTACAGCCCATCGTCTTGATAGAGCCAATAGCCCATTGAACAAATACAGGTAAGGGTTTTCGGAATCGACTTTCTTCAACGCAGCGATCATCCGCCGGATGGCCGGCGCAAACACCTCCTGCAGCCCTGGGCTTGGAGTATTCACCTCGGCCAGGTAACGTAACACAGGCACCAGGTGGTCTGGCAATTCGCCATCTAGATCAATCCCATACGCGGCGATTTCCCGGCTCATCAGGGCTAGGAATTCCCCACGCTGGTAGCTTTCCCCCCAGGTTTGAAAACCGATATAGGGGGCAGCGGGTGGGTTCATATCCAGGGTACGCGTGTACAATTCTTCCCATTCACCGAGAGATAACCGACGTACCCGATCCAGAAAAGCAGCGAGATAATGGTCTTCGCTTTCCGGGAGCAGGTAGGCCAATCCCGCTTCGAGTTTAACCAGGTGCCCTGGTCCCGGATAGCGGAAGGCTTCCGCATATAATCTGGCGATTTCACAAACTTGAGAATCCATATCATTCACCTCTCCGCGGCGGTTGGATATACCCAAAGCCTGCTTCGCCTTTGCGAGTCAGTGGATCGACCCATGACTCAATGGCGCCTTCGCGATGATATTGGGGGATCACGAAGCGCTCAGACAGGTTGGGTAGGGTGGTCAATCGATAAACTGCCTCAGCTTCTTCCAGGCTAATACCTGCAAGCTTGAGCATATTCGAGACTTTGTCACCCACCTTGCCTTCTATCGATTTTTGTCGCATCGCCGATCGGACCGCCAGCAACTTGCGCAGGATCTCGCGGATGATGGCTTCATTCCCCGCGGAAAATAGATTGGCCAGGTAATGAACCGGTAGGCGTGCGGCGTCCAGGCGGTCGAACAGCTCAAAATCGCTGACCTCAGGAGTGATGTCCAGTTTATAGAGCTCATTTTCCATCATGCTAACCACGGGTGACAATGGCGGAATGTAATACATCATTGCCATCGTGCGATATTCCGGGTGAAGGGGCAGGGCCAGCCGCCATTGCTTGAAAAATCGATATACAGGCGAGTTTTGAGCAGCGCTGATCCAGCTATCTTCTATCCCATTCTGACGGGCGCCTGCAATTACCTCTGAATCAAAAGGGTCCAAGACGACGTCACGTTGGGCATCGATGAGCCGATCATCAGGGACCATGGCTGCTTGTGGAATACGGTCGCCATCGTACAGAAGCACACCCATATAGCGGATGCGCCCCACGCAGGAATGAGCGCAAGCCGGCGCCTGGCCGGTCTCCAGGCGCGGAAAACACAGGATGCATTTCTCGGATTTTCCGGTCGACCAGTTGTAAAAAACCTTTTTATAAGGGCAGGCGGCAACGCACATGCGCCAGGCCCGGCATTGGTTTTCGTTGACCAGCACCACGCCGTCTTCGGCGCGTTTATAGATCGCGCCAGAAGGGCAGGCTGCCACACAGGCCGGGTTGAGGCAATGGTTGCAGATCCGTGGGAGGTAGTTGAAGACCACCCTGTCCAGCTCCTGCATCTGAACCCTCACGGATTCCGGCAGGTCTTTCAGGTCTGGATCGTTCCATGCGTAGGTATTTGACCCCCCCAGATCATCATCCCAATTCGGCCCGGTCTTGATCTCGATCGGTTCTCCGGTTATCTGGGACACCGGGATGGCGGTCGGCTGGTCGTTACCGGCAGGGGCGTTGAACAGGTCCTGGTAGCGGAAGGTGGACGGTTCATAATAGTTTTCCAGCCCAGGAAGGGAAGGGTTATAAAACAGCTTCATCATTCCCCCCAGGCGAGAATGCAGGCGTAGTTTGAGCCGTTTTCTTTTCATCGCCCAACCACCGCTGAAACGATCCTGATTTTCCCATTCTGTCGGATAACCTGTACCTGGCCGGGTTTCGACATTATTCCACCACATATATTCTGCCCCTTTACGATCCGTCCAAAGATTCTTACAAGCCACGGAGCAAGTATGGCAGCCGATGCATTTATCCAGGTGAAAGAGCATGCTCATATGAGCGCGGACGTTCATTGAACCTCCCATTCAGAGTTAATAGTCTGGCGGTTCGATGCGATGGACGAAAACAAAGGTATCGCGGTTGACCCCGGTTGGACCCCAGTAGTTAAACGCATAGGTAAATTGAGCATAACCACCGGACATCAATACCGGTTTAAGCCTTGCGCGGGTAAGCGAATTATTCATTCCCGCTCGTTTTCCTCGCAGTGGGGATTTTGGAATGCCCACTGTTCGCTCGGTAGCGTGATAGATGAACACGGTTCCTCGCGGGATGCGGGCTGAAATGATGGCTCGTTGGACAAAAACCCCATTATCATTGAAAACCTCAACCCAATCATTGTCGTTTATAAATAATTCTCTGGCATCTTTATCATTCAACCAGATCGGGTACCCGCCCCTGGATAAGGTCATCATGCGGTTATTTTCCGAGTAGGTCGAATGGATGCTCCACTTGCCATGGGGTGTGATCAAATTTAGCATCTTTGTCCAAAGCTTCTCACCTTTGACCGTAGTGAGAGTATTCTGAGTCTCATCCAGCATGAGGTGATCAGGACGAGGCTTATAAGTGGGCAGATGCTCGCCCCACGCCAGATAACCTTCGTGATCGAGGTAAAAATGCTGCCTGCCGGTCAGGGTGCGCCATGGAATTAGTCGCTCTACGTTCAAGGAAAAGGGTGTATAGGCCCGACCCTGGTTGATCACTGCCGACCAGGTTGGCGTAGTCAGTTGCCGGCGGGGTTGGGCCACGATATCCGCAAAGGTATATCGAATGTCGCGTTGGCCATCCGCCAGGCTGCGCAGATCCAGCCCCGTCTTATGCTCCTCCGCCTCGAAAGCGCGGTAAGCCAGCTCTCCATTGGAAACGGGATCTAGAGACAGGATCGCCTCTGCCACTTCTCGCGCATCCACCAGGGACGGGTAAGTCTTGCCGCCTAGCACGCGGGGTTGGCGATGGCTCAACCGCCGGTATTCATCCGCGACCGGGATGGATAATCCATGGGCCGCAACGCCTTTGGCTTCCACCTCAGCCCCCAGGCTGGTCATTTGATCAGCAAGATGGGGATAATCGCGCGTCACCACCCGGAACTTGGGCATACTGCGTCCGGGGACCGCCTCCGCCTCGCCAGTCTTCCAATCGCGCACCTCGGGCTGTGCCAGTTCATCCTGGGTATCGTGCTGCAGGGGAAGCATGACCACGTCTTTCAGCGGGTCAGGCAGATGGATCCTGGAAAACTCACTGACTTTGATCGCCACCGCTTTATAAATATCCCAATCGCTTTTCGCCTCCCAGGCAGGGGCGACCGCTGCCTGCATGGGATTGATAAAAGTGTGCATATCGGTCGTATTTAAATCGTCCTTTTCATACCAGGTTGCGGCAGGCAGGACGATGTCGGAATAGAGCGCTGAAGTGTCCATGCGAAAATTGAGATCCACGACCAGGTCCAGTTTGCCTTCTGGCGCCCGATCATGAAAGACCACCTCATGGGTATAGCCCTTGGCCATCTCAGGCGCCACTGCATTGCTGTGCGTACCTAAATAATGGCGTAGGAAATATTCGTGACCTTTCGCGCTGGTGCCAATGGCATTTCCGCGCCAGATAAACCATACCCGCGGCCAGTTTTGCGGCGCATCGGGGTCTTCTACCGCAAAGCCCAATTGACCTTGCTTTAACTGATCGACTACCGTCTGGATGATCTCGCCATCGGTATTCGCGCCTTTCGACATGGCTTCTTTGACCATTTCGATTGAAGAACGGTCGAATTGGGGATAAAAAGGGAGCCAGCCCCTGCGCACCGCGCGTACCTGCATGTCGATGGTATGTTCTTTGGCTTGTTCATCAGCCTGACCCGGCAGGCTGTCATAAGCGGTAAAACCGCGCTCGTAGCGCCATTGATCCGAATGCACGTAATGGAATGAAGGCGTGTTTTGCTGGCGGGAAGCCATGCCCCAATCCTGGGCAAACGCGATTGCGCTCCACGAGGCCTGGTTGGCCAGTTTTTCCTGGCCGACATAATGCGCCAGCCCGCCCCCATTGACCCCCACCGAACCGGTCAGCATCAACGCAACGATGGCTGAGCGATATAAAAGGTTATTGTGGTACCAGTGATTCGCGCCAGCGCCGATGATCACCATGTTCTTCCCACGGGTTCTTTCCGCATTCTCGCCCCATTCCCTAGCAAATCGCAGTAAGGTCTCCCGGTGAATGCCGGTATATTTTTCCTGCCAGGCTGGCGTGTAAGGCGCGTCCTCATCATCATATTGGGGATAATCACCCGGCAGCCCACGAGGCACGCCAAATTGCGCCATCAGCAGGTCAAAGACCGTGGTCACCATCACACGCCCCTGATCGGTCTGCACGTACCGGGCGGGAATGCCGCGTTTGACCACCTGACCTGTGGCGAAATCATCCAGACAAACCTGGCATAGTTTGTCATAAGAAGCGGTAAAAGTTAACTGCGGATCCAGGTCATCGCCTGTCTGTCCATCACGCATTTCCAGGTTCCATTTACCGGGATCCTGTTGCGCCCACCGATAGCCAATCGTTCCTTTTGGCATCCGCGGCCGCCGGCTATCGCCATCCCATACCAGTAACTTCCAATCCCCATTCTCTACATCACGATATTCACTCAGGCGATTTGCGCGTAAATAGCGGCCTGGCTTGACGTCGCCGCCAACCGATTCCTCGCAAACTTCCACCAGGAACGGCGTATCCGTGTATTTCTTTAAATAATCGCTGAAGTATGGAACCTGCCGGTCGACATAAAATTCCTTCAAGAGCACGTGATTGACCGCCATCCAATATGCAGTATCCTGGCCGGCATGAACCGGGATCCAGTAATCAGCATACTTAGCTACCTGTGAAAAATCGGGAGAAAATACTGTCAACTTCGCACCGGCGTGCCGCACCTCGGAAATGAAGTGGGCATCCGGCGTGCGGGTCATATTCAAATTGGCACCCATCACTGCGATAAAACGGCTGTTATACCAGTCTGCTGACTCATGGACATCGGTCTGTTCTCCCCAAATTTCCGGGCTGGCAGGCGGCAGATCGCAGTACCAGTCATAAAAACTCATCACCACCCCACCGAGCAAAGATAAAAATCGACTGCCTGACGCATAACTGATCTGAGACATGGCCGGAATGGGTGAAAAGCCGATCACCCGATCCGGGCCATATTGTTTAATCGTATTTACCACAGACGCCGAAATAATTTCCAGCGCCTCCTCCCACCGCACACGCCGGAATCCCCCTTTGCCCCGGGCGTGCTGGATGCTTGCGCGTTTCTCCGCGTCGTTCATAATCGACTGCCAGGCCTCGACTGGGTCGGAATGGGTCTCACGGGCCTGCCGCCACAGATCCAGCAGGATTCCACGCGCGTAAGGGAATTTCACCCGGATTGGGCTGTAGAGATACCAGGAGAAGCTGATGCCACGCTGGCAGCCGCGGGGCTCGTAAGGTGGCAGGCCATCCTCCAGGCTGGGGTAGTCGGTGGCTTGCAGCTCCCAGGTGACGATCCCATCTTTGACGAACACTTCCCATGAACAGCTTCCGGTGCAATTGACCCCATGGGTGGTGCGCACGCGTTTATCATGTTGGAAGCGGTTGCGATAAAACTCCTCCCATTTTCGTTCGATCGGGGCAATGGTTTCTTTGGTCCATTTTGCCATAAGAATCTCCTTTTGGCATATTCCAGGCGATTGGGGATTTATACTTTGCGAACGGGCAGTTTCAATGCGGTGCGTTTTAGAATCCGCTTCCAGAAAATTAACAGAAAGAGCAATAATAAGCCAGCGATTAATAACCCGATGCCCAATATGTTTAAAGCATTCCGTGAAAGGTTTCCTGGTGAGACATTATCCACTGGATCCTGCCATTGATCGGAGTCTTTGAAGAAGGCTATTAGATCAGCCTGCTCTTTGGGGGTCAATGGATGGTCCTGGAATGGGCCTATCATTGTAGGGAAGGATATGGTCTTGATAGCGGCAGCCAAACCTGGCTCGCCCAGGCGCGTAATGACGTGGGTCAGATCCGGCCCAAGACCACCGCCACCTAAAATGCCTGCACCACTGACAGTATGGCAGGCCATACATGGAGGCCCTCCCCGCGAGAGGCGATCCTCACCCGTAAATGACTTCTTCCCTGCATTCGATTCCCCGCCAGTCGCCCCTCCCGCTGGCGCGGCTGCTGGGGGAACAGCGCCCGGGTTGGCGAGAAATTGGATCAACTGATCAACCTGGCCGGCGGTCAGTCCCAGGTTAGGCATACGTACATTATTATTATCCTTGACCAACTGTTGCGCGATCGGGTCGGAATCTTCCATCTTGGGAGGATCGAGCAAGAAACTCTTTATCCATTGAAGATCGCGCCTATTGGTCACGTCTTTAAGATCAGGCCCGACCAGTCTGCCACCCCCGATAGAATGACAGCCTGTACACTTTTCCTCAAATATCGCCTGCCCCTCTGATCCAGATTGCGCGACAGAAGCAATGTCATGGTATCCAGGGGCTTGAGCAATAGCGGGCGAAACAAACCCAAGGCCATAAATGAGTAACAAGATGGTCCCAACGCCGATCATGGTCCTAATGAGTCGCGAGGATCGATGTCTGCCATGAGAGCCGGACTGAACCCCATCGTTCCAATCATCCATATCTTCCCTCCGATAAGGTCCGTGTGAAAATTTATAGGTGATGTCTTGATTAATCGTGCGAATGGCCCTGCAGTTTTTCTACACCAGGGAGTTTGCCAATCAATTTTGCTGGCTCATGGATCAATATGGGAAAATCTTGCGGGCAGATCCAATAGACCTTATCCTGGTACTCAATCGATAACAAAGGTATTTCCTGGTTGGTTCGTTCACAAACAACACATTCGTGAAGTTCAGGTTTCATGAACACCTCCGGTAATGATAATCCTAATGCAAGTATAATGGCCGGCAACTGCTTTTTCTTTGCGCCAGCGCAAAGTTACAAAAGCCATGCCATTACAAAACTCAAGGTGAATAAAGCGCTAATTATTGTTTGGCGGAAACCAATTTTGTTTGGCCTCATGCCGACGGCAGGGAACATTGTACCCCAGACTGTTTCCAGAAGCTGTACCAAATATGCCAGGGGTACCAGTTGTAGTAGACGATGCCAGATAGCTATCAGCTTGTCGGAGAGGCCGACAAGTTTTAGCAATTGAATGGTAAACTACGCACATGAGCCGAAAATTCAGGACTGCGAATTATGAAGAGACCTTGAACCAGACCATCCGCCTGAGCGAAGCGTTGCCACCCCAGCACCTGGCGCGGTTTATGGTCGATATAATCGTCCAGTTCGATTTGAGCCGGATTCATGATCGGTATGCGCCCGTTGGAGGGGAAGCGATTGCGCCGGAAATTCTGTTGGGGTTGTTGTTCTATGGGTATACCACAGGGATGTTCAGTTCGCGCAAGATCGAGAAAGCCACCTATGAAAGTATTCCGTTTCGGTACATTGCCGGTGGATGGCACCCGGATCATGACACCATCGCC
>Ga0335070_10007836_pt1 | contig 12512 bp, 13 predicted proteins | sample Lox_Sample_13_FD_206722 | JGI IMG/M metagenome (GOLD analysis project Ga0335070, IMG submission 206722) | Soil microbial communities from Loxahatchee National Wildlife Refuge, Florida, United States - Lox_Sample_1.3 | ecosystem: Environmental > Terrestrial > Soil > Wetlands | place: USA...
AATCGATCATCTGGCCTAGCCATACCAATAGTTGGTTGCGAGTCAGGTTGGAACGGACCAGAAGATCATCGAATTTATCCACAGATCCTGTAGGTCGTTGGAACAGGTGATCACCGCAATGTTCGTTCATGGCGCCTCATGATGTTACGACTGTTTCGACATGCACTGGCTTATTGTGAAAAGCGCGTTTTGGGTGCGCTGAATGTGTTTCAAAGCTAAGCAGAGTATCCGTGGACTGCAGGTGACAGGCTTCACGACTTGGGTTCGCCTACATCTGTGCGGCACACAGACATCATTTCACTTTTCAGCTCACGAAATTCGAGGTAGACTAGTCGGCACCTGAGCGGAGGATAGAGCTCTGCGGAGACGCAACTCGAGCGCCGACTCAGCGGCCGGAATGGCTGGGGCGGTTCACATGGCGCCCCAAAAAATCAGCAATTCTGGCGCGAATGCGTAAAATCTCGGGGGCTTGGGGGCAGCGCCCCCAAATCAAGCAAGCCTTTTCCCTTTGTTCTGCTCTGCAAGTTTGAGGTCCATTTGATATTCGGGGTGACGGATGCGCTCGGCCGCCTCATAGTAATTGGCCTCCACTTCGTCCTGGAACGGGGTCAGAGCGAGGCGCTCCAACCAAGCCTCCCACGGTGTTCGGCCGTGCAACGATCCATGCGGCCTGAACTGGTTGTAGTGATCCTGCCATTCCTCCAAAGGCTGTTGAAGATCGGGGCTCCTCAAATCGACAGTCGAGTAAAACTCGTCCAGATCGGTGCGCTGGGAACGTTTCCACTTTTCCGTTCAGGTGCGGGGAAGCCGGCTTTATCGGTCGGAACTTGATCGCATATTGCATCAGCTTTTCTTGGAAGCAGTAGGCGAAAAATTCGCGCCCCCGATCCGTTTGGATAGCCTGCACTGGGAAGGGCATTTCTTCAATCACCCGTTCCAAAAACAACAGTGAATTGTCCGCGGATCGACGCGGGTACAACGCCAACACGCGAACTCGTGTGCAATCGTCGATGGCGGTGTACACACCTGGCGCAATTTTGGAGGTATCCATCTGAATCCGCTCACCGGGGATGAGCCTGGCATACCGGGTCCTGCCTTTCCAAAGGCGACGCGGTCGCGACAGCGGTTGGACATCGATGGCCCGCAGGACCTTGTCGATTGTCGTTCGGGAAACATTAAAGTTGTGAACCCGTTTCAGTTGACTCTGAATCCGTCGCGATCCTAAACGGCGCTTGCGTAGTTCGCGAATCCATTCACGCTGTTGATCAAGAATCTTGGTTGCGGGCGAGGATTTTGGTTTCCTGCTCTCCGCCACCAAGCCGTTTACGCCCTTCTCTTCGTACCGCAGTAGCCATTTTCGGGGTGTCGGCCGGGATTCATACGGACTTCAAACAGACGATGCTGCGTTCTTAACCTGACGGAACGGCTCCACCCAACGGAGCCGCTTTCGCGCTTCTGCATCCATTCGGAACAGGGTAACTGGAAACGATGTCTATTGACCACACACCTACATCGGTCAGGAAAAACAACTCCGAGGTTCCCAGTGGACAGAAGTCGTCATAGCTGTGTGAGTCAATAAGGACTTTCGAGCGACCCCGTGTTCGCGAGAATCGTTGAGCACATCTTTTACTGCAACTCGTGAAGGCGTGAAGGCAGCTATCAAATCGGAACTTCGAAAACGACCTTTCTCGTCCATGGCAAACGACGTAACAGAGTCGTGAAGTCTCTGATGGGTATTTGCCGCCATCACACGTCGCGTTGTTCTCGGCTTCGTTGCGAGATTCTTCGCCGCAATCTCGCTGGTCACTGCTCGTCTGGTGCAGTCACCTAACTCAATCACCTCGCGTACGCACGAGCATGGGTCAGACAGCTGAGCTGTTGCTCACCCGCTCGAAGCGTATCGGATGGAGGGGACGCAGATCTCTTTCTCACCGAACAGTCGCTCTGCAATGATACCCCGGTCCCGACATGTTTCGATCAGCCGGTTTGATTGTATGATCGGGTTCGATTCCGCTGTATATTTGAGATTCATCATGTACTTGAGCCAAGGTTCCTGGCCCATAGCATACACGTACACCTCCTTACACCCGAATTCCTCAACTAGGCGCAAGGCTTGTTGGTAATTTGAGCCGGCGAGTCTGCGCGAGTGGTCCATCGCACGCTCCATCGGTTTCGTCAGCAGTGGGCCATATAGCCAGCTCATCGGCGCGCCGTCGCATTCCATTCCCAAAAAGAGTACATCCACATCGCCGATCCAGTTGTGGATATGGCGGTACATCCTCGGTTCTAGATTCGTCGAGTCTGCTGCGAACAGGAACCGGTGCCCATTCCAGCGAACAAAGTAAGCGAGCTTCGAAGCGATATTGAGATCGCCGTGCTCGCCAAGAAAAGGAATGCCGGTAATAACTCCACCGTCATCGGTGATTTCTTGCATTTCGCGCAGTTCCACGACGCTCCGAAACCCGCAGTTTTGAAGAATGAGACGAAGCGACGGGTCCTCCAGCCGGCCACCGTTGTTTGCAGGTACGACAACAGTGCCGATCCGGCTGCGTAACTGGAGAAGCGTTTCAAAAAGCACATGGTCCTGGTGATTGTGTGTGATGACCGCATAGTCGATCTTAGGAGGTAGATCGTCATAGGTGTAACGGGAGATGCTCGTTTCATACGTGTAGCTGAGCACAGGATCGAAAAGGATAGAACGGCCCTTTCCTTCCACGAGCACACATGCATGCCCAAAATAACGCCAGCGCAACCCTGGACCGGAATATGCAGCGTAGGGAGGTGGCGGCTCTGAGGTGAAAAACCGTTGGAAAACCTGTCGCAAATCCACCTCAATCTCTAAAGCGGACGCAATGTCGTCGACGGAATCCGACTTCTGCTTCATAGCACACAAACGATCGATTGTTGGGGCCTCAAAAGGTACTTGGATGTGAACGGCAGTTTGTTCATCCAGCCGAGGTGTGGAGAGAACGAATGGACGATCATCGCCATTGATAATGGATAACATTAAACTCTGCGCAGACCTTTGGTAATACTCACTTCGATACATCAATGGCTCGACAATCCGAAACGAGGGGTGATTGTTGAGGTCGTAGATCAGCTCGACATAGCCTCGTAGAGGGTCCGGAACATGCTGGTATAGGTCCGTCAAAGAGAATCCGCGGGCTTCTCTCTGTAACAGTGTGTCGAGTTCCGCGAGTGCATGAGACAACGCGATCAGGCCGGTGCGTATATTACGTGTCACACCTCGCAATCGGTCGACACGAGCGGTCTCACGGCGTGAGTAGTCCATGAAAGGCCCGCCCAACAACTTCGGATTCCTCGCCGCGGCGGCGTGAACTTCAGGTGCGCCGATGTAGGAATCCATGATCTTAAGATGCCGCTCCGTGATATTTCTTGCATACGTGGCTGGCGGAATCAGATGCGACCAAGCGTGCCAACGGTCGACCAGCGGTTCAACTACGATGTTGCGTTTCAGGTACACAGAACAACACTCTCAGTTTGCGACCAATCCGCTGAAATAGGAGCCCATCGAAACTTCTGGCTAGCCGTTGCTCATTGTCGTCATGCTGCAAGAATCTACACGAAGCGCGCAAGTACGGCACCCCAGTAGAAGCCTGCGCCAAACGCTGCAAATACTACGATTGGTGCGGGCGATTTAGAAGCGCACTCAAACCACTCCGCTGCCGCAATGAGCATCGAGGCTGATGACGTATTTCCGTAGCGCGCAATGTTCGAAAACAGCCGCTGCCGCGGGAGCTGAAGCGCGTCAGCGATCCTTACAATCAGGTTCAAGTTAGCCTGGTGCACGACCACCGCGGCGACATCGCCGGTGCCATAGGAATGCTGTTCGAGCACTTCTGTGATCACCTTCGGCACTTTCCTCGCCGCCTGTGCGATCACGGAGGGCCCATTCATTTGGAGCGTGTTATCGTGCTGGAGACAGAGATCGGTCGCGAGGCGCCCATTACTGTAGAGTCGCGATCCAATCATCCTTAGAGCGGCGGTGTTACGAGTAACGATACAGGCACCTGCTCCGTCTCCGAAAGGAAATGCCGTCTTTTTATCGGTATTGGCTGCTACTACGCTTGACATCTTTTCTGCGGCAATTACCAGAACAGTCCCGAACGTCGCCGCGCAGGAATCTGCCAAAACCAAGCTGAAAAGTGATCCCGCACTTGCAACGCAGAGGTCAATAGCAGGCGTGGCTCCAAGGCCGAGTCGTTCGACTATCGCGGCACCGGGGCCGGGAAAGCGGCACTCAGCCGTGCTCGTTGCAACGATAACTAGGCCAATCTGTGCACGGTCGACCGCGCTTCGCTCAATGCAGTCGACGGCGGCACGCGCGGCCATTTCGCAGACCGTTTCACCGTCAGCCGCGTAACGGCGTTCCTGGATACCGGACATGCGCTCAATCCAGGCAGCTTCGCAACTAAGGCGATGGGCGAGCTCTTTATTGGTTACAATGCGTTCTGGTAAATACTTACCAAACCCAGTGATAAAAGCCATCTAAGGAGCGGTTCGATCAAGAAATGCCTTGATTAAGGCTCCGGAATCGAATGTGTTAGGATTGATGTCATCGTCCGGTGTCTGAACGCCCATTTCCGAATCAAGTAACGCTAACATGTCCAGCAAAGCGAATGAGTCTACCAGCCCGGACTTAAACAGAGACTCGTCCGGTCTCGGAGATATATCTCGACCAGCTACTTTTTGGATAATTTGCATAATGCGCTCGCGGCGCATCAGATCGGCTTCTGGATTGCTCATGGTCAATTAATGTACTTCACAGTTCATAAGTCGGCCTATGAGTGAAGGCACTACAATTCGCGTCCTCGCGCCAGCAATGAGTGAGCGTGAGGTACACGTCTGGCGCGTTCGCCTTCATCCCCTCCCTTGCGCAGAACAGTTCCAACACCTGCTTAAGCCTCATGAGCGTGCCCGAGCTCAGCGACTTTACTCCGAACCGTTGCGTCAAGCGTTTATAATTGCACATGGAACGCTTCGATTGCTTCTCGGGAGATACTTGAGCATGGCGCCTGCGGAAGTGGTCCTTACGGAGAATGCAAAAGGTAAGCCAATGCTTTGTGCGCCTTCGAATCTCCATTTCAAGTTATCGCATTCCGGGGGACTGACATTCTTCGCGTTCACTCTAGGCTGTGAGATTGGCATCGATGTCGAGGAGAGACGGCCAATCGACAATATCGAAGACATAGCTCGTCGTTTCTTCTCGCGGGTGGAGTAGCAGAGCTCAGTACGCTTAACTCACTCCAGCGGAAGCAAGCGTTCTTTCTCTGCTGGGCGCGAAAAGAAGCCTATACAAAGGCAACAGGGGATGGTCTAAATGCCCCACTCGATCAGTTCGAAGTGTCAGTGAAGCCGGACGAACCTGCTCGCCTCATCCGCGTCGAAGCACGCCAGGGTTGTGCGAAAGAATGGACGCTCCATAACCTCGACGGTGGCCCAACGTGCGCAGCGGCCCTGGCCTACGGCGATGCGCGACGAGATCTAATTGTTACCCATCGTTAATGCGCGGGAGTTGGCGATGATGCTCTTAGCTGAGCAAGTAACAAACACTCATTTCTCGAGTTAAATGTGGTCTTAATGTGAACCACGGTGGGCGTGTGCTTACATTCAGGTTGATAGCACGGCTTGGGTGAATCGCTCGTCACGAGACACATCACTGATGAAATGAACTCGGGCGCAACATTCTAGTAAGATGTCCCGGCGATTTTGTTAGCGTGGATTCTGCGAGTCGGATCGGTATAGGTCCAGCGGAACGGTTTGGCTGACTTCGAGTAAGCGCGGATGTATTTGCGAAGTTTGTTGCCCAGATCCGCGACCGAAGTAAAGATCCCGCGCGCGATCACGTCTCGCTGGATCTTGGCAAACCAAAGCTCGACCTGATTCAGCCAGGACGAGTACGTCGGTGTGAAGTGAAACCGTACTTGAGGATGCTCGTTGAGGAATCGCTCCACGTCCTTGGTCTTGTGCGCCGACAGATTATCGAGCACCACGTGTATTTCTTTGGCGTGGTCGGCGCGGTCCACCAAACCGGTCAGAAACGTGATGAACTCCCGGCTGGTGTGCCGCGCTGCGGTCATGCCGTGCACCTCGCCGGTCTTCACATCCAGCGCCGCGTACAGCGACAGCGTACCGTGACGATAGTATTCGAATCCGTGACGTTCGGCTCGCCCCGGCGACAACGGCAGCACCGGATCGAGCCGGTCCAGTGCTTGAATCGCAGTCTTCTCATCGACGCAGAACACAGCCGCGTGCTGCGGAGGATTCATGTACAGGCCAATAATGTCGGCGGCCTTTTCCTCAAAACGGGGATCGTCGGAAGCCATGTAGCGATCCAGCCGGTGCGGTTTCAGTCGAGCCTGCGCCCACACGCGCTGCACGGTGGATTTGCTCAGTCCCAGCACTTTGGCTAGTTTCCGGCACGACCAGTGAGTGGAACCATCGCTCGGTTTCTGCTGCGTTTTGCGTGCAATCCGAGCTTGCACTTTCGCATCGGCAACCCGCGGTTGGCTGCCCTTATGGCGCGCATCGAGTCCTGCGATGCCGGCTTCCTCAAATCTCCGCTTCCAGCGGGAAATCGTGGGAGCGGTGGTTTGCAGCGAACTTTTGATCTGGCTGTAGCTCTGCCCATCTGCCAAAGCCAGAATCAATCGTGCCCGGAAAACATCGCCAGCCGCCAGGGTGCGCGAGGCAGCCCAGATTCGTAATTCCGTTCGTTGCTCATCGGTCAAGGTCAGCACAAACTGGTTCCGTCTCATAATTATCAGACGGATCAGTAGTAATAACGTTATGACCGGGACATCTTACTAGGAGCACATCCCCCACCCGCGTGCACCGAACTGATCCCCGTTGATATCTAAGACGCGAGAAAACCTGCCGTTAGAGCTGTGGCGGAAACTGCCCAGCACTTCGATTAACACGCAGTCTATAACGGGTTGTCCTTGGGATCGAGTCTCGCGTCAAACGCGACACCGTGTGGTAATTGATCTCGATTGAAAATCAAACTACTAGCTAACGAACGGCTCGGCCAAAGCACTTGTTTAGCGCTCGTTGAGGTAGCGATGGCGAAGTTCGTTACGTTGGGCGCGGTGCGTTTAAGAGCCGCTAACATTTTGTACCGCTTCGCGGTATAGGTAGAGCGCCAGTGAACCTGACCTGCGCTGAGAAACAGCTTAACCACGTCCTCCTAGCGGTGATGCTGTCGAGCAAAGCTGGCTATTGATAAATACACTACTGGGCCCGCAAGGTGATCAATGGGTCCACGCGTGCAGCCCTGCGCGCAGGCAAGTAACTCGCGATAAGAGCGACCACGCACAACAATATCATCACGATCGTCAGTGTCATCGGATCAATGGAACGCATTCCTCTCAACATACGTGAAAGGAATTGTCCGACTACTAGGGAAAGGACAAGTCCGACGGTGCCGCCGATGAACACGAGGGACAATCCGTGCGTCACGATGGAACGCAGCAAAGCCGTCGGCGGGGCGCCAATCGCCATTCGAATACCGATCTCGCGCGTCCGCTGGCTAACCAGGTACGACAGCACACCGTACTGGCCCACAGCCGCAAGGATAAGCGCGAGCAAGCCGAATGTCGCCATCACTGTTGCCTGCCATCGTATGCGCCAAGTCGAACGATACATGTGAGCACTAAGCGTACTCACCTCAAAGATTTGTAGCTTCGATTCACTGTCGTGCAATTCACGCCGAAGAGGCGTCAGTATCGCTTCAGCTTGGTCACCAGCGTTCACAACCAGCGTGACAAACCCCGAGTAGCGCTGTGCATATGGAACGTAAACAATCGGGTCTTCATCTGTCAACATCGAGCTATCTCGTGTATTACCGACCACCCCGACCACTTGCACGAGCGTTCCAGCGCTTTCATCGCAACCGGGTCCCATCCTTATCCGCTTTCCCAAAGGACTTTGTCCCGGCCAGAAACGTGCCGCAACCTTGTTATTTACGATCGCTGTTCGCGGCGACGTGCGAGTGTCCACACGATCGAAATCTCGGCCGGCTAGCAGCGGTATTCCGAGGGTCGTAAAATAGCCCTGCCCCACAGTAGAAGTCTGCATGCGAGGCACAGGTTCGCTACCTTCGGCGGCAATGCAGTCATACTGAGGAAATGTTAGCGGAAGGCTGTAGGTAATGCTTGCATCTTTTATACCGGGCATGTGTCTGATTCGCTCCACGATGCGTGAATACAAAGCCGCTCCTGTTTCCGAAGTGAAGGGTGGTGACGCAGCATAGATACGTGCGTAAACGCGGCCTGCCGGATTGAATCCCGGGTTAGAGGTGCTCATTTGATAGAGCAACCGTATATAGAGTCCAGCTGAGACGAGCAGTACTACCGACAACGCCATCTGTACTATGACAAAGAGAGTGAGTGTCGGTCGCCGTGAGGAGCACGCGAATGATGAACTCGAGTCCTTCAAGGCTGCAACCACATCGACCTGTGTCGCAGTCCATGCCGGCGCCAAACCGAATACGATGGCGCTGACAACTGTCAGTACCACCGTGGTCGTTAACACTCGCACGTCGATTGTGAGTTCCGGACGCAGAGTGACTTCCTCCGGCAAGGACGGAATCAATTTTTCGAACATACGATCGATCAGCAGCGCCAAGCTCAATCCGACTAATGTTCCGAGTGTTGCTAACCCGAGACTCTCTGTGAGAACCTGCCGCAGAACCCGCAGCTTGCTCGCTCCCACTGCCATTCGGATAGCGATCTCCTGACGGCGGTGCATGGCTTGGCTAAGCAGCAGCGCGGCAATATTCAGACAGGCGATCAGCAGCACGAGGCTCACCGCGCTGATGAGGACGACGAGAACCACGCGAACAGCCGCCCGATTTCGGGGATCAGTGACGCCATGAGTGGGCTGAAGTGAAACCGGCACGTTGCCCAGTTGGGGACGTGGAAACTCCTGACGCAACTGAGCATCAATTGCTCGCAAATTGGCTTGCGCCTGCCGCAGACCAACACGGGAGCTTAAGCGGCCGACCACCATTACTTTTGGCTTGTCTCGCATCTCGAATTGTTTGGTAATCTCGGGACGCTGCCTGATGTAGGTATCCAGCGGATACCAGACTTGTGTTGCGAAGGGCGGGTACAAGCCAGAAAAAGTGGGAGCAGCGACACCGATGATGATGTAGTCACGCGATTCCAAACGGACACGTTTGCCGATGACACTTGGATCGCTCGCAAAGTTCCGTTGCCAACTGGTTACAGCCGTCGGTTCGGAGTTCGGCACGTTATCATCATCACGGAACCAGCGTCCAAGGTGCGGCGAAGTTTTCAGTGTGGCGCCGTAGTTTGGCGTAACGGCTTCACCAGCAACAAGTTCGCTAACATCCCCGATATTGAGGCTCGTCTCCGTCGGCATGGTTGCTATCATTCCAGTCATTACCTGATTGCGGTCGCGGAGGTCCTCGTAATCGGGGTACGAAAAAAGCGCAGTGTTGCCGCGAGTCAGAGTGACGACCTGATCCGAGGCGGGTACCGGTAAGGGTCTGAACAGCAGAAAGCTGGCGATGCTGTACACAGAAGTGTTGATGCCGATGCCGCATCCCAAACACGCTATCGCAATCGCCGTTGCGACTTTGTGCTTTCGGAATAGTCGAAACGCTATCGTTAGATCCTGCGATATCTGACGCATATCTTTGGCATGTGATATGAATGCATTTTACAACTGATTAAATGTGCGGTGGTCGGACATTGGTCTGCTTCCGCGAACCGACTGTTCCCGGTTGCATCAATCGCCAATGGCTTGTCCGCCATCAAAGCGCAAAATTGGCATCAAGTTTCATGGGCAGTCATTGATCGACGGATGAGGACAACCTTTTCGCTGTATTAGTCATACTCAAGATCCCCTGATCAGCCCGCGGCATCTGCGACCCGATCGGGAGGTGATTGGCAGAGGTACTTTTTGGCTCCATGAGGTTTACATACTGTTGAATTTCAGAGACGTCAGGCGTCTTGTTCGCGTTGACCGGCAGCACAAGTGCTGATCTGTCATTGTGCGCCGTACGTCAGTTCTTTCGCGTTTTCGCGTCAACTAACGTTAATCGTTTAAAACAATCCGCAGGACCTGCGGAGAATTCCACCGCGAATCGCGTATGCGGTGAAATCCCAGCTGCAAACAGCCATAAACAGCGAACAGGAACCCAGACGAGCCGGCGCAATGCCAAACCTTCCCGTGGGGTCAAACGGACCGCAAGTCGTAGTGTTCACCAGGCCGAAGTTACTTGGCCCGCACACAGCAAGCCGGGTGCAGCAATAAGGGACCGGTTTGCTTTGCGATTCCGGCAATCGCGGAGCAGCTGGGCGGACTCGATTCTCCGACCCATGGCGTCTATTTCTGAGCGGCAGAATCGGCCTCCATCGCTTTACGTAGACTCAAAGGGCGCATGTCCGTCCAGACTTCTTTAATGTAGTTAAGGCATTCCACCTTTGTGCCCGACTTGCCTGCGTCGCTCCAACCCAAAGGATTCGGGCGGTACGCAGGCCAGATTGAGTACTGCTCCTCGTGATTCATGACAACTTTGTAAATGGTTGTGTCCTCGCGTTCCTCGTCGTACATCGGTTCTCCTTCGAAAATATTGCTCAGGCCGCGGGTGCCACGGTCACCGTAAGCCCGAGCTTCTGTAGTCGTTTCACGAAGTACCGCTGGAGCTGATCTTTGTTGATCTGCTCCAGATAATTCCCGCCGAGCTCGTGGTAGCTGCGGCGATGATGAGCATGGTATGTGCCACGGCCATCACCGCTCGTTTGATTCCGCGGCGCGCCGCCAAGCGTCGGAACTGCGCCGCTAGGTAACAGTCCTTCTTACGGGTCACCGCCCAAGCCGCCTGACACAATGTGCGCCGCAACCACTTATTCCCGTCGCGCGTTGCACCCGACCTTCGTTTGCCAGCGCTTTCGTTGTTCCCCGGACAGAGTCCCGCCCAGGAAGCCAGATGCTGGGCCGACGGAAACTGCGCCATATTCACTCCCAACTCCGCCACCAAGTTGCACGCCGTCACGCGATCCATTCCCGGAATGCTCTGCCACAGCGTGACGGCTTCCTCAAAAGGGACGATGCGCCGGTCGATCTCTTCTTCAATGCGCTGGATGCGCGCCCCCAGCGCCCTCCACTCCTCCAAAAACTCTTTCAGCAGAAAACGGTGGTGATCTCGGACTCGGCCTTGTAGTGCCAGCTGCAACTCCGGAATCCGCTGCCGCAACCGCTTCTGCGCCAGATCCGTCAAGCGTTCCGGATCCTGTTCGCCGGCGATCATCGCTTCCATCATCCGCTCGCCCGAGACTCCCAACGCATCCGAGGCCACCGAACTGAGCTTTACGTTGGCCTGTTCCAGCAGCTCCTGAATGCGATTGGCGACTCGGTTTTGTGCCTGCGTCAACTCCACCCGGTAGCGCGTCAGGTCGCGTAAATCCTGGATCTCGGTCGGCAGTACAAAGCTACCCCGTACAGCCCGTGTTGCAGCAGCTCCGCAATCCACTCACAGTCCTTGGCGTCGGTCTTGCGCCCGGGAATCGCCTTGACGCCATGCGGATTCACCAGCAGCAACTCGAACTGGCCCTCCAGAATCGCCCACACCGCCGCCAGTAAACTCCGGTTGCCTCCATCACCACGTGCGTCACGTCGTGTTGCCTCAGCCAATCGGCCAAGCTCAGCAGATCTGCCGTCACCGTTCCGAAGCTGCGCTTCTCTTGCCGTTTCTCCCCGTTTGCCTCACAACAGATCACACAGCGTATACGCTCTTCTTGTGCACATCCAGTCCGGCACAGCGAGCATGAACCACTTCCACGGCTTCTCTCCTTCGGGCTGCGCCGAAGGAAGCCTTTCTGAATGAGAGTCTCCTTGCGGCCCCGGAAATGTCTCATACGCGCTCACCTACTCTGACCTGTTGTATACGCCGGTACGGCTAAGAGGAAGTTCGTACTCCCCGGAGCATAACACCATCGGCGTAAAAATGCGCGTCCGTAACGGTACAATCCTGGCCAAGCACAAACTCGACTTCGACCGGGGAGGTGTACGAAAAAAAACGGCGCTGACTTAAGGGATAGAGTCGTACGGGTCGATCATTCACTTTGGCAATGAGCGATTGTTGGCCCGCGTCAATGTCAACGAATGAACCCGACGATATTGTGTAGCGCCCCACGTACTGCGAGTACGCGGACGAATCTAGGCGAGCCATTGCGCGGGGCTGGTAAGAGTCGATGTCATAACCAAGCAAAATGCCAGCAATACCGAGCGCGATGGTGTGCGCAACCTGAACCATTATGTTCGATAAAACGGTTATAGAAAGATGCTCATCCGGGAACCGGCAAAGAAACGTTGCATAACCCGGAGCGTCGCCCGCGTGTGCAAACATTCTGTGCCCCTTGTGTACCTGGATGTACCAGCCGTATCCATAACGTGCTTGATATGGCGTGAACATCTTCCGCAGTGAATCCTCTTGTAAAACCAGTCCTCCATGCAGAGCCTTA
>Ga0335070_10007837_pt1 | contig 12511 bp, 11 predicted proteins | sample Lox_Sample_13_FD_206722 | JGI IMG/M metagenome (GOLD analysis project Ga0335070, IMG submission 206722) | Soil microbial communities from Loxahatchee National Wildlife Refuge, Florida, United States - Lox_Sample_1.3 | ecosystem: Environmental > Terrestrial > Soil > Wetlands | place: USA...
GAGGTGCTATTCCCATTGCTTTAGAACAGAAGACCGGGTTGAAGGAGTGAATGCTTTCCTGGAGAAGAGGAGGCCTCAATTCAAGGGAAAGTAAAAGTCTGTCAGGAAGCGCCACCGAGAACCGTGGCGAACCTGAACGGCGATTCCAAAAAGAGTAGACACACTGGAGGACGAATTCATGGGTGACTATGGTAAGAACGACGATGTGGTTATCGTCGAAGCGGTGCGCACACCTTTTGGCCGATTTGACGGAACCCTGAAGACGACGCTGAGCATGGATCTCGGGGTCATGGTCTTAAAGGAAATTATAAGAAGGACAGGGGTGAACCCCAGAGATGTGGATGAAGTTTATTACGGGACTTGTATTCCAGCCGAATACGCCATCTATACGAATGTTCCTGCCCGCCAGATTACCCTTCTGGCAGGATTCCCGGATGATTCTATCTCTCTAACAATCGATCGCGCCTGCTGTTCATCAATGACAGCCCTTCGCCTGGGTTATCAGGCCATAAAAGCCCGCAATGCTGAGATAGTTATTGCCTCTGGTGCGGAATCCATGGGGAATACTCCTTTAATCGCCCCTGCGGCCAAGGTTCGCTGGGGAAACAAGCTCGGACCCCTTGAGCTTGAGGATGTTCTCTTCGAACTGGGTTACAGCCGCAAGGGGTTCGCTCCAGTTGCCACGGATTCCGGCGAAGTGGCAGTCGAATACGGAGTGACAAGAGAGATGCAGGACATGTGGGCACTTCAAAGCCATCAGCGATGGTTTAAAGCATATGAGGAAGGCAAATACAAGGTGGGTGAAGAGCTGATGTCTATCGAGGTGCCTCAGCCGAAAGGCGGCCCCATTTTATTGGATAAGGATGAGCAACCGAGGAAGGACAGCTCCTTGGAAAAACTGGCGAGACTGAATACAGTATACGGGAGCCCTACTGTTACCGCAGGGAATGCGCCGGGCATGAATTCTGGGGCTTCGGCAATCATGATTATGTCGCGAAAGAAGACAGAGGAAAAAGGACTCAAGCCTTTAGCGACCATCGAAGCTATACAATGTGCTGCCGGGCCCCCCAAATACATGGCTTGTGTTCCTGCCATTGCTATTGAAAAACTGCTGAGCAGGGTGGACAAGACCATCGATGGCATTGATCTTATTGAGATTAACGAGGCCTTTGCCGCAGTGACACTAGTCTCTCTGAAGATCCTCGCAAAGAATAATCACGGTAAAATGAAGGAACTGCAGGAAAAGACGAATGTGAACGGAGGTGCCATTGCAATAGGTCATCCTGTGGGCGCAAGCGGAGCAAGGGTGACCATGACGCTCATGTATGAACTGATGAGAAGAGGAGGTGGCAATGGGGTGGCGGCCATTTGCGGAGGCCTGTCACAGGGAGAGGCTGTCCTGTTAAAGGTGTGATGAGGAACAGCTTTCAAAATTAAGGGGTGTATGGGACGTATTTATCTCATCCGGCACGGCCAGGCATCGTTTTTGTCTCGGATGGCTTCGTCGCTTCGCTCTTCGCAATGACTACTTTCTTTGGCCGTTCACTATTAAGGAGTCGCGGGGGTAAAAATATTAAAGGAATTTCGGAAGGGAGGTGTTACGAAGATTTTGAAGGTTTCTGTAAGGAGCAATAAGAGGGTAGGATGAATTTGTATTTGAAATGCCATGGAGTGATGAGAAAGGGAAATAGGATATTGGTCAAATGGCGAGCTGGCGAATCATTCGGTTCCGGCCAGCCGCCGGGAAGTATCATACATTAAGAAAAGGAGGAAAACGATGTTGAAGCGAAGACTATTTGGAGTAATTGGAATGGTTTTGGTGATTTTGTTTTTCCCGTCTTTTTCTCAGGCAACCGAGCCCATCAAGATCGGCTACATCCATTCTCTCTCTGGTGCCGGAAGTGTTTACGGAAAGCCTTGCCTGGATGCAGCGGAAATTGCCGCCGCGGAGATCAATGCCAAGGGAGGAGTTCTCGGACGAAAAGTTGAGGTTATCGCCAGAGATGACAAGACCAAGCCCGATGATGGCCTTAGGGAGGCCAAAGACCTCGTTCTTAGTAAAAAGGTCGATTATTTGATGGGGACCGTCTCCAGCGCTGTTGCTTTAGCGATCTCCGGTTTTGCTAAAGAGCAGAAAAAGATCTTCTGTGTGGCTACGGCTCAGTCCACTGCAATCACTTCAGAAAAAGGGCATCGCTACCTGTTCCGCATCAGCACGAATAACTCCGCTTACTGCCGCAGCGCTGCCCGGCGGGCCGCTGAACTTCCTTATACCAAGTATTATATGATTGGCCCTGACTATGAATATGGCCACAGTTCTATCAAAGAGTTCTGGACGGAGTTGAAAAGGCTCAAGCCAGACGTTGAACTGGTCAAGGAAGCATACTCCCCTCTGGGGACTCCGGATTTCAAACCCTACCTCTCCGCGATTTTGGCTTCAGGAGCCGAAATCTGTTACAGCAGCCACTGGGGTGGCGACTGGATTGCCTTCGCCAAACAGGGGAAAGCCATGGGCTATTTCGATAGAATTAAGGACATCGGTCAAGACCATGGCAACATAGAGGCAGCGATGGCGCTGGGAAAGGATATGCCAGAGGGCATTCTGGGCGGAAGCCATTATCCCTTCTGGGCCCTGAAAACCTCCAAGAGCAATGATTTTGTCAAAAAGTTCAAAGAAAAAACCGGAATGTACCCCGGAGTGGGTGCAGCGGGGGGATATGCCATCGTCTATTCCCTCGCCGAGGCGGTTGCGAAGGCAAAATCTACAGACACCGAAAAAGTGGTTGATGCTCTGGAGACGATCAAAGTCGATACGCCCGTGGGGAATCTCACCATTCGGAAAATCGACCATCAGGCGATGTGGCCCTTCTGGTATGGGTTTACCAAATTTATCCCTGAATACCCGTTTGCCATTTTGCAGGATGTGAAGGCCTATGACCCCGCCCTCGTTTATCAAACCGAGGAAGAGATCAAAGAACTCAGGGCCAAGAAATAAGGGAAAAAGGGGTTTGCATGGATTTTTCTGCGTTCTTTATGCAGTTTCTCAGCGGTTTGAGTCAGGGGATGCTCATGGTCATCATCGCCTCGGGTCTTTCGCTGGTCTTTGGGACCATGAACATCCTCAACTTCGCCCACGGCTCTTTTTACATGTTGGGGGCATATTTCTGTTTTGCCGCGGTTACGCTTCTACCGCAGATCAGCGGAAATTTCTGGATCGGCCTAATCTTAGGGCCTCTTGCCGTAGCCGGGATCGGGGGGCTGATCGAAAGAAATGTTCTTAGGAGAATCTATTCCCGGCACCTTTTGGATCAGCTTCTCCTCACGTATGCGTTCGTTCTCATCTTTGATGATGTGGTCAAGATGATTTGGGGGATCGATTTTCAATCCGTCAGAATGCCTGCCGTTCTATCAGGGAAATTGGACATTCTCAATCGTTCTCTTCCCTATTACGACCTTTTTTTGATCCTCATGGGCCCTTTGATCCTGGTGGGTTTGTACTTGCTTCTGCAAAAAACCAGGATCGGCCGGATGATGCGGGCCACCGCCTCCGATGCCGAGATGATGTTGGCTCTTGGCGGCAATGTACGGGCTTTATTCAACCGGGTATTCATCCTCGGGGTTTGGTTGGGTGGAATGGGGGGAGCGTTGATCTCCCCCCAGGCAGCAATTTCTCCCGGGATGGCCGTATCGATCATCGTGGAGTCGTTTATCGTGGTGGTGATCGGGGGGCTGGGAAGTTTCTGGGGCACTTTGTTAGGGGCCTTTATTTTCGGTCAGTTTAACGCCTTTGGGATCCTTTTCTTGCCGCGGATGGCGATTATTTTTCCATTCGTCCTGATGGCCCTGGTTTTGATTATCCGGCCCTGGGGACTTTTAGGAAGACCGGAAGATTGACGGGAGGAATTTTGTGAAAAACTTCGTGTTAAAACTTCTGGGGCCCGGTCCCTTGGGACCGGTTCTGGCCCTGGTATTCTTAATTTTCCTTCCCCTATTCATCGGCGAATCTTGGGTAAGCCTCATGGTGGAGATGATAGCTTTGGCGATCTTCGCGACCAGTTTGAATATCCTGATCGGCTACGGCGGAATGGTCAGTTTCGGGCATGCAGCTTATTACGGAATCGGGGCCTATACCTATGCCTTGCTTTTGACAAAAGCCGGAGCGCCCTTTCTCCTGGCGATGGTCGCTGCGCCGATCCTTTCGGCCTTGGGGGCGTTGATGATTGGGTGGTTTTGCGTGCGTCTTTCGCATATATATTTTTCAATGCTCACCCTGGCTTTTGGGCAGATCGTCTTCGCGGTTGCCCTCCAGTGGTATGGATTTACGAGGGGGGACAATGGAATCACCGAAATTCCCTTCCCTCCGCTTCTACAGTCCACGCAGCGGTTTTATTATTTTGCCTTGGTTGTGCTGGCTCTGTCTCTTTGGGGAATGAAGCGGATTGTCGATTCTCCCTTCGGCAAGACCCTTCAGGCCCTGCGGGATAATCCCTTGCGAACCGAGTTCATGGGGATCAACGTCCGTCTATACAGCTTGATGGCCTTTGTCATTGCGGGGGCTTTTGCCGGGATCGGAGGTGCGCTCTTTGCGGCTTTCAACCACAATGTTTTCCCCACGTTCATGCATTGGGGAAAGTCGACAGAGGCTCTGGTGGTCACTCTTTTAGGAGGGATGTTCCATTTCTTTGGTCCGTCGGTGGGCTCGATCCTCCTCATCTTTTTGGACAAAATCGTCACGAGCTATCTTCGATATTGGTCCTTCGTTCTGGGAATTTTGCTGGCCTTGATGGTTCTCTTTTTCCGCGGAGGCTTCAGCGGGTATGTGATGGAACGCCTGAATGCCATGGGCGCTAAAAGAGGAGAGGGGCGATGATTCTAAGGGTGGAGGGACTCAGCAAGTCCTTTGGGGGGCTGATGGCCGTCCATAACGTGTCCTTCTCCATTCAGCGAGGGGAGCGGTGCGCTATTATCGGGCCGAACGGTGCGGGGAAGTCGACCCTCTTTAATCTTTTAACAGGCCATCTGCACCCGGATGGAGGGCGGGTCTACTTTCAGGAGGAAGAAATTACCGGGTTGCCTCCTCACCGCATTTGCCGGAAAAGGATCAGCCGCTCTTTCCAGAGGGTCAATATTTTTCCAATGTTGAACGTCTTCGAAAACATTCAGGTGGCCTTACTCGCGGTCCAGAGAAAGTCGAAGATGATTTTTTCTCCGGCTCGAAAGATGGCCCGGCAAGAAACCGAGAGGCTTCTTGAGAATATTGGCCTTCAAGAACAGAGGGAAGTGATCTCCGGAACCCTGTCCCACGGGGACCAGAAACGGCTGGAGTTGGGAATCGCGTTGGCTGGCAATCCCCTCCTTCTTCTCCTGGATGAGCCTACTCAGGGGATGTCTCCTGACGAAACTGCGGCCACGATGGCCCTCATCGATCGGATCACCCGGGAGCGGGAGATTACCTTGCTCTTCGTCGAGCATGACATTGGGACGGTCTTTGCTCTTGCCGAGGTGATCCGGGTTTTGCACTTAGGAACCTTCATAGCCGAAGGGAAGCCCGACGAGATTCGGGCGAATGATGAAGTTCAGCGCATCTACCTAGGTGAAAGAAAATGATTTTAGAGGTACAGGAGATCCATACATTTTATGGTTTGAGTCACATCCTTTTCGGGGTTTCGCTGGGTGTCGATGAGAAAGAGACAGTGGTCCTTTTGGGTCGGAATGGTGCCGGCAAGACAACCACTTTGCGGTCCATTATCGGGCTCACGCCTCCACGCTCGGGTGAAATTAGTTTTTATGGCAAGTCGATCACTTGCCGGCCCGGCAATGAGATTGCACACTTGGGGATCGGATTTGTCCCTGAGGATCGGCGCATTTTTTCCAAGCTCAGCGTATGGGAGAATCTGGACGTGGCGCGCAAACCCGGAAAGACGCGAGAAGTTCAATGGAACTTTGGGCGAGTTTATCATCTTTTCCCGATCCTGAAAACCCGTCAAAATCAGTTGGGGGGGACGCTAAGCGGCGGAGAACAGCAGATGCTGACCATTGCCCGGACCTTGATGGGCAATCCCGACCTGCTGCTTCTGGACGAGCCTTCCGAAGGGTTGGCGCCGTTGGTGGTTCAGGATTTAGGGGAGCAGATTCAAAAGCTAAAAGGCGAGGGGCTGATGATCCTACTTTGCGAGCAAAACACCCACTTTTGTTTTCCGTTAAGCGACCGTGCCTATATCATTGAAAAAGGCAGCATTCAATACCACGGAAAAATCGCCGAACTCAAGGAAAGCCCGGCCATCATGTTACGCTACCTGGGAATCACCTAGTCCTTGGCGGCGATTCCAATGACAGGGCACCTCCTCAGTCCTTCGTTTTGTTCTTCCCTATAGAATACGTCTAAAACTCCTTGTCAAGAACTCCTTTATAATTTCCCTCCAACCGCGCGGGCTTTATTCTTTCTTCAAAAAAATGCCTGTGGGATCGAGTACTTCTCTCAGAATGCGGATCAGTTCCGGAGTGGGCCGTTCTGTCTCCCGGACATGATCAGAGACTTTCAAATCCCAGCCTGTGTTTTGTTTGATCTTCTCGATCGTAACTCCGGGATGGTATGATTCGAGGTACATTTCCCTTGTTTCGGGATGAAACCGGAGAATGCCCATCGTTGATACAACCACGCTCGGACCACCGCCCGGCAGACCCAGTTTCTCTCTTTGGCCTCTTCCGGAGAGAAATCCGGGCGTAGTTATGAAATCGACCTTTTCTGGAAATCTTCGTTTTTCATGGAGCATCATGACGATCGTGCGCTTGCATCCGGTGCCAATATCATTGTTGCCGCCGCTTCCAGCAAAACGCACCTGGGGATTTCGGTAATCTCCGATGACGTGCGTATTCAGATTGCCATATCTATCGATCTGGCCCCCCCCGAGGAAACCAACATCGATATCTCCGGCATGAACCATACCGAGACCTTCCATGAGACCGCCCTGCATTGCGGAACCGGGCGCAAGAACGGAATCGGCAACGGAAAAGGGTGTCACCAGAGGCTTACAATCGATTGCCCCCGATTCATAAATGGCAACCATATTCGGAGCATGAGTCTTTTGAGCCAGAGTTGCACCAAGAAGAGGAAGCCCCGTTCCAATAATGACTTTTTCTCCATCTTTAATTTCTCTCGCGGCCGCGACTGCCATCAATTCCTGTAATGTGAAATCTTGGTAAGGACTCATGATCCCCTCCTTAGTAACCGTAATTCACCGAGGCGCAACTCATGTCTTTGGCTTTAAAGCTCAGAAATTTTTTCAGTCCGAACGTTTGGATATACTTTTCCGAGTAAGCATTCCTGTCCTTGACACCATACACCCATTCATCCATAAATTTACGCCAGTCTTCCGGCTGCTTTGATTCTCGAATGTATTTAAATATGAAATCCCGATCCACGTCATAATATCCCTGGATGTTCTTCGGATGGGCACCGAACGGCTCGTGCAAAACAGCGACAACTTTGTATCCCGGCAAGATAGTCCTGTTAGGATCCCCGCTGATCACCCTACGGTCCACTATCTCCTCAACAGAAACAATAACCTTTTTGCAGGCCCGCATGCTCCAAGGTAAATCGCCGCAAATCCCCCACATCTGGACGTTCCCTTCCGCATCCGCTCTTTGGGCATGGAAATAGCCGATGTCGGGCACGAGCGCAGGAACAACGGCATGTTCGACACCGGAGCCAAAGGGATCTTTTACCAACTTTACCTTGCCGTCCCCCATCCAGGCTGAATGCTTCATCATATCGCTTCCCATCAGGGAATGCAGGGGAATATACGGCAGCCCAAGAGCACCTGACATCAATCGCGCCATCATCGAGAAATTCGTATAGTCTTCCATTTCGATTTTATGCGGAATCCCTTTTTCCATGGCCCTCCGGAAACAGTAGAGCGGCCCGAAGACCTCCATCCAAACATAGGCTGAAATGATCCTGTCGACGCATCCTGCTCCGATCAACTGATCTGCATGCTCGTTAAAGCTGGGCTGGCAAATTGTCAAGTGGGCCTTTTTTTGCCTGATGATCTCATGAGTAACTGCATAAGAGATCCCGTGGAAAAAACCACCGATAGCCACGGTCATGCCGTTTTCTATGAATTTCGATACGGCCTCTCCAGTGCTCATCACTTTTGATTCTCTCACGGCAGTTGTTCCTCCTCTTATTTTGTCTGCACTTTGCTCAAAGATCTACTCAGTATGTTTTCGGTTACGGTTTCCTTTCGTGCAACGCACATGCCAAGAAAAAACCCATGATCCGTTACATCCCCAAATGACTCTCTGGGAAGCCCCGGCGACTTGCTCCAGAATGTGTAGACAAGAATGGGACACTGGTTCTAAAAAAACTTGTTAAATAAGGGGTGATGAGCAAGCCTGTCAAAGATGCTATTCAATAGCCAAGTGGAGCTTTAGTGCCTGATTGACACTATCCATCAACCCGTCAGAAAGGTGACCTCATTTCTTTATAAGTCGAACCTTGTCTACCACTCTGGTTTGGTCAACCATTATTCTTGATCAGATACGTAATATACCATGCCTGGAAGGGTTTCCACTTCAAAGGAATAGACCTTTGTTACGTTTGAAGTAATCGGAGACATCGAAACGATGGGCGAGAGGGTTGTTGACATCATTTGATACCACAACAGCAGACCGGGCCTTCTTGGCCTCGGAGTCCCACTGTTGGAAATGAAGCGACTTCTCTTTCGGGGCTCGATATCCCGCGAATGTTCCCTAAATGCTTCTTCAGGAAGGCTGATCTTGACACGAACGGAAGTCATCGCGTCTTCCTAAATTTTTTTAGCTGTATCATAAATATTAACAATTGATTTGTCAATACTGAGGACCCTCTACTATTCAAAAGTTGCCACATTCTACCATTGTGATATATTAAAGCAAAGAATTTATTGAATAGAGTTTTTCAACAGACTGTTTATTCTTGACTTTGGCTATATTTGACGAAAGTTTCCCTCTGACCCCAGGTTTTTCCCCTGAAAACGAAGAAACATCTGGACCGCCACCCCGTTGATTCCCGACTGGAATATACCGATTTTATGAAAATTGGTCAACCGAAACTTTCAGAAAGAAAGAGTCGAAGAAGTGGGCTGTTTGTTACAAATGTTGCTCCGAGTGTGGTCTTTGAGGACGAGACTTACGGCTTGAAATCGATAAAGGCATCTGCTTAAAGCAAAAAGGAACAGGGTGAATTTATTTTTTTGGTAACCCTTTTGAGATTAAAAAATCTTACTCCCCGCAACCAGGCATTCGACCGCCTCTTTAGCCATGGTGTCGAGAAGCCCCTTGCAGCTTAAGACTCCTTTGATCAGGCCTATGGATTGGCCCACCATGAGCGGGGCACGTTCAACATTTCCCTCCTCCCAAGCTTCTTTCATTCGCTCCCCGGAAAGGAGGGGAATAAGCTCCTGCAGCCCGCCACCCCGAGCCTCAATGGCGACAATTTCTTCGATCACTTTATTTTTCAAAGCCCTTCCCTGAAGGCCGATCGATTTCCCGAAGATCGTGGTTTCGAATTCCTGTCTCCGGATCAGCTCGTGCTTGATGTTTTCGTGAACGTCGCATTCCTGGGTAGCGATGAATCGACTGGCCATCATGACTCCTTGGGCTCCAAGCATGAAAGCAGCGGCCATGGTATGTCCGTCGGCAATCCCTCCCACCGCCACCACCGGAATCTTCACAGACTCGACAATGCGGGGCGTCAGAATCATCGTGGTCACATCATCGTTGAGCGGGTGTCCTCCCTCTTCGATGCCGGCGGCATAAATGCCATCATACCCAGATTTCTCGGCGTGAACGGCATGTCGTACAGCCCCTACCTTATGGAAAAGTTTCACCCCTGCCTTCTTAAGCCTCTCTATACCTTCATTTCCGACAACTTTGTCCAAAGGAGCGCCAGAGACCTCGATGCCAGCTATTCTTTCCTCTGTGCAAACCTTGAGGTACATCTGATGATGTTCGGCCGTTATCCGCATGGAAGGAAGCATCGTGATATTGACCATAAACGGCTTGTCCGTAAACTTTCGGGTTTCACGGATGGCCTGACGAAATTCTTCCTCTGTTTCATAGTTGCCAGCCGTGAGGTTACCTATCCCGCCGGCGTTCGAGATAGCGGCACATAAGGGCGGCTTGCATAGCCACATCATTCCTCCGCAGAGGATCGGGTACTTGACGCCAAACATTTCAGTGATCGCGGTCTTGAACATGAGTTTCTCCTAGGATTTCTTCAGCTTGCAGGTATGACGTCCTGGAACGAAGCCTATTTTCTGGAAAATTCTGTTGTCTCGTGGGTGATTGAATTCCCCGCGTAGTTCTTCTTTGATCTGTTTTGGGGGGAATCACTTCGGATGATTGGAGCTTTTCTTCGCTTCCTCTTCTTCGCGAAGGATTTTTCTCATAACCTTTCCCACGTGCGATTTGGGAAGCTCCTTTCGAAACTCAACCAGTGTCGGAGCTTTGTACTTGGCCATATTTTTCTGGCAATATTCGATGATCTCTTCCGGGACGGCCTGTTCCTTTTCTTTCAAAACGACAAACGCCTTGACCGTTTCGCCCCGATACGGGTCCGGCATCCCCACGATGCAGGCCTCCTGAACTTTCGGATGCTGGTAGAGCACCTCCTCGATCTCCCGCGGGTAGACGTTATAACCGCTGCAGATGATCATGTCTTTCTTCCGGTCGACGATGTAGAAATATCCCTCTTCATCCATCCGGCCGATATCCCCGGTATAAAGCCAGCCATTGCGCAGCGTCTTGCGGGTTTCTTCAGGCTGATTCCAGTAGCCCTTCATGACCTGGGGACCCCGGATGCAGAGCTCTCCCACTTCCCCGGGGGGAAGGTCTTTCTCCCCTGTTTCAAGATCGACGATCTTGGCATCTACATCAGGCCGCGGCAATCCGATGCTTCCGATCTTGCGTTTTCCGTTGAACGGGTTGGCGTGGGTGACCGGCGAGGCTTCGGTCAGGCCATATCCCTCGCTCACTTTCGCACCCGTCAACTCTTCAAAACGCCTTTGCGCTTCGACGGGCATGGGTGCAGACCCTGAGCTGCACACGCGGATCGAGGAGATGTTATACTTATTGACTTGGGGATGGTTCATGATCGCCATGTACATGGTCGGAACGCCCGGAAAGCGTGTCGGCTGGTAAAGATTGATTGCCTGCAGAGCATCGTCCACGTTGAACCGGGGCAACATGATGATGGTGGCACCTAACTCAATGGCCTCGTTCATGGCCACGGTCATCCCGTAAACGTGAAAAAAAGGAAGCACTGCGAACATTCTCTCCTGTCCTCTCACCGCATCACAGTTCCAGCTGACGCATTGCAAGACATCGGCGACCAGGTTCCGGTGGGTGAGCATGGCCCCTTTGCTGAAGCCTGTGGTGCCTCCCGTATATTGAAGGAGGGCCACTTCGTCCGGGTCCACCTTTACAGAGGGCGGAGGCAGGCGTCTTCCTTTTTCAAGCAGGTCCGCGTAATCGTAAACCCCTTTGGCCGCAGCTGCTCGCGATTTTCGCCGAGGCTTCTCACCGTCTACCCCATGCAGATCCGTGAGGATGATCGTCTTCAGCGGAATTTTTTTCCTCACCGCTTTTAGACGGGGGTAAAAATCTCTCAGGGCCAGGATGGCTTCCACCCCGGCATCCTTGAGCTGGAATTCCAACTCTCTCTCGACATACATCGGGCTCACATTGACCACTATCCCGCCGATCTTGAGGATAGCGTAGTAGGCCGCGACATACTGGGGGCAATTGGGGAGCATAATGGCCATACGCTCTCCCTTCTTCAGGCCTCTCTGCGCGAGACCCGAAGCCGCGTTGGCCACTTCTTCTCCTAATTGGCGATAGGTTATCTTCCGGCCCTGGAAAATGATCGCTTCCCTTTCCGGAAAATCTCTTACCGCGCTATCCAGAAGGCAATGTAGCGGGATGTCCGGATATTGAATATGATGAGGGACTCCCGGTTCATAAAACTTAAGCCACGGCCGCTCCATATTTTATCATCTCCTCTTCACCCCGCGGAGCCCCGGATTAGGCCTTCGTATATCCCGCACCGAGGTAGGCTTCAATGACGGCAGAATTACGGCCTACGTCTTGCGGCGGTCCCTCCGCGATCTTCTGCCCGTAGTTGATAACGACAATGCGGTCAGAGATATTCATCACAATCTTCATCTTGTGTTCAATCAATAGAATGCTGATTCCCCGGGCCCGCACTTTTTGGATAAGGGCCATCATGCCGATGTTCTCTTCTTCGGTAAGGCCCCCCATTGGCTCGTCCAGGAGCAGGAGCTTAGGCTCGGTGATCAGGGCCGAGGCGATAGCCAATCGCTTCTGCGACTCCTGGGGAATATTCCGGGCAAGCTCGGAAGCCCGTTCCCTCAGGCCGATGAAATCCAAAATCTCTTCGGCCTTCTGGCGGCACCGCCGTTCATCCTCTCGGCAGCGGCCGGTCTGGAAAACGGCATCCCAGAGGCCCATG
>Ga0335070_10007838_pt1 | contig 12511 bp, 12 predicted proteins | sample Lox_Sample_13_FD_206722 | JGI IMG/M metagenome (GOLD analysis project Ga0335070, IMG submission 206722) | Soil microbial communities from Loxahatchee National Wildlife Refuge, Florida, United States - Lox_Sample_1.3 | ecosystem: Environmental > Terrestrial > Soil > Wetlands | place: USA...
GACCGCTGGGAGCTGGTGTCGGTGGACGAGGGGACCGGACTCCGCAACATCGGCACGGGCCAACTCGTCAACGGCGAAATGCACATCGAGCAGACCTTCGGAGCGACATCGCCGCGGCCGTCGCTCTGGCGGATCCGCTACCACGACATCCGGCCCGACCGGTTCTCGTGGGTGGCCGACGTGTCGAGCGACGGCGGCCGGACATGGACGGCGGAGTTCCTGAAGATCGAGGCCCGGCGCATCGGCCCCGCTCAGCCGTTCCCTCCCCTCACCCACCCGAGGACGATAGTGCACTGAGGCCTGACGTGAGCGCCACGCCGCCGATCGTCGGCCATGGGCTCCCGCGCGGTGAGTAGCCGGCGGCGGCCACTCTGGCTCCTCATCTCCGCCGCGTGGCTCGGGCCCGCCACCCTCGCGGCGCTCACCCAGTACGTCCAGGCGCGGATCGGCGGCGCGGCGGCGCCCTGGCGCGCGGTCGCCTTCCCGTTCGGCGATTGGCTCCTGTGCGCGTTGCTGACGCCGGCCGTCTTCGCGCTCGCCGCCCGCTTCCCGCTGGACCCTGGGCGGTTCGGGCGCCGGCTGCTCCTGCACGCGTCGGCGTCGCTCGGCTTCTGCGTCGCCTGGGCCGGCCTCGGGATCGCGTGGGGCTCGCTCCTCAACGGCGGCTTCTGGACCCCGTACGGCGGAGGCGTGGTCGGCTGGCTGTTCACCACCCTCCCGTTCGGCGTGGCGGTCTACTTCTCCGTCCTCGGCGTGGCGCACGGCATCTCGTACCTCGTCCAGTCCGCCCGGCTCACGGGGCAGCTCGCCGAGGCCCGGCTGGCAGCATTGCGCATGCAGATGCAGCCGCATTTCCTTCTGAACAGCCTCAACGCCATCACCGTCGTCGCACGCGATCGGGACACGTCGACCGCCGTTCGCATGCTCGAGCAGCTCGGTGAGCTGCTGCGGCGCGTGCTCCGCGGCGGCCCGCCGGGGGTCCCGCTCGCCGAGGAGCTGGACTTCGTGCGGCAATACCTCGGGATCGAGCAGATACGCTTCTCGGATCGTCTGCGTCCCGTGTTCGACGTGGAGCCGAGTACCCTCGGCGCCGCGGTGCCGGAGTTCCTGCTGCAGCCGCTGGTGGAGAACGCCGTGCGCCATGGGCTGGCCGGGCGCACGGAGGCGACGACGGTCCGGATCGCGGCGCGTCGTGAGGGCGACGACCTGGTGCTCACGGTGACCGACGATGGGCCCGCGCCTGGCACGCCCACTGTCGAGCCGGGCGAAGGCGTGGCGCTGGCGAACGCCCGCGAGCGGCTCCGAACGCTGTACGGCGATCGCGCCAGTCTCGAGTTGACGCGCCCTCCCCAAGGCGGGGCCTCGGCAGTGGTGCGCCTGCCGTACCGGGAGCTGGAGAACCGCAATGCCTGAGATCCGCACCCTCATCGTGGACGATGAGCCGCTGGCGCGCCGCGGTATCCGCCAGCTGCTCGCCCCCTACCCCGACTTCGCCGTCATAGGCGAGTGCCGGGACGGCCGCGAGGCATTGCGGGCTCTCGCCGCGGAGCAGCCCGATCTCGTGTTTCTCGATGTCCGGATGCCGGGGCTCGACGGCCTCGAGGTGATCCGCCTGCACGGGCCGGAGCGGATGCCGGTCACCGTTCTCGTCACGGCCCACGACGAGTTCGCGGTGCAGGCGTTCGAGGCCGAGGCGCTCGACTACCTGGTGAAGCCTCTCTCGGAAGCGCGGTTCCGCGCGACCATCGCGCGAGTGCGGGAGAAGCTGCGCCTGCACGACGCCCTCGCGCTCGCGCGTCGGCTCACAGCCCTGCTGGACCGGCGGCCTGCAACGACGGCCTCCGCGCGCTCCTCCCCCTCCCCCGCAGGCCGCATCGCCGTGCCCACGGAGGCGGGCGAGTTGCTCCTCGACCAGGGAGAGATCGACTGGATCGAGGCCGACGACTACTGCGCCCGGCTCCGCGCGGGAGGCAGGCGCTTCCGAATCCGCGAGTCCCTCACCGCCCTCGAGGCGCGGCTCGATCCCGCCCGGTTCGTCCGCATCCACCGGTCGGCTATCGTCAGGCTCGACCAGGTGCGCGAGCTCACGGTGGAGCGCGCCGGCGGCGCCGCCACGCTCAAGCTGCGTGACGGCACCGCGCTGCCGGTGAGCCGGCGCCGCCTGGCGGACGTCCGCGCGCTGCTGCATGCGCCCCGGAGACACCCGTGACCGCCGCGCCGGCCCGTCCCGCGATCGTCGCACCATTGAGCCGGATCCTCGCCGTGGCCGATGTGGGCCGAAGCAAAGCGTTCTATCGCGACGTGCTGGGCTTCGAGGTGCACGGTGACGAGCTGACGTCGGGGCCGGCGCGCATCTCGCTCATCGTCGATGACCATGCGCCCGACAGCACGTTCGTCGACCGGCCGCGCGGGGCGGCCATCCTCTTCCTGCAGGTCGCCGACGTCGCCGCGACGCGGGAGTACGTCGCCGCGCGCGGTGCCGCGCCCAGGGAGCTCGAGAGGGTCAACTGGATCAAGATGCGGGTGTTCCAACTCGAGGACCCCGACGGCCACACCCTCTGGTTCGGGCAGTCGTTCCACCAGCCGGACCAGCCGAAGGACCCGACCCGTCAGCTCCTCCAGGCGCTCCCGGCGCTACCGCTGTCCGATGTGGCGGCCGGAGTGAAGTACTACTGCGACGTGCTCGGCTTCCGGATCAACTACGCCCAGCACGACCTCGGCGTCATGGACCGCGACGACATCACGCTGCTCCTGGTCCAGCGAAGCGACCGCGACACTTTCGGGTCGTGCGAGTTCTACGTGCGCGACGCCGACGCGCTCCACGCGGAGCTGGTGGCCCGCGGCGCGAAGGTGCTGGGACCGCCGGTTTCCCAACCCTGGGGGCTGCGCTCCTTCACGGTCTTGGATCTTGAGGGGAACCGGCTGACGTTCGCGCAGCCATTCGAATAAGAGCTCGCGCTGCGCATCCCGCCCCGATAGCAGATGGAGAACGCCCAGGCAAGGCGCTCAGAACTCCGCCCATCAACCCGATGGATCGTGCATTGCGGATGGATCTTGTCGGCAGGTCACGCCAAAGCGGCAGGTGAGACCGGCAGGCTCGGGGAAGGCTGCGAGTTACGACTTGAGCGACCGCGGAGTCATCTCGACGACGGCCATACCGCTGGCCTCCCGCGTCGGAGGTGGGCTCATGCTCGTGTCCCTGCAGCAGACTCTGCCGGAGCAGTGGCAGCAGACTCTCCACGCGCTCGCGTCCGGGTTCGCCTGGATCCTCGACTTCCAGCGCACCGTGCTGCCGTTCGCGGTGACGGGCGACACCGTGGCGGAGGGTGTGGCGAAGGCCGTGGTCCTGCTCCTGCCCACGGCGCTGCTCGTGGCGGCGCTGTGGTGCACGATGGCGTCGCTCTACACGCTGCCCTTCCGGTCGGGCCGCGGCGCCTTCCTCACCGTGCTGCTGATGTCCTGGTGGGACGCCGGCCGGATGATGTGGTTCTACTGGGCGGGCCTGGTGCGCCTCGTCGTCGTGCTGCTGGGGTGGATCTGGAACCTGCTGAAGCTCGTGGGTTCGCTGCTCTGGCGGCTCCTCAGGTTCATCGTCACGCGGCCGTTCGCGCTGCTGGACTGGACCACGCGCCAGTACTTCCAGCCCGGTGTACCCTGGCTCGCCTTCCTGTTCATCCTGTTCTGGTCCGCGCTCGAGGCGACGATCTTCACCTACACCCTCAGGCCCACGATCATGGAGTTGTTGGCGGACATCACCGGACGGGAGATGTCCAGCCTGGGCGTCACCCTGGTGCTATGGCCGTTCCTGTTCGTCATCATCTCGGGCAGCTTCGCGGCCATCCAGGTCCTCTCCGAGGCGATCAAGTCCAAGAACGTGTCCCAGATCGTCGGGATGGCCATCGCCGAGGCGGCCGTGATGTTCTTCGAGGTGGTGTTCCTGTACCGCGAGCTGATCGACGCCATCACGCCGTGGATCGCGAACCAGACGGGGCTGAAGCTGGGGTTCTTCTCGACGCTGCTGCTCGCCTCCTTCGGGTGGGCGGGGGTCCGCGCGATGACGTGGTTCCTGTTCGGCCGCTTCGGCACGCCGACTTTCCTGATGATCCTCGCGCGCCACAGTATGCCGGGCGGGAAGGCGGCCATCGCGGCTGGCGGCGAGCTCGATGCCGAGTTCTGGCGCGGGCCCGTCGCCGCGCTACAGGCCGAGACGGCGTGGTTCAAGCAGGAAGCCCGCGAGGCGTTCGAGCTCCTGACCCTGCCCGTGCTGCAGGTGCTGGCTGCGGGGCTCAACTTCGCCGTGGTGGTGATCCTTAGCCGCCCGATATTCTCCCTGCCGTTCAAGTCGCTGGACCAGGTGCTGGCGAGCACGCCGCAAGTCCGCGCGGCGGCGCCGCAGCCCATGGCGCGGGCGGACGCGTGAGGCGGCCCGCGGTACTCCTCGGCACGCTCCTGCTCGGCGCGTGCACCGCCGGCGACCAGCCCGAGCAGGTGGCCCCGAACACGCTGTTCATCGGCATCGACGTGAGCGGCTCGTTCCGGGACGCGAGGCTGTACGACGACGCGGTGCAGTTCGCGGCGCTGTACATCGCCTCGCACCTGGAAGGGCTGGACAGCCTGAAGGCGCCGAGCGCGCTGTTCGTGGGCTCGGTGGGCGGCGAGCGGCCGGGCGAGCCCAAGGCCTTCCACCCGATCAACGACTTCACCGGCCGGACGCCCGAGCAGATCGCCGCCGACCTGCGGACCTGGTTCCCGCCGAACGACGCGTACACCGACTTCAATGCCTTCTTCCAGCGGGTGGCCGGTCTGGTGAAGGAGCGCGGGCTCATCCTCGCGCCGCTCAACGTGGTCGTGCTGTCGGACGGCGTGCCCGACGTGCCGCCGGGCACGCGGCTCGCGGCGCACCAGAGCGCCTATGCGCGAATCGACCTCGGGCCACTGGAATTCCTCTCCCGCAGCGTGACCGTGCGCCTGTTGTACGCGAATCCCACGGTGGGCGACGACTGGAAGAGGCTCGTCACACGGCGACGCGTGCGCCTGTGGACGCAGGAGCAGCAGGTGATGGCAGGCTGGCACCTGCAGTACAAGCCTGACCTGCCGCTCGCCCAGCAACACGACCTGTGGAAGTGGACGAGGGACAATGTGGACTTCCGCGTGCGGCAGGCGAACTTGTTCTAACCGGACGAGGGACCCGGGGTCGTCGGGGTTGCAGGGTCCGCGCTTCTTGGGGGAGTGGCCAGGGGCAGAATCGAACTGCCGACACGCGGATTTTCAGTCCGCTGCTCTACCATCTGAGCTACCTGGCCCGATCGAGCCGGGAGAGAACTTAGCCGGAGCGCCGGGACCGTGGGAGTGGCCCCGGCGTCGTTACCTTTCCCGCCGCCCCCACCCAGAGGTCCACTGTGAACCAGGCCCTGCCCGCGCTCGCCGCCTGGGCGAACTTCTACATGATCGTCGGCTCCGCCGCCGCGGCCCTGACCGGGCTGCAGTTCGTCGTCGTCGCGTTCATCGCCGACAAGCGCGCCGTCAGTCGCGAGGGGCTGGAGGCGTTCGGCACCCCGACCATCGTGCACTTCTGCGCCGTGCTGCTCCTCGCCGCCGTCCTCAGCGCACCGTGGCGCACCGAGCGGGGCCTGGCGCTGGCGCTCGTCCTCGCGAGCGCGGCCGGCATCGCCTACACCGTGGTCGTGACCTGGCGCGCGATCCGGCAGAGGGACTACACCCCGGCCCTCGAGGACTGGCTTTGGCACAACCTCTTCCCGCTCGGCGCGTACGCAGTGTTGATCGCGGCCGCGGCCGGCCTGGGGCCGGACGCCGTGTGGAGCCCGTTCACGATCGCCGCGATGACGCTCTTTCTCCTCTTCATTGCGATCCACAACGCGTGGGATGCGGTCGCCTACAACGCCGTGCAGCGCTCGCAGCCAGGGCCGGTCTCCTGATGGTCCCCGTCCGCGCGGTGCCTCCACCGCGCCCGGCGCCTTCCCCAACCGCGGCCGGACGCGCAGTTTATCGCCCCATGCGCACCTTCAAGAATCTCGCGATCCTCGACCACCCGCTGATCCAGCACAAGCTCGCGCTGCTCCGCGACAAGCGCACCCCGGTGAAGGACTTCCGCGACCTGGTCGGCGAGATCGCGATGTTGATGGCCTACGAGGTCACCAAGGACCTCCCCACGGAGCCGATCGACATCGACACGCCGCTGGAGCACATGACCGCCGCGCGCGTCGCCGGCAAGAAGCTCGCGCTGGTGCCCGTCCTGCGGGCCGGGCTCGGGATGGTGGACGGGATCCTGCGCCTGATCCCCTCCGCCCGGGTCGGGCACATCGGCATGTATCGCGACCACGAGACGCTCCGGCCGGTGGACTACTACTTCAAGGTGCCGAGCGCGCGGGAGCAGCGGGACTTCTTCCTGCTCGATCCGATGCTCGCGACCGGCGGCTCGGCTGCGGCCGCCTGCACCACCCTCAGGAAGATGGGCGCGCGCTCGATCCGGCTGCTATGCATCGTCGCCGCGCCGGAAGGCGTCCAGAAGATGCTCGACGTACACCCCGACATCCCGGTGTACTCGGCGGCGCTCGACCGGGAGCTGAACCAGCACGGTTACATCCTCCCCGGCCTCGGTGACGCCGGGGACCGCCTCTTCGGGACCAAGTGATGCGGCTCACCTGCTGGGGCGCCGCCGGCGAGGTCACCGGCTCGATGCACCTGCTCGAGGTCGGGCCGAAGCGTATCCTGCTCGACTGCGGCCTCTTCCAGGGCCGGCGTGAGGAGGCCCGGAAGAAGAACGAGAACTTCCCCCTCGACGTCCACGACATCGACGCCGTCATCCTGAGCCACGCCCACATCGACCACACCGGCCGCCTGCCCCTCCTGATCAAGAAGGGGTACGCCGGGCCGATCTTCTGCACCTCGGCGACGCGCGACCTGTGCAGCGTGATGCTGCCGGATTCCGGCTTCATCCAGGAGAAGGACTTCGAGTTCCTGCACAAGCGCGGCCAGAACCACCTCGCCGAACCGCTCTACACGGCCGCCGACGCCACCCGGGTCGTAGACTCGATGATGAGCCTGCCGTACGACCGTCCGCTCGACGTCACGCCGGGCATCCGCCTCACCTACACGGACGCCGGTCACATGCTCGGCTCCGCGTCCGTCGTGCTCGACCTCGACGCGGCGGGCGCGCAACGCCGGCTGGTCTTCTCCGGCGACGTCGGCCGCTGGGGCCTGCCCATCATCCGCGACCCGAAGCCGCCCAGGGGCCTGGCCGACGTCCTGATCGTCGAGAGCACCTACGCGAACAAGGTGCACGAGTCGGTGCGCGAGGCGCAGGGCCTGCTGGCGAACTACGTCAACAAGGTCGCGAAGCGCGGCGGGAAGATCTTCATCCCCGCGTTCGCCATCGAGCGCGCCCAGGAGCTGATCTACGAGCTGCACAGCCTGGCGCGCGACAACGCGATCCCGAAGATCCCGATCTACGTGGACTCGCCGCTCGCCGTGAACGCGACCGACGTCTTCCGCCTGCATCCCGAGGCGTTCGATGTGAGCGAGCGGCTGGTGCGCGAGACCGACGACCTGTTCCGCTTCCCGATGGTGAAGTACGTGCGGTCGGTGGACCAGTCCAAGGGGCTCAACACGCTGCGCGGTCCGCTGATCGTCATCGCGGCGTCGGGCATGGCCGAGTCGGGGCGGATCCTGCACCATCTCCGCAACGGCATCGGCGACAGCCGGAACCTCGTGCTGATCGTCGGCTTCCAGGCCAGCTACACCCTCGGCTACCGGCTCCAGGAGGGCGCGAAGGAAGTGCGGATCTACGGCGAGATGGTGCCGTGCCGTGCCGAGGTCGCCACAATCGGCGGGTACTCGGGCCACGCCGATCGGAACGAGCTGCGGCAGTGGGTCCAGGGTCTCGAGCAGACGCCGAAGCGCGCCTTCACGGTGCATGGGGAGACCGAGCAGCTCCAGGCGATGGCGGGGTTGCTCCGCGACCTGGGCGTCAAGCAGGTGGACGTCCCCAGCCTCGGCCAGCCGTTCGAGATCTGACGCTTCGCCTGCTGGCTCGCCGTCTTCGGGCCCGCTAGCTTGGGGCATGCGCCGCGTCCTGTGGGCGGCGGCCGCGCTCCTGGCCGCGGCCTGGGTCTTCTCGCTCGCCGAGGTGGTCGCCGCCGCGCGGCACGAGGGCGCGGCGCCGGCCGACGCGATCGTGGTGATGGGAGCCGCACAGTACAACGGCAGGCCGTCCCCTGTCTTCAAGGCGCGGCTGGACCACGCTGCCGCGCTGTTCCGGCGGCGTCTCGCGCCGCAGCTCGTCGTCGCCGGGGGCGTCGGCTCGGGCGAGCAGGTCAGCGAGGCCGACGTCGGCCGCCGCTACCTGCTCGGGCCCGGCGTGGACACGGCAGCCGTCGTGGCCATCGGCACCGGCCGCTCCACCGAGCCGTCGCTGCGCGCGGCGGCCGATTGGATCCGCATGCGCGGTGGGCGGCGCGTCATTCTCGTGAGCGACGGCTTCCACATGCTGCGGCTCTGCCTCATCGCGCGCCGCCTCGGACTCCAGCCGCTCCCGTCGCCGGCTCGCGCGAGTCCCATCGCCTCCAATCGGCGGCTCGAGATCGCGTACCTGCTCGCGGAGTCCGTCAAGGCTCCGATCGCATTCCTCCTGACGAGGTCCTCATGAACCGGGTGCACAGACGCAGCGACGCGCGGACGCACGGCGGGCTCACCACCGTCCTGCTCGCGTCGCTGGTCATCGCCTGCGGCCTGCCGGCCGCGCTCGCGGCCCAGTCGCTCCGCATTCCCTACCAGACCTTCACCCTCCCGAACGGCCTCCAGGTTCTCGTGACCGAGGACCACACGGTCCCCATCGTGACGGTGAACACCTGGTACCACGTGGGATCGTCGGACGAGCGGGCCGGCCGCACGGGCTTCGCGCACCTGTTCGAGCACCTGATGTTCATGGGCTCCGAGCACGTGCCGACCGGGGACTTCGACAAGCTCCTCGAAGCCGCCGGCGGCGACAACAACGGCTCGACCACCGAGGACCGGACCAACTACTACGAGGACGGCCCGTCCAACGCGCTCGAGCTGATGCTCTATCTCGACTCCGACCGGATGGGCTTCCTGCTTCCGGAGCTCACCCCCGCGAAGGTGGACCTGCAGCGCGGGGTCGTGCAGAACGAGCGCCGACAGAGCTACGAGAACCAGCCCTACGGGCTCGCCGAGGAGAACATCCTCAAGCGCCTCTATCCGCCCGCACACCCCTACAGCTGGCCGGTGATCGGCTCGATGGCGGACCTCACCGCCGCGAGCCTCCAGGACGTCCAGGAGTTCTTCCGGCACTACTACACGCCCAACAACGCGACCATCGCCATTGGGGGCGACGTCCACTTCGCCGAGGTCCGCCGCGCGGTCGAGCGCTGGTTCGGCGACATCCCCCGCGGTCCCGCCGTGACCCGCACGCCCCCTCCGGAGGTCAGCCTCCCCGCGGACGTCTACGGGACGCTGGAGGACCGGGTGCAGCTCCCCCGCGTCTACGACACCTGGCACACGGTCAAGGGGTTCGCGCCCGACGATGCCGCGCTCGACGTACTGACCTCGATCCTCACGTCGGGGAAGTCGTCCCGGCTCTACAAGCGGCTCGTCTATCAGCTGCAGATCGCGACGCAGGTGCGTGCCTTCCAGGACGGGGGCCGCATCGACGGGAAACTGGAGATCGTCGCCACCGCGCGCCCCGGCCACGACCTGAACGAGCTGCAGCGCGTGATCGACGAAGAGGTGCGCACCCTCGCCGAGTCAGGGCCGAGCCAGCGCGAAGTCGAGCGCGTGCAGAACGCCACGGAGGCCCAGTTCCTCGACCAGATGGAGCGCGTCGGCGGGTTCGGTGGGAAGGCCAATCAGCTCAACTTCTATCAGTACTTCGTCGGGACGCCCGACTATCTCCAGCGCGACCTGGAGCGCTACCGGCACGTCACGCCGGCGGACGTCCAGCGCGTCGCGCGCACCTACCTGCTGAGCGCCCACCGCGTCGTGCTCAGCGTGGTGCCCCGCGGCCACGCCGAGCTGGAAGCGAAGGAGACGGCACAGTGAACCCCGCGCGCACCATTCTGCTCCTGGCCGCGACGCCAGCGCTGCTCCTCGCCCAGGGCCCCGATCGCACGCACCCGCCGACGCTCCCGCCGTCTCCTCCGCTGCGGGTGCCGCCGCTGCAGACGGCCAGGCTCCCGAACGGCCTCGAGCTGGCCGTGGTCGAGATGCACAAGGTCCCCGTCGTCGATGTCACGCTCCTGATCGGCGCCGGAAGCACGCGCGATCCCGCGGACCTGCCGGGCCTGGCGACGTTCACCGCGTCCATGCTGCAGGAAGGGGCTGGCACGCGTGGCTCACTCGAGATCGCCGACGAGGTCGGGTACCTGGGCGCGCGCCTCTTCACCAACGCCAGCTACGACGCCGCCACGGTCTCGCTCCACGTCCCCAAGCGCCAGCTCGACCCCGCGCTCGACCTGATGGCCGACGTCGTCCTCAGGCCCACCTTCCCGGACAGCGAGATCACGCGCCAGCGCGACTTGCGCCGGACGGCGATCCTGCAGCAGCGGGACCAGCCGGTGGCGATGGCCAACATCGCGTTCGCGGCCATCGTCTTCGGGGCGGCGCATCCGTACGGGCGGCCGCTCAACGGCACCGAGACCTCCACGGCGACCCTGACGCGCGACCGCGTGTCCCAGTTCTACCAGACCTACTACCGGGCCGCGAACGCCCGGATGCTGATCGTGGGCGACATCACCCTCGCGGAGGCGCAGCAACTCATCGGCGCACGGTTCGGCGCGTGGGCCGCCGGCGACCTGCCGGCGACAGTCGTCACGCCCGCGCCCGCAGCGGCGGCGCGCACCATCTACCTGGTGGACAAGCCCGGCGCCGCCCAGTCGGTGTTCCGGATCGGCCAGGTGGGGGTGGCACGCGCGACGCCCGACTACTTCGCGCTCACGGTCCTGAACACGATCCTGGGCGGATCGTTCACGTCGCGACTCAATCAGAACCTGCGGGAGACCCACGGCTACACCTACGGCGCCAGCTCGCAATTCTCCATGCGCCGGATGGCGGGGCCGTTCCTCGCCGCCTCGTCCGTCGTCACGGCGAAGACCGACAGTTCCCTGATCGAGTTCATGAGGGAGCTGCGGCGCATCCGCGACGAGGCGGTGCCCCAGGCCGAGCTCGACAAGGCCAAGGCGTACATCACCCTTGGCCTGCCCAGCGAGTTCGAGACCACGGCGGGAGCGGCGGCCCAGTTCCGCGAATTGCTGCTCTACGGCCTGCCGCTCGACTACTACGCCACCTACATCCCGCAGATCAATGCGGTGACCGTGGATGACGTGCAGCGGGTCGCCCGCCAGTACCTCGACCCCGATCACTTCGCCATCGTCATCGTGGGCGACCGCGGCCAGATCGCGTTCGGCCTCGAGGCGCTGCACGAAGGGCCGATCGTGCTGCGCGACCTGTGGGGCCAAGCCATCCCGTGAGCGAGCCGGACGGGCGCCGACGCGCAAACGACACTTCCGATGCGCCGCCCGCACGATCCGGCGCTCGCACGAGTGCCACCGAGCTGACGGCGGGCCGCCTCGCGTCGCGCCGCATCCACACGGGGCGCGTCCTGAACCTCGACGTCGACACGGTCCGGTTCCCGAACGGCCAGAGCGGCGAGCTGGAGATGATCCGCCATCCTGGCGCGGCGGCCGTGGTGCCCGTGCTCACGGCCGACGGGAGCGAGGAACCGCAGATCCTGCTGATACGGCAGTACCGCTACGCTGCCGGCGGGCCGATCTGGGAGGTCCCCGCCGGCAGGCTGGAGGAAGGCGAGAGCCCGGAGGCGTGTGCCCGCCGCGAGCTGCTGGAGGAGACCGGTGCCACGGCAGGCCGCTGGGACAGGCTGACGACGATCTACACGACCCCGGGCTTCACCGACGAGCGGATCCACATCTTCGCCGCTCGGGACCTCGTCGTGAACCCGCAGGAAACTCGACGCGAGCCTGATGAATTCATGGAAGTGAAGCCGGTGAGCATCCGGGCAGCCGTCCAGATGATCCGCGATGGCGAAATAGTAGACGGTAAGACCATCGTGGCTCTTCTCTTCTTCGCCGGTTTCCAACTGGAATTGTAGCAATTCGCTGTCGCAATTAGGGGACGGTCGGCGAGGGCTGGCACAGCCGCTCACGGCCCGACCATGCTGCCCAAGCGAAGTATTTCCAAGGAGTTACGGCATGCGGCGACGCATCGACGTCACAGGGTACAGTTTCTGCTTGTCCCTAGGTACGCAGCCTCCCAAAGCGTGAGCGAGCGCGACGTGACCTTGGTGGCCAGCCAATCCCTGCGCGCGACCCGGACCGGGCCGGCATCCGCCCTCGCGGAGCTGGACGACGCCCACGTCGTTCAGGCCTTCCTGGACGGGCAGACGCGCGCGTTCGACGAGTTGGTCACTCGCTACCAGGCGCGCCTGCTAAACTTCATCTACCGCACCATCGGTGACCGGGAG
>Ga0335070_10007839_pt1 | contig 12510 bp, 6 predicted proteins | sample Lox_Sample_13_FD_206722 | JGI IMG/M metagenome (GOLD analysis project Ga0335070, IMG submission 206722) | Soil microbial communities from Loxahatchee National Wildlife Refuge, Florida, United States - Lox_Sample_1.3 | ecosystem: Environmental > Terrestrial > Soil > Wetlands | place: USA: Florida...
GAAATCAACGGCAGATTCGTGAGTGTCCGCGGGGATCACGGGCAGTCCGTACCGTCGATCGAAACGGTTTACACCGATGCGACGGCGCCCGGGTTGAGCAGTCAACCCGCGTTTGTGCAGATGGCGCAGGGCATCCGCATCAAGCCGGCTACGGGAGATTATCTGAAGCTGACTTATGTGGGCAAGTTTGAGGAATTCTTCGCACCTTCGAACTCGACCAATTCATTTCTACGCTGGACCATCGACCTGGACCACACCATCAATCTGTACAAGTCGCAGAAAGTGGCAGTGGCCAGCGACCGGCTGGGGCCAGATTCCTGCGATCACGTGAATGAGCGTTGTCCGAAGTACGCGACTACGCGAAATCTGACTGGTTTTCTCGGCGCGCGTCTGTTGCTGTCCGAATCGATTACGTCAGCCACCAGTTTTGTTCCGTTCTATTTCCAGCAAACGCTGGGCGGGCAGGACATCAACAGCGACTTAACGCTGGGCAGCTATCAGGACTACCGTTTTCGTGCGCCGAATCTCTTGCTGGCGCAGGCGTACGCGGAACATTCGATCTGGGGACCATTTGGGTTGAAGTTTATGGCCGACGGCGGGCGGGTCGCCATGACTCGTGGAGACATCGGTTTCAGCCACTTCCGTCACAGTTACGCGGCGGGGTTGACCCTACGCGCCGGGGCTTTCCCGATGGTCTCTCTGATGTTCGCCTGGGGCGGCCCGGAAGGCCATCACAACATCTTCAACTTGAACAACTCACTGCTGGGCGGAGGGGCGAGGCCGCCGCTTGATTAGGACTGCGCTGTAACGCAGCGCCAAGGGTTGTGATGTATGAATATGAGGCTGGGCACATCAGGCGTGATTAACTGTTGATGAATGGACGGAGCGGTTGCGCGGGAGATCCCTTGCCCCGCTGGTGAAAACGCGGGGACTTCGGGATGACGCCACAGAGACTGTGATGCAACGTCGGATGCGTTGTGCCGGCTGGCGTGCGCGACTACTTCTTCTTTTTCTTCGGAGCCACTTTCTTCTTCGCACCGGCGTTCTTGTCGGGGAAGACGCGGGCAAAAATCTGGTCGACGTTTTTTAGCTGACGCGGCAAGTCGAACGCGTACTCGATCTGCTTGCGCGAGACACGGTCGGTGATCTCCCGGTCGGAGAGCACCAGGTCGTGGAAGTTCAAGCCTTCTTTCCACGCGCGCATGGCATGGCCCTGCACTTTGCGGTATGCCTCTTCGCGCGAGACCCCGTTTTCGACAAGGTCGAGCAGTAGCTGTCCGCTGAAGATGAGACCGCGCGTGCTCTCGAGATTCGCACGCATCCGCTCCGGATAGACGAACATCGTGTCAATGACGTGGGTCGTCTTGGTAAGCAGGTAATCGGCGAGTGTCGTTGAATCGGGCAGAATCACACGCTCCACCGACGAGTGCGAAATGTCCCGCTCATGCCACAGCGCGACGTTTTCGAGCCCGGCCTGCGCGTTGCTGCGGACCACGCGCGCGAGTCCACTAATTTGTTCGAGCGTTACGGGATTGCGCTTGTGCGGCATGGCCGACGATCCCTTCTGCTTTTCGCTGAAGAATTCTTCGGCCTCGCGCACTTCGGTGCGCTGCAGATGGCGAATCTCGGTCGCGATCTTGTCGAGCGTGGAAGCAATCACAGCCAGCGTGCACAGATAATTGGCGTGCCGGTCGCGCTGGATGACCTGCGATGACACAGCCGCCGCTTTTAATCCCAGGCGCGCGCACATCTTCTCTTCCAGTTCCGGAGTTAGGTGCGCGAAGATTCCCACCGCTCCGGAGAATTTACCGACCCGCATGTCTTCCGCGGCCGCGAGGAAGCGCGCGATGTTGCGCTGCGTCTCCGAATACCAGTTGGCGATCTTGAATCCGAAGGTGATGGGCTCGGCGTGGATGCCGTGGGTCCGCCCGATCATCGGGGTGTCTTTGAACTCCCAGGCGCGGCGTTCGAGCACTTCGGCGAGCCGTTGCAGATCCTGTGCGATGACTTGCGACGCCTGGCGGATGAGCAACGCCTGCGCTGTGTCGACAACGTCGTTGGAAGTGAGGCCGTAGTGGAACCAGCGAGCATGCGGTCCAACGATCTCGGCGACGGCAGTGGTGAAGGCGATGACATCGTGCCGCACCTCGGCCTCGATCTCGTGGATGCGCTCCACGCGAAAGTCGGCGCGCTCCTTGATGGCCTTGGCCGCCTCTTTGGGAACCATGCCAGCTTCGGCGAGTGTTTCCGTGGCCGCAACCTCGACCTGCAGCCAGGTGCGGAAGCGGTTCTCGTCGCTCCAGATGCGGGCCATTTCCGGGCGGGTATAGCGGGGGATCAAGGGCGTTCTCCTGTCCGATGTGGACAGAGGATTCTAAATGGAATGGAGGAAGTGGGGCTAGGTGGGAAAGGAGCGGCGAGGTTTGTCCAGTGCCCCCCTCCGGCTACGGCCACCCGAGGGGCGATCGGGGCAAAACCGGAGCCGGAATGGGGCACTCTGCGGCCGCCCCCCGGCGGCCGCAGATACGCTGGAACAGTGTTCCTATTTATATCGCATCACGATATAATAATAAAGGACTATCGCGGCACGATACAATCGGCGGCATGAGGAAGCTCACCCTGTCGGACTATCAGGCTTTGGCGGAATTCCGGTACCAGATCCGGAAGTTTCTGCATTTCAGCGAACACGCGGTACAGGCTTCCGGGCTGGAGCGCGGGCAGTACCAGCTCATGCTGGCCATCAAGGGGATGCCGGAAGGGATCCGACCGCGAATCCGCGAACTGGCGCAGCGGATGCAGATTCAGCATCACAGCGCAGTGGAACTGGTGAACCGGCTGGAGTCCGGGGGATACGTGCGGCGCGAGCGGGCGCAGGATGACCGGCGCGAAGTGTTGCTGGCTCTGACGCCGAAAGGCGAGCGGGTGCTAGCTGAGTTGGCGCTTCATCATCACGAGGAACTGCAGAATGCAGCTCCCAGCCTGGTCGCGGCACTGCGGGGTTTGACGCGCGGGGGGAAAGACGGATCACAGAAGCGCAAGGCATATGTGGACAACGAGCCCACGAAGGAGATTTCGTAAGACCGCATGAGCAAGAATCATCAGCCCGGAATCACGGAACCGATTCAGCAAGCGCCGCTGGCGGCGTCGGGGGTGTCTCCTTTGCCGGATACGCCCCCGGCGCAATTTCGTATCGTATTCGTTTCGTTCTTGTCGGCTGCCGTTGGGCTGATTGCGGGCGTTGTCGCGTTCGCTCTCTACAAACTGATTGGGTTGTTCACGAATCTCTTCTTCTTTCATGAGTGGTCGACGACCTTCCGAAGCGTCGGAGCTCACCATCTCGGGGCATGGGTCATCTTTGTTCCCGTGGCCGGAGGCCTGATCGTCGGGGTCATGGCGAAGTACGGGACGGACAAGATCAAAGGCCATGGAATTCCGGAGGCGATGGAAGCGGTGCTGGTGAACCGGAGCCGCATTGCTCCGCGAGTGGCGCTGCTGAAGCCGATTTCCGCTGCGATCGCCATCGGAACCGGCGGACCGTTCGGAGCGGAAGGGCCGATCATCCAGACTGGCGGTGCGCTGGGGTCGCTGGTGGGGCAGGTGCTGCATACGACGGCGGTCGAAAGGAAAGTCCTGCTGGCTTGCGGCGCGGCGGCGGGTATGTCGGCGACGTTCAATACGCCAATTGCCGGAGTGATCCTTGCGATCGAGCTGCTGCTGTTTGAATTCAAGTCGCGGTCGTTCATTCCTCTGGTAATCGCCAGCACCCTCGCGACCGCCGTGCACATGCAACTGCTGGGGCCGGGACCGATGTTCCAGGTCTCGGCTGTGGATTTCGGGATCCCGCATGCGCTGCCGTTTTATCTCGTGCTGGGACCGTTATGCGGCCTGGCGGCGGTCGTGCTGAGCAAATCCCTGTACTGGGTGGAGGACCTGTTCGAAAAGCTTCCCATCGATGAATTGTGGTGGCCGGCGATTGGAGCGCTGGGGCTCGGGCTGATCGGATTCTTTGTCCCTCGCGTGTTCGGGGTGGGATACGACACGATCGGCGACATCTTGAATGGGAACCTGGCATGGAAACTGCTGCTGATCGTGATGATTGCGAAGTTTGCGGCGTTGGTGATTTCGTTGGGGTCCGGCACATCGGGCGGTCTGCTGGCTCCGACGTTCATGTGGAGCGCCGCGATGGGAGGAGTCTTCGCCATCGCGGCGAATCACGTGTTTCCGTGGGCACATCTTTCGCCGGGCGCCTTTGCGTTGGTGGCGATGGGAGCGGTGTTTGGAGCGGCGTCGCGAGCGACATTCTCATTCATCATTTTTGCGTTTGAGATTACGCGAGATTACAACTCGGTGCTGCCCCTGATGATGGTCGCGGTCATTGCGGACGGAATCGCAATGCTGTTCATGCCGCGGAGTTCGATCATGACTGAGAAGCTGGCGCGCCGGGGGTTGCGGGTGCAGCAGGATTACGAAGCGGATCCGCTGGCGCAGGCCACCGTGGGCGAGACGATGGATCGCGAGGCGCCGACCATTGCTGCCGATACGACGGTCGGGGTGCTGGCCGACCAGGTGGCACGGCATGATCCGGCAGTCGCCCGTCATGAGGCCTTGCTGATTGTGGACGGCGAAAATAAGCTCGCCGGCGTAATCACGCGTGGAGACATGATTCGCGCGCTGGACAAGGACTCCTCGGGGTCGATGACGGTTCTGGAGGCCGGCAGTTCACGCCCGGTGGTCGCGTACGAGGATGAGCTGGTCTCAGAGGCTGCGGCCAAGTTATTGCGGCACAACATTGGACGGATGCCTGTGGTAAAGCGGGGGGACGACCAGAAAATCGTGGGCTATTGGGGGCGTGCCGCCATCCTGTCAGCGAGACTGCGCCGCTTCCGCGATGAGCATGTGCTGGAGCCGGGATGGTGGAAACGGTCGAAGGCCATGTCCAACGCGGGCGGAGGTTAGGAGGCGGTGGCTCCTCAGCACAGGTTTCCGACCACAAGACTATCGTGGCGGGAGCTGGCTTGTTTTCCCGTAAAGGATGAAGTCAGAATCTTCACGTCGGAAAGTTCCTTCCAGATTTTCAATGCTTGCAACTAAATAGGTCGGATCGCGTATATATTTTTTCCGTGGCATGAATAGCCCTATCCCATCACAACCGGGCACGACGGAGACGGAAAGCAGGTGGGCAATTCCACCGTATTTGACGTCGGAGCCCGTGCTGGTCGCCATTCTGTCGGTGCTGGCCGTTGTCCTCTTCCTTTTCGTAGGTGGGCTTTCGAAGATGTACCACGCGCAGCAGAATTCCCTGGGCGATCGCTGGTTTACTCGAGGCATAGCCGACCTGAACGCGCAGAACTTCGACGCGGCGATGCTCGAGTTCCGGACGGCGCTGCGATATTCGCGGGATAACTATGACTACCAGTTGAATCTGGCAAAGTCGCTGATCGGCCTGCGGCGGACGGCCGAGGCGCGGTCGTACCTGGTCAATTTGTGGGAGCGCCGGCCCGAAAATGGTGAAGTCAATCTGGCTTTGGCGCGAATTGCGGCGCAGAACAACGAGTCGGATCAGGCGCAACGCTACTATCACAACGCCATCTACGCGACGTGGCCAGCCGACGAACAGACGCAGCGGCGCGAAACGCGTGTGGAACTGATCGAATATTTGCTGAAGAACAAGGCGAACGAGCAGGCACAGTCAGAGTTAATCGCGCTGGCCGCAAATCTTGGGGAAGATCCGGGGCAGCAGGAACGGGTTGGCGAATTGTTTCTGCGAGCGCAGGATTACGAGCACGCTTTAGCTGCTTTTCGCCTGGCACTAAAATCGGGGCACGGAAATGAATCGGCCCGGGCCGGTGCGGGCAGGGCAGCGTTTCAGTTGGGCCAGTATCCAATTGCCTTGAAGTACCTGCAGACGGCGGTTGCGGAGAAGTCAACAGACACACAGAGCGCGACGCTGCTGAAGACGACAGAATTGGTGATGCAGATGGATCCGTTTCAGCGTGACATTTCTGCGGCGCACCGCAACAGAATCGTGGTGACCGCCTTTGCGACGGCGGGCGAGAGGTTGAAAGCCTGTGGAATGTTGCCGGCTTCAAACCCTGGTGCAGCATCGTCGTCGAATCTCGCAAGTGCCTGGCAGGAAATGAAGCCGCGGATCACGGAACGGAATCTGCAGCGCGACCCGGATCTCGTGGAGTCGGCGATGGATCTGGTGTTCGAGATCGAGCGCGATTCGGCGACTGGATGCGGAACGCCGAGTGCTGCGGATCAGGCGTTGTTGCTTATTTCGAAATCGCATGAGGGACACTAGGATGAGTGGCAGTTCCGGCCCAACGCAAGTGGCAGCGCCGGCCAACGGGCGCAACACACGGCTCGCTTCTTTTCTGGGAAACTCGCCGCGGGCGCTACTCAACTCAGTATTTCGCGAAGACCGTTTTTTTCTGATTCTGTCGGTGTTTATCGGGATCTTTTCCGGGCTGGCGGTGGTGTGCTTCCGCTTCACCATTGATTGGTGCCGGATTTACTTGTTGGGCTCGGGAGTCGCGCTGACGCCGCTGCGCATGATCCTGGCGCCAACCTTGGCTGGGTTGGTGATCGCAGTGCTCGTGATTCACGTATTCCCGCTGGCGCGCGGCAGTGGCGTGAACCAGACGAAAGCCGCACTGTACATTTACAACGGCTACATTCCACTGCGTACCGCAATCGGAAAATTCATTACGGCAGCGCTGGCGATCGGATCGGGCCATTCGCTGGGGCCGGAAGATCCTTCGTTGCAAATTGGAGCGAGCCTGGCCTCGGGGCTGGGGCGATGGATGAGGCTGTCGCGGGACCGCATGCGCCTGATTGCACCCGTCGGAGCAGCTGCGGGCCTGGCAGCAGCCTTCAATGCTCCCATTTCCGCAGTGTTGTTCGTGATCGAAGAAGTGATTGGACGGTGGACTGCGGGAATCCTCGGCTCCGTGGTCCTGTCGGCAGTATCGAGCGTGGTTGTGATGCGCTGGTTCTTGGGCTCGGAATCGTTGTTTCGAATTCCTGCGGTGGAATTGCAGCGGCCGTCGGAATTGATTGCGTATGCGGTATTGGGCATCGTTGGCGGGGTTGCTTCCGTGATGTTTGCAGCCGGCGTTACCAAGCTGCGCCCTCGCTGCAAACGGCTGCCATTGTGGACGCAGTACCTGCAACCGGGGCTGGCCGGGCTGTTGATCGGAATCATCGGGGTGCTGGGTGCGCCGCAGGTCATGGGCGCCGGTTATGAATACATGGACGAGGCGATGCACGGGCGGTTCACGTGGCAGATGCTGGCGATCCTCGCCGGTCTTAAGATCCTCGCGACTCTATTCTCTTTTGTGAGCGGGACCCCGGGTGGAATGTTCGCACCAACGTTGTTTATTGGGGCCATGCTGGGAGCGGCGGTGGGTGGGGCGGAACACGCGCTGGTGCCGCATCTGTCAGTGTCTCCAGGAACCTACGCGCTGGTGGGCATGGGGGTGTTGTTTGCGGGTTTTTTACGCGCGCCCATGACGTCAGTGTTCATGGTGCTCGAGGTGAGCGGAAACTATTCGATCATCGTCCCGGTCATCGTTGCCAATACATTTGCCTATGTGATCTCCCGCGGATTGCAACCGGTCGCGATCTTTGATGCGCTCACTCGGCAAGACGGGCTGGATCTGCCTTCCATGGAGGAGCAGCGCGAAGAGGACATCTTGCGCGTGGAAGATGCAATGCAGGCGCGCGACGGGATTGTTCTCGATCCGACCGTTACGGTGGCCGAGGCCATTTCGCGCGCGGAACAATTGTCTGCAGATGTCTTGTTGGTGCGGTTGGGGCTCCGCGGGTGGAGCAGCGTGACGAGCGAGACCTTGCGTGGGCTCGCTGCGGAAGGGAAGGGAGACGAGCCGCTAAGTTCTGTTATCGACCATCCTCCAGTTCCGTTCCTGCATCCCGATCAAGGGTTGGAGGTGGCCCTTCGCTACGTGGATCGATGGCCGCTGGTTCCGGTGGTCAATCGCGCCGATTTCGGAAAACTAGAAGGAGTCGTTTCGCAGCGCGACGTGCTAGAACGTTATCGTGAATTCGGAGAGACGTAGAAAAAGTCAAATCCCCAGCCAAAACCAAGGTCATGCCATCCTGAATACGCCTGTCGAGAAAGTCTTGAAAAAGTAGGGCGTGATTCGATAAGCTTCTGCAAATCCCACAAAAGCCGAAAGGCACGATGTTCTTCCGATAGCTGCGGCGATGCTGTCTCTCAGGATGTGGGACCGTGAGAAACAGCGGTTCAACCCGGCAATGGTGGGCCGGTGTTTCGCGAAAATCTGCGGTGCTAAGAAACTCAATAACAGAAAGTTCCGGAAACCGGGATTGGGAGAAGGGGCCATGTCAAGAAAGTTCATCAAGTTGGTAGGTCTTAGTGTCTTTACACTGAGCCTTGCCGCGCAGCTATTTGCCCAGGGCGGCGCTACCGGCGCATTGACCGGGACAGTGCAGGACCCGAGCGGCGCGTTTGTGGCCAATGCCGAAGTGAAGGTCACCAACCAAGACACAGGCGTGCTGGAGCGCACTCTACACACCGAGGCGGACGGAACGTTTTCGGCCACGTTGTTGCCAGTGGGCACGTACACGGTGACCATCAAGTCTGCCGGCTTCGCCGAACGGAGATTCCCCGACATCGGTGTGCGTGTGACCGAGACGACGCGCATGATCGCCAAGCTTTCCACGCAGGCCGTGCAAGAGAAGATTGAGGTGCAGGCCGAAGTGCAGGCGGTCGACACCAGCGACGCTACGACTGGCCAGGCGATTGAGAGCACGACGATTCGCGCCCTGCCGCTGGCCACGCAAAACTTCCAGCAATTGCTGACGCTCTCTAGCGGCGCGCAAGGCGAGTTGAATGCCGCTTCGCAGTTGGGACGCGGCGAAGTCCACTTGTTCGTGAACGGGCAGCGTGAAGACAACAACAACTACTCGATCGAGGGCATCAGCGCGACGGATTACAACGTGGCGGAATTGACGACCACGCCGCTGCCGAATCCGGACGTGGTGCAGGAATTCAAGGTGCAGACCTCGCTGTACGACGCCAGCCAGGGACGCAACGGCGGCGGAAACGTCAACGCGATTCTGAAGTCGGGCACCAGCCAGTTTCATGGCGATGTCTACGAGTTTTTCCGCAACACCGTGCTCGATGCCAACGAATATTTCTTGAAGCAGACGGGGTCGCCCCGTCCGGTGATTCAACAGAATATTTTTGGCGGGAGTTTGGGTGGTCCGGTGAGTCCGGGCGGGAAACTGGGCTTCTTCTTTGTCAACTATCAAGGTACGCGGCAGCGCAGCGGCGACTCGCCGGGAACCCTGATCAGCACGTCAATTCCGTACATTCCGGCAGCGGATCGCGGCACAGATGCGACCTCACAGGCCAACCTCATTAGCGATTTGAACAACTTCAACCTGGCGAATGGTTTCGGCGCACTGCCGGCGGGATATACGATTGACCCGGTTGCGGCGTCGCTACTTTCATTCCAAAGCAATCAATTTGGCGCACCGGCCAATGGGTATCTGTTCCCGATGCCGAACGTTCCGGCAGGCACTCTGCCCGGTACGGCCGTGCAATTCACTACCAGCAGTCCGGGAAAGTTCACCGACGATCAGCTGACGGCGAATTGGGATCATGAGTTCCGCGACTCGCGCGACTCCGTAGCTGCGCGGTTCTTCTTTTCAAATTCCGAGAAGGATATTCCGTTCGGGGCCGGCGGCCTGCAGGCGTCACTGGGAGCGCCCGCGAGTGGCACCGATTTGAACTTCCCCTACAACCTGCCGGTGCATGACCGATTCTTCAGCATGTCGGAGACGCACGTTTTCAATGCCCGTCTGGTGAATGACTTTCGGTTCGGGTTGGTGCACATCAATAACAACGGCATCAACGTGAACCCGGTCACGGCGGATGATGTGGGGATCGATCGTCCAACCAGCAACCTCAGCAGCAGCATTTACAAATTCACGCTGGCGACGTCCGGATTTCAATTCGGGCCGACGCCTCCGGCAAACCAATATCAAACGCAAAATAACTGGAACTTCGTCGATAACCTGAGCTGGGTGAAGGGCGCACATACGCTGACGTTTGGTGGGCAGTATGTGCGGGTGAATCTCAACAAACTTTTCCCGCAGGTGTTCAACGGCCAACTCTTCTTCACCAATACTGGAGTCACGGACTTCGAGAACTTCCTGAATGGCAACGTACAGTTCAGCTTCGGTGGCGGCGGTGTCTATAACCACGCGTACCGGCAGAACGATTCGGCGATCTTTGCGCAGGATGACTGGAAGGCCACCAAGGATCTGACGGTGAACATCGGATTGCGCACGGAATTTCTGGGAGCGTGGACCGATGGCGACTGCCATATCGGCAACATCGAGTCGGACCTGACGAAGTCGGGGCAGTATCCGTTTATCTATCCGAGCTGCGTGAACAAGCTTGGCGTGTCGGGACTCGCAGGCAACGCATCGGGATCGACGTTCAAGAACAGCACCTACACTGGTTGGGGACCGCGAGTTGGATTTGCATGGGACGCGTTCGGGAAGCACAGCACGACGCTTCGAGGCGGATATGGTTTGTACTACGTCCGCGAGGACATCGGTGCGGTCGATCAGTTGAGCTTCCAGTCGCCGTTTATTCCGATCGTGTTCTTCCCGACGACTCCAGGATTTACACTTTCGAACTTCTTCACCGGCACACCGGCCAGCAATCCCAATGCGGTTCCGCAGGCGGGACAGCTGTCGCCGGCATGGATTCCTTGCCTGGCGATGCTGACGAGCTTCACTCCGAATAGTCCGTCTGGGCAGGACGCGTCGTATAACTGCACCGGCGGCCCGGGGGTCAACTCCACTCAGAACCTGTTCGTGCTGGAAGTGCCGCGGCACTTCGTGGTTCCGAATACGCAGCAGTGGAACCTGACAATCCAGCAGGAACTGGGGCATAAGTGGGTGCTTGAAGTCGGATACGTCGGGACGCGCGGATTGCACTTGCGCGAAACCCGCGATGGTATTCAGTCGGTGAATGCAAGCCCGTCGAATCCGTTCACGATTAAGGACACGAGCGGGAATACTTACACGATCACGGACAACACTTTCTCGAACGCGATTGCTCGTACGCCGACGCCGGGATTGAACGGGTACAGCGGATACCAGATCTTTGCCAACGACGCGTACTCGATCTATCACTCGCTGCAGACGACCGTGTCTCGGCGGTGGGGAGCAAGCTACCTGCAGGCGGCTTACACCTACTCGAAGAACATCGATACCACTTCGAGCGGGAATACGGCTTTCAACACCGCGTACAACGATCAGAGCAACATCAACGCATCGCGCGGGCTCTCGGACTTCGACCGGAAGCATCGGCTTTCCGTGTCGTACGTGTATGAGATCCCGGCATTCCAACACTCGAAGGGATGGGAGCATGCGGTGTTGGGGAACTGGGCCCTCAGCGGCGTGACGATTTTCCAGTCGGGGACGCCGTTCTCGATTCTGGATTCCGGCGCGGGTGATGCGTTCCTTGGGCTGGGAAGCACTCCATTGCTGGGGGCAAGTCTGGCTCCCGGCGCCTCGATTGCGAGCGGCTTGAGCAGTGGCAGCATCCAGAGCCGTGTCACGAATGGATACCTGAACATTAATGCCTTTACGCCAGCCCCGCTGCTGTATCCCACGCAGTGCCAAAGCGATCCGAACTACTGCACGACCGGGTTCGGTGATCTGGGACGCAATATCTATCGCGGTCCGCACGAGCAGAACTGGGATGCGTCGCTGATCAAGCATTTCAAGATTGGCGAGCGGAACGAAGTGCGCTTCACGGCGGACTTCTTCAACGTGTGGAATCACGCGAACTTCGCGAATCCGGCGTTCACCGATGTGGAAGTGGGATCGGCGTTTGGGAAGATATTCAACTCAACAGGCACGCCGCGCTTGATGCAGTTCTCGTTGCGGTGGGCGTTCTAGAGTAGGGAGTGAGTGTAACCAGGCCGGGGATTCTTCCTCGGCCTTTTCTTTTTAGTGCTAACAGCGCCTGAAGGCGCGTTCTTTCGCGCTTTTACGGCATCGCTAAAGCGATGCCCTGATACGAATCGGTCGACCTTAGGTCTTCCTCAGATCTCGGCGAAATCCCCACATCTCGCGCACAAACCGCGCGAGTCGTGGGGCACCCTTTATTTGAAGTTTAGGGGCGCAGCGATGCTACATACGCGGTGATGGCGATCATGTCATCCAGTGTGAGCTTTTCTACTTGGGGGCGCATTTGGCGGGATTGGACTCCGGAGCGGGTGCCGGACTTGATGTCATAAAGCTGGCGGATGAGGTAGCTGGGGGAACGACCTGCGATGGAGGGAATGGCTCCAGTGCCGCGAAGGCCTGGACCGTGGCATTTCGCGCAAGGCTTGGTGGCGCCGCCACCACCTGTAGTGACGAGCAGCTTTCCTTTCTGCAAACTTCCGGGCGGCACGTACGCCACAAATCCCGAGGTGTCGTCGCGCAGTTCGGTGC
>Ga0335070_10007840_pt1 | contig 12510 bp, 7 predicted proteins | sample Lox_Sample_13_FD_206722 | JGI IMG/M metagenome (GOLD analysis project Ga0335070, IMG submission 206722) | Soil microbial communities from Loxahatchee National Wildlife Refuge, Florida, United States - Lox_Sample_1.3 | ecosystem: Environmental > Terrestrial > Soil > Wetlands | place: USA: Florida...
AGTCGTGGGGAAGATGTTGTCGTTGGAATTGTCGAAACTCACGGGCGCAAAGGCGTCGCTGAACTCGCCGCCCGGATCGATCATGTGCCGCGCCGGAGGCTGAACTACAAGGGGGCATCGTTCGAAGAGATGGATGTCGATGCCATCGTCGCGCGTAAACCACAAGTCGCCTTAATCGACGAACTGGCGCACACCAACATCGACGGAAGCAAGCACCGCAAAAGATATGAAGATGTATTCGACATCTTGAAGGCAGGTATCGATGTGCTCTCGACGGTTAACGTGCAGCATGTCGAGAGCTTGACGCCGCTGGTTCAGCAAATCACCGGTGTTCCCGTGCGGGAGACCATTCCAGACTGGGTTATGCAGCGAGTCAATGAGATTGTGCTTGTCGACCTGACTCCTGAAGCGCTGCAGACGCGCATGCGCCGTGGTGACATTTATCCGACCGATCGAGCAGAGCGTGCGCTGGGAAATTTCTTTCGTCCGGCGAACCTCATGTCCCTGCGCGAACTGGCTCTGGAACAAGTCACCCGCGCGGTGGATCGCAGCCTCGAATCCTATTTGGAGAAGGAAGGATCAGAGCAGCCGACGGTTCGCGAAAGCATCGCAGTATGTACCAGTTCGAATCCGGCGGGGCAATACTTGATCGCCCGTGCCGCGCGAATGGCTCAGCGCATTAGTGCTGAATTCTACGTGATCTACGTGGATATCGGCATGGATGAGAGTCCCGAAAATCAGCGCACCTTGGCGCAAAATCTGCGCTTTGCTGAAGGTCTCGGTGCAAAACTCATCCGCGCAAAAGGCAAAACAGTCGCTGCGGAAGTCGCGAAGATAGTTCGCGAGCGCCACATCACGCAGGTAGTTTTTGGCCGTTCTGCCCAATCAGGGTGGAGACGATATCTGTACCTTTCCGCAATCCACAAATTTCTGCGTGATACCCCCAACATTGATGTGCACATCGTGACGCAAGAGGTAAAGTAGGCGTAAAGTAACGTTCAATGGGCGGCCCGGAGAAATCTAAAATCCTGGTTGTGGACGATGAAGCGCAGATCGCCCGCGTGCTGAAAACAACTCTTTCCGCACGTGGCTACACGATTCGCACCGCAGTGGATGGAGATGACGCGTTGCTCGTGATGAAATCATGGACTCCTGACCTCGTCATCACTGACTTACGGATGCCGAATGTCGATGGCGTCGAGCTTTGCCGCCTTATTCGTAAGAATTCGGCTGTTCCCATCATCGTTCTTTCCGTACGCAACGAGGAGAAAAATAAGGTCGAAGCCCTCGATTCTGGCGCTGACGATTACGTCACCAAGCCGTTCAGCCGGGATGAATTGCTGGCACGCGTGCGCGCGGCGCTGCGCCGCGCCTCCCTGCAGCAGGAGCCCGAGTCAGACCTCATTGAAATCGGCCATTTTCGTATTGACGCCCAGAATCACAGTCTTCATGTGAAGGGCCACGAGATCCGCTTGACGCCGAAGGAATTCGATGTCCTAGTGTATCTCGCCCGTCATCCGGATAAAGTAGTTACTCACCGCTCTCTCCTGGCCGCGGTATGGGGCGACACCAGTATCGGGCAGCCTGAATATCTTCGGGTGTTCATTGGGCAGCTTCGTAAAAAGCTCGAACCGCAAGAGACGTCTCCGAAGTACATCACCACCGAGCCATGGGTCGGCTATCGCTTCAACCCGGAAGGGGCGTAGCTCGGAGCCAACCGCAACACAGACAACAATTTCCATCTTCTTACAAAGTCTTTATAAACCTTTTACGCAAAGGTAATGCCTGGTGATTTGCAATAAACCTGCCGGGCTGACGTGCGCCCCGCATTGGAAATATATGCAAGATGCGATTTTCGTCGCTATCACCGTTGCGTTCTTCCTGCTGTGCATCGCATATGTTCATTTCTGCGATGTCATGAAGTGAGGATGGCACTTATGGAATCGTGGATCATTCTGATCATTAGTGCGCTCACAACGGTTTACCTGCTCTACGCCCTGCTCAGGCCGGAGAAGTTTTGATGACGGCAAATGGCTGGTTCCAAATCGCGCTGTTCCTCGCCCTGATCTTCGCCGTTACAAAACCGCTGGGCATTTTCATGGCTCGAGTGTTTGATCGGCAAAAGACCTTCATGGATCCCGCGCTACGCCCGATCGAGCGGCTGCTCTACCGGATAACAGGAGTCGATGAAGCGCATGAAATGCGCTGGACGGAATATGCGATCGCGATGCTTCTCTTCAGCGTCGTCTCGATGATCGTGCTATACGCCATGCAGCGTCTGCAAGGGTTTTTGCTGTTCAATCCGCAGAAATTCGGCGCCGTAAGTCCCGCTCATGTGGCATTCAACACGGCGGCATCTTTTACGACTAACACGAACTGGCAAGCCTACTCGGGCGAGACGACGATGAGCTATTTCACCCAGATGGCAGGCCTGGCGTATCACAATTTCGTTTCCGCAGCGACAGGTATTGCGCTGGCGATCGCATTCATCCGCGGAATTGCCCGGCGCCAAATGCAAACAATCGGCAATTTTTGGGTCGACCTGGTTCGCGCATCTCTCTGGGTACTGCTGCCATTCTGTATCGTTGGCGCGCTGGTCCTTGTCTCGCAAGGCGTTGTACAGAACCTGAAGCCATACGACACAGCGAAATTAGTCGAGCCGATGCTGGTTCCAAAGGTCGACGCCAACGGCAAACCGGTTCTGGATCCGCAAGGTAGGCAAGCTGTCGATACGGTAACCGATCAGACCATCGCACAGGGACCGGTGGCGTCGCAAGAGATTATCAAGGAATTAGGAACCAATGGTGGCGGTTTCTTCAATGCCAACAGCTCACATCCCTTTGAAAATCCGACTCCACTCTCCAATCTAGTCGAGATGTTCTGTATTTTTTCCATTGGTGCTGGACTAACCTACACGCTAGGCTGCATGACTGGATCCCGCCGCCACGGCTGGGCAGTTTGGTCAGCAATGGCGATTCTGTTTGTCGCCGGCGTGCTCGTCGCCTACTGGGCAGAAGCGAAGGGCAATCCCCTGCTCAAAGCCGACCAACACGTATCCGCGTTGCAGCCTGGCGGCAACATGGAGGGAAAGGAAGTCCGCTTCGGCATCGCCAACACTGCCCTATTCGCGACCATCACTACCGATGCAAGTTGCGGCGCGATCATCGGCTGGCACGATTCATTCACGCCTCTGGGCGGCATGATTCCGCTGGTGAACATCATGCTCAGCGAAGTGATCTTTGGTGGAGTCGGCGCGGGGATGTACGGCATGCTCATCTATATCGTGCTCGCGGTGTTTATCGCTGGCTTAATGGTTGGACGCACTCCGGAATATCTCGGCAAGAAGATCGAAGCGTACGACGTCAAGATGGCAATGCTTGTTGTGCTTGTCTTCCCACTGGTCATTCTTGCGTTCACAGCGATTTCGTCGATCTCCGGATTTGGGACGTCTAGTATTACGAATCCAGGTCCGCACGGCCTCACCCAGATCTTGTACGCATTCACTTCGGGTGCCGGGAACAACGGCTCCGCCTTCGCCGGGCTCATCCCGAATACGCCCTGGTACGACGCGACCATCGGCTTCACCATGCTTGCCGGACGCTTCCTCATGATCATTCCGATGCTGGCGATCTCAGGGAACCTTGCCAGCAAGAAATACGTTCCGCCTTCGATTGGCACGTTCCCGGTGACAACTCCTTTGTTCACCGTACTTCTGATCGGCGTAATTCTGATCGTCGGCGCGCTTACATTCTTTCCTGCGCTGAGTTTGGGACCGATCCTCGAACATCTGCTGATGGTTGCGGGAAAGACTTTTTAAGGATTTCTATGGCCACTGTGCAAAGACCGACATTGCCGAGGATCACGGCGCCTCTTGTGAGCCGCACCCCGAACCCGAGGAAGAAAGCCATTTGGGAGTGGAAGATAGTTCGTCGAGCCGTCCTTGACGCAGTGATCAAACTCAACCCTCGCAAGATGATGGGCAACCCGGTCATGTTCGTAGTTGAGGTTGGCAGCGTCATAACGACTACCCTGTTATTCGAAGGCGGCAGCGCGTTCAAGTTCAATTTGCAGATCACGTTGTGGCTCTGGTTTACCGTCTTGTTTGCGAACTTTGCCGAGGCAATGGCCGAAGGCCGCGGTAAGGCTCAAGCGGATACGCTGCGCAAAGCGCGCTCCGAAACACTCGCCAATCGCCTGCTCCCCAACGGTCAGACCGAGCATGTGCCAAGCTCCAAACTCCGCGCCGGTGATCTCGTAGTTGTTTCCGCCGGAGAGATGATTCCATCCGATGGCGAAATCGTCGAGGGCGTCGCGTCGGTGGATGAGTCCGCTATTACAGGTGAGTCGGCGCCGGTGATCAGAGAAGCCGGGGGTGATCGTTCGGCTGTGACCGGCGGCACTCGTGTTCTGTCGGACCAACTGAAGATAAAGATTACGAAGAACCCGGGCGAGACATTCCTCGACCGAATGATCGCTCTCGTCGAAGGGGCCGAGCGGCAGAAGACTCCAAACGAAATTGCGCTCAACATTCTTCTCGCTGGCCTGACCATCATCTTTTTGCTCGCAGTGGTAACCTTGCAGCCTTTCGCCATTTACTCCGGCTCTCCGCAGACGATCTTCGTCCTGGTTTCGCTGCTGGTTTGTCTGATTCCGACGACTATCGGCGGACTTCTTTCCGCGATCGGTATCGCCGGAATGGATCGCCTGATTCAGCACAACGTGCTCGCCATGTCCGGTCGCGCCGTCGAGGCTGCCGGCGACGTCAACACGCTTCTGCTGGACAAAACGGGCACCATTACTCTTGGGAATCGTCAGGCGGCACGGTTTATTGCCGCGCCCGGCATCACGGATTCCGAAGTCGCTGACGCTGCCCAACTTTCTTCCCTTGCCGACGAGACTCCGGAGGGCAGGTCGATCGTGGTTCTTGCGAAGGAGAAATACGGCCTTCGTGGACGCGAACTCGCCGCTCATGAAGCGCAGTTCGTTCCCTTCTCTGCTCACACACGTATGTCGGGCGTGAACCTCGACGGCTATGAGATTCGCAAAGGTTCGGTAGATGCGATTCAGACCTATGTCTCTACAAATGGGAATCCCTTCCCCCCCGCGGTTCAGGATCAAGTCGATCAGATTGCGCGCTCCGGCGGGACTCCACTGGTAGTGGCCGAAAAAGGTCGTGGCGTTCTCGGAGTCATCGAACTGAAAGACGTCGTAAAGGGCGGCATGAAGGAGCGTTTTGATCAGCTTCGCGCGATTGGGATTCGCACCGTGATGATCACCGGGGACAATCCACTCACAGCGGCCGCGATTGCCCGTGAAGCCGGTGTCGACGACTTCCTTGCGCAGGCAACTCCGCGCGACAAGATGGATTTGATCAAGCGCGAGCAGGCCGGCGGCAAACTCGTCGCCATGACCGGCGACGGCACCAACGACGCTCCCGCCCTTGCTCAAGCTGACGTCGGCGTTGCGATGAATTCTGGAACCCAAGCCGCCAAAGAAGCCGGCAACATGGTCGATCTCGACTCCAATCCTACAAAACTCATTGAAGTAGTCGAAATCGGCAAACAGCTTCTGATGACCCGCGGCGCGCTCACAACCTTTTCCATTGCGAACGATGTCGCCAAATACTTTGCAATTATCCCGGCGATGTTTGCCGGAACTTTCCCGGTGCTCAATGCGCTCAACATCATGCACCTGAAAACACCGGCGTCGGCAATTCTCTCGGCGGTTATTTTCAACGCCCTGATCATCATTGCGCTGATCCCGCTGGCGCTGCGCGGAGTAAAGTATCGTCCGCTCCCCGCAGCTGACCTGCTGCGCCGCAATTTGTTCATTTACGGCTTTGGAGGAATTATCGTTCCCTTCATCGGGATCAAAGCGATTGACATGCTGATTACAAGAATTGGACTCGCATAAGGATTTGCTTTGAAAAACAATCTGAAAACTGCATTTCTGATGACGGTATTTACAACGATCCTTCTTGGGATCATTTATCCCTTGGTGGTCACAGGACTGGCACAGGTCCTCTTCCCTGACCGCGCCAATGGGCAACTGATCACGCGCGAGGGCAAGGTCATTGGATCGCAGCTGATCGGCCAGGGCTTCTCGGGTGCCGCATATTTCCATTCGCGGCCTTCAGCGGCAGGCAACGGCTACGATGCAGCCAATTCTGGAGGAACAAACCTGGGCCCAACGAATCAAAAGCTTATTTCGCGCGTGGCGCAGGATGTGACTTCCCTGCAAGCAGAAAACCCTGCGATGCCAGTGCCGGTTGATTTGGTCACCACGTCCGCGTCAGGGCTGGATCCCGATATCTCACCCGCATCTGCGCAGTTTCAGATTCCTCGAATCGCCAAGGCACGCCACGCAAGTCCAGAAGCCGTCCGCCAATTGGTGGCAAAACACACTCTAGGCCGGCAATTTGGATTCCTCGGAGAACCTCGAGTCAACGTTCTGGAACTGAATCTCGATCTTGATGCGGCCTATCCGGTTCGATAGCTGATTCCTGCTTCGACCTTAGCGGGACCGAGTGTTATCGTTCATTGGGTGCGGGAAGCATCACGTCCGTACCGCAAATTCATGGACTATCACGCTCTCCTTCACGAAGCGCTCGCCGAAGCTACGACCGGTTTATCGGAAGGTGGCCTGCCCATCGGCTCGGTGCTCGCCGATAAACAAGGAAGGATCGTGGCCCGCGGCCACAATCTGCGCATGCAAGCGGGCGATCCAACGGCACACGCGGAAACCGTCTGCATCCGCAATGCCGGGCGCCGCCGCGATTGGCCGGAGCTAACCCTGGTCAGCACACTGAGCCCCTGCATCATGTGCACAGGCACCGCATTGTTGTACCGCATTCCGCGAGTCGTGATTGGAGAAAATCAAAATTTCATGGGTGCGGAAGACTTGCTTCGCGAGCGCGGCGTAGAACTTGTGCTCATGAATGATTCGGACTGCATTCAACTCATGCGCGACTTTATACGCTCGCGCCCGGACCTTTGGAACGAAGATATCGGAAAGTAATGGGCGATGGCGCCAGACCTCAGCGGGTGGCAGACACCGAACGCGCCGAAGTCGACTGTTGCGGAGCCTCGCTGGCGGGCAGCCTCATTCTCAGATCACATTTGCAGAGCGGGCATCTGGTAGCAAGCGAATACACGATATGGCCGTAGCCGGCACACTTCTTGTTCGTACAAGTTCTCACCGTTCCCCCAATCTGCGGCGCCGCAATTGGATTTCCAAGCACGGTACCACGGATGTGAGCGAGTTGTTGTACGTCTTTTCCGTTGATACAAATTGATTTTTCTGCTAAGGCAAAATCAGCAGTTCATGCCAAGCCAAGGTTTCCGGCTGCTGTATCGACAATCGCCTTGCCGATCATCAGCGACGCGGTAGCTGCTGGTGAGGGAACGTTGAGAACGTGCAGGACCTTTCCTGAAGGCACGAACTGGAAATCATCCACGAGAGCGCCATCCGGCTTCAAAGCTTGTGCGCGTACGCCCGAACCGCCGGGCACCAGATCGTTTTCGGCAATCGCCGGCAGCAGGCGTTGCAGTGCCCGTACAAATGCCGCCTTTGACAGCGAGCGATGCCACTCCCCGAGGCCGCTGCGCCAGTTCTTGCGGGCCATCCGCCAGAATCCACCGTAACCGAGCGAGCCAGCGAGGTCGCGCACGTTGATATCGCTGTGCCGATAGCCTTCGCGGGCTAGAGCGAGCACGGCGTTCGGCCCGGCATCGACTTTACCCGTGATACGCCGTGTAAAGTGAACACCAAGAAATGGAAAGCGTGGATCGGGTACCGGATAGATCAACGCTTTCACCAGTGACGCGCGCTCGGGAATGATGTCGTAATATTCGCCGCGAAAAGGCACGATCATCACCCCCGGATCGTCTCCTGCCATGCGGCTGACGCGGTCGCTGTGAAGCCCAGCACAATTGATGAGTGAATGCGTTGAAAATGCGCCCTTGGAGGTCTCAACAACAATTTCGTTCGCAGATCGTCTGATTCCTGTTGCCCCGGCCGAGGTCATCACCGTTCCTCCGTTCCCAGCGATCAGTTCGGCATATTTCCCGCATACAACAGCGTAGTCAGTTATCCCAGTCGACGGAACAACCAGGGCGCGAAGTCCTGCAGCATTGGCCTCAATTTCGCACAACTCCTGCGGACCGATCATACGCAGGCCCGTGAGCCCGTTGGCCTCTCCGCGCTTGCGCAGCTCGTCCAGACGCGGAAGCTCTTCTTCCGCAGTCGCTACGATGACCTTGCCGCAAACCTGATGTGGAATGCTGTGTTCGCGGCAAAATTCCACCATGGCCGCGGCTCCGGCAACACACAAGCGGGCTTTGAGCGAGCCAGGTTTGTAGTAAATGCCGGAGTGAATGACGCCGCTGTTGTGTCCGCTCTGGTGCCTGGCTACGCGGTCCTCTTTTTCCAGGACTAGCAAGCGGCGGCGCGGAAACCGCCGGCTGATCTCCAGTGCAACGCCCAGTCCGACAACACCACCGCCGATGATGATTACGTCGTAAGACGTGTCTGTCATGAAAGATTCGCTGATCCGTGATTTTGCGACCTATTAGTCTACGACGAGAGTCACAACCGTGCTCTGTCCCGGATCAGAAGGCGTGCCCGGCGAGGTACCTGTGACGGTGACTTGATACGTAACCGGATTTCCCGATCCGCCGCCACCACCACCGCCTCCGCTGCCCGAACTGACGCCGCCGCACGAAGCAAGGATAACGAGAAGAGGAACGGCCAAGAGTATCTTCAGCAACCGGCATTTCGTGTCGCGCTTTTGCGACACGGCCCCACCGATGACGAGCGCAGGTAATAACAATGTCCCGAATGTCAGCGCCGCTCGTCCACGAATTTGCAATTCGCTCTTCGCTGCCTTCGTCGTCGAGATGCTCATGACCACGTCCACCGCCGAATTTCCCGGCGAGACCGGCGTCGAAGGGCTGAACGCACACTGCGCACCTGAAGGCAACCCTGCTGTGCATGCCAACGTAACTGCGCCCGTAAACGAACTTCCCACCGGCTGCACACTTAACGCGTAAGGCCCGGAGGTCTGCCCGGCGACCACCGTCTGGCTCGGCGTCGAGGATGTGACCACAAAATCTTGGGCTATGGTCAGTGAAACGGTCTGCGAATGCCCAGGATTTCCGGCAGTGTCTTGCGTATTGATTTTCAGCTTGAACGTGCCGGGAGTAGCGCTGTTTGGAATGCTGATGTTCGCAGTGAAACTCTGCACGCCGCCGGCGGTAAGTGATATCGCACCCGTCGACGATAGGGAGCAGATTGCTCCCGCGACGGCACTTGCATCGCACGTTGCCGATATATTTCCCGCGTAGGAATAGTCAGAAGTCAGCTTGAACGCGCCTTGCGCCTGGCCCCCCGGAACTGTCGAAAGAGTCTGCGTGCCTGAGATCGAATAGTCGCCGACATTGAACGCAATCGGTAAGGAATGGACGATCGACTCCGATGTCCCGGTGATCGAGATCGAGTAATTCCCGGCGCTGAAACTTGTCCCGTTAATCGTAAGTGTGGCCGTCGCAGGATAAGAACTGACGGTTGTTGGGCTGATGCTGCAGCTGCCTGGCCCATATGTCTCGGGACAATTCAGTGCGACGGCTCCGCTAAACCCGTCCTGTGCTGCGATCGAAATGACGCCTGTCGTGCCCGTGCTTCCAACTTTTACGTTGGGGAATGAAGCCGGTTCGTTCAGGACGAAGTCCGCGTTCGAAACGACATTGACTCCGAACGAACCGCTGAGCGTAGACGGCGCTCCGGCAGTGCCCGCCTGCAGATTGACGGTGTAACTTCCTGGTGTGGTCCCTGATGGAACATCAACCGTCGCCGTCATGTTGACCGGAGCGGCTGACGTCGGATAAACCGTATTCCCAGGATTCAAAGTGCAAATCGCCTCAGCGATATTCGACGTACACGATACATTCACGGTCTGACTAAACGATCCCGCGGCCGTGATCTGAAAACTAACGGGCGAAGAAGTCGAGCCTCGAGGCACGGTCACGCTCGACGGTGATGGCGCACTCATGCCGTAATCAATGATGTGAAGGCTCACACCGGCGGTGTGAGTGACGTGGTTTGTATCCGATCCCGTCCCCTTCACATTGAAGTTGTAATCGCCTGCTTTCCCCGCAACACTGATGGTGAATGGAGTCTTATTGCCGGGAACCAGCGATCCTGGTGACGGCATACAGGTGCTCGGCGGCGAATTCGTCCCGGTCGCGCAACTTAATGTAACGGCGCTGTTGTATCCATTCAGCGCGGTCGCGGTTCCGTTAAACGTCCCTGCCTGTGAAGCAAAGATAGTCAGTGGAGAATTCGACACAGCCAGCTTGAAGTCTGGGGTGACAACCAGATTGAATTCCCAGATACCGCGCCCGTACGTCGCTGCCCGCAGCAGTTGTTGGCTTCCATAGTGGAATATGCTGAGCGCTGTTACGGCGACATTCGGCAGATATCCGGGCTGATCCGTCGAAGGATTTGAGCCCAGCTCCGTCCAATTTGGAGCCGATGTCGGACTCGCGAATACACCGACATCCGTTGCGACAAAAACCTGCTGCATCGGGGGATAAATGACCACCGCGTTGACAGGAGAATCTGGCAGGTTTGCAGTGAAGTCGGTCCAGTCTGCACCTGCATCAGTGGTTTTCCAGACGTGTCCCGCTCCGCCAGTGAATCCCATGATGGTCACGTAGGCAGTCTTGCCGCTCGCATCCGACGAATCCGTAGCCTCGCCCGATATCGGGAACTGGTTCGGATTGATGCTGCCCTGCGGACCGTTATTCGTAGCGTCACTGAAGTAGGCGCTACCGCCGGTTGCATTCGTCGTCACCCATACATGCCCGCCGGGCGGATTGTTTAGGGGCCCGTTAACAGGCCCCATGCCGGTCGTAGTCGCGTAGATGATACTGGACCCATAACTATCAGGCATTCCCGCAGCCGCAATCGCCCGCACCTGATTCACTTCGTTCCCAAGACAACTTCCAGATCCGAGCGTATCGAAATTCGGACTCAGTGCCGTAAAGTTGCCGCCAGCACGCGGTCCGCGCCAAATCCGGCAAGTGCCTATCAGCATCGTCGTCGACGCTCCGGGATCAAGAATGAAGGGAAAATAAAATGCTCCATCGTCACCAGCCAGTCCGCTACTGGTGACGACGAAATCGAAGTCTCCGCTGTGGCAGTTCACGCCATTCGCGCAGAACTGGATTCCGAGGCCTCCTGGTGGAACATCCGGATTCGATGCGTAAACATTCGTGCCGACAAGCGGATCGATCGCGTTGTAGGCCCCATCTCCGCCCAGTACATTCCACCAACTCGAATTGGTCGTTGCTTTGTTCGTGGCGGGGAAGCCGTTCCCCTGCGCACCTGCGAGTAACGTATTCGGATCGTTCGGATGCAGTGACAATCCGACCAACTGCGTCATAGATCCCAGGTTCTGATTCAAGTCGTCGAAGGCGTTCGATCCCGAACACGAACCTGAGTTCAGACCGCTGTAGCCATCGAGAGCGCGATAAATCCCACCGTCATTGGCAAAGTACAGCAACTCGTTACCTGCAGCGGGAAGCGCATACGCCAATGCATGCTGGTCAGGATGCACATGCGCAGGCGCGGCGATCGGCGCGCATCCATAGACATGCGTCAGGTTCATGAACGGTGTTGACAAGCAAGCGAGGTTCAGAGAACTGATGGTGCATTTATAGATATTCGCTGCTCCAGCATATAAATCTGTCGCTCCGGCACCGGAGGGAACAGCTTGGAGTTCGAGGTTGTAATCACCCTGCTCTACGCCACAACCGAAGCTGTCTCCGCATTTCGTGATGCCCGAATCTGAAATCGCATTCCAGCTCGCGCCTCCATCCGCGCTTTGCCAAATCCCTCCGTCCTGCGCATCACCATTCGCATCGAGATAGATGTACCACGCATACATCTCAAGCCTTCCAGCGACTACGCTGATCTCGCCACGAAAAATAGGGCACCCGTCATTATTTGACGTGGACTGCGGAGGACACGCCGTGCTGCTCAGCGCTCCTCCTCCGGGCTGATTAGTGAGTCGCGCCCAGTTCACTCCATCGGAAGAAGAATAGAAACCATGGAAGCGAATGGCAGCAAAGAACTTCGCAGCGCCGGCGTTATAGACCACCGAAGTAGCCGAAGCTGCGTCGATCGCTCCTCCCGAATCGCGTGGCACGTCGTAGGTCCAGCTCTGCCCTGCATCTTGCGATGTGTAAAGTCCGCGAGTTGTGCCCGCAGTGATCGCGCCGTCCAGCAGGCCTTCTGACGAAGTGGCCATGGCCGAGACCACTGTATTCGTCTGATTCGCCGCGCTGCTGAACGCCATCCGCGTCCCGCCGAGCCCTTTGAACGAAAGATTCCCGTTATTCGCGGATCCAATCAGCGTCCAGGTGCTGCCGGCATCCGTCGAGCGCAGAATTCCCAAACCGAAGTACGAATCCGCCGAATCGTTAGCCTCGCCCGTCGCCGCAAGAATCA
>Ga0335070_10007842_pt1 | contig 12508 bp, 10 predicted proteins | sample Lox_Sample_13_FD_206722 | JGI IMG/M metagenome (GOLD analysis project Ga0335070, IMG submission 206722) | Soil microbial communities from Loxahatchee National Wildlife Refuge, Florida, United States - Lox_Sample_1.3 | ecosystem: Environmental > Terrestrial > Soil > Wetlands | place: USA...
GAGACGGCTGGCGGCGGTGGTCTTGAAATTTGTGGCCTTCGGCAGGTGCTGGCCACTTGGCCACCCTGAATATCGCACAGTCGTAAGTAGAACCTTAAGATTACGGAAGGCGGTGTACGGGCGGCGGGCTAGTTACTCCGAAGTTTGCAGCGTTTCTCCGAGTTCTTCCCACTCGGCAATCAACGCGGCATGAGCTGTTTTACTCTGCTCCAGTTCCAGGGACTGCCTTTGGGTCTCTTCGGCGCTGACGAAGTTTTGCAGTTCGGTTTCGCAACGCGCGATAGCCGCTTCCACGCGGTTGATCTCTTCTTCCAACTCCTGCACGCGGTCTTCGATCTGTTTGCGCTTGATGGGATTCAGGCGCTTCTTGGCAGTCTCCGCCTCGACCGACGCATGGTGGTTGCCTCCGCCGTTCTGCGGCTGCGAGGCAGCATCGCTCTTCATTCCGGTGGATACGCGCGTCGACTCGCCCACCAAATCCAGCCCGGGCACATCGTCGAGTGTGGGCGCGACATGCTGGCCACCCTGTTTCCGCCACAGATAGTCTTCGTAATTGCCGGGGAAGATTTCGACTCTTCCATCCCCTACCTCGAATACGCGCGTGGCCAGCTTATCGATGAAATAGCGATCATGCGAAACGAAGACGACCGTGCCCGTGTACTCCATCAAAGCGTCCAGCAGGACGTCTTTGGCTCGCAGATCGAGGTGGTTCGTCGGCTCGTCGAGCAACAGGAAGTTCGCGGGATGCAGCAGCAGGCGCAGCAGGGCATATCGGCCGCGCTCGCCACCCGAAAGCACGCCGATCTTCTTGAAGACGTCCTCGTCAGAAAAGAGGAAACACCCCAGCAGGCTGCGCAGTTCGGTCTCGGTACGGCCCGGCGAAAGTGCGCCGAGATCGTCAAGAATGCGGGCGTCGGCGTCGAGTTCCTTGTATTGATCCTGCGCAAAGTAGTCAGCATCCACGTTATGGCCCAGGCGGTATTGACCCTTGGAAAGCGCCTCAGTGCGGGAAAGCAGCTTGATCAGCGTGGACTTGCCCGCGCCATTTACTCCGACGAGCGCGATGCGGTCGCCGCGCTCGATCATGAAGCTGACGTTATCGAACACTTTCTTCTCTGGCCCGCCGTTTCGTCCGGGATACGTCTTCGCCACGCCTTCGAACTCGGCCACGATACGTCCGCTGGCCTTGGGCTGCGGAAAGGAAAAGTGGATGGTCTTCTCTTCCGGCGGCACCTCGATGCGCTCCATGCGCTCGAGTTCCTTGATGCGGCTCTGCACCTGCTTAGCCTTCGTGGCCTGGTAGCGGAAGCGGTTAATGAATACTTCCAACTGCTCAATGCGTTCGCGCTGGTTGCGATACGCCGCCTGCAACTGTTCGTTGCGCTGCGTCTTTTGCGCCAGGAATTTGTCGTAGTTACCGGTGTAGAACCAGAAGCGCTTGTTCCAGATTTCGGCAATCTTGTTGACCGTCACGTCGAGGAAGTAGCGGTCGTGTGAGATCAGCACAAATGCGTACGGATAATCGTGCAGATATTCTTCCAGCCAGTTGCGCGCTTCCAGGTCAAGATGGTTGGTCGGCTCGTCGAGCAGAAGCAGATTCGGCTTCTGCAGCAGGAGTTTGGCCAAGGCAAGCCGCATTTGCCACCCGCCGGAGAATTCGTCGGTCTGGCGATGCCAGTCTTCTTTGCTGAAGCCCAGGCCCATCAGCACGCGGCCGACTTCGGCTTCGATCGAGTAGCCGTCGCGGGTGCGGAATTCGTGTTCCAGCCGGTGGTAGCGGTCCGCAACGTCAGAGTAGGCCGAACTAGTGTGATCGAGTTCGGCCATGCTGTGTGTGAGCGATTCGAGTTCCTGCTCTATCGCGCGCAGGTCATCGAATACCGACATGCACTCGGCGAACACGGTGCGCCCGGACAGCGTGAGACCGTCTTGCGGCAGGTATCCGGCGGAAATGCCTTTGGCGATGATGAGTTCGCCGTAGTCGAGCGTGTCGAGCCCGGCCAGGATTTTCATCAGCGTGGATTTGCCGGTGCCGTTGCCCCCGACCAGCCCGATGTGGTCGCGCGACGTAATCAGCCAGTCGACGTTCTCGTAAAGGATTTTGTGGCCGAAACGTTTTCCGGCGCCGGAAAGCTGAATCATGGGCTGGAATTATCGTCTCACAAAAGCCGGGGCTTGATGACTGCGGAGAGTGCGGGCTGAGAGTCGAACGAGTCTACGCAGTCAGGTCGAGATAGCCGTTGCCTTCGGTGGAGTCGATCCAGAGCCGGATTCGGCTGATCAATTCCGCAGAGTGCCGGGGATCCACCGCTTCCGATCTGCGCAGCAACATGCCCAACTCTCGTGTGCGAAAGCGTTCTTTGCCGATGCTCTGCTCCAACGTGATCCTCACGAGCAAATTGCCGTCGGCTCGTGTCTCCTCTACGCTCTCAATGGCGATAAGCCACGCACCATTGGAGGTATCCACCGTTGTCAGGTCGATGGGGAGTTTCTTTGGCGGGATGCTCACCGGGGCAGTATCGCACTTACGGCCAAACCGCGCTGGCCAGCGGATCCTTCGCAACTGGCCGTGCATTGCGCATGCCGGGGTAGGCTCCCCACAACTCGCTGTGGTACTGGATTCTCTCCAGCGCGCGGTCAATCACCGCTTCCAGTTCGTGCGTGTATTTCACTTCGCGTCCCTTGGCGAGACGGCGCTTGGCTTCTTCGGGGCTGAACCATGTAGGCTTGCGGTTGACTTCGTCGGGCTTGCGCATCTGGTGAACTTCCATCAGGAAGGCCTTGACCACGAATTCATGCACGCCGCCCGGCTGCCAGAAGACTCCCTTCGAATGCAGATACAGATGGAAGTGACGCGGCTCGATCGTCCCCAGCGCTCCGGCTTCTTCCGCGGCTTCACGCTCAGCGGCCTGGCTGTGCGAGAGCCGGGGATCGGTCGATCCCTTGGGGAAAGTCCACTTATTGCCACCGTTGGTATTAACCAGAAGGAACTCAACGGATGCGCCGCGCCGCCGATAGCAGATCGCAGCGACCTTGAGCGGCAGCGACTTCGCGACGCGGGCTGAACCCATGCATCCCTCCTGGAAAAGATGTTACATGCAAGATATTTCAGCAGTGTGAAAGTGCAACGAAAAATGTGCAGTAATAGTTACGAAAGGGTTACATATTTCCCCTTATAGGGCGCGACCGTAGACGGGAATCGCCGCACCCGTGACATCTTTCGCGGCGTCGCTGGCCAGCCAGACCACAAGACTCGCAATGCCCGACGGTTGCACCCACTGGCTGGTGTCGGCTCCCGGCATGGCTTGACGATTGCCGGGAGTGTCCATGGTGCCGGGAAGAATGACGTTCGCAGTGATGCCCGCGTCTTTATTTTCCAGTGCGACGGTATACATGAGCGACGAGAACGCGGCCTTGGACGCGCTATAGGCGCCCACGGTGGCGGCAGGAGCTTCGGCGGAACGGCTGCTGATTCCGATGATTCGTCCGCCGCCCGCTTTCCGCATGTGCGGAATGACGGCTCGCAAAATATGGAAAGCGCTGTCTACATTCAGATCGAACATGCTCTGAAACGTGGCGTCGTCGGTCTCGGCGACAGGCTGGCCTCCAGAGAAGCCGCCGACCGTGTGCGCCAGCACGTCGATCTTGCCAAACCGCGCCATGACTGAGTCGGCCGCCTTCTTCGCTGCGGCAAGGCTGTCGAGCGTCGCTGGCAGCGCGGTGAAGTTTGGATGGTCGAAATCCGACTGCTGGATTTTCGGAGATAGCCCGACGACCATCGAGCCCGCATCGAGCAGAGCCTTCGTGACGTGCGTGCCGAGGCCGCCATTGGCTCCGGTGACGAGAGAGATTTTGCCATTCATGATTTGCCGCCTGAGAGTTCGATTGCGATCTCGATGAGATTACTCTCAGGCCGGGCGCGGATTCAAAGGCAGGGTACGTGCTCCGGACACTCGGTTTCGCCGTCGCTCAGCGGACGAGGCGCTCGCCGCTCCATGAGTCGTGGTGCTCCTAGGCCAAATTCCGCTGCAGGGTCGCGCGCCCGAGTTCATTTTCCCAGCGCGCCAACACCACTGTCGCGACGCCATTGCCGATCATGTTGACCAGGGCGCGGCACATGCTCATGAAGCGGTCGATGCCGAGAATCAGGGCCATTCCAGCAACTGGAATTGTGGGGATCGCACTGAGAGCGACTACATGGGCGTGTCGGGCGCCTGCAGGGTTTTTACCAGCCACGGAATAATGACCTCTTTGAAGATCCGTGGATCGGGCCAGACGCCGATTTGGCGCCCGAGGTGACCGCCGTGTGGGTTGATCCACGCGTCCTTCGGCACATCTCCTTTGCTCAGGAGCAGATATTCATCGTCAATCGGAACCTGCGTATCAAGCACGCCTGCAATCACGAGCATCGGCGCCATGGGCTTGCCGAGCAGTCCCTGCGACACCAGAGACATCTTCGGCAGGTAGTTGCCCATCTCGTCGAGCGTGCGAACCCCTTCGAGAATGTTCATGAGCGCAGGTACCTGATCGAACAGGTATTCGCGATTGCCCAGCAGAGAATTGTTCAGAAATTCTTTCTGGAAGAAATGATCCACAGGCGGAGATTGCGCGCTGCATCCCTTCAGACGGGCGCGCTCGACGATCGCCATCTTCGTCGCCCAGTAGGCGCCCCAGCTCACGCCGTGCAGGGCAATGCGGTTCTTGTCGACTTCAGGGCGCGACTGCGCGTAGTCGATAACCTTCGACAACATGCGTTCCGAGGTCTCGCTGACTTTGATCGGCGCTTGGCCAGTTCCGGGACCATCGACCGCGAGATACCCGATCCCGAAAGGAAGAATCGCGCTGAAGCTTTCCGTCAAATCTTCTTTGCGGCTGTCGAGGCCATTGACAGCGATGACCAGCGGCACGGGCCCTCTCGCATTTTTCGGCAGGCGGAGGTAGCCGGTGATCTCTTTGCCTTCGAACGGAATCTTTACGACTTCGAGCGGTGGATCGAAGAACTTGGCGTGATCGAGAAAGGCTTCGATCGCCTTCTCATACGAGCGCTCCTTGCCGGGAGACGCCGGGATAGGCCACCGTCCAAATGAGTAAAGACGCCAGGAGCGGATGTAGTCGGCATTCGCCTTGGTGGGATCGGACTCTTCCAACGACTTGGCCTCGTTAAAGTAACGATCGGCCACGCGCATAAACCCGGCAGCCCATTCATCTTTGTCGGGCGTGTGGATCGTTTCGAAAGCTTCTTTGACGTCCGCGGGATCGAGACCGATAAGTGGGTATTGTCCGACCTCGGCGCGATGCACGGCTTCAGTTTTGATTTCGTCGATGTTGCGTTCGCGGCGCTCCTGCGCTGACGCAAGGAGCGGTACCAGCATCGCGAGGGAACCCGCCAAAAAGACAAATCGTGTTCTGGTCATCATTCGAAAAAACCTGTAGCTCCGGCGTGCTTTAGAGCGGGCGAATCGATGAAAAAAGGCCGGACCGTCCGGCCTTCGGTGCGACAGCTCAGAATCAACTACTACTAGAACGTAAACTTCAGCCCCAGCTGAACGGCACGACTCCCACCGGAACCGATAACGGGATTGGCTGCCGCCACGTCTGGCGTCGCGCAACCACAACCAAACGGCTGTGCCGAGGGATCGTTTAACCCGAATCCGTTCTGTCCGCCGTATGGATTCGCAAAGTTCGGATGGTTGAAAATGTTGAAGAATTCTGCGCGGAACTGTGCACCGACCTTCTCTCCCAGGTGCCAGTTCTTTGCGACGGAGAAGTCAAAGTTCCTGAAGCCGGTGTCCCGGAACAAATTTCTCGGCATGTTGCCGAATTGCCCGAGCGGTGGTGGAATCATGACCGAACTGCCTTGCGCATAGCATCCGAACAGGTTGAGAGCTGCGGTTGCTGCCCCGGGAGTGCCGCCGTCCACCGCGAGAGCCTGCGACGCACAATTCGCGTTGCTGGCACCTTGAAAGAATGGAATGCCCGTGGGGGTTGACTTGAAGTCGGACGGTTTTCCGTAGAAGCTCCAGCGGATCGGTGCATTGGCTGGCGGACTTACCGGAAGTGGTCCGGTGCCAGCTGCGTCAGTGCCTAAATCAATCGGACCCCAAGGTTGCGCGCTCTGTAGCGTCACGATTGAATTGAGTTCCCAGCCTTCCAGCATCTGCCCGAAGCTTTTCTTCCCCGGAACGGCGTAAGTGAATGACAGCGTGAGACGGTGTCGAATATCGAAATCGCTGTTCCCATATTCCCGGCCCACGTTGTAAGAGTCCTGCGGCAACCCCGCTCCATAGCCGAAATCCCAATTCGCTCCGACCGCGTCAAGAGAGTGACCGTACGTGTATCCGGCGACCATGCTGAGCCCGTGATAGTTGCGCGAATTCAAAGTGACTTGCAATGCGTCGTAGTTCGAGCGATAGACATTTCCCATCTGGAATATGTTGCTCAGGTAAGGGAACTTTGCCGTGAAGGGCCGGTTGGCTTCTTCACCTCCGGTGCTGTCGGGAGCGCAGAACAGGGGGTCGGTGTAGTTCGAGTTGATACAGTTGCTGATGGCAACTGCAGGCCATCCAGAGCCCACCGGTGCCTGGTTGATATCCCGAATCCCGATCAGGTTCGAGCCGTGATTCCCGACGTAAGACATCTCCAGCGAAAGATTCGGAGTAAATGAGTGCTGCACTCCGATGTTCCAATGCCACACGTACGGCGTCGTGAGGTTGCGGGCCACACTCATGATGGGGCAAGGATTGTCGAAGCAATTCAGCGTCGACGTGCTGACGTTTGCTCCGAAAAGCGGCACACCGCTATCCCATTGCGGAAGCACCGGCGGTATGGACAGATTGCCGGCCGTGATGGTGCCGCCTGCGGTATTACCCGAGCCATCGATGATAGCGCCCGTCGGAACGTTACCAAGGCCAAATGCATTGTTGAAGGCGAGCATCGCTTCCCAGTTCACGGTCTCGAAGACAAGGCCTGCTCCGCCTCTGATAACTGTCCTTCCTTTGCCACTTACGTCCCAGGCAAATCCAAAACGCGGCGCGAAGTTCTTGTGGTCGGGATTGTAGGGACCACTTACTCCATTCATTCCAGCCTGAATCAAACCGGTGGCAGAGTTGGGATCAAAATTGCCCAGAAGGTTATGCTGCTCCTTGATCACGGAGCTGTACTCGTAGCGCAGGCCGAGGTTGACCGTCAGGTCTTTGGTGACACGCCAGTCATCCTGGACAAACAATCCATACGCCCAGTTATGAATATGCAGAGTGGGGTCGCCGACTTGTACCGACGCCTTGAACGGGTCTCCTGCGAAAAAGTCTTCCAACGCAGTTGAACCGGCACCGGTTCCAATCGCGACGCCGCCCAGGAACGTGATACTGCCGCGCGCGTTGCCGAAAGCGCCGCCATTGAAGGCGTTGTGGTGAAGATCGCCACCAAATTTCAGAGAATGCTTGCCGGCGGTATAGGACACGTGATCGATGAACTGAGTTCTGGAGTCCGGACCTTGGAATTTCGGCCACTTGAACGCGCCCAACCCAGGGACAAATGCTCCGGCGAAACCAATGCGGGGAAGGCCCCCCGTGAAGGGCCCACTCACACCGGTGTTGAGTCCGTAGCTTGACGCCGGGCTGTTCAGATCGCCAGGCAAAGTGGGTTGGTAGAGACGGTTGTAACCGACGCGCGCTTCGTTCACCCAGCGGGTTCCTCGCGTCATGATCCAGTTTCCACCCACAACTTGGGCACGAGTATGGATCTTCGATCTCCAGTTGGATTGCAACTCCGGAAAGTCTTCGACGGTTCCGTTATTGTTGCCGTAGAAATACATTCCGCTGACGCTGTTCGTCTGATTGACGTTGTAATCCACCTTGGCGAGCGCGTTATCCACGCCTACGTCGTTGGGAAATCCCTGCACGACGTTTGGACTCTGCGTGTTGTTGATCGGGAAGCCCGTGCCGGAGCATGTCACGCTGGAACCGGAGATGGTGCAGCCCGAGATTTGCTGGCTTACTGCGCTGATGGGGACACCATTTGCCACGAGATCGGCAACCGCGTCCGGAATGCTGTTTCCGCAATCACCCGTCACCGAAAAACAGTTGCCCGCGTCAGGCAGAGACACCATCGATGGCGTGGTAACGCTAAACGAGTTCCCCACGTCATAGCGCTGACCCTCATAGGAGCCAAAGAAGAAAGCCTTGTCTTTTACAATCACGCCGCCAAGGCTCCCGCCAAACTGCTCTAATGTCCGCGAAGTTTTGGGTGCAGGCGCCGCATTGAAGTAATTGCGCGCGTCCATTGCTCCGTCTCGCCCGAATGCAAACGCAGTACCGTGAATCGAATTGGTTCCAGACTTCAATCCCACGTTCATGATGGCGCCCGGCTTCCATCCGTACTCCGCCGGAGGATTTTCTTGAACGTTGAATTCCTGGATGGCGTCGATGGGCAGGATGGTTGCGGAGTCCCCCGCGATGCCCGCGCCGTTAATGATGCCTTGTCCGGAAAACGGCTCGCTATTGAACAGCCCTTCAATGAAATACGCGTTGTCCTCGGCTCGCAACCCGTTCGTACTGGTAGTCGAGAATCCTCCACCGGGATAGCGCATCACCCCGGGCCGCAACTGCAGCAGGTTTTCGTAGTTGCGCCCGTTGAGCGGGAGATCGTTGATCTCTTTGTTGCTGAGCGTGCCGCCCAGCGTCGCCGAGGTCGTGTTGACCAGCGGAATGTCTTCGTTGATCGTCAGCATCTCGGTGACCTGACCAGGCTGGAGGGCGAAGTCGGCGCGGACGTCGCTGGCGACTTCAATCAGGACGCTGGGGCGCTCCACACTCTTGAAACCTTTGGCTGCGACGTGAATTTTGTACGTCCCCGGTTGCAAGTCCGCGGCAACGTAAGAACCGGTTTCGTCGGTCGTAATTACGCGGGCCGTACCGCGTTGCACGTCGGTAATGGTCACCGTCGCGCCGGAGACGGCTGCTCCACTTTGATCCGTCAATGTTCCCAACACTCGGCCAGTCGTCGATTGAGCGAACCCGAACGTCGAGAGCAAGCCCAATAGAAAGGAAAAGAGAATTGTGATCTGGACAATGAGTCTGGGAGCCTGAGTCATCGACCCGCCCCAAGGCGCGGCGGTGCTGACCTTTCGTGGAAGCATAGAACCCCTCCGTTCTACTGCTGGTCCGACAGCCATACCACCATCGGAGAAACAGTGTCAAGCGAATTCCGTTTCGAGAACCGTGCGAGCCTACTCCGAGCCGCCCTAGTAGAGGGAGTCTACATCATGGCAACCATCCAAAAATCCTGTAGTTACACCCGTTTCGAAGAACGCAGTTGCATTCCGCCGAAAGTTCTGTGTAAGATTGCATGCGGTCATACCACCGTACCTACATACCACAGTGCGTTCGCCCCAACAATCCCGTCTCCCTCTCGTGGATATGCGGTATAGTAGCCAGACCATATCCGCGGCCGCTTCCGGCTTCGCGTCCAACTGTGCGGGGGACAAGGCCTTGTATAAGCTCGTTCGTACTTCCAGACTCTACGAGCAAATCGTTCAGCAAATCGAAGAATCCATCGTCAAGGGCGCTCTTAAGCCCGGCGACCAGTTGCCCGCTGAGCGCGAGCTGGCCCAGCGCTTCGGCGTCAGCCGAACAGCCGTGCGCGAGGCGGTTAAGGCTCTCCGCGAGAAGGGTCTGGTCGAGGCTTATTCCGGGCGCGGCACTTTCATCACTGACGGAACTACCCAGGCCGTGCGGCAATCGCTCGACTTGATGGTCAAGATTGGCCAGCATGATGGATTGCCCCATCTCGCTGAGGTTCGCGCCATACTGGAGCCGGAGATTGCAGCGCTCGCTGCCGTTCGAATCCAGGAGCCCGAACTCGTCACCATGCGCGAGGCCGTCGCCGTGATGGACAAGGCCGGCCAGGATCCGGACGCCTACATCGAAGCCGACCTGGATTTTCATTTGGCGCTGGCCGAGGGCGCGTGCAATCCTCTAATTCTTTCTCTGCTCGATTCCATTGTCGGTTTATTGCGCGAGCAACGGTTACGTATTTTCACCGTACCCGGCGGACCGGAGCGCGGCCAGATCCATCACAAGAAGATTCTCGATGCCGTAGAGCATCACGATGCCGACCAGGCGCGCCACGCGATGCGCGATCACCTGCTGCAAGTTCGCGAAGACAGCGAAGCGCCCGCGGGCAAGCGGAGTCCGGGCAGGCCAACCACACACTGAACAATCTGGAGAACGTTGGAGACATGGCAACGCTAGGATTTATCGGCCTGGGAGTGATGGGCAGTCAGATGGTGAGCCGCCTGCTGGATAAGGGGCACGGCGTCACCGGCTACAACCGCACCAAGTCCAAAGCGCAATGGCTCATCGATAAAGGGATGACGTGGGCGGACTCGCCCCGCGCAGTCGCGAGTTCGGCCGATTATGTTTTTGCCATGGTCACAAATGCTGCGGCCATCACTGCCATCACCGAAGGCCCAGCAGGCATGTTGGCGGGGTTAACCGCGGGAAAAGTTTTCATCGACATGAGCACCGTGAGCCCCGCAGTGAGTCGAGCGCTGGCGGAGAAAGTTCGCACCCTTGGCGCCGACATGGTCGACGCGCCGGTCTCCGGCAGCGTCATCACCTTGCAGCAGGGAAAGTTGTCGGTCATGGTCGGCGGCAAGAAAGAGACGTTCGAGAAGATTCACTCTCTGTTACTCGACATCGGCCCCAAGGTAACGCACGTGGGAAATAACGGCCTAGCACTATCCATGAAGATCGCCACCAACCTGAGTCTCGCCGTACAGATGCTTGCATTTTCCGAAGGTGTGTTATTGGCCGAGAAGAGCGGGATCGCGCGCGAGGTTGCTGTCGATGTCCTCACTCACAGTGCGGTGGCTTCACCCATGATTCAGTATCGCGGACCGTTTGTTCTGCAGCAGCCGGAAGAGGCTTGGTTCGACGTAAACATGATGCAGAAGGACATGGTGCTGGCGATGGAACTCGGACGCCAACTCGACGTGCCTTTGCCGACGACCGCTGTGAGCAATGAGTTTCTCACCGCCGCGCGCGGCATGGGCTGGACGAAATACGACTTCGCCTGCATGTTCGATGTGCTTGCTGCCTTGTCGGGTGTCAGCACTCCGGTTACGACAGGAGGCAAGAAGCAGTGACCACCGCTACTTCTAAACCGGAAGCTGCCTCCGCCCTCATCCCCGAGAAAGAAAAGTGGCTGCGCGCCTACCGGCAGATGGTGAGAATTCGCCTGTTCGAAGAGCAGGTGAACGAGTTGTATACGCGCGCTCTCATGCCCGGACTCGCGCATCTTTACAGCGGGGAAGAAGCCGTTGCGGTCGGCATCTGCGAGGCCCTGCGCATCGATGACTACATCACCAGCACCCATCGCGGTCACGGACATTGCCTGGCAAAAGGCGCATCTCCCGATCGCATGTTCGCCGAGTTGCTCGGCAAAGAAGCGGGATATTGCCGCGGTAAGGGCGGATCGATGCACATCGCCGATCCCGGCACGGGAAATCTGGGCGCGAACGCCATCGTAGGCGGCAGCGTGGGTATTGCGACCGGTGCGGCATTCGCTTCGAAGCGCTTGGGCAATGGACGCGTCGCTGTCTGCTTTTTCGGAGAAGGCGCCCTCGGTCAGGGTTCCCTTTATGAAGTAATGAACATGGCGCAGCTTTGGAAACTGCCCGTGATCTACGTTTGCGAAAACAATCTCTACAACGAGTACACCCATTACAGCGAATCAACCGCCGGAACCATTCTCGGTCGCGCGGGTGCGTTCGGACTTGAGGCTGTCTCGGTCGATGGACAAGATGTGCGTGCGGTGAACGAAGTGGCGTCGCGGTTGGTGAGCCGCGCTCGCAGCGGCGGCGGGCCCGCCTTCGTCCAGGCAGATACGTACCGCTACAGCGGCCATCACGTGGGCGACATCAACCGCGAGTATTACCGCTCGAAGCAGGAAGAGCGGCACTGGAAGACGGAACGTGATCCGATCCAGTTACACGGACGATGGCTGGTTGCGCAAGGCTATGCCGATGCGCCGGCGCTGGAGCAGGTCTCGGCTGAAGCGGCTCGCGAAATGCAAGCTGCGGTGAAGTTCGCGATCGAAGCTCCCTACCCGAGCCTGGATCAAGTGGGTGAGGATGTATATGCCTGAGCGCGAACTCACCTTTGCGCAGGCGGTTCGCGAAGCGCTCGCCGAAGAAATGCGGCGCGACTCACGGGTGTGCATTTTTGGCGAAGACGTCGCCGAGGCTGGCACGCCGTTCAAAGTTCTCTCCGGACTCGTTGAAGAGTTTGGCGCGGAGCGCGTCATCGACACACCGATCTCCGAAGCAGGTTTTACTGGCATTGGCGTGGGCGCCGCCATGACCGGTCTCCGCCCGGTCGTCGACATCATGTTTGGCGACTTCCTCACTTTGACCATGGATCAGATGGTCAACCAGGCGGCCAAAGCCCACTACATGTCGGGCGGCCACTGGAGAGTTCCCATGGTGATGCGCACAACGCTGGGTGCG
>Ga0335070_10007844_pt1 | contig 12507 bp, 11 predicted proteins | sample Lox_Sample_13_FD_206722 | JGI IMG/M metagenome (GOLD analysis project Ga0335070, IMG submission 206722) | Soil microbial communities from Loxahatchee National Wildlife Refuge, Florida, United States - Lox_Sample_1.3 | ecosystem: Environmental > Terrestrial > Soil > Wetlands | place: USA...
AGGGAGGCCTGTGCAAAGACCTGACTCACCACTGCGCTGGACTGTCGAATGTATGCGAAAGCTGCCTCCGCTGCTTTCCGGTTCGGCCAACGATGCCGACATTGCTCCAGAATATTCCTTCGGATACAGAAGGAGAAGCTGGTTCGGTTCTGATCGGTATGCACCATTCCACCATACCCGCCTGGGAACATAACTAAAGGCATCACATCCGGCGAAAGGTCGCAATTTCGGAAGCGGGCCTTAAAGGCCAAGAGGTCGGAGGCCTGAGGCGACAGCTCCCCCTGCTGAAACGGTGAACGATGGCCACAAGATCCCTGGGCGGCAATTACGAGCCGGCTGGATAGCCGATCGGCCTCGCTCGACTCTTTCGAGCGGATTGTGCAATAAAAACCGTCATTCTTCTTTGATACCTCGGCGAGGCTCCACGGCTGCCAGATCTCTGCGCCCGCCTTAGCGGCTTCCGTGAGGAGCAGCAGATCGAGATGTTCGCGTGGAACCGCTCTCCCCAACCGATAGCCAGAAGCTTGCGCATGAGGCATCTCGGTCACGACACTCTTTCCGCCGACGAAGAGGCCAAGACGTCGAACCTCCGGCCCAGCGGATTGAACCAGCGATTCATCAATGCCTAACTCATGCAGTAGCTGCAGGCTGGGCGCCGAAACGAATTCGCCGCATACTTTCGCCCTCGGAAAGCGCTGCCTCTCAACGAGAGCAACCGACCATCCCGCACGCGCGAGCAATAGGCCGGTCGTGGAGCCGGCAGGGCCCCCGCCAATGATGATGGCGTCATACGTCATTGCCAGACCGCTGGTATTGGGCCAAGAAGCAATGACTGAAGAGCCCCGCCGCATATTCCTGGAGGCTCCAGTGGCTTCCGGACGGCCAAAGTTGACTCAATTCTATTCCCATGAATCCTGCACGAACGCTGACCCATGCATCGTGCAGCGAGACCGTGTTACACCCGATCAACCAGAGCAGACGCGCTCCCACAATTGCCCGACGGGCTCGTCGCGGCTCGCACGCCACAAAGACTCTGGCCCGTTGTGCGATGTGCCGGAAGCAGGTTGCGAGTTCGCTATCCGTAAAGTGGTGGAGCACCAAATTGGCGACCATGACATCGGCCCGCTCGCTTGAGAGTCGCGCGAGCCAGTCATGGATATCCGCAACCTCTATCTCTGCGCTCCAACCCAAGGCTGCGAACGCCTCGCGTGTCTCGTGAGTGAGCAGATTCTGACGATCGACGATGGTAAGCCGCACCCCTCGCCAGTCTAGAGCACGAGCGAGGCGGAGCATAAGCCGACCATCCCCGCCTCCTAAGTCAACCACGGTGAATGATGGTTTACGACGGATTACACGGCTGAGGATGCGGCTGAGAATCTTCGGCTGCCGCATCCAGGCATTCACCCGTTGGAGGTCACGCCGCGAACGCTGGGCGCTGGGATCATCCGCCGGGAGAATATCGAGTAATTCTGGTTCAACGGAACGGAGCATGGCTTCATCCCTCCGGTGGAATTGCTTCTCGCTGGTTTCCGCTCACCCAAAGCAACGCGCCATGGCTGCTAAATCCGGCGCCGAAGGAGGACACCCACCACCAGCCGTCCGGTGCTCTTCCTTTCAGGGCCGCCTGCAAAACAAAATACACGGAGGCACTGCTCAGGTTCCCAAATTCGCGCAGCACCCATCGGCTCCAACAGAGGGCGGCCGGGTCAAGTCCCAGTTGTTTCTCTAAAGACACCAACACATCACGGCCCCCTGAGTGCGAAACCCACGCGGTTATCTCATGAAATGGAACATCGCTGGTGGCAAGGACCTTATGAAGGACTTGCTCGGCATACTTGCCGACAGAGACCGGCACCTCGCGCGAGAGGACATTACGGAGTAGGCCTCCTCGTTGTTCAAAACGGAGCAGATCTCGATGTTCGGGACAGGTGACCGATGCGGAGGTTCTCCATTTGATCAGGGGACCTCGATCACTCGGTCGATCGCTCAACACCATGGCCCCAGCGCCGTCGCCGAACAGGCATGTGCTGATGAGTACCCCTGGATCGTTATCCAAGTACATAGCGGCACTACAGACCTCCACGCAGATTGCGAGAAGCCGTCGACAGCGCTTGGACATGATGAGGGCTTCGGCCGCTTGCCAATTCGGGATCGCTGCTCCGCAACCCTGTCCCACCAAGTCCAGCGCGATGACATCGGAACGCAAACACAGACGCTCCGCGACATAACTGGTCAGGCCGGGGCAAAGGTACCCGGTGCAGGTCGAGATGGTCAGGCCATCGATCTCGTCCGGCTGCAAACCGGCGTCTGACAAGGCTCGCTCGGCCGCTTCACTGGCGAGGAACGGAGCGTGGCGGAGGAATCGACTGTGCAGAGCATCAGGGCTTAGGTCAAACGCTTCATCGAGGGATTTGAGCACAAAATACCGATGTTCAATCCCACTGTCTCCACACAGAACCTTCTTGAGAATTCTACGGGATCGATCCGTGAGCTCACGGAATTGTTGAGCCGCTTGCATCGCCGCCCAACATTCACGTTGGGTATAACGGTAGGGGGGAACGGCTGTGCCTAGCCCTGCGACAAACATACTCATTCCTCCTATTGAATATCGATCCGGCCTTCCATCCCTCGTTGGCGATGGCTCTTGAAGAAGAGCAGCTGTTTATCGCAATAGAAGGTGCCGGTTCCGGATCGAGTGGGAGTAAATCGGAGGACCGCCCTGCCGCCTCCTGCGACATCTACTTCTACATGCAAGTCGGCGTCAGCGTCCTTCAAGACAAAGTTGTGCGGCACAAGCAAGCTCTGATTCTCAAGTATTAACTCAACCGGACTGCCCACATGGAACACCAGATGGTCTGGGGTGTAGGAATAACTCGCCATTACGATCGTTGCCCGTTGCACGCCATTTGTGCCAGGTTCCATTGCAACGGTCGTCGCAACAGAGGGCAGGGACTCACCGACCGAAACAAGGAGCCATATGCCTCCCAAGACTGCAACTGCGATTTTGTGGGGGATCATTCGACACGTGGCAACTGCGATCGTTTTATGTTTTCGCCATTGTATGTTCATACTCTGTGCCCTTGTGAGTTGGTGAGAAGAAGCGCCACGTCCTTCATTGCCCTTCACTGAAATGCCCTGCCGTTCTTACGATATATATTCACTGCTCAAACGCTGATGACTTCCAGACAGCCAAAACCCTAATACCCTCTCTACTCGGATACGAGAGCTCTTACCGACATGTGTTCCTCCTTTAGGTCATCGAATCAACAGCGGGTTGGCAGCCCCGCTTCAACTACGTGTCGCACTATACGGCGAGTCTTTGGGTGGGCTCTTGTCCAAGAGTCTGGTTCTCTTGACTCAGATGTATAAGACGGCACTATACTTGCCTAGGCGTCCGCTGCATTTTGCCAAACGTCCGTACCTGCCGGAAGAAAAACACGCATGGACGTCCTCTCCGAAGTCCTCAAGGCCGTGAAGCTCACCGGAGCCCTTTTTTACAATGCGGAGTTTTCAGCACCCTGGTGCGCTCAGTCCGTTGACGCGCACAGTGTCACTTCGCATCTTTCGCCGAAGTCCGAGCACGTCATCATCTTTCACCTACTGACCGAGGGCCGCGGAGGAAGAAGCACGCCGGAGGGGTTGCCAGCAAATACCTTTGATGAGGTTTAGTTTCCAAGCTCCGGCCTTTTATGGGAAGCGTGGATTTGAGGTTTGCGCGGCGGTGGATAACCACCCGTACGGGCACAAGAATTTGCTTATGCGCAAACGCCTTGGTGCAGTGATCTAATCCTGCAGGAGGCTTTACCGCTGGCTTATGCCGCTGGACACAAACATGATGTGTCTTTTGAGGTTGATAATATGGGACCCATTAATGGCTTCTTCCTCATTGAACCGGAGGATCTTGACTGGAAGTTGTCGAACATCATGAAGCTTCCCAATGCAGATTTGCTGGAACGCACAGAGAGCGAAGTGTTGGGGGCACGGCTGTGGCGTCTTCCTCCGCAGAGTGCCAATACATTGCACAGACATCTCAAGATGGAAGAATTCTATTTTGTTCTTGAGGGTGTCGGGAGAATGCGTATCGCTGACCACACCGTCACAGTACCGAAGTATGGTGGGGTTATGGTTGGCCCATCGCAACTACGTCAAGTGTTCAATGATACGGAAGCCGATGCGCTCTGGCTCATTATCGGATCCCCAGAAAGAGAGCGGGAGCCTGGTGAGGTGCTGGATCCAAGGCTTGTCTATCCAGTGGATCCCAAGCAACTTCCTCCGGAGCTGGCCGAAGTGAATTGGCCACCGAAAGTGTAAAGATGGGTACGTCTCGTAACCTGTGCCGGCAATGCCTTTGACATCTCCTATCCGCATGGTATGGGGGAGTGGATGGACCGTGATTGGGTTGTGGAAAAGACAGGTTCTTGGGAATATACCGATGCGCCGACACTGGAAGGAAAGAACAACTGTCTGGACAGTGGTAGATGACAACAATAGGTTATCCGCATGAGGTTGAATCACGTCACACTGATCGTCAAGAACCTGGAGCAATCGATGGCTTTTTATCAAACCCTTGGTCTCGTGCCAATCGTGATAGACCCCCCGGCGAGGCTTCTCTACGCTGTTGAAAGGCTGGAGCCGGCGACCCGGATTGAACGGGCGACCTGTGGTTTACGAACCCTTGTTACGGCGATGGCGAGCGGGTCGGCTAGCATTGGCTGAATGAGCCGGCATCACGATGCCGAGATCTTCGATCATTGCCCGTAACGGTTCCGCAACCGACCAGGCTTGGGCCGGACATCCACGCGGGGTATGTGGAGCATCACCGTCGAATATTTCCGAAACCTGTCCCACGCACGCCTCTCGCAGATGCGTATCCAGGCCGTTCAGAAAGATCCTCGCTTGCGCCTTCACCTGAGTGCTCTTTCCGAACGTCTTGATCCAGGCCGTCACAAATGGACCCAAGAAAAACGGCCATGCGGTCCCTTGATGATAGGCGCCATCCCGCTCAGCAACTCCCCCTTCATAGCGAGGTCGGTACCGACTGTCGCTCGGTGAAAGGGTGCGCAACCCCATCGGCGTGAGGAGGTGGTCTTTGACGACCGTGAGGAGCTGCTCGGCTTGTTCTCCAACGACCAAATCGTCACAGAGCACGAGCGCATAGAGCTGATTTGGACGGATTGACGTGTCGCTGCCCTCCGGCCCATCGATGACATCATACAGATACCCTCCCGCTTCGCACCAAAACTTCATGCGAAACGATTGTACCGCACGAGCCCGATCTCTCCGGCAACGCCCTGCATAGGCTAATTCGTCAAATTGCGTGGCCAGCCTCATACCAATCTCCAATGCGCGGACCCACAGGGCTTGAATTTCTACCGGCTTCCCCTGTCGTGGCGTAACCCCCCAATCGCCCACCTTGGCATCCATCCACGTCAATGGCACTCCTGAAACGCCACCGGTGATGAGTCCGTCCCTATCCATGTGGATATCATACCGAGTGCCTCTCCGATATCCATCGATGATCTGCTTGATCGCCGGCCATGCGACGGCCCGCACTCGCGCTTTATCCTGGCTGTAAGAGAGATAGCGTTCGACCGCGTCGATGAACCAGAGCGAGGCGTCGATGGCATTGTACTCAGGCTGCCCGCCAACGTCGGGAAAACGATTCGGTATCATGCCTTCTGAAACGTGCGCGCTAAATGATTCGATGATCTGCCACGCCGTGTCATACCGTCCGGTGACGAGGCACAGCCCGGGCAACGCGATGAACGTATCCCGTCCCCAATCGGTGAACCACGGATACCCCGCCACCACTGTCTGGCCTTCATGTCGCTCCGAGAGATACGCTTCCGTCGCACGCCAGAGCAATCCAGCCAACGAGTCTCGACTGGGTGCCGTTTGCACCTGCTGGTGACGCCGTGCTTCTTCGTGCTTGATAAGCATTGCCACATCGAGTGTGTCGATCGCTTCGCTCGTCAACACGAGAGTCCGTCCTTCACCGGATTCGATCTCAAACCGAAACTCCCCCGGCGACCACCAATCTTCCTCACCATCGAGTCCGCGCTGCTGTTCGACCGGCAATTGGATCTGTCTGAACCAATCCGGTTCATGGCGGTACTCGCCGGCGTGAATAGCCCGCACAGCAGGATAGGGTTGCCAAGAGACCCGCCCAGACATGCTCGAACCACCCGTCGCGAGCGTTGTATTCTCATGGTGTGTGCTGTGGTAGTCGCGCCCGCTCAGCATCGGCCTGACCCGAAGTGTCAGGATAGGCTGTCCCGACGTGAGCGACTTCCATCGCACGATCACAAGATCGCGCCCGTGGACACACAGGATTTCTCGCTGGACCATGACGCCGCCGCAATCGAAGGTCCATGTCGGCCAGGGCACAGAAGAAAACTCTACACAGTATGTGTAACCGGCCGGATGAACCGTTCCCCGATACAGATTGGTTGAAAGAGGAAATATCCGCCCGTTGAGGTCGATCCATTCTTCGAGGTGATTGACGAGGGCGACGCGTTCAGTCGGCGGGTTGCGTGCAGTCAACAGCAGGGCATGATACCGACGAGTGTTGGCACCGGCGACCGTGCCCGAAGCAAACCCACCTCGGCCATTGGTTTCCAACCATTCGAGGCTCAGCGCGCGTTCGAGATCTTGGCACTCCTCTCTTCCAAACTTCATCTTTATCCACCATCCTATTCTCCACTCTGCTGAATCAGCTTGGCCACCAATCCCGTCCATCCGGTCTGATGGCTTGCGCCGATGCCGGCTCCGTTGTCCCCATGGAAGTATTCATAGAACAGGACAGCGTCATGCCAGTGCAGGTCGTCTTGAAACTTCGAGGCGCCTCCGAAGACCGGACGCCGGCCGGTGTGATCCCGAAGGAAGATATGGATGAGCCGGCGCGACAATTCCGCCGCCACTCGATTCAGCGGAAGCGAATGGCCGGAGCCGGTCGGATATTCGACGGTATAGCTGTCTCCCAGAAAATAGTGGAACTTCTGCAACGATTCGATAAGCAGATAATTGACCGGCAACCAAATCGGCCCTCGCCAATTCGAGTTGCCCCCGAAAAGACCTGTCCCAGACTCAGCCGGTTCATAGTCGACCCGATAATCCGCCCCCATCACGGACAGACGATAGGGGTGGTCCTTATGGTAACGCGACAAGGCACGGATGCCGTAGGCCGAGAGGAATTCCTTTTCGTCCAGCATGTACTTGAGCACCGACCGCAGACGCGTTCGGTTGACCAGCGAGAGAAAGCGGCGGACCTCTCCATCCTGTGACTGGGTCTCTACGTGAGAACTGAAGTCCGGCCGATTTTCCATGAACCACTGCATCCGGTGTTTGAACCGCGGGAGACGATCAATGAGTTCCGAATCCAATGTCTCGACCGCGAAGAGCGGGATCAACCCGACCAGCGAACGCACTTTCAAGGGACAGGTCCGTCCGTCGGGCAAGTGCAGGACGTCGTAGAAGAATCCGTCTTCGCGATTCCACAGCTCGATCTTCTCGCCGCCGATATTGTTCATGGCGCGGCAGATGTACACGAAATGTTCGAAGAACTTACTGGCGACATCCTCGTAGGCCCGGTTCTCTCTGGCCAGCTCCAGGGCAATCGACAACATGTTGAGGCAATACATCCCCATCCAACTCGTCGCATCGGATTGGTCGATGTGGCCGCCGGTCGGCAGCGGCGCGCTGCGGTCGAACACGCCGATATTATCGAGCCCCAAAAAACCGCCCTGAAAGATATTCTTCCCTTCGGCGTCTTTTCGGTTCACCCACCACGTGAAATTCAGGAGCAGCTTGTGGAACACCCGTTCGAGAAACACACGATCGCCCGTACCTTTCCGTTTTTTCTCGATTTTGTACACACGCCACGCCGCCCAGGCATGGACCGGCGGGTTGACGTCACCGAACGCCCATTCATAGGCCGGAATTTGCCCGTTTGGATGCATATACCACTCGCGGAGCATCAGAATGAGCTGCTCTTTGGCGAAGGTCGGATCGACCAGCGCCAGTGGGATACAGTGAAACGCCAGATCCCAGGCGGCATACCAGGGATATTCCCACTTGTCCGGCATCGAGATGACGTCGGCATTGTAGAGATGCGTCCAGTCCGCGTTGCGCCCGCGCAGCCGTTCGCACGGCGGCTCCGGCATGCTGGGATCGCCCTTGAGCCAGCGTGCGAGATCGTAATGATAAAACTGCTTGCTCCAGAGAAGCCCGGCGAAGGCTTGTCGCTGCACACGCTTTGCATCTTCGGACAGATCGGCCGGCGCCAGTTCCTCGTAAAATTCGTCGGCCTCGCGGATCCGCTGCGTGAATATGTTGTTGAACAACACTTCACGCGCGAGCCCCTCTTCCCCCTCCTCATTCGTAAACCGCAAATGAATGGTATCCGAGGCGCCGGAGTCGAGTATCAGGACATAGTGGGCGGCAGCCTTCGAGCCGACTTTGTCAGGATTGACCGCCCCTTTATCACCACCGACGACATAGTCATGAAAACTGTCTTTGACATAGCGAGCCCCTTCCGTATCACCATACAGGCGGCGGCTGTTGGTTTCATTTTCAGTGAACAACAGCAGCGGCTGCCGTTCACACCAAAGACGACGCTTACCGTAGTAATCGTGGTCCAGTTCAATGCGGTTCATCCCCTTGGCGGGCTGGCCTTCCCTCATGCGTGGACGGCGTGCGTCAAGGCCCCACGACCAGGTATTCCGAAACCATAGGGTCGGCAGGAGCGTCAACTCGGCGGAATCGGGCCCTCGGTTGACGACCTGAATGCGGATCAGCAGATCCTCCGGGGTGGCCTTGGCATATTCCACCAGAATGTCGAAATACCGGTTCTGGTCGAAGACGCCGGTATCGATCAGCTCATATTCCTGGTCTCGTCTGCCACGCCGACGATTCCCCTCCACCAACTCCGCATAGGGAAATTCGGCCTGCGGATATCGATAGAGATACTTCATATAGGAGTGGGTCGGCGTCGAATCGAGATAAAAATAATACTCTTTGACATCCTCCCCATGGTTCCCTTCGTTGCCGGTCAGCCCGAACAGCCGTTCCTTTAAAATGGGATCGCGCCCGTTCCATAGCGCGATGGCAAAACAGATATGTTGGTGACGGTCGGAAATGCCGGCTAACCCATCCTCATTCCACCGATAGGCCCGTGACCGGGCATGATCATGAGGAAACGCTTCCCAGGCGGTGCCGTAAGGACTGTAGTCCTCCCGCACCGTCCCCCAGGCGCGCTCACTCAGATAGGGTCCCCATCGTTTCCAATGTTCGGTTCGGCGGGCGTCTTCTTCCAGGCGCCTGCATTCAGCCAATTGCACTGCTTGTGATGGAGAAGACGTTCGCGATGTGCCAGCCATATAAACTCTTCGCTGCCGAGCAGACGTAGATCCACGCACTACGTTACCGCGCGGCTTGACTACGTGATCGCTACGATGCGCCTATCGGATTGTGAAATCAACCGTGCGCTCCTGCAACCGGCATGCTGATTCACACCCGGCTCCTGCTTTTTCGGCTGATCTCGCGTTCAACTCAAGGCGTGCTGATCGTTCGTCAGAAACAGGAGGGGACGCATACAGGTAGCGCGAGTACCTGTATACCCTATGCCGGAAATCCACGACCATGTCAGGGATGGAAATGCACGAAACCTGTGGGAGAGCGAATTGCGCCGGCGTGCGGCCCCAGCCTAGCTCCAGACCACACGCTCTTGGTTCAAGAGGTAGTCGATGACTTCGATACTATTGCGCATCTGTAACTGCGCTTGTTCGGACATGGGAAGCACTGCCCCCACCAACTTGCCCGATTCCATATCATGTAGGGAAGGAATGCCTTCGTTGGCAATCTTTTCAAGCTCACTCCGAAAACTGGCCAAGGGAGACCTCCTTCTATCTCGAGTCTTTTCGGCCCCAGCTCACGATTTCTTAAGCGCGGGCCGGAACCTTTCGTCATACCGCTTGAAGAAAGCATAGCATATGCCACTCCCTTGTCACGAAATCTCCTATCCCGTTGTATTACTACTGCTTTATTGATGAGGTGAGGAGGGTGCAGGGAGCGGGGGCCGGGCACCAAGATAAGGGAATGGCCCTTTGTTTAGGAGCGTGGTATCAGGCCTCAATCGAAAGTCATCATGCTCGGCGTCCACGAAACGAGGATCCGCGGCAATATCCGATTCAGGCTTGAGTTCCGGAGCCTCGCGAGGCGGCGACCCCGCCTTCAGATAATTGCCCCCTTTGTTGAACACGCCATTGAACGACAGCGTGGTCTGGCTCGATGGCGCGATCAGAAAACCGATCGTATTGAGACTGACGATATTGCCCGACACTTCGTTGTGAGAGGAGCCAAGAAACGCTGCTCCCCTGCCGTTATTCACCAGCGTGTTGCTGATGAGTGCAGCTTTGCCACCATCACCGATGACGACCGCTTCATACAGGTTTCTTGTGATCACATTCCGCTCTAGCCGAATCTCAGATTTCCCAGCCACGTTCACGCCATGATCGTTGTCATGGATGACGTTGCCGATCAAGACGGCCTGCGTATCCGCGAACTGCACCCCCGTCGTTTCACTGCCACCGATGAGACAGTTCTCGATGCGGACATCCTGCACCTGTTGGCCGAACAGCATGCCCTTCACCCGAAGATCGCGAAGCGTAATCCGTTTCCCATTGAAGATGCCGACGGCATGCCCACCATGGTCATTGACCGTGAGGCCGGTAATTTCAATGTCCGTTGCACCGTACGGCCACTTGCCGACATGCAACACCCCGACACGATCCCGGTGGCCCAGCAGGGTCACTTGATCGACTCCGGCGCCGACCAGCTTAATTCCCTCCTTGCTGTGGATGGTGAGATCTTGAGGATAGGCACCGGGCTTGAGAAAAACCGTCTCGCCTTTCTTCGCGCTATCAACGGCCTCCTGGATGGACGTGAAATCGCCTGTCCCGTCCAGCGACACCACGATGGTTCGTACGCCGGTAGGCGCCGGCATCTCCGCGTCTGCCGAAGCATTCCACGCGATGATCACGCTGACGAATGCGATCGCTGCAACCACACGCATGCCGGTCGTATTACAAGCAGACGGGCCAAGAAGTCAATTGTGATCATCCCTCGGCGACAATTCCCGTCCCGCGCGGGTCATACATAATCACACCTCGTCTGCAATCTCGACCTTGCCCATCGTCTCATGTATGCTCCACGATCATGATCCTCGTGGGACTCACCGGCGGTGTCGCCACCGGAAAAAGTACGGTGGCGGCCATGTTCAAACGATGCGGCGCGACTGTTATCGATGCCGACAAATTGGCTCGGACTGTCGTGGCACCGGGGAAGCCGGCGTGGCGCGACATTGTGACCGTATTCGGCGGTGAGATTCTCAACCATGACCGCACCATCAATCGTCACGCGCTCGGCGCGATCGTGTTTCGCAGTACCGCCAAGCGGCGGCGGCTTGAGCGCATCATCCATCCTCGTGTGGCGCGCGAACAGATGCACCTCACGAAAGTTGCCGCCAAGGAAGATCCCCACGCAGTCGTGATCTACGATGTCCCGCTGCTCTTCGAAGCCGGCATTGACAAGCGCGTCGACAAGACAGTCGTGGTCACCGCCGACCGTGAAACCCAAATAGCCCGCCTCAAGAAACGCAACGGCCTCACGCGCGCGGAAGCTCTCCGACGCATCAACAGTCAGATGCCGTTGGCCAAGAAAATTGCTCGGGCCGACTATGTGTTGGATGGCACAATGAAGAAGCCTCTTCTTTCCAAAGTGGCCGCCTCGACATTTCACCAGTTGCACCGCCTCGCCTAGTCGTCAGACTCAACACAGCCAGCTATCGCCCCGATACGTGCCTGTGCTAGAGTTTGCCGCCATGCGTAGCGTCGCCATCATCGGGTCAGGTCCGGCCGGCTTGACTGCCGCGATTTACTCCGCGCGTGCGAATCTTTCCCCCCTTCTCATTGAAGGGTGGCAATCCGGCGGGCAGCTCACCACCACCACCGAAGTCGAAAATTACCCAGGATTCGCCACAGGGATCATGGGGCCGGAACTGATGAAGGATATGCGGGCACAAGCAGCGCGGTTTGGCACAGAGTTCGTCACCGGTGATGTCTCCGCCGTCAATTTCACCATGCAACCGTTCAGCATCACGATAGACGGCGACCGGGCCGTTCAATCGAAAACCGTCATCATCGCCACTGGCGCGTCAGCCATCCAGATTGGAGTGCCGAACGAGAAGCGACTGACCGGCCATGGTGTGTCCACCTGCGCCACCTGTGACGGCTTTTTCTTCCGCGGCAAAGAGCTCGTAGTGGTGGGGGGCGGCGACAGCGCGATGGAAGAAGCGACTTTTCTGACCAAGTTTGCCACCAACGTGTCGATCGTGCATCGGCGTGACAAGTTGCGCGCGTCGAAGATCATGCAAGATCGGGCGATGAAAAACGAAAAGATTTCATTCGTATGGAATTCTATCGTGGAGGACATTCTCGGCACCAATGTGGT
>Ga0335070_10007845_pt1 | contig 12506 bp, 8 predicted proteins | sample Lox_Sample_13_FD_206722 | JGI IMG/M metagenome (GOLD analysis project Ga0335070, IMG submission 206722) | Soil microbial communities from Loxahatchee National Wildlife Refuge, Florida, United States - Lox_Sample_1.3 | ecosystem: Environmental > Terrestrial > Soil > Wetlands | place: USA: Florida...
TGTTCATGGAAACGCATCCGGATCCGGCGCGGGCGTTATCGGACGGCCCCAACGCGTGGCCGCTCAAACAGATGCTCGCACTGCTCGAAACGCTGCGCGATCTCGACGCGCTGGTCAAGCGGCGCGGTTTTCTCGAACGGACAATGACTACATAGGAAAAGCAATGACTGCGATAGTGGATGTCATCGCGCGCGAAATCCTCGATTCGCGCGGGATGCCGACAGTGGAAGCCGACGTGCTGCTCGAATCCGGCGTGCTGGGGCGCGCCGCGGTGCCGTCCGGCGCCTCGACCGGCAGCCGCGAAGCGATCGAACTGCGCGACGGCGACGCCGGGCGTTACGGCGGCAAGGGGGTTCTGAAAGCGGTCGAACACGTCAATACCGAGATCTGCGAGGCGATCATCGGCCTCGACGCGGTCGAGCAGGGTTTCATCGACAAGACGCTGATCGAAGTCGACGGCAGCGAAAACAAGTCGCGTCTCGGCGCCAACGCGCTGCTCGCGGTATCGCTGGCAGTGGCCAAGGCGGCAGCCGAGGAGACCGGGCTGCCGCTGCATCGCTACCTCGGCGGCGCAGGGCCGATGGCGATGCCGGTACCGCTGATGAACGTGATCAACGGCGGCGCCCACGCCGACAACAGTCTCGACATGCAGGAATTCATGCTGATTCCGCTCGGACTGCCGACGTTCCGCGAGGCGCTGCGCGCCGGCGCCGAAGTGTTCCAGGCGCTGAAGAAGCTGCTGCACGGGCGGGGGCTGGCGACCTCGGTCGGGGATGAGGGCGGCTTCGCGCCGCGGCTCGCCGGCCACGAGGAAGCGCTGAAGCTGATCGTCGAGGCGATCGGCGCCGCCGGCTACCAGCCGGGCAAAGACATCGCGATCGGCATCGATTGCGCAAGCTCCGAGTTCTACAAGGACGGAGAATATACGCTGGCGTGCGAGGGCAAGACGCTGAAATCGGCCGAACTCGTCGAACTGCTGGCGGACTGGATCAAGCGCTATCCGATCATCAGCATCGAAGACGGGATGGCCGAGGACGACTGGGACGGCTGGAAGCTGTTGACCAAACAGCTCGGCAAGAGGGTGCAACTGGTCGGCGATGATATTTTCGTGACCAACACCAAAATCATCGAGAAGGGCATCAAGCAGGGCGTTGCCAATTCGGTGCTGATCAAGGTCAATCAGATCGGCACACTGACCGAGACGCTGGCCGCGATCCAGATGGCGAAGCGCGCCGGCTATACGACGGTCATTTCTCACCGTTCCGGGGAGACCGAGGACACGACGATTGCCGACATCGCGGTCGGCACCAATGCGCTGCAGATCAAGACCGGTTCGCTGTCGCGCTCCGACCGCATTGCCAAGTACAACCAGCTGCTGCGCATCGAGGAAGACCTCGGCGAGGCCGCGAGCTATGCCGGACGCGGTGCGTTTCATCATCTCGCCGCGGGCTGACGTCCGTCGATGAAACCGCTTGCGTTTGCGCTGGGCGCGCTGATCGTGTTGCTGCAATATCCGTTGTGGTTCGGCAAGGGCGGCTGGCTGCGGGTGCGGGAAGTGGACCATCAGCTTCAGGAGCAGCGCGATGCCAACCGCAAACTGCAGGAGCGCAACGCGGCGCTCGACGCCGACGTGCGCGACCTCAAACAGGGTTTCGACGCGATCGAGGAGCGCGCGCGCAATGAGCTTGGAATGGTCAAGCGCGATGAAATTTTCTTCCAGGTTCTGGATGTCCCGCGCAGCGCGGGAAGCAACGGGCATTGAATGACCGCAAAAATCATCGACGGCGCGGCGATCGCTCAGCAAACCTATGCCGCTCTCAAGCAGCGCGTCGCGGCGCTCGGCCGCCGCGGCGCGAAGCCGGGCCTCGCGGTGGTGCTGGTCGGCAACCATCCGGCGTCCGAGGTCTATGTCCGCAACAAAGTCAAAGCCTGCGCCGACACCGGACTGCATTCCGAGGAATACCGCCTTCCGGCGCATACTGCGGAAGCCGACGTGCTGGCGTTGTTGCAGCGCCTCAATGACGACCCGAAGATTCACGGCATCCTGGTGCAGCTGCCGCTGCCGCCGCAGTTCAACGCGCAGCGCGTGACGCAGGCGATCGCGCCGACCAAGGACGTCGACGGTTTCGGCTGGACCAATCTCGGCGCGCTGCTGACCGGCGACACCATTTTCGCGCCGTGCACGCCGCTCGGCGTGATGACGATGCTCGATCAGATCGGCATCGATCCCGAAGGAAAACAGGCGGTCGTGATCGGACGCAGCACGATCGTCGGCAAACCGCTCGCGCTGATGCTGATGGCGCGCAACGCGACGGTCACTGTCTGCCATTCGCGGACGCCCGACCTGAAACAGCACGCGCTGCGCGCCGATATCCTCGCAGTCGCGGTCGGCCGCGCGCGGATGGTTACCGGCGACATGGTGAAACCGGGCGCGGTGGTGATCGACGTCGGGATGAACCGGCTGCCGGACGGCAAGCTCACCGGCGACGTCGATTTCGATTCGGCGAGCGAAACCGCTGCATGGATCACGCCAGTGCCCGGCGGCGTCGGCCGCATGACCGTCGCGATGCTGATTACCAACACCGTCACCGCCGCCGAACGCGCCGCTGATTTGGAATAAGTAATTAACTCTCCGTTTATGCTATTTTTTCGGGTTTTGCGGCCCGCATCGGTTTATTCATGTTGAAACTCGCACATCAGCTTTCATTCAACGACCTTTACCGGCGCGACGGACTGCTGCATCTCGACGCCGCCTTCCTGAAGGAACTTGAGCGCAGCGATGCGACGCTGCACGAACAACTCGTCACCGCGCGTGGTAATCCGGAAGCGCTGGCCGTCAAACAGGAGTCGGAGCTGCTGATCGCGCTGGCGCCGCATCTCGACGATTTCATCGCCGGACTGTTCGGCATCCGAAAGGAACTCGGGCAATTGTCGGCGCGCCACCATGAATTGGCTCCGCTCTACGGTTGCAAACGGTTGTTCGTTCAACGCAAGGCGTTGCACAAGGTATCGATCAAAGACGCCGAGGAGGTGGATGGTGCCGCGCTGCGTGCTGAACTGACGTCATTGATCGGTGGCGAATTCAGCGAACTCGCGTTCGCACGCAGCGTCAACGCCTGGCTGCAGGACGAGGCCGCGCACGCGCGCGAACTCGAATTCGCGCTGCGCTATGCGGCATGGGCGGTGTTGACGCCGGCCGGCAAGGCCCATCATGCAGCGGGCGTGCTGTTCAAGGTGCCGCACAAGCTCGATTACCAGCATCTGGTGCCGCTGGTCGCCGAAAACCGTCCCGGTTATACCGAATACCACATGGATCCCGGGCACCTGCGCCGGCGCGAAGGCTTCGCGCTGACCGACGCCGGCGCCGATCTCGCCGGCGCGCTCGATCAGGCCAATTACTGCATCTGGTGCCATCAGCAAGGCAAGGACTCATGCTCGAAAGGGCTGCGCGAGAAAGGCGCCAGCGGCAGGGGCAACGTGTCGTTCAAGAAAAGCCCGCTCGGCGTCACGCTCGCCGGTTGTCCGCTCGAAGAGAAGATTTCCGAGTTCCACAAGGTCAAGACCGAGGGCATCGTCATCGGCGCGCTCGCCATCATCGTGGTCGACAATCCAATGGCGGCGGCAACCGGCCACCGCATCTGCAACGACTGCATGAAGGCCTGCATCTACCAGAAACAGGAGCCGGTCAACATCCCGCAGGCCGAGACGCGCACGCTGAAGGACGTGCTCGAACTGCCGTGGGGCTTCGAGATCTACAGCCTGCTGACGCGCTGGAACCCGCTCAATTTGCGGCGGCCGTATCCGCTGCCACCGAGCGGCAAGCGTGTGCTGATCGCCGGCATGGGGCCGGCCGGTTTCACGCTCGCGCATTACCTGATCAACGACGGCCATACCGTGGTCGGCATCGACGGCCTCAAAATCGAGCCGCTGCCGGCCGAAATTTCGGGCGTTGACGCGCACGGCAAACGTGCGCCGTTCGAGCCGGTGCGCGACGTCAATGCGCTTTATGAGGCGCTCGATGCGCGCGTGATGGCGGGCTTCGGCGGCGTCGCCGAGTACGGGATCACGGTGCGCTGGGACAAGAATTTCCTGAAACTGATCCGGCTGTTGCTCGAACGCCGCGAGCAGTTCGCACTGTTCGGCGGCGTGCGCTTCGGCGGCACGCTGACGGTCGAGAACGCGTTCGAGCTCGGCTTCGACCATCTCGCGATGGCGGTCGGCGCCGGCAAGCCGACGGTGCTCGACATGCCGCATGGACTGGCGCGCGGCGTGCGCGCGGCGTCGGATTTCCTGATGGCGTTGCAGCTGACCGGCGCCGCGAAGAGCGATTCGATCGCCAACATGCAGCTGCGGCTGCCGGTGGTCGTGATCGGCGGCGGGTTGACCGCGATCGACACCGCGACCGAGTCACTCGCTTATTATCCGGTGCAGGTCGAGAAATTCCTGCGCCGTTACGATACGCTGGCGCAGGAAAAAGGCGAAATCGAAGTGCGCGCGGCGTGGAACGAAGAGGAGCGTGCGATTGCCGACGAATGGCTTGCGCATGCGCGCGCGATCCGCGCCGAGCGCGCAACCGCTATTTTGCAGAACCGCGCGCCGCAGCTGATCGAGCTGCTGCAATCGTGGGGCGGCGTCACGATCGCCTACCGCCGGCATCTCACCGACAGCCCGTCATACACGCTGAACCATGAAGAAGTGCAGAAAGCGCTTGAAGAAGGCATTCGCTTTGCCGAAAACCTGAGCCCGCTCGCGGTCGAGGTCGACGCCTGGGGCCATGCGCGGGCGATCCGGATGGCGGTGCAGAAACCCGACGCGGAAGGCAAACCGGCAAACGGCGGCGAAACCGAACTGCCGGCCAGGACTGTGCTGGTCGCCGCCGGCACTCAGCCCAATACGGTGCTGGCGCGCGAAGACACTGCGCATTTCAGACTCGACGGCAAATATTTTCGCGCCTGCGGCGAGGACGGCAATCCGGTCGCCTCGGAACCGGCGATCTCGAAGCCGGAGCAGGTACGCGTGCTGCTGGCAAAACACGGCGACGGCCGCTTCATCAGTTATTTCGGCGACGTCCATCCGTCGTTCTTCGGCAACGTGGTCAAGGCAATGGGCAGCGCGAAGCAAGGCTATCCGATCGTCAGCCGCGTGCTGGAAAAAGTCCGGCCCGCCTGCGCCAGCGGCGACGCCGAATTCGTCGCGCGTCTCAACGATGAATTACGCGCGACGGTGCACGACGTGGTGCGGCTGACGCCCAATATCGTCGAGGTCGTGGTGCGCGCGCCGGCGGCGGCGCGCCGCTTCCGTCCCGGCCAGTTCTATCGTCTGCAGGATTTCGAAACGCGCGCCGCGCACACCCGTGACACCACGTTCGCAATGGAGGGGCTGGCGATGACCGGCGCCTGGGTCGACGTCGGAAAGGGCTTGATCTCGACGGTCGTGCTCGAAATGGGCGGGTCGAGCGATCTGTGTGCGCTGCTCAAGCCGGGCGATCCGTTGGTGCTGATGGGGCCGACCGGCGCGCCGACCGAAATCCCGCCCGATGAAACCGTGGTGCTGGTCGGCGGCGGGCTCGGCAACGCGGTGCTGTTTTCGATCGGCGCCGCGTTGCGCAAGGCCGGCAGTCGCGTGCTGTATTTCGCCGGCTACAAGCGCGTGATCGACCGCTACAAGGTTGCCGAAATCGAGGCGGCGTCCGATGCCGTGGTCTGGTGCTGCGACGAGGAGCCGGGCTTCACGCCCGACCGCGCGCAGGACAAGCGTTTCGTCGGCAACATCGTGAACGGCATCCACGCCTATGCAAGCGGCGCGCTCGGCGCACAGCCGATTGCCATCAAGGACGCCGACCACATCATTGCGATCGGCTCGGACAAGATGATGGCAGCGGTCGCGCGCGCGCGGCACGACGTGTTGAAATCGTTCCTCAAGGAGCATCATTTTGCGATCGGCTCGATCAACTCGCCGATGCAGTGCATGATGAAGGAAATCTGCGCGCAGTGTCTGCAGCCCCACCATGACCCGACGACCGGCAAAACCAGCTATGTGTTCTCGTGCTTTAACCAGGACCAGCCGCTCGATCGCGTTGACTGGGGTGCGCTCGACCAGCGCCTCAAGCAGAACTCGGTGCAGGAAAAACTGACCGCGCAGTGGATCACTCATTGCCTGCATGAGCTGCCGCAACCCATGGTCTGATTATGACTACGGATAAGCCGTACCAGGATCCGGTTTGCGGTATGCAGGTTGCGGCAGACCCGGCGAAATCCGTCGAGCACGCCGGCAAAACGTTTTATTTCTGCTGTCAGGGGTGCGCCACCAAGTTCCGCGCCGACCCCGAGCGCTACCTGCACGCCAAACCGGCGACGCCTGCGCTGGTGTCTGCTCCGCCGCCAGTCGGCGCGCGCTACACCTGCCCGATGCATCCGGAAATCGTGCGCGATGCCCCGGGCGGTTGTCCGAAGTGCGGCATGGCGCTGGTGCCGATGTCCGGAACCGTTAGACCCGCCGCCGAATACACGTGTCCGATGCATCCCGAAGTCCGCAGTCCGACGCCGGGTAACTGCCCGATCTGCGGGATGGCACTGGTGCCGGTCGCAGGCGCGCCGGAAGACAATTCGGAGCTGCGTGATCTGACCCGCCGTCTGTGGGTCGGGATCGCGCTGTCGATTCCGCTGCTGGTACTCGCGATGGCGCCGATGGCCGGCATCCACGAGCCGTTCGGGCTGACGCCGCGCGCGAGCGGCTGGCTCGAATTTGCGCTCGGCACGCCGGTCGTACTGTGGACCGGCTGGCCGATCCTGCACAAGTTATGGCTGTCGCTGCGCCACCGGTCACTGAACATGTACACATTGATTGGCCTCGGTGTCGGTCTCGCCTACCTGTTCAGCCTGGTTGCGGTGCTGGTTCCGGGAATTTTTCCGCACGAATTCCGCTCGCACGACGGATCGGTCGGCACCTATTTCGAGGCGGCTGCGGTGATCGTGACGCTGGTGATGCTCGGCGATGTGCTGCAGATGCGCGCGATCGGCCGCACCGGCCGCGCGATCCAGGAGTTGCTGAAGCTCGCGCCCAACCGCGCGTGGCGGTTGCGTGATGACGGCGGCGAGGAAGAAGTACCGCTGGAATTGATCGTCGTTGGCGACCGGTTGCGCGTGAAGCCGGGAAGCAGGGTTCCGGTCGACGGCACGATGCTTGAAGGCACGAGCCATGTCGACGAATCGATGATCACCGGCGAGCCGCTGCCGGTCGCAAAACGCGCCGGCGACCGGCTGACCGGCGCCACCATCAACAGCGGCGGCGCGCTCGTGATGCGCGCGGAACGCGTCGGCGCGGACACGCTGCTCGCCCAGATCATTCACATGGTGGGGGAAGCGCAGCGCACGCGCGCGCCGATCCAGCGGCTCGCCGACCTGATCGCCGCCTATTTCGTGCAGATCGTCGTCGCGGTCGCGGTGCTCACCGCGATCGTCTGGGGAATATGGGGACCGGAACCGCGGCTTGCCTACGCATTGCTCAACGCCGTTGCAGTGCTGATCATCGCCTGCCCGTGCGCGGTCGGCCTCGCGACGCCGATTTCGATGACGGTCGCGATGGGGCGGGGCGCGCGCGCCGGCATCCTGTTCCGCAACGCCGAGGCGATCGAGCGCATGCGCGGGATCGATATCGTAGTCGCCGACAAAACCGGCACGCTGACTGTGGGGCGGCCGACGCTTACCGATTTTCGCGCCGAAGGGATCGCCGAGAACGAGGCGCTGGCGCTGGTCGCAGGCGTCGAACAACTCTCTGAACACCCGATCGCGCGCGCCATCGTCGACGGCGCCGCGCAGCGCGGAGTCACGCCGGCGGCCACATCGGCGTTCGAGGTCTTCAACGGTTTCGGCGTGGCTGCAACCGTCGGCGGCCGCCGCGTGCGGGTCGGCAGCCGTGCATTTCTCGCCGGGCAGGGCATCGATCCTCAGCGCTGGCACGAGACCGCCGAGGTGTGGCGCGCGGCGGGCAGGATGGCGGTATTCTTTGCGATCGACAATGCAGCAGCCGGCATTGCCGCGATTGCCGACCCGATCAAGGAGGGCGCGCCGGAAGCCGTCGCCGCGCTGAAGCAGATGGGTGTGCGCGTGGTGATGCTGACCGGCGACGCGCGCGCGACGGCGGATGCGGTGGCGAACGAGCTCGGCATCGACGAGGTGATCGCGGAAGTGCTGCCGGCGGACAAGGCAAAACACGTCAAACTCCTGCAGGACGCGGGACGCAAGGTTGCGATGGCGGGTGATGGCATCAACGATGCGCCGGCGCTGGCGCAGGGTGATGTCGGCATCGCGATGGGTACCGGCACTGACATCGCGATGGAAAGCGCGGGCGTCACGCTGGTCAAGGGCGATCTGCGCGGCATCGCGCGCGCCGTGCTGCTGTCGCGCGCGACGATGCGCAATATCCGCCAGAATCTCGCCTTCGCGTTCGGTTATAACGCGCTCGGCATTCCGCTCGCCGCCGGCGTGCTTTATCCCGCGTTCGGCCTGCTGCTGTCGCCGGTCATCGCCGGCGCGGCGATGGCGATCAGCTCGCTGTCGGTCGTCACCAACGCGCTGCGTCTCGAGCGCGTCAGACTGCCGTAATTCAATTGATCTGCAGCCGGGGCATTCCTAGCCGACGGTTTTCAGCACGGCGCCCAGCTTGTCGACGATCTCGTCGATCTGACTTTCGCTGACGATCAGCGACGGCGACAGCGCGATGATGTCGCCGGTGATGCGGATCAGCAGGCCTTTCTCGAAGCAACGCTGAAACACTTCAAATGCGCGTGTAATGGCGGCACTCGCGCGCGGTTCCAGTTCGATGCCGGCGACGAGGCCGATATTGCGCACGTCGATCACATGTGGCAGCCTGCGCAGCGAGTGCACGGCGTCCTCAAAGCAGGGCGCAAGTTCGGCCGCGTGCGCGAACAGTTTCTGTTCCTCGAACAGGTCAAGGCTCGCCAGCGCAGCGGCGCAGGCGAGCGGGTGGCCGCTGTAGGTGTAGCCATGGAACAGCTCGATGCCGTGTTCCGGCGCGGCATTGACGATGGTGTCGTAGACGTTTTTGCGGACGACCACCGCGCCCATCGGCACCGCGCCGTTGGTCAGTCCCTTGGCCAGGCAGACCATATCGGGCAGCACGTCGAACTTCCGGCACGCGAACGGCGCGCCGAGGCGGCCGAAACCGGTGATGACCTCGTCGAAGATCAGCAGGATGCCGTATTTGTCGCAGATCGCGCGCAGCCGTTCGAGATAACCCTGCGGCGGCACCAGCACACCGGTCGAACCGGCCATCGGCTCGACGATCACGGCGGCGATGTTTTCCGCGCCGTGTTGCGCGCCGATGCGCGTTTCAAGCTCGTCGGCAAAGTGCGCGCCCCACTGCGGCTGGCCGCGCGTAAACGCGTTATGTTCAAGATCGTGAGTGTGCGGCAGGTGATCGACGTACGGCAGCAGATTGCCGCCGAATGCCTTGCGGTTGGCGGCGATGCCGCCGACCGAAGTGCCCCCGAAGTTGGTGCCGTGGTAGGCGCGTTCGCGGCCGATCAGCCAGCGGCGCTGCGGCTCGCCGCGAGCCTGATGCCAGGCAAGCGCGATCTTGAGCGCGGTGTCCACGGCTTCGGAGCCCGAATTGGTGAAAAACGTGTGATCGAGATCGCCGGGCAGCAGCGCGCGCAGCCGTGCGGCGAGCCTGAACGGCCCCGGATGCGCCATCTGGAAAATCGGGCCGAAGTCGAGTTCGGCCGCCTGTTGGCGGATCGCCTCGGCGATCTGCGGCCGGCAGTGGCCGGCATTGACGCACCACAGGCCCGAGGTGCCATCGAGGATGCGGCGGCCGTCTTCGGCGATGTAATGCATGTCCTGCGCCGCGACCAGCAGCCGCGGCGCAGCCTTGAAGTCCCGGTTCGAGGTGAACGGAATCCACAGCGGTTCGAGATCGTAATCGCGGGGCGTCGGAGAGATCATGAAGGTCAGCGCACCAGGATCGTGTTGCGCGCCGCGGGCAGCAGGTCGGGATAGTCACGGTTGAAATGCAGGCCGCGGCTTTCATGGCGCAGCTGCGCGCTGCGCACGATCAGTTCGGCAGCCTGCACCAGATTGCGCAGTTCAAGCAGGTCGCCGGTGACACGGAAATTGCTGTAATAGTCGTGGATCTCGTCCTGCAGCAGGCGGATGCGGTGCAGCGCGCGTTCGAGCCGCTTGTTGGTGCGCACGATGCCGACGTAATCCCACATGAAGCGGCGCAGCTCATCCCAGTTGTGGGAGATCACGATTTCCTCGTCGGCGTCGGTGACGCGGCTTTCGTCCCACTCCGGCAGCGCGGGGATCTCGGTCGACAGCTGTTCCAGGATGTCGTGCGCCGCCGCGATGCCGAACACCAGGCATTCAAGCAGCGAGTTGCTGGCGAGCCGGTTGGCGCCGTGCAGGCCGGTCCACGCGGTCTCGCCGATCGCGTAGAGGCCGGGAACGTCGGTGCGGCCGCGGTGGTCGGTGACGATGCCGCCGCAGGTGTAATGAGCGGCCGGCACCACCGGAATCGGCTGGCGGGTGATATCGATGCCGAACGCCATGCAGTGCTGGTAAATGGTCGGAAAATGTTCGCGGATGAATTCGGCGGGCTGATGGGTGATGTCGAGATAGACGCAGTCGACGCCGTGTTTTTTCATCTCGAAGTCGATGGCGCGCGCGACGACATCACGCGGCGCCAGTTCGGCGCGTGGATCATGCGCCGGCATGAAGCGCGTGCCGTCGGGAAGCCGGAGCAGGCCGCCTTCGCCGCGCACCGCCTCCGAGATCAGGAACGGCTGCCGGCTGTGCGCGTAGTAGAGCAGTGTCGGGTGGAACTGCACGAATTCCATGTCGGCGACGCGGCAACCGGCGCGCCATCCCATCGCGACGCCATCGCCGGTCGCGGTGTCCGGATTGGTCGTGTACAGATAGACCTTGCCGGCGCCGCCGGTGGCCAGCGCCACGTGCTGCGCGCTGACGACCTCGACCCGGTTGTGCCTTGTGTCCAGCACGTAGCAGCCGTAGCAGCGGTTGCCGGGCAGGCCGAGTTTGGCGCCGGTGATCAGGTCGACCGCGTTGTGTTGCTCGAGCAGAGTGATGTTGGGATGAGCCCGGACCTTGGCTTCGAGCGTGGTCTGCACTGCGCGACCGGTCGCGTCGTCGACGTGGATCACGCGGCGATGGCTGTGGCCGCCTTCGGTGGTCAGGTGATAGCCGTTGCCGGTCGCGCCGTCGCGCGTGAACGGCACTCCCTGCGCGATCAGCCACTCGATGCCGGCACGGCCATGCTCGACCACGTAGCGGGTGGTTTCCTCGCTGCCCAGCCCGGCGCCGGCATCCAGTGTGTCGCGAACATGGTGGGCTGCCGAGTCGTCGTCGGCGAGTACCGCCGCGATGCCGCCCTGGGCCCAGCTGCTGGCGCCGTCGAGCAGATGTCTTTTCGTAACCAACCCGACCCGGCGCCGGTCGGCCAGATGCAACGCCAGCGTGAGGCCGGCAAGTCCGGTGCCGATGATCAATACCTCGAAATGGCGCGCCATCGTCGTTCGAAGAGGAGAAACCGCATAACTATAGCAAAATGGCCGCGTTCCCCGGTTCGGCCGCCGCGTGCAGGCGAGCAGGACATGCTGGTATCGAAAAGTGAACTATTGAGCGGCGGGTTTGTCATTGGCTTAGGGTTTAAATGGTTTAACTCCACATTCCTTGGGCCGTGTCCTGAATGTATACTTGGCAACCTGTTTTCGGGGGCATATTGCCCTTCAAGCCTAAAAATTCCAGGGGACCGGTTTCATGGGCGATCGCGAAGTCGACCATCAACTGGTCGAAAGGGCGCAGCGCGGCGACAAGCACGCTTTCGAATTGCTGGTCAGCAAGTACCAGCGCAAGCTGGCACGCCTGTTGTCGCGTTTCATCCGCGATCCCGGCGAGGTGGAGGACGTGACGCAGGAGGCGTTCATCAAGGCTTATCGCGCATTGCCGACGTTCCGCGGTGACAGCGCGTTTTATACCTGGTTGTACCGGATCGGCGTCAATACCGCCAAGAACTATCTGGTCGCGATGGGCCGGCGGGCGCCGACCGTGACCGATGTCGACCATGAAGAAGCCGAGAACATTGAAGACGGCCAGCAGCTCAAGGAACTGAATACCCCGGAAAATGAACTGATCAGCCGGCAGATTGCCGAAACCGTGAACCAAACCCTGCAGGAACTGCCGGAGGAATTGCGCACGGCGATCACGTTGCGGGAAATCGAGGGTTTGAGCTATGAGGAAATCGCGCAGGTAATGAATTGTCCGATCGGCACGGTGCGGTCGCGGATTTTCCGGGCCCGGGAAGCGATCGCCGAACGGCTGCGGCCGCAGCTTGGCACCAGCAAAGACAGGAGATGGTGATGGATAAAATTTCGGCGTTGATGGACGGGGAGTTGAGCAGTCAGGAGACGCGGCACAATCTGCTGCGCCTGAAAGACTCTGCCGAGTGCCGGGAAACCTGGGACACGT
>Ga0335070_10007846_pt1 | contig 12506 bp, 11 predicted proteins | sample Lox_Sample_13_FD_206722 | JGI IMG/M metagenome (GOLD analysis project Ga0335070, IMG submission 206722) | Soil microbial communities from Loxahatchee National Wildlife Refuge, Florida, United States - Lox_Sample_1.3 | ecosystem: Environmental > Terrestrial > Soil > Wetlands | place: USA...
CGTCTCGTTTCTGGTGAAGGTCTTCGTGCTCTGCTGGATTCAGATTCTGATCCGCTGGTCCCTGCCCCGGCTACGCTACGACCAACTCATGGCGTTCGGCTGGAAGAGGCTGTTGCCTGTCGGTCTCGCCAACGTGGCGGCGTCGGCGGTCTTGGTGCTGCTGCTCGAAGGATGGACGGGAGCATGATCCTCTTCTGGGTCGTGGCCGTTCTCTCGGTCGCCTCGGCGCTGACCGTGGTCCTCCACGGCAACCCGGTGTACTGCGCGCTCGCCCTGGTGATGGCGCTCTTCCAGGTGGCGCTCATGTTCGTCGCGCTCGATGCACACCTGCTCGCCCTTCTGCAGGTCATCGTCTACGCCGGCGCCATCGTCGTCCTCTTTCTGTTCGTCATCATGCTGTTGAGCCTCGAGCCCGACGTCCCGAGTCCAGGTCGGTACGGCATGCGAGCCGCGGCGATCACGCTCACCGTCGTGCTGGGAGTCGAGGTGGGTGCGGCGGTTCTGCTTTCCGAGCCTGGCTCGCCGGACCCTCCGCCCCTCGACTTCGGATCGACTCGGATGGTCGCCGAGAGGCTCTTCACGGCGCATGCCCTGCCGTTCGAACTGACCAGCGTATTGCTGCTCATGGCCATGGTCGGGGCGGTGGTGATGGCTCGTCGACACACGTGAGCAGGCGGAGGAATGGAAGCTCCCGTCGATTGCTACCTCGTCCTGGCCGCCATCCTGTTCGCGATCGGAGCTTTGGGCGTGGTTCTCCGGCGCAACGTGATCGTCATCCTGATGTCCGTCGAGCTGATGCTGAACGCCGTGAACGTTACGTTCGTTGCCCTGGCTCGTAAGGCGTTGGCGGTGGATGGGCAGGTGATCGTCTTCTTCGTGATGACCGTCGCTGCGGCCGAAGTCGCGATCGGACTGGCCATCGTCCTGGCGAATTTCACGCAGCGCCGGACGGTGAACGCCGACGAGATCGGCCTGCTGCGTTGGTGAGAAAAGCGCATCCATGACGATCGAGGAAACGACATTGCTCCGTTGGATCCCGCTGCTGCCCCTGATCGGGACGATCGTGGGAATCGCCGCGGCTGTGACCGATCGGCCGCGCGTCAGCCGCATCATGAGTCCGATCATGGTACTGCTGGCCCTCGTGCTGGCGGCGACTGCGGTCGGCCGCCTCTCGGGTCTGCCGGCGGGGAGCGCCCTTCACGATCGTGTCTATTCCTGGATCTCGGTGGGGCCGTTGTCGGTCGACCTGGCGTTTCGGGTCGACGCCCTCAGTGCCGTGATGATCCTGGTCGTCACCGGGGTCGGGTTCCTCATCCATCTCTATTCGATCGGATACATGGAGGCCGACCCGGACCTGGCGCGATACTTCGCCTACTTGAATCTCTTCACCGGCTCGATGTTGATCCTGGTGCTGGGCGACTCGTTGCCGGTGCTGTTCATCGGCTGGGAGGGCGTCGGGCTCTGCTCGTACCTGCTGATCGGCTTCTGGTACCGCGAGATGCGGAATGCGGACGCCGGCGAGAAGGCGATGCTGGCCAACCGGATCGGCGATGCGGCGTTCCTGATCGGCATGTTCCTGCTCTTCTGGAGCCTGGCGTTCTCCGGGCAGGCGACCTTGAACCTGCACGAGGTGAACCGTCAGGCAGGCGCTCTCGCCGCCGCCATTCCGTGGGTCCCGACGGCCGTGTGCCTGCTGCTGCTGATCGGGGCGACCGGCAAGTCGGCGCAGATCCCGCTCTACGTCTGGCTTCCCGACGCCATGGCCGGTCCGACGCCGGTTTCGGCCTTGATCCACGCTGCGACGATGGTGACCGGCGGCGTGTACATGATCGCTCGACTGTCTCCCCTCTACGCCGTGGCTCCTGCCGCCCTGGATGTGGTTGCGCTGATCGGCGGCCTGACCTGTCTGTACGCCTCGACGATTGCGCTCGTCCAAGAGGACCTCAAGAAGATCCTCGCGTACTCGACGATCTCCCAGATCGGCTACATGATCATCGGCGTCGGGGTGGGCGCCTTTTCGGCGGGAATCTTCCACCTCATGACCCATGCCTTCTTCAAGGCCCTCCTGTTCCTGTGTGCGGGGGCTGTCATGCACGGTCTTCACGGAGAGCTGCGCATCAGTCACATGGGTGGCCTGCAGCAGAAAATGCCGATCACGGCTCGTACCTTCCTCGTCGCTGCGCTCGCCATCTCGGGCGTGCCGGGGTTCGCCGGCTTCTTCTCGAAGGACATGGTGCTCGAGTCCGCCTACATGAGCGGCCACGTGTTCGTCTGGCTGCTCGGTCTAGCCGCGGCCGGCTGCACCGCCTTCTACATCTTCCGGGCCTACTTCGTCGCCTTCACGGGCGAGAGCCGCGTCGATCCGGAGAAGTGGTCGCAACTGCACGAGATGCCCGCCGTGATGACCGTACCGCTCGTCATCCTCGCGGTGCTGTCGGTGATCGGCGGGTGGGTCGGGATGCCGGGTGAGTGGCTCTGGGGTGACGCGATCGGGCACTACCTGGCACCGGCCCTGGCCGCGCCATCCGTACATCAGGGCCACCCCACCGCAACTGTGATGTTCTTGATGGTCGTCACCACCTCGGTGGCGCTCGGCGGCATCGCCTCGGCGTGGTTGCTCTACGTTCGCCTCCCCGACCTGCCCGGCCGGATCGCGACCGTGGCGCAGGGGATCTACAATGTCCTTTGGAACAAATACTGGATCGACCAGGTCTACGAGACGCTGTTCCTGGGACCCTATCGGACCGCCAGCCGCTTCCTCTGGCAGGGTGTCGACTCCGCCGTGATCGACGGCATCGTGAACGGCGTCGGTCGGGGCGTCTCGGCCTCCGCGCTCAGCTGGCGCCGGCTACAGACGGGGAACGTCCAGAACTACGCGCTCGGCATGGTGGTCGGGGCGGTCGGCATCCTGAGTTACTACTGGTTCCGCTGAGGGGATGGGCTTTCGCGTGGACGCATCCATCCTCTCACTCATCCTCTGGTCACCGCTCGCCTTCGGCTTGCTGCTCCTGTTGGTGCCTTCGGAGCCGGTGAGCGTGCCGCGACGCACGGCCCTCACCTTCTCGCTGGTTCCCTTCCTTCTCTCGTTGGAAATGCTCGGGCGGTTCGACTCCAGCGTCGGAACGCTCCAGCTGCGAGAGTCGGTCGAGTGGATGCCGAGCCTCGGCGTGAGGTACTCGCTCGGCGTCGACGGGTTCTCCATCTGGCTGGTGCTGCTCACGACGCTGCTCACGCCGATCGTCCTGCTCGCCAGCTGGACCGACATCCGGGAGCGCGTCAAGGAATTCATGTTCTTCATGCTGGCGCTCGAGTGGGCCATGCTCGGCGCTTTGCTGGCAGCCGATCTCTTCCTCTTCTTCCTATTCTGGGAGCTGATGCTCTTCCCGATGGCCTTCGTCATCGGCATCTGGGGCGGCGGCCAGCGCTACTACGCGACCGTCAAGTTCGTGCTTTACACCATGGCCGGGAGCGCGTTGATGCTGGTCGCGGTCCTGTACCTGGTGCTCACCCACGCGCAGACCGGGCCGCTGACCTTCGACATCGTGTCGCTCTACGACACCCGGCTCGGCTGGTACGAGCAGACACTGCTGTTCTGGGCCTTCGCGATCGCGTTCATGATCAAGGTGCCGATGGTACCCGTACACACGTGGCTGCCCGACGCGCACACCGAGGCGCCGACGGGCGGCTCGGTCCATCTCGCCGGCGTGCTGCTCAAGATGGGCGCGTACGGGTTCCTGCGCTTCGCCCTGCCGGTCTTCCCGCTCGCCGCTCAGGACGCCTTCCCGGTCATCGTCGCCCTGTCGGTCGTGGGTATCGTCTACGGAGCGATGGTGGCCTTCCCACAGCCGGACATGAAGCGGTTGGTCGCCTACTCATCGGTCAGCCACATGGGCGTCGTCATGCTCGGGATCTACGCGTTCAACCAGGTGGGACTGTCCGGCGGTGTCTTGCAGATGGTCAACCACGGCGTCAGCACCAGCGGGCTCTTCCTCTTGATCGGCCTCATGCACGACCGCACACATACGCGGCAGATCTCCGACTACGGTGGGATTTGGGCGGTGGTCCCCGTCTGGTCGAGCATCTTCCTGGTGGTCATGCTCGGGTCGATGGGGTTGCCAGGGACCAACGGCTTCGTCGGCGAGTTCCTCATCTTGCTCGGTGCCTTTCACGCCCACCCCTGGGCGGCAGCGCTGGGTACGACGGGCGTGGTCCTCGGAGCCGCCTATCTGCTCACCATGTACAAGCACGTCGTCTTCGGGCCGCTTCGCAACCTGAAAGACGCGAACCTCCCCGACCTGACCAAGCGCGAGGTGGCGGCGCTGGCGCCGATCTTGGCGCTCACCTTCCTGATCGGCATCTACCCGCGGTTCTTTCTCGAGCGCATCGAGCCGACCGTCGATCAGCTGCTGTCCCGCCTCGAAGGTTCCCGAGTGGCCGGCTACGTGATCCGCCAGGAGGAGCCGGCGGACCTGGCGGCTCCCGTGTGGAAGGAGGCGAGCCGATGACCGGTCCGAGCTTCGGCGCGGCGGAGTGGAGAGCAATCGCCCCGTTCGCGGCGGTGATCGTCTCCGGGATCGCGGTCCTTCTCTACGAGACGTTCTTCGGCGATCCGAGAGACACCGAGCGACCGCTTTGGTGCTCGATTCTCGGCATCGCGGCAGGGCTCCTCGCAAGTCTGCTTCTCTGGGATCCAGGTTCTCAGGCCTTCGGCGGGACGTTGTCTCTCGACGGAATCGCGCTGTTCGCCAACATCCTCTGCGGCCTCACGGCCATGCTGACGCTGCTGATGGCGCCGAGCTACCTTGTGGTGATCGGCGTCCGCACCAAGGAGTTCTACCCGCTGACTCTGTTCACCCTCGGCGGGATGATGATCATGGGTGGGGCACGGGATCTGGTGGTGTTGTTCCTGGGGATCGAGCTGATGTCGTTCCCCGCCTACGTGCTCGCCGGTGTCCATCGCCGCGAGCCACGCTGCGGTGAGGCCTCGCTCAAATACTTCGTGCTCGGCGCCTTTGCGACCGCATTCCTGCTCTACGGAATCGCGCTGTTCTGGGGGGCGACCGGAGCGACCTCGTACGCCGGGATCAAGGCGGCACTGCCGACTGCGCCAGGCTTGGCGGTCCTCGGTGCGGTCGCCCTCGTGGTCGTGGCGCTCGGCTTCAAGGTCGGTGTGGCGCCCTTCCATTTCTGGGCGCCGGACGTCTACGAGGGATCGCCGACCGTCGTGACGGCGCTCATGACGGTCGGTATCAAGGCCGCGGCAATCATCGCAGCCGCGCGATTCTTCGTCCTGACGCTGGCGCCGATTCACGTCGAATGGACGGTGGTGCTCTGGTGGCTCGCGGCACTGACCATGACTCTTGCCAACGTCGTCGCGATCGCGCAGAGCAACATCAAGCGGATGCTCGCCTATTCGAGCATCGCCCATGCCGGCTATCTGACCGCAGCGATCGCCGCGGGAACGCCGCGCGGCGGAGCGGCGGCACTCTTCTATCTTCTCGGGTACGCCTTCATGAACCTGGGGGCGTTCGCGGTGGTGATGGCCGTCGGGGCGAAGGGGGACGCCAACGAGCTGGTCTCGGACTACGCCGGCCTCGGTATGCGCCGGCCGCTGCTGGCCGGTGCGATGGTGCTGTTTCTGCTCTCGCTGATGGGAATTCCACCGTTGGTCGGGTTTGCCGCAAAGCTGTACATCGTCGAGGCCCTCGTCGACAGCGGCTGCGTCGGTCTCGCCGTCTTGTTGATGCTGAACAGTGTCGTCTCGGGGTACTACTATCTCCGTGTCATCATGGAGATGTTCATGCACGATCCCGTCAAGGAGGCGCCCTCGCTGGCGCCGCGGCCGTATCTGATGATCTGCGTCGGGCTGGCGACCATCGGGACGATCTTCTTCGGGATCTTCCCCGACTTCGCCCTCGACTTCGCGCGTCGGTCCTTCCTGGCGCTCGGCTGAGATGCAGGTGACAGATGCACGTGACCTGCCCCGTAGTTCGCTCCGCGTGAAAGGCCCGCAAGCTGCGCTCGCTCGAGGACTATCGCCTGTACCCGCACGAGCAGGTCAACGTGCGCCGCCGGAAGCGCAGCAAGCTCGCCGCGTTGGCGCGCGTGGGTGTTGCCGGTTCGGCGCCGCGGCCGAACGAGTGATGATGGACTTCATGAGCGACACGCTGGCGAACGGCGGCACCTTCCGGACGCTTGACCTCGTCGACGACGCGAGCCGCGAGTGCCTCCGGATCGAGGTCGACCAGGGCCTGGCCCGTCTCCGGGTCATCCGCGTCTTCGATGAGCTCGGAGGTGTTGGCGATGGGTGTGGATCGCGGCTCCCGTGAGGACGCTTCGCGATAGTCACCGCAGGTGACGAGCAACGGAGGACGGCGGCATGACCGACGACGGATCCGACACGGCATCCCTGTCGCCCTGGTGGCGGCATTCGGCGATCCTGGTGATGATCGCGGGTTTCACCATCCTGTCGATCGTCACCGTCAAGACGTACGACAACGCTCCGCCGATCCCCGCACGTGTCGTCGACGAGGCAGGTGGAACGATCTTCACCCGCGACGACGTCCTGCACGGGCAGGAGGTGTTCTTCAAGTACGGCCTGATGGAGCACGGCTCGCTCTGGGGACACGGGGCCTACCTCGGCCCCGACTACTCGGCGGAGTACCTCCACCGTCTGGCGGAGATCGCGCGGGACAACCTCGCGCGCCAACGATACCAGACCCCGTATGCCACCCTCGAGCGCGGCCCAGCCCTCGAGATCGCCGAACAGGTTCGAGGGACCCTCAAGACCAACCGCTACGATCCCCGGAGCGACACACTCCAGTTCTCTCCAGGCGAGGTCGTAGCCTTCGAGACTCAACGGCGCGAGTGGAGCGACTACTTCTCGGGCAAGAATCCTGCCCCCGGTCTCCCGAGCGCCTACATCAAGCACCCCGAGGAGCTCGCGGCACTCGCGGCGTACTTCGCATGGGCAAGCTGGGCGACGGTGGCCGATCGGCCGGGCAAGGACTACTCCTACACCAACAACTGGCCGTACGAGCCGCTGGCCGGGAACGTCCCGACCGCGTCCACCTATCTGTGGAGCGGGCTCAGCCTGATCACGCTGCTCGGCGCGATCGGGGCTGTGTTGTTCGCCTTCGGCAAGTTCGACTACCTCGGCTGGAAGGGCGAGCCAGGCGCGGCGCACGCGCACGAGAATCGCCTGCTGGGGTGGTCGATCACCCCCAGCCAGAGAGCGACCGGCCTCTTTCTCGCGGTCGTGGTGGTGCTCTTCCTGCTCCAGACGCTCGCGGGCGGCGCGCTCGCGCACTACCGCGTCGAGCCCGGCGGCTTCTACGGTTTCGACCTGTCCCGCTGGCTGCCGTACAACCTCCTGCGTACCTGGCATCTGCAGCTCGCCATCTTCTGGATGGCGACCGCCTGGGTGGCTGGCGGCCTCTTCCTGGCGCCCCTGGTCGGCGGCCGCGAGCCAGGCGGGCAGCGGCTCGGCGCCTTGGTCCTCCTCGGCGCCCTCGCGATCGTGGTCGCTGGCAGCCTGTTCGGCGAGTACCTCGGCATCAACGACGCGCTCGGCGGCCTCTGGTTCTGGTTCGGCCACCAGGGATCCGAGTACCTCGACCTCGGGCGGTTCTGGCAATTCCTTCTGGCCATCGGGCTGATCTTCTGGATCGTACTCATGTTCCGTGGCCTGCGCCCGGCGATGCGCCGACCCGGGGACGGCGACCTCGCTTCGCTCTTCCTCTACGCTGCGATCGCGATCCCCCTCTTCTACCTGCCGGCGCTGTTCTATGGCCCGCACACCAACTTCGCGGTGATCGACAACTGGCGGTTCTGGATCATCCACCTGTGGGTCGAAGGGTTTTTCGAGCTGTTCGCGACGGTTCTGGTCGCAGTGATGTTCTTCCAGCTGGGCTTGGTCGGCACGAAGACCGCGACCCGCCTCGTCTACCTCGACGCCATTCTCTACCTCGGCGCCGGCATCGTCGGGACCGGGCATCACTGGTATTTCACCGGACAGGGAACACTGAACATGGGACTCGCGGCCAGCTTCTCGGCGATGGAGGTAGTGCCGCTGACGCTCCTGACGCTCGACGCGTGGGACTTCGTGAGCCTGAAGAACCGGGGATGTCCGGAATGCGGCTATCCCCTTGCGGAGCGCCACGAGTGGGCGATCTACTTTCTCATCGCCGTCGGCTTCTGGAATTTCGTCGGCGCCGGCGTATTCGGGTTCCTCATCAATCTACCGATCGTCTCGTACTTTGAGGTCGGCACGCTCCTCACCAGCAACCACGGCCACACCGCCATGTTCGGCGTCTTCGGCATGCTCGCGCTGGCGGTAGTCGTCTTCTGCAGCCGCGAACTAGTCGACGACGCCCGCTGGCGCCACGTCGAGCCGCTCGTCCGGACGGGGTTCTGGGGCCTGAATGTCGGTCTCGCCCTGATGGTGCTCCTCGATCTGTTCCCGGGGGGCGTGCTGCAGCTCTGGGATTCCCTCACGAACGGCTACTGGCACGCGCGCCGGCTCACCTACCTCCTGAGTGGTCCGTTCCACGCACTCGAGTGGGCGCGGATTGTGGCAGACGGGGTGTTCCTCACCTTCGGTGTCGTGCCGATCGTCCTGGCAACGTTGCGCTCCGTCCTTCCACCCTCGTCTTCCCCTGCCCTCCGGGGTGCGCAGGGGGCAGCGCTACCGACGGTCGGCGGGACCGGTCGATGACATTGGACGAGGCCCCCGCCCTCGCACAGATGCGCCGACCAGGAGCCATCCTCCACTACCAGGCAAGTTTGCCCAATCCCTCAGTCACGCCGACGCCCGTTCCCGCGCTGTGCGACTCCATCACGACTTCCGGTCATACCTCCGAGCTCGCCACGACGCGCGGGTTGCCGCGGCACGGGCGAATTCGGGGGGGCAGGTCACACGGGTTCTCCCGCCAAGGACACATCGGCGAACGGCCGTCCGCCCGTCGCAGTGGAGACCGGGCTCAGTGGTTCCCTTCGCCCTGACGCCGGAGCAGGTCGGACGGGCCCTCCGGAACCACGCGACCGTCCTGTTCGATGCGTACGGACCCGACGAAGTCGTAGCGCTGCCAGTAGATCACTCGCGCACGCGGTCGGGTGGGCTCGCGGTGCGGTCGATCGTAGACCCACTTCTCGTTGAACTCGATTCCGTGCTCGACCTGGAGCCGCGGCTCGTTGACGCTGCCGGCCGTATGATCGGGCGTGCCGAAGAGGGCCACCACGTCGTCGCGCAGGATGGTCGTCCCGCCGGGCATCATCACACCTCGAACGAGGTCCCGGCGAGCGGGCACCCACGATGAGTGACGTGGGCCTCGAATTCCTGCCGGAAGCGGCGTAGGAACCAGCCGCTTCCCCAGGCGGCCGCGTCGGCGAGCGCGCAGATGGTGTGACCATCCATGAAGCGCGTGACTTCGTCGATCGTCTCGAGGTCGGACGAGGCCCCGGTGCCGGCCTCCAGCGAGACCATCAGCCTGTGCAACCAGCCGGTACCTTCGCGGCACTGCGTGCACTGACCGCACGATTCGTGACGGAAGAAACGCGAAATGACCAGGGCGGCGCGGACCATGCACTGGCGTTCGTCGAGGACGACAACGCCGCCGGTCCCGAGCATCGATCCCACCGTGCTGAGGGCCTGATGGTCCATGTTGACTTGCATGGCTTGCTCGGCGGTCAGGACCGGCATCGACACCCCACCGGGAACTACGGCCTTCAGCGCCCGACCTTCCGGGATGCCTCCCGCGTACTCGAAGATCAGCTCGCGCAGCGGCGTTCCGAGCGGCAGCTCGTAGGTGCCGGGGCGGACCACGTCGCCGCTCACTCCGAAGATCGTCGTGCCGCTGCTCTTCTCCACGCCGATCTTCTTGAACCACTCGGCGCCGTTGGCGACGATGTGCGGGACGTGGGACATCGTCTCCACGTTGTTGACGATGGTCGGCCGTCGCCACAGACCGGAGACCGCCGGGAACGGCGGGCGCTTGCGGGGCTGCCCCTTCCGGCCCTCGAGGGACTCCAACAGACCGGTCTCCTCGCCGCAGATGTAGGCGCCAGCCCCCCGATGCAGGTGAATGTCGAAATCCATACCGGTGCCGAGAACGTTCTTGCCGAGGTAGCCGGCGGCGTAGGCTTCGGCGACGGCCGCGCTCAGATTCTCGAACGGCCCCCGGTACTCGCCGCGCATGTACACGTAGGCCGCGTCGATGGTGTTCGCCCGGGCGGCGATCAGCAACCCCTCGATGAGCTTGTGCGGGTTGAGCTCCAGGATCTGCCGGTCCTTGAAGGTGGCGGGCTCGCTCTCGTCGGCATTGCAAGCGATGTAGCGCGGTCGGCGGCCGTCTTTGGGGAGGAAGCTCCACTTCATGCCGGTCGGGAAACCGGCGCCGCCGCGACCGCGAAGCCCCGAGTTCTTCACCAGCTCGACGATCTCCTCGGGCTTCATGTCGCGCAGTGCCTTCTCGGCGGCCGCATAGCCACCGTGGGCCCGATAGTCGGCGATGCGTGACCAATTCTGCCCCACCGGGGGCAAGAGAAGACGCAGCTCGGGCATCACGACTTCTCCCGGCCCGAAGTCGAAGCCTCTTGGCGCAAACGAGCGACAAGGCCGTCGATGTCTCCGGGCGAGAGCCCCTCCTCGTAGCGGCGGTTGTTGACCTGGAGCACCGGGGCCGTGCCGCACGAGCCGAGACATTCGACCTCGCCGAGCGAGAACATGCCGTCCTGGGTCCTCTCTCCCGGGCGGATGTCCAGAACCCGTTCGAACGCCCGCACCACCGCTCGTGCGCCCCGGATGCAGCACGGGAGGTTGGTACACACCTGCAGGTGGCAGCGACCCACGGGCTCGGCGTGGAACATCGAGTAGAAGGAGATCACCTCCCACACGTCGATCACCGGGATCTCGAGAAGTCGAGCCAGCTCCGGGACCACGTCCTTCGGCAGCCAGCCGCCGGACTCCTCCTGAACGAAGTGCAGCGCGGTCAGAAGCACCGCTCGCTTCTCGGGGTACTTCGGAAACTCGGCGCAGATCCGCTGCGTCAGCTCGGGGGATAGCGCCATCGTAACCTACCATTGCGAGCGGGTGTCAGCGATCACACTCGCCCCCGATCATGTTGATCATGTCGAACGTTGGCACGACGTCGGCGAACATGGCGCCCTGGAGCATTCGCGACAACGCCTGCATGTTCGAGAAGCTGGGGGAGCGGGCGCGGCACTTGTACGGTTTTCCCGACCCGTCGCTCACGAGGTAGAAGCCCAGCTCGCCGTTGGCCCCCTCGACCGCTCGATAGACTTCCCCGACGGGCGGACGGGGGCCTTCGGTAACGACTTTGAACTGCGCGATCAGCTCTTCCATCCGTGTGAAGACCTTGCCCTTCCCGGGCAGGCGGACGTGGGGATCGTCGATGTCGACCGGTCCGCCCGGGAGCTGCTCGACGCACTGCTCGACCATCCGGCGACTCTGCTTCAGCTCCTCGACCCGGACCAGAAAGCGGTCCATGTTGTCGCTGTGCTCGCCGATCGGCACGTCGAAATCCAGCCGATCGTAGACGAGGTACGGCTGCGCCCGACGCACGTCGTACGGCACCCCGGCGGCGCGGAGCAGGGGACCGGTCACGCCCAAGGCGATCAGCTCGTCGCTCGAGAGGTTGCCCGTCCCCTCCATGCGCTGGCGGAAGATCGGGTTCGAGAGCAAGAGGTCCTCGAAGTCCTGCTGCAGCTTGCCCACCTGCCCCAGCTTCTCGCGCACGAGCGCCGGGAACTCGGGCCCTACGTCTTCGGAAAGGCCACCGATGCGGACGTAATTGGAGGTCACCCGGGAGCCGCACATCACGTCGATCACGTCCCAGAGCAGCTCCCGAGCCTCCATGACGTAGAGATAGGCGGTCATCGCGCCCAGCTCCATGGCGCCCGCTCCGAGGCAGGTGAAGTGATCGCCCATGCGAGAGACCTCGCTGCCGATCACACGCAGGTACTGGCAGCGCTCCGGGACCTCGAAGCCGAAGAGCTTCTCGCAGGCGAGGGCATAACCGACGTTGTTGATGATCGACGACACGTAGTTCAGCCGATCGGTGTAGGGGAACACCTGGTAGTAGAGGCCGCTCTCGCACTCCTTCTCGAAGCCCCGGTGGAGATACCCCACCTCCACCTCGGCGTGCTGCACGGTCTCGCCGTCGAGCTTCAGGTTGATCCGGACCGTCCCGTGCGTCGCCGGGTGCGACGGCCCCATCTTCAGCTTGAGCGGTTCGAATGGCAGCTCGGGGACGTCTTGAGTGACCCGGTCACCGCTCTCTGGCTTATCCGACATCGCGCCTCACCGGCCCGTCCCCGCGTCCGCGGCATTCGCCGACCCCGGTCCGATCAGTGGCTGCCGCTTCGCCTTCGGGTAGTCCTTGCGCAGGGGGTGGCCCTGGAATTCCTCGTACAGGTATATCCGCTGCGGGTTGGGATGGCCCACGAAGACGATCCCATAGAGATCCCACGTCTCGCGCTCGAGCCAG
>Ga0335070_10007847_pt1 | contig 12506 bp, 8 predicted proteins | sample Lox_Sample_13_FD_206722 | JGI IMG/M metagenome (GOLD analysis project Ga0335070, IMG submission 206722) | Soil microbial communities from Loxahatchee National Wildlife Refuge, Florida, United States - Lox_Sample_1.3 | ecosystem: Environmental > Terrestrial > Soil > Wetlands | place: USA: Florida...
CGCTTCGCCCTGGAGATCCCCCGTGGGCTCTCGATCCTGGCCTTCCACGATCCGCAGGCGGAGGTGAAGGGGCTCGCCGACTTCCCCCGGGACGAGTGGCCCGACACCACCCTGGTCCACCCGGCCTTCCAGGTGATGGTGGGGCTGGGTAGCCTGCTGGCGCTGGCCGGCCTGGCCTGGGCCATCGCCCGGCTGCGGCGCCGGGAGCCGGGCCCGCGCCTGCTCCGGGCGCTGGTGGCCCTGGGCCCGGCCGGCTTCGTGGCCCTGGAGGCCGGCTGGCTGGTCACCGAGTGGGGCCGGCAACCCTTCGCCGTCCGCGGCGTGCTCCGCACCGCCGACGCGGTCACCCCGGTCCACCACCTCCTGCTGCCGCTGCTCCTCTTCGCCGCCCTGTACCTGTTCCTGGCGGCGGCCACCGCCGCCCTGCTCTGGCGGCAGATCGCGCACGGCCCGGAGGGCGACCTCCCGGCGGCCGCCGGGGAGGGGGCCCGGTGACCCCGGCGGACCTGCTGGGCGCGGCCATGCTGGCGGCGCTGGTGCTCTACGCGCTCCTGGGCGGCGCCGACTTCGGCGGAGGGATCTGGGACCTGCTGGCCGCGGGACCCCGCCGCGCCGAGCAGCGGGCGCTGGTGGAGCGGGCCATCGGGCCCATCTGGGAGGCGAACCACGTCTGGCTGGTGCTGGTGGTGGTGCTGCTCTTCACCGGCTTCCCGCGGGCCTTCGCGGCGCTCTGCATCTGCCTGTTCGCGCCCATCACCCTGCTGCTGCTGGGGATTGTGCTGCGCGGCGCGGCCTTCACCTTCCGCGCCTACGACCGGCCCGACGACCGGGTGCAGTCGCGCTGGGGGCTGGCCTTCTCCGTCTCCTCGACGGCGGCGCCGCTGCTCCTCGGGGTCGTGGTGGGGGCCATCGCCTCCGGTCGGGCGCTGCCCGGGGACCTGGAGGCGCCCGGGCCGCTCGCCTGGCTCTCGCCCTTCACCGCCGCGGTGGGGCTGTTCGCCGCCGCGCTCTTCGCCTTCCTGGCGGCCAGCTACCTGGCGGTCGAGGCCCAGGGAGCGCTGCGCCAGGACTTCCGCCGCCGCGCCCTGGGCGCGGGCCTGGCGGTGTTCGGCTGTGCGGTGCTGGCCGCGGCGCTCTCGGCCCGCGAGGCGCCCGCGGTCTTCGCCGGGCTGACCCGCCGCCCCTTCACGGCCCCGCTCCACCTGGTCACCGCGGTGGCCGCGGTCACCGCCCTGGCCGCGCTGCGCCGCGGCCGGGTCCGGCTGGCGCGGGCCGCCGCGGCGGTGCAGGTGGCGCTCATCGTGCTGGGCTGGGGCGTGTCGCAGTACCCGTACCTGCTCGCCCCGGGCCTGACCCTGGAGGAGGCCGCCGCGCCCCGGGCCACGCTGGTGGCGGTGCTGTGGGCCCTGGCGGCCGGGGCGGTCTTGCTCTTCCCCGCGCTCTACCTGCTCTTCCGGGTCTTCAAGGGGGAGCGGCCCTTCGCGGTGATGGATCGGTGAGGGCGAGGGGCGCCCTGGACCGCGGCGCGGCCCGGGTCACCCCGCCGCAAGCGCCAGCGCGCCGCCCTGCTGCGGGGCGCCGGACACGGCGGCGATCACCCGGTTCCGGCCGGCCTCCTTGGCGCGGAAGAGGGCCTTGTCCGCGGCCAGGAGCAGGTCGTCGCCGGTGGCGCCGTGATCGGGCACGGAGGCCACCCCGATGCTGATGGTCACCGAGAGCGGCCGGTCGGACTGGGGGATGGTGGTCCGCATGTGCTCCACCGCTTCCCGGACCCGCTCGGCCAGGGCCATCGCCGCGGCCGGAGGGGTGTTGGGCAGGAGCACCGCGAACTCCTCGCCGCCGTAGCGGACCAGGGTGTCGCTCATCCGGATCTGCTCGGCCAGGCAGCGGGCCACCGCGGCCAGCACCCGGTCGCCGGCGTCGTGGCCGTGCCGGTCGTTGAAGACCTTGAAGTGGTCGATGTCGATCATCAGCGCCGATACCGACGACCGGCTGCGCACGCCCTGATGGACCAGCTTGGGCAGGAGCTCCACCAGGAAGCGCCGGTTGTACGCGTGGGTGAGCGCGTCCCGGACGGCGCTGTCGCGCGAGCGCGCCAGCAGCCGGATGGAGCTCAGGGTGGCCGAGGCGGTGGCCGCCAGCGCCTGGGCCAGGCGGATGCGACGGTCGGTGAAGTGATCCGGGTCGGCGCCCTGGAGCGACACCAGGCCGATGACCTGGCCGGCGGCCATGAGCGGCAGGCAGAGGTGGGAGGCCGCACCGGTGAGAGGGCAGGCGCAGGCGCCGGGGTCGGTCCCGAGGCCGTCGTGGACGTCGCGCGCCGATCGGATGGCCCGGCAGCCCAGGGGCTCGGTGACGATGGGGAGCCGGAACTGCTCCTCGGTGGTGCGGGCCGGGTACACCATGGTCAGGTGGTTCTCGCTGGGGTTGAGCGAGAAGACCGAGATCGCGGACGGCGCCACCACCGACTCCAGGAAACGGACCAGGAGCTGGTAGAGCTCGGCCTCGACCGTCGTCTGCTGGACGATCTCGGCGAAGCGGCCCAGCACCTCCGCGTCCTCGCGCTCGGTGCGGAGCACGCTCTCCCGCTCGCTCACCCGGCGCTCCAGCCGGACCAGGGCGGAGTGGAGGGTGGAGACCTCGCGGATGGGGCTGCTCAGGGCAGGGAGGTCGAGGGTGCCGTCGGCCTCGACCCGCGCGGCCAGGAGGCTGAGCGGTGCGGCCACCCGGCGCTGGCCCCACCACAGGATCAGGGCTCCCAGGCCGAACAGGGCGGCGAAGAGCGCCGTGGCGGCGGCCACCACCCGCCGGCCGTGGCGGGTCAGCTCCGCCCGGCGATCGCGGCTGGCGACGGCCTCGCGGGCGTCCAGGGCCTCCAGGGCGCCGCGGATCCCGTCGAAGCGCAGCTTGCCGTCGGCCAGGATCTGGGCGGTGCGCTCGACGGGCAGGGCCTGTCCGCGGAAGAGCTGGGGGACGACCACCTCCGCGTGCCAGGCGTCCACCTGGGTCCGCAGGGCGGCCAGCGAGACGACGGCCTCGTCCGGAGCGTCGGCGGCGGACTCCAGGCGGCCCCAGGCGTCCGACTCCTCGCGCGTGCCGCGCTGGTAGGCCTCGAGGAAGATGGGGTTGCCGGTGGCCACCACCGCCCGGCGGGCCACCTCCTGGTCGAGCAGGGCGATGCGCAACGCCTGGCGCGCCTCCAGGCGGAGATGGTCGCCTCGCTCCAGCTCCAGGCGCCGCACTGTGGTCTCCTGGAGCAGGTAGTGCACCGCACCTGCGAAGAGCACGGCGATGGTGAGCAGACCGGCGACGCCGGCGGTGGAGACCGCGCTGAGCGGCAGATTCCTGGCGCGCATCGCCATGACGTCCGGTCCCCACTGCAAGGCCCGATCCAGCGCCGGGGGCGGTCGTTTCGCCAGCGGACGCCCGCAGCCGGCCCCGGGGCCGGAGGTGGCGCGGAACCCGGGGCGCGCGTACCCCACGCCCTGGCCACCCCGGGCCCTGGTGCGGGCCGGTGGCAGGCGAAATCGCCCCGACCTGTGCGGCCCCTGGGTGGGTTGCCAGGGCGGGTGGAGGCGGCCAGGGCGGGGGGCGCGGGAGGGTCAGCGGGGGCGGCCCGCCTCCTCGATCACCGCGGTGGCGAAGGCGGCCACGTCCTCCGGCGTGGTGTCCCAGGCGCACATGAAGCGGGCGCCGCCCGGGCCGATGAAGTCGTAGAAGCGCCAGCCCTTCCGGCGCAGCGCCTCGCCGGCGCCGTCGGGGAGGGCGGCGAAGACGGCGTTGGCCTGGACCGGGTGGAGGATCCGCACGCCCGGTGCGGCCTCGAGCGACCGCGCCAGCAGCGCCGCCATCTCGTTGGCGTGGCGGGCGTGGCGCAGCCAGGCGCCGGTGCGCAGCATGCCCACCCAGGGCGCGGCCAGGAAGCGCATCTTGGAGGCGAGCTGGCCGGCCTGCTTGCACCGGTACTCGAACTCGGCGGCCAGGGCCCGGTCGAAGAAGACCACCGCCTCCCCCACCGCCATGCCGTTCTTGGTGCCGCCCAGGCAGAGGACGTCGACGCCGGCGTCGAGGGTGAGGGCGCGGGGGTGCACCCCCAGGGCCGCCACCGCGTTGGCGAAGCGGGCCCCGTCCATGTGCACCCGCAGCCCCAGCGCCCGCGCCCGGGCGCCCAGGGCGGCGAGCTCGGCGGGGCTGTAGAGCGTGCCCAGCTCGGTGGGCTGGGTGAGCGAGACCACCCGCGGCTTGGGGTAGTGGATGTCGGCCCGGCGCCGCACCACCTGCTCCACCGCCTCCGGGCCCAGCTTGCCGTGGGCTCCGCCGGCGGTGAGCACCTTGGTGCCGTTGGAGAAGAACTCCGGCGCCCCGCACTCGTCGGTCTCGACGTGGGCGGTCTCGTGGCAGACGATGGAGTGGTAGGACTGGCAGAGCGAGGAGAGGGCCAGCGAGTTGGCGGCGGTCCCGTTGAAGGCGAAGAAGACCTCGCACTCGCAGGCGAAGGTCTGGCGGATGAGGTCGGCGGCCTCGGCGGTCCAGCGGTCCTCGCCGTAGGACGGGGCGTGGCCGGCGTTGGCCTCGGCCAGGGCGGCCAGGGCCTCCGGGCAGATCCCTGCGTAGTTGTCGCTGGCGAAGTGGCGGCGGGGGCTGTCGGCGGCGGGCATCCGGGCATTGTAGGCGATGACGGAGGTACGTCCAGCCGTCCGAGATGACGGAGGCCGGGCCCGCCCGCCGGGCCACGCCCGCGGGGTGGAGGCCCACCCGCGCCCGCCTGGCCCGGTGCGGGGGCGGGGGAGGTCCGTCGGCCCCGGGCTCGCGGGACGGCGCCGGGTGCGGAAGGGCCGCCACCCCCACCGCCCCGCGGCGATGGCACGGGGCCGTCCTCCGGAGGCGACGCGCCTGCGCCCGCCCCCGGGTGTTCAAGACCCCCGGGCAGGGCAAGGCGCCGGCGGACCTGTTCCCCGAGGTGAACGAGCGCGGCCCGGCCGTCGTCCGGGCGACGCTCTGGGGGCGGCAGGGCGCCCGCCGCGCCGGTCAGGCGGTGAAGCCGCCCACCCGCTTCAGCTCGTCCTCGGCGGCCTTGCACCACTTGCCGCCGTCGAGCCGGGCCGCCACCGTCGGGAACTTGGCCGGGAGGTCCTTGAGCGGGATGAGGCCCACCTCCCCGAGCCAGGGATAGACGAGGATCTTCCCGCCCAGCGAGCGGTTCTCGATGGCGGCGATGCCGTCCTGGGCACCGCCCATGCCGCTGATGGCGTCGACCGAGACGTCGGTGTCGAGGGCGCCAGAGCTCACCTTGCCCAGCACGATCCTCATGTCCTCGATGGTGGAGCCGCTGGTGCCGAACATGTACACCCGGCGGGCCACGTAGGTGTCGAGGTCGAGCTCGTGCCTCACGCCGGCGGGGATCCCGGCGAAGATGTTGACGAGTGCGCCCTCCTTCGCCTCCTGGATGGCGGCGGCCACCAGCGCGCCCACCGGGGCCATGAGCGCCACGTAGCTGAAGGGGCCGCCGGCCCTCTCCCGCTGCGTGTTCACCAGGCGCAAGGGCACCTTCCGGGCCGCGGCCAGCGGGTTCGCCTTGGCGGCCAGGCCCGCCAGCCGGGCGTCGTCCATGTCCGTGCCCACCACCGAGACGCCGGGGACGCCCTCGGTGAGCGCCCGCAGCACGTGCATCTGCCCCATGGGTCCGCCGGCGCCGACCACCTCCACGGCCTCGCCCGGCCGCAGCTCGCCGCTCGCGGGCAGGTGGCGGTAGGAGGCGGAGCAGTCGGAGCCGGTGGTCCCGGTCCAGCGGGTGAGGCCGTAGTGCACCCGGCCCACCCCCACGCTCACCGGCGCGCCGATCCGCTTCCCGCCCAGCACCAGGTTGATGAGGCCGCCCGCGGCCAGCTTGTCGTTGAGGATCTCGATGGTCGCCTTGCGCGTCCCGAAGTAGACGATGTCGTCGAAGGCGTCGTCGCGGAGGGCGGAAAGGTCCGAGAACGGGGCCGGGGTGGCCAGGAGGCCGGCCTGGACCAGCGCCCGGGCCTGGGCCGGCTCGGCGCACAGGGCGGTGACGTACGCCGGCCGGGCGGCCGTCAGGGCGGCCAGCCCCTCCAGCACCGCGCCGGCGTCGGCCACCAAGAGGAGCCGCCCGCCCGCCTTGGGCCCCTGGCGCTCGTGGTTCACGTAGCTGTCCTCGACGCAGGCCCAGGGCTCGACCAGGGCGATGGCGCTGGCGGAGCGGTCCTCGGGCGCGGCCAGGAGGAACCGCTCCCCCCCGGCGTCGACGATGACCCGCTCGTCCATGAGGACGTACTCCTGCAGCCCGCCCTCGAAGTTGTAGCCGAAGGCGGCGTTGGAGGCGGCGGTGCGCAGGGCCCGGTAGTCGGTCTGCACCAAGACCCGCTCCCCCACCCGGTGACGCTTCACCTCCGCGCCCACGGCCACGATGCGCGCCGCCACCTCGTGCCCGGGCACGGTGGGCTTGCTGCCCGGCACGTAGCTGGGGATCTGGCGCAGCACCTCGGCGGGGAGGCCGGCCTGGACCTCCGACTTGCGGGCGTGCTGGTCGAACTGCTTCAGCAGCTTCATGTCCGAGAAGCAGAGGCCGACGCACTCGACCCGGGCCAGCACCTGGGTCGGGCCGGGGCGGTCCACCGCCTTCCCGGCGGTGAGGGCCAGCTTGCCGGGGCCGACCAGCTGGAGGGCGTACTGTGTCGAGGGGAGGGCGGTGGTCATGTCGGTCGGCTCCTGGTCACTTGAGCATCTCCTGGCCCCCGGTGACCGGGAGCGCCTGGCCGGTCTCGTACTCCTGCTCGATGAGGTAGAAGACGGCCCGCATCACGTCGGCGCTGCGGCAGCCGCGCTTCATGGGCACCTTGGCCTCGTAGAAGCGCCTCACCTCCTCCACCGTCCGGGCCCCGGGCACCTTGCCGGCGGCCAGGTACTGCACGAACAGGCCGGTGCGGGGGTCGGACCAGAGCGGGCCGTCGAAGAAGTTGCCGGGGCAGACCGAGTTCACCTTGATCCCGTCCTCCACCAGCTCCAGGGCGAAGCTCTGGGTGAGCCCGATCCCGCCGAACTTGGAGCCGGCGTAGGCGCCGTTCCGGTTGGAGCCGGAGAGCCCCGACTTCGAGTTGATCTGGACGACGTCCGATCGGTAGCTCGGCCGGGCGGCGTGCTGCCGGGCCATCACCGGCGCGGCATGCTTCACGCAGAGGAAATAGCCCTTGTAGTTGACGGCGGTGACGAAGTCGAATTCCTGCTCGCTCTGGGTCTTCACCGAGCCCGCCCGGAGCACGCCGGCGTTGGAGACCAGCACGTCCAGGCCGCCGTAGGCTCGCACCACCTCCCGGATCATCGCCGCCACCGAGCCCCCGTCGGTGACGTCCACCGCCACCCCCAGCGTGCGTCCCGGCCCGGAGCCACCCTCCACGGCCAGGGCGGCGGCCCGCACCCCGGCCTGGTTCACGTCGGCCAGCGCCACCGTGCCACCCTCGGCCGCCAGCGACTGGGCGATCTCCAGGCCGAATCCCTGGGCCGCGCCGGTGACCACCGCCACCCGCCCCGAGGCGCGGCCGGACCGGCCGGCGCGGGCGATCTGCTTGCGGTAGGCCTCCACCTCCCAGGTCTCGATGAAGCGGCGGTGCCCCTCGGAGAGGGCCTGCACGCCGCCGAGCCGGGCCGCGCCGGTCATGACCCGGACGGCGTCGAGGTAGAGCAAGCGGCAGTTCCGGGCGCCGGCCACGTCGTCGCCGGCGCAGAAGATGCCCACGCCGGGGACGATCACGGGCTTGGGCGGGTAGCCGGTGCTCTCCCGGTGCGCGGTCACCGCGGCGCGCAGCCGCTCGAGCAGCGCCGGCTCCTCCTCGCCCTCCACCGCCTCGAACCAGAGCGGGAAGGAGTTGCAGTAGACGATCTGGTCGGGTGAGAGCGGCCCCCGGGCGGTGACGGCGCGGGCCGCCGGCGAGGCGGCGAAGGCCAGCGCCTCGGGGCCGTCCTCGAGCGCGACCACGGGCAGGGTCGACCCCTCGGCCAGCAGGCCGCGCAGGAAGGGGGCGATGGCCAGGGCCTGGGCGTCGGCGTCGGCGCGGCGCGCCGCCGGGGCCGACCAGGGGGCCGGGGCGGCGGCGGCGACGCGCCGGGCGATCGCCTCCCGCAGCCACTCGGCGTTCTCGCGCAGCACCTCGGGGGCGTCGCCGGCCACGATGATCCCGTGGTTGGCCATGAGCACGGCGCGCGGGGGGCGGCCGCGCTCACGCTGGTGGACGGCCAGGCCCGTCCGCAGGGCCCGGGCCAGCTCGAAGCCCGGATCGACGAAGGGCACCCAGAGGACGTCGCCCCCCAGGATCTCCCGGGCCAGCGCCTCTCCTCCGGTGGAGCAGGTCAGGGCGTTGGCCACGGTGGCGTGCCCGTGGACCACGAGGCGCCCGGGCACCAGGTGGTGCAGCAGGGCCTCGACCGAGGGGCGCTGGTTCCGCTCCGGCTCGAGCCGGGCCGCGTAGAGCGCCTGCTTGTAGGCCGCCTCGCGGGGCTCGCGCTCGGCGGGCAGGTCGGCGGCGGCCAGCGCCTCCAGGCGCCTCCTGTCCATGGCCACGAAGCCCTCGCGGCCGATGGTGGCCAGGGCCGAGCCGCTCCCCTTCACCAGGAGGCGATCACCGACCTTGACCGAGGTGTTGCCGCCGCCGGCCAGCACCATCTCCGGGTCGGAGCCGAAGTAGCGGGAGAGGAGCACCAGCTCGTCGAGCGGGTCGGCGGCGGCGGAGAAGGAGGGCCAGGACAGGGTGGAGGTCATGGGTCTCAGGGGGCAGGGGTCTGGGGGGAGGCGAAGGCGGCGATCACCGCCTTGCCCAGGGCGGCGAAGGCGGCGATGCGGCCCTCGGCGTCGGGGTGGCCGGGCTGGGGCGCGCCGTCCTGGGTCACGAACCCGGCCTCGCCGCGCGAGGTGAGGTACTGGTGAGCGGCGGCCACGCAGGCCCCCTCCCAGAAGATGGGGAGGAGCTCCTCGGGGATGGGCGCACCCCTGGCCGAGGGCATCATGGGCAGCAGCTCCAGGGTGTTGTGCTCGGTGCCGGCGGTGACCACGATCCCGCTGCGGCGCAGCGTCTTCACGTAGTCGGACAGCACCGCCGGCGCGTTGCGGTTGGGGATGAGCTCGGCGGCGTGGATCCCCAGCCGGGCCAGGTTCGCCACCAGCCCGGCGGCCGTGGCCTCGAACTGGCCCAGCGGGCTGGCCCCGTCGGCCAGGACCGGGTAGCAGGGGATGCCGCCCAGCTCCAGGACCAGGGCGCGGGCCTCCGCGAGGTCCAGGTAGCTCTCGGGGACGAAGCCGGGCTTGCCGGCCTTCATGAGGTGGTTGCGCACCTCGTTCTGCAGGCCCACCGCGTCGTCCGGCCCCTTCAGCTTCACCGGCGCGCCCAGGAGCCGGGGGAGGCGGTCGAGCCGCTCGCCCGGAGGGATGGCGGCGAAGAGCGCCTCCTGGATGGCCCGGGCGACGTGGCGCTCCTGGAGCACCACCGTCGCCCGCGGGCTGCCGTGGCGACGCACCAGGCCGTCGACGATGGCGTCGGCGCCGAGGTCGACCGGGCAGCCCCGCTCGGCGAGCGCGCGGGCGCAGCGCCCCACCATCTCGGCGATGCGCGCGCCATCGCGGGCCCGGACCCCGGCGAGGGTGGCGACCGCGGCGGGCGTCTGGGGATCGAACCGGCCCAGGCCCTTCCCGCACAGGTACACCTTGCCCGGGTTGGCGGGGTCGTTGACCTTCACCCCCTGCCGCGCCAGGTCCTCGTCGCGGCACAGGAGCTCGACGCCGAACAGCGGGAACACCCCCGCCGACCGGCAGCGGTCGGCGAACCCGTCGTAGACGGCGAAGTCGTAGTAGTTGCTGGTCCCGAGGAGGGCCAGGCCCTGGGCGCGCGCCAGCTCGACCGCCTGCTCCACGCTGGCGAAGGCGGAGAAGTTGGGCGGCAGGTGGACGTGGGCGTTGAAGGGCGGCGGCCGGCGGCCGGCCTCCGGGAGGGCCGCCTTCCCGAGCGCGGCGGGGGACGGGAGGGCCTGCAGGGCGGCGAGCGCGGTGGTCATGAATCTCCTCACTTAGTCGATGGCCTGCTCCCCCGCGAGGTCCACTGTACCCGGCGCCCCGGGGGCCGGTCGAAGGCCTGGATGAGGGAGGGGCCGCCCGCCTGCGGCGGGCCCAGGCAATCGTTACCACGAAGGGCGCCTCGGGGAGGTCGCGAACTCGGGGGGCAGGGCCCGGCCGTGCCGTGGCTGCGGTCGCGCGCCGCGCCCCGGGTTCCCCCGCGGGATCCCGGGGAGGGGGACGCGGGTGCGCATGCGCCTGGCCCGGCGGCGGGATGGGTCGAGGTTCGGAGCCTGCTCGACGGCCCGGCCGACCCGGCTGCGGGCTCCCCTTGCCGCAGCCCCCGGGACCGCCCGGACGCGCTAACCTGGCGGCCGACCGCCGGCGAGGACCATGGACATCGCGAGCGACGCGCCCGGGCAGGATGCTCCCAGGACGGCCGGCCCGGGCGGTCGCGGCCTGGGCCGGAGCTTCTGGTGGCTGTGGGCGGGCAATCTCCTGTCGGCGCTGGCCATGTTCGTGGCGCCCTTCCTGGCCATGTACCTGGCCTCGCGCGGGCTCCGGCCGAGCCGGGTGGGGCTGGTGGTCTCCTGCTTCGGCCTGGGGGCGCTCCTGGCCGGGCCCATCGCCGGCGCCCTGGCCGACGCCCTCGGTCGACGCGGCACGCTCCTCGCGGCGCTGGTGGGCTCCGCGGCCAGCGCGGCCGCGCTCGGCTTCCTCCGGGAGCCGCTGGCGGTCGCCGCCGCGGTGCTGTGCTTCGGCGCCTCGACCTCCGGGAGCCGGGCGCCGATGCGGGCCATCGTCGCCGACGTGGTGGCGCCCGCGGCGCTGCAGCGCGCCTTCGGCTGGCTCTACTGGGCCGAGAACGTCGGCGCCAGCGTGTCGATGGCGGCGGGTGGGCTGCTGGCGGCCGGAGGCTGGACGCTGCCGTTCCTGGTCGACGCCTCCACCACGCTCGGCTACGCCGCGGTGGTCCTGCTCCGGGTCCCCGAGACCGCGCCAAGGGCGTCCCCCCTGCCTCGGGGCGGCCGGGCGGGCGCGGGGTACGCGGTCGTGCTGCGGGACCGCCGGTGCCTAGCGCTGCTCGGCTTGATACTGATGGTGAACGTAGCCTACACCCAGGCCTGGGTCTCGCTCCCCGTGGACATGGGGCTCCACGGGTTCTCGGCGCGCGAGTTCGGTCTGGTCGGCACGGTGAGCGCCGGGCTGGTGGTGCTCGTCCAGCCCTTCTCTCCCCGCGCGCTGGGCCTGCTCTCGCCGGCGGGCGCGCTGGCGCTCGGGGCGCTCCTGGTCGGCGGGGGGCTGGGGGGCTACGCCCTGTGCTCCTCGCTGGCCGGGATCGTGGCCTCCACGGCCGTGTGGACGCTGGGGGAGATCGCCTTCTTCTCCACGGCCGGCGCCGCCGTCTCGGCCCTGGCCCCGCCGGAGGCGCGCGGCCGCTACATGGGCGCCTACAGCCTCTGCTTCTCCATCGGCAACATCGCCGCGCCGGCCGCCGGGCTGGCCGCCCTCGAGGCCCTGGGCCCGGGCGTGCTCTGGCCGGCGTGCCTGGGGCTGGGCGCCTGCGCGGCGGGGGGGCTCCTCCGCTGGGGTCGCCGGGTCGAGCCGGCCGCGGTAGGAGTGGGGCGTGCCGCGACCTGACCTCTGCGGAGCCGGGCGGTTCCTCCGCCTCGCCGCCCTGGTGGCCGGCCTGGCGGCGGGGCGGGCCGCGGCCTGGTCCGATCACGCGCTCCTCACCTGGGACGCGCTGGACGCCCTGCCCGAGCTGGGACGGGCGGCGGTGGTGGCCGAGCCGCTGGAAGCCTACCTCGCCGACCAGGCGCCGGCGCTCCAGGGGCTGCTCGGGGAGGAGGAGGCCTGGTCGCGCGCTCACCTGGCCGGCTACGCCCCCCGCCCCGCCGACCTGGCCTTCCGGGCCGACGGCGACCCGGCCACCCTGCGCCAGCGGTTCCTGGCCGCCCTGCGGGTGAATCCCGGGTCGAGGCTGGGGCTCTGGGTCCGGGCGCTTCCCGGTGCGGCCGGGGCGGGGCGGCCCGCGGTCCCGCTCCCCGAGGTCACCGCCCTGCGCGAGGACGGCGACCTGCGCGGCACCGTCTACCTGGCCCTGGCTCCCGGCGAGAGGGTGACGGCGCTGGAGGTGCTGGCCACCGCCGCGGATGAGCCCGACCGCGGCCTCGACCTGGGCCTGTGGGAGGACAGCGGGACCGACTTCGGGCGGCGGGCGGGATTCGGGCGGCAACCCTTCGGCAACCCGGCCCTGGAGTTCTCGAGCCAGGCGCCCTTCCACATGGGCTTCTACCACGAGTCCAGGCTGGTCTACGCGGTGGCCGGCTGGCTCCGCAGGACCTACCCGGAGCACCGCATCCACCTCTACCGGGCGCTCTCGGCGCAGGCCCTCCGAAGCGGCCACGCCTACTGGGGCTGGAGGTTCGCCGGCTGGGCGCTCCAC
>Ga0335070_10007848_pt1 | contig 12505 bp, 11 predicted proteins | sample Lox_Sample_13_FD_206722 | JGI IMG/M metagenome (GOLD analysis project Ga0335070, IMG submission 206722) | Soil microbial communities from Loxahatchee National Wildlife Refuge, Florida, United States - Lox_Sample_1.3 | ecosystem: Environmental > Terrestrial > Soil > Wetlands | place: USA...
GTCCCGCTGACCCATCCACGTCGTAAAATGCTTACAACCACCGCCAAACACTGGCGATCGTCAACTGCAGGAGAATCGGGGGCTCATGTCGGTGTCCACCTCCACGCCGTCGGGAGTTTCGTCCGGCATCTTTCCGGTCGCGATCTACGTGCAGGGGAGTGAGCAGCGGACCCTGGTGCTGAACCACACTCCGTACACCGTGGGCCGCAAACTGGACCGCGATCTGGTCATCCCCGATCCGCGCGTTTCCCGCGAACATGCTTCGATCGTCTCCGAAAATGGCGAATTTTCCGTCGTGGACGGAGGCAGTAAACACGGAACTTTCGTGAACGGCGAGCGCATCGCGCGGCGCAAGCTCGAACGCGGTGACCGGATCGAGTTCGGCGCCCGCGACGGTGCCTACGTGATTTTCCACCCCCTGCACCCGACCTCGAATACCGCCCGCGAGTTCCTGAGCCAGATTTCGAGAGTACAAATCACACCAGAAGCCAGTGACCTCGAAAAACTCACGCTGTTCATGGAGGCGGCTCGCAAGCTCAACACCATCGGCGTGCTCGATGAAATCCTGGTCACGCTGATCGATGCCACGCTCAAGCTGACGCGGGGCGAACGCGGCTACATATTCTTGCGCGATGCCCGAGGAAATCTCAACTTGGCCGCCGGGCGCAACGCCAAAGGCGATCCGCTGCTCGATGACAAGACGATTTCGCGCTCGGTGCTCGAGGAGGCGCTGACTTCCAATTCCGACTATCTGGTCACCGACACCAGCCAGATGCTCGATATGAAGGAGCGGCAGAGCATCGTCGCTTTCGATCTGCGCACGGTGATCTGCATGCCGCTGCGCAAGCCGCTGGTGCAGACGCGCGCCGAGCAGCCGGCCTCGAGCGAAGTCATGGGAGCACTCTACGTCGATTCCCGATTCGCCACCCGTGATATCACCAGCGTCAGCCACGACATTCTGCGAGCGATCGCCACCGAAGCGGCGCAGTTGATTGAGAACGCGCGCTTGGTGCAGGCCGAAGAGGCGGCACGTCGCTATCAGCAGGAGCTATCCATCGCCGCGTCGATCCAGCAGCAGTTGATGGCGGTAACTATTCCCGAGGTCCCTTTCGCGCGCCTCAGCCCACGCAACCTTCCTTGCAAGGAAATCGGCGGCGACTTCTACGACGTCGTGAACACGCCCGAGGGCCTAGCCGTCGTGCTTTGCGACGTCAGCGGCAAGGGAGTTTCTGCAGCCCTGCTCGCCTCAGTGCTACAAGGGATGGTGTACTCCCACCTGATCGCAGGCATGCCGCTGACAGAAACCGTCGCGGCGGTCAATCGTTTCTTCACCCAGAAACAAATCAGCGGCAAGTACGCCACCATGATCCTCGCCCGCCTCCGCCACGACGGCGAACTCGAATACGTCAACTGCGGACACGTACCGCCGGTGTGGATCTGCAATCAGGAAGTCTTGAGGCCCGCGCACGGCAATCTTCCCGTGGGATTGCTGGGCGACGCGACTTACGCGAGCGATCGCTGCCAAATGAAGCCGGGAGATCGTCTCATCTTGGTGACCGACGGCGTCACGGAAGCCGAGAATGCCCGGGGAGAAATGTTTGACAGCGACCGGCTGGAAGCGGTGGCAGGGAAGAGTTCTTCCTTAGAGGACATTTTTGCTGCCATCGCCGATTTCTGCGCCGGCACTCCGCTGAATGACGACTGCACGGTGGTCGAGCTGGCGTATACAGGCGGATGAACCCCACTGATGGAGGGACGCGCGCCTGACCCGTCCATCAGCGGGTCGGATCTCGGCGCCTGCTACACTTCCCGCCGCCCTTCCATCGCCTTCAGCATCGTGACTTCGTCGGTGTACTCGATGTCGCTGCCGACCGGGATTCCCATGGCAATGCGCGTGACGCGTAGCCCCGGTCGTTTCAGTTGTTGCGCAAGGTAGGTCGCAGTCGCCTCGCCTTCGACAGTAGGATTGGTGGCGAGGATCACTTCTTCAATCTGGCCTTCGTCGACTCGCTTCAGCAAGTTGGCGATACGAAGCTGTTCCGGCCCGACTCCCTGCAGAGGTGAGATTGAGCCGTGCAGGACGTGATAGACGCCGTTGAAGTGGCGGGTTTTTTCGACGGCGGCAATGTTGGTCGGTTCCTCGACCACGCAAACTAGCTTTTGATTGCGGGTGGGACTGCTGCAGTAAACGCAGGGATCGACGTCGGTAATGTTATTGCACACCGAGCAAAGGCGCAGCTTGGCCTTCACGTCGCGGACGGCGGCGGCCAGCGCCTCGGCGTCTTCTTCGCTCGAGCGCAGGATGTGAAACGCGAGACGCTGCGCGCTCTTGCTGCCGATGCCTGGCAGCTTCTTCAATTCGTCAATGAGCCGTGTCATCGGCTCGGCAAAGCGGGACATGGGATTTGTAATTGGCAATCTGTAATTGACAATTCTCTCTGGCACCCGCGCAGGTTCTTCAATTACCAATCGCAAATTACCAATTACAAATTTATGGGATCCCGCCCAGTCCTCCTAGCATTCCACCCACGCTAGCTTGCATCTGCTGATCGACTTTCCGGCCCGCTTCGTTGACCGCAGCCATCACCAGGTCTTGCAGCATCTCGACGTCGCCTGCCTTCACTACTTCAGGATCGATCACAATGCCGAGCACCTGCTTGCGTCCGTCCATCTTGACGGTAACCGTTCCGCCTCCAGCCGAAGCCTCGACGACGGTTTCCTGCATCTTCTTCTGCAGCGCTTCGTACTGCTGCTTGGCCTGCGACATCAAGTCCTGTAAGTTGAATCCGGGCATAGGGAATTTGGCAATTGGGTGATTTTGTAATTGTGCAATTTGCACACCTGGACTCTTCGCGCCCTCGTTCAAATTACCCGATTACAAAATACCCAATTACTCAATCCGACTCATCCTTTCTCTCGATAGTCAATCACCGTTCGTATCTCCGCACCGAATTTCTCCTCCATGCGGCGTACGACTGGGTCCTCCTCAGCGCGGCTGCGCGCGCTGCCGTTCGACGATGACCGGTTCGCCGAGACTGCCGGCTGTGGCGTGCCTCCCGGCACAACCTGAATTCTGATCGGTCGTCCGGCATGGCCACTGGCAGCGGCCGTCGCGACGCGGCGCGCCTCGGTACTAAACGACATGTCGATCAGCGAAGTCGATCCCGCCACGACCGCGATCAAAGAGCTCCCCTCCAGCCTCCAAGCTGCGGTTTCTAACAGCGACAGCAGCATGGGTTGTTCTACGAGTGAGCCAAGCACGGCGTCGCGCAGCGCTTCGAGAGTGATTTCCGCATTTGCGGCAGGAGGTGTTTCTGGGGCGATCTCCACTGCCGGCGCGGCCGAACCCATGATGACAACCGGCGCGACGCCTCCGCCCGGAGCCCCCGATCGTGTTGCTGTCGGTGCCAGTTCACCGGCCAGCTCTGTCTTGGGTGCGCTCTTCCGAGCCGTATCAGCTGCAAAAGGAGATACATAATTCGACCGCGAAGGCGCTTGCGGCGCAGCGCGGCGAACCTCCGCAGAAGGCGCAGGCGCCGATCTTCCCGCGCCTCGCGTCGGTTCGGACGACGGCGCAGCTTCGCTCAGCAGTTGCTCAAGAGGCAACAACCGCTGCGCATGGGCCATCTTGAGCAGCCCCAATTCCAGATGAAATCGTTGCTCTTGCCGGTAGCCGAGTTCGGAATGCGTCCGCAGCATGATCTGCAGATGCCGGGCCAGATCCTCTTCGCTAAACAATTCCGCAACCCGCCCCACGCGCGCCCGCTCATCCGACGAAATCTGCAGCAGCGGAGAATCCTGGCCCGCGACCTTCGCGACCGTGACATTCCGCAGAAAACGAACCAACTGACGAGCAAAATGAGTGGGGCTGTGTCCCTCGCTGATCAACTTGTCCACCAGTAATAGGACCCCGTCGCTCGCGCTTTCCGCCACGGCCTGCATCACGTCTTCCAGCACACTCGCGGGTGCGGTACCGATCAATTTACGCACCGATTCAGCGGTAAGTGTTCCGCCCGACGAAGCGATCACCTGATCAAGTAGCGAGAGAGCGTCGCGCAAGGAGCCATCGGCGGCCTCGGCAAGCAGGGAGTAGGCATCTAGGTCCGCGGATTTAAAAACGCCGCTCTCGGCAGAAAGCATTTCACGATCCACAATGCTGTGTAACTGACTGACGATGTCTTCGAACTTCACCGCCCGGAAAGCGAAGTGCTGGCAACGCGAGCGGATTGTCTGCGGAATATCTTCCGGCTGCGTCGTAGCCAGCATGAAAATAACGTGCCCGGGTGGCTCCTCCAGCGTTTTGAGAAGCGCGTTGAACGCGGCGTCGGTGATCTGGTGAGCCTCGTCGAGAATATAGATCTTGTACCGATCGCGGGCCGGACGATACCGCGCGGCTTCGCGTAGTTCGCGAATCTCGTCAATGCCACGGTTGGTAGCCGCATCGATTTCGATCACGTCCACAGAATTGCCGACGCGAATCTCGGCGCAGGAGTCGCATCGGCCGCAGGGTTCGGGCTCAGGCTTGGCAACGGAGCGGCAATTCAAGGCCATGGCCAGAATCCGCGCAACGGTGGTTTTCCCGATCCCGCGGTGTCCGCTGAAGATGTAGCCGTGCGCGATCCGGTCCTGCTCGATGGCATTCTTCAGCGTCTGGGTTACATGTTCCTGGCCGATGACTTCGGAGAATTTCTGCGGACGATACTTGCGGGCCAGGACCTGGTAGCTCATGGACGGAGAACCTGATTATACAAGCTCAGCACCTGCCTTCTTCCGGCTCGGCGTAACAAGAAGCTCCCCTGCCATGAAGAGGACTATGCCGGAAGGTCCTTCCCATTGACGCTTAGCCGAGAACAGACCTAACATTTGCCGGAAAGGGTGAGGGGAAGGGCTGCTTTCCCCATGACCAAGCACACGGTCAGCCACGATGCGCTTGTCGGCCAGACGCTCGGCCATTACCGTATCGTTGAAAAGATCGGTGCTGGTGGGATGGGTGCTGTCTACCTTGCACAGGACGAACACCTCGACCGTCAAGTTGCCATAAAAGTCCTTTCTCCCGGAACCCTGGCGGATGAGTTTTCCCGCAGGCGTTTCCGCAAAGAGGCCTTAGCTCTCTCCAAGCTGAATCATCCCAACATCGCCACCATCTACGACTTCGATACGCAAAAGGAAGTCGACTTTTTGGTCATGGAATACATCCCGGGAGTGGCGCTGAGCGAAAAGCTGGCTGGTGGACCTCTTCCGGGCAAGGAAATCCTCCACCTGGGAATGCAACTCGCCGAGGGTCTAGCCCATGCCCATGAACAGGGCGTGGTCCACCGCGACCTGAAGCCCGGCAATCTGATGCTTGCCAGCGACGGGCGGCTGAAGATTCTCGACTTCGGTCTGGCCAGGCTCAGGCTTCCTATCTCGCCAACTGCCGTGACCGAAAGCCTCACCGAGACGGTGGGGATGACGGGAACACTACCCTACATGGCGCCGGAACAGTTGCTGGGCGAGGAAGCCGACGCCCGCACCGACATCTATTGCGCGGGAGCCGTGCTGTACGAGATGGCCACCGGGCAGCGGCCCCATTCCGACGTCGACCCTGCGCATCTGATTGGCGCCATCTTGGGCAAGCCGGTCCCGCCGCCTACCCAGCTGAACTCTAAGCTTTCCTCTAAGCTGGAAGACATCATCTTGAAGTGCTTGGAGAAGGAGCCTGAGAACCGGTATCAGTCGGCACGGGAACTCGCAGTGGATTTGCATCGCCTGACACTGGCGACAAGCACTGCTTACGCAGCCGGCGCCCTGTCGGGCGTTCGCCGCAGCCGGATGCGGTTCTTGATACCCGGCGCGGCGTCAGTCGTGATTCTGATGTTTGCCAGCCTCCTGGTTTGGAATCCTCTTGGTGTACGCGACCGCTTGCTGAAGCAGCAGAGTTCTCCCGCGGTTCGATCCTTGGCGGTGTTGCCGCTGATCAACCTTTCCGGGGATTCCAGTCAGGATTACTTCGCTGATGGGATGACCGAAGCGTTGATCGCCAACCTGTCGAGGATCCGGGCACTGAAAATCATTTCCCGTACGTCAGTCATGCAATACAAGGGGGTAAACAAGCCCTTGCCGCAGATTGCGCGCGAATTGGGCGCGGATGGCATTCTGGAAGGCTCCGTGCAGCGCTCCGGCCGGCGGGTGGTGGTTACCGCGCAGCTCATCCATGCGCCAACCGACACCCACATCTGGGCGGAAACCTACGAGCGCGATCTGCAAGACGTGCTGGTGCTGCAGAGTGAAGTCGCAAGGACCGTTGCCCGCGAGATCAGGGTTGCGCTTACGCCCCAAGAAACCAGGCATCTGACCAGCTCGCGCCCCGTGAATCCGGAAGCCTACGAGGCCTATCTCCAGGGCCGGTTTCACTGGTACAAATTCTCGAAGGAAGAACTGGACAACGCGGAACGCTATTTCCAGCTCGCTTTGGACAAGGATCCAGATTATGCCCTGGCGTACGTGGGGCTGGCAGACGTGTGGATGGCGCGCGGGGATAGCGGGTTTCTGCCTTCGCAGGAGACTGTGCCTAAAGCCAAGGCGGCTGCGGCCAAGGCCTTGGAACTGGACGACAGCCTCGCCGATGCCCATGTCAGTTGGGCGAATCTGGCAATTTTCGATCGGGATTGGGCCACCGCAGAGAAGGAATTCCAGCGCGCCCTTGACCTCAATCCCAACCATGCCAATGCGCACTTCATGTACGCCGACTACCTGGTCTCTCGCCGGCGCAACAGTGAATGGGAGCGAGAAATCCACCGGGCCCTCGAATTGGACCCCATGGGTTATTTCTTTCAGTGCTTCTACGGGTGGCATTTGGTTTACGTCGGCCGCTACGATGAAGCCGTGGTCGAGATGCAGAAGGTTCTCGTCACCCAGCCCGATTACTCTTCCGCCCACCTCGGTCTCTGGGCCGCCTTCTACAAAAAGGGAATGGACAAAAACGCGGTGGAGGAAGCAGAGCGGTTCTTTGCGGCCCTTCACGATCAGGAAGTAGTGCGGGCGCTGCAGGAGGGTTACCGCGAGGCTGGCTATCGCCGGGCCATGAAACGCGGCGCGGATACGCTTGCCGCCCGCTCCGAGCGCGTTCATGTCCCCGCAGTGCGCATCGCCCGTCTCTATGCTCACGCCGAAGAGAATGAACGCACTCTCTACTGGCTCGAAAAGGCCTATGAGGCACACGAGAGTCCCTTGATCCATCTTGCGGTGGCAAGAGATTGGGACGGCCTGCGTTCCGACCCGCGGTTTCAGAGCCTGCTGGACCGCATGGGGCTGCCGCGGCAGTGATCATATGTCCCTTCAGCCGAAAGGATCTGCCGTCGCATTGTCGGGAACTGGAATAAACTCCTTCTTGCCGACCAGGAATGGGAATGATGATCCCTCCTCCACTGCCGCTGCTCCGTAAAGGGCAATTGCCGCTTGCGTCGCGGGTTCAGGCACGATAGGCTTTTCTCTGCGTTTTTACCCCGGGGGTCCGGACAAGGAGGCACTGATGCAACTACGAATGAGTACTCGGACGGTGGATGGCGTACTGGTGGTGGACTGCAGCGGCCGCATCGTCTTTGGGGAAGAGTCGGCCAGCCTGCGGGACAACGTGAAGAAGTGGCTGACGCAGAATCCCAAGGTCCTGCTCAATTTGCGCGAGGTCAACTACATCGACAGCGGCGGGCTGGGAACGCTGGTGTCGCTTTTCGCCACCGCTCGCAACGCCGGCGGCGCTCTGAAACTGGCGAGCCTCACGCAGCGGGTAGACGATCTGCTCCAAGTCACCAAGCTGGTCACCATTTTTGAAGTTTTCGCGGATGAGAGGCTGGCGGTCGAATCCTTCAAGAAGGGCGCTGCTGCGTAGCGCGGGTCCAGCCCTTCCCCTTCAGTGGGAAGGGCCGGGCGCCTGTTCCTCGACCGTCACGGTCTAGTTCAAATCAGCCACCACCAGCGGCGTGGGCGAAATCGCGCCGCCGCCCGGCACGTCCAAAATGACCAGCGTGCGAATCTGCCCGCCTGTGAGTGTGTAGGTCTGATCGATGAGCCGGGTCTTGCTGTTGTCGCTTGTGTCCGTCAAGATGACCTCATTCAACGACGGTGAAACGCTCTCATAGCCGCTGGCTTGCTGGTAGGCGAGTGCGGAGACGGTCGGTGACATGTTCGTGATGTCTGTGCCTGGTGCCACCACATAGATGTCGACATGTAGCGGGCCGCTGGGCGAGACGTAAACTACACGCAGTTTGACGCTGCCGCCCCCGGGCGCTGAGTTGTCATCGGTTTTGAGCACCGCTGCGACGGTGCTATTGCCAGGCGGCTGATTACAGTCCTGCGGGGCGACACAGCCGGACACGATCACCGTGTATTCCTTCTGGGCGCCGAAATCCACCGCGGAGTTGATCAGATCAGTGGTGGTGCCCGTCGCGCGCACCTCGAATTTACGATTTCCGGCTGTGACCGTGAGATAACCGCTGGCGGGAGCAAGGCCTTCATAGGCGACGTTAGTAGCCACCGTTTGCCCATCGATCACGACGTCGACAGCCGGGGCGTCGGGTGAGCCATGGATCGTCCGCACCTCGGCGTGGTCAGTCCCGCAGCTCGTGATGAAGACGGCCAGGAGCGCGAGTGCGATTGCCGTAAAGAACGTTCTGAGCATACGGTACACATTGTTTCCCGGAAGCGAGTTTCCGGCAAATACAAACTATGAGGCGGGGCGGAACTTCTCTGGGCTACTGAATCCTGTAATGTCTAACGCGTTTCTGTGAAAAGATCACCCCAATCCCGACCCGAGGCAATGCGTGTCCGGATCATGCGTGCGATTCGCGCACTACCCAAAGGGCATGTAGCGAGCTACGGATCCGTCGCCCGGGCCGCCGACTGTCCGGGCGCGGCGCGCCTGGTCGTGCGCATTCTGCAGCAAGTCGCGGGGTTGCCCTGGCATCGCGTGGTCGGCGCAGGCGGAGCAATCAAACTCCGCGGAGAGAACGCCGCCGAGCAGAGATTCCGTCTGCGCATGGAGGGCGTTACATTTCGCGGTGCTCGCGTGGATATGAAGTGCCACGAATTCCGATTTCCCAACCCACGCCGAGGCGGCCGCAAACGCTAATCTACATTCCCGCTTCCTCGGCTCGGGGAAGAATCCCTTCCAGCAACTGGTGCAACCGTGCCGCCGGGCAGCGCACGCCCACATAGAAGCTGCCGAATAGCGCGTAGACCGCGCTGACCTCGTCAAAGCGCATCTCGTAGATCAGCTTCTTGAACACCAGCGGATCATCTGCAAACAAGTCGACGCCCCACTCCCAGTCGTCAAAGCCAATCGAACCCGTGATGATCTGCTTCACTTCTCCGGCATAGCGGCGTCCTACCAGCCCGTGCTCGTTCATCTGGCGCTGGCGTTCTTCCATCGGCAGCGTGTACCAGTTCTTATCTTCGCCGCGCCTTCTGTCCATGGGGTAAAAGCAGATGTAGCGGTTCGCAGGCAGCGACGGAAACAGCCGCGGCTTCATCGCTTCCTTCTGCCGAACAATTGTCTCCTGGATGACGCGATTCCATTCCTCGGAATGCGGTTCGACGCCGCGCTCAGCGAGCGATTTGTAGGTCTTCAACGTGGACTCATACAACCCGAGTTCAATCACCGAGAGATATGAAGTCGTCGGTTCCAGGAAGTCGCTGAGTCGCAACCGGGCGAGGTCGAGTTCTGCCTGCTTGAGTTCATCGAAGCTCTCGCGGAAATGCACGAGCATCAGGTCACCCTTGTGGCCAAGCAGCGAAAACAGAGCCGACTGTCCGCCAGATCGGGATTCCATCTTGGAAAGAAGGCTCGCGGCTTCGCTCGAAATCTGCCGCCGTTCCTGTTCGTCCAGCGCGCGCCAGGCGCCCCAACGGATGCGCATCATCTGGTGCAGCGTGGCGTAGCCCTCAACGGTCAGAGGGACTGCCGGCAGGCCTTGGGCCGCCAAAGCGGCAGTCGGTGGATGCTTGGGGTTCATGATTTGCCTTGGACATTGATTGTAAATGGACGGCTCGCAGAGCGTCCCGCCCGGGCGGGGTATTCACACCGCCACCAGCCAGTGATTGCTACAGGAGCGACGGGTGTGCTACAAGCGCTTTATGCGTAAATGGATGCGCGACCGAATGAAGCGCCGCAAAAAGAGTGGGGACAGCTCATCCCAGGGAAAAGTCGCGGCGCCTGCCCCCTTGCAACCCAAGTACTTTGAGAACGAGCCGGAAGTATCGGAGCCAGAGGTTTCCCCGACCCCGCCCCAGGCGGCGCCCGAACCGGAGCCTACGACTCAGCCCGCAGCGTCGCCAGCGGCGGAACGACCGCCCAAAGCCCGTCCTTCGCGTCGTCGTAGAGGCCGGCGGGGGCGAGGCCGCCGATCGACCTCACCAGCCGAAACTGCCCCGCTACCGGCGCCTGAGGCCGAACCAACTCCCGTGGCGCCAGTACCTGCCCCACCGCCGCTGCCTGCGCCAGCCCCGATGCCTGCCGTTTCCGGTAAAGGAACCGTGGTCCTGGCGATCGGCCTGCCCGGGTCAGGCAAGAGCTCCTGGTTCAAGCGGCACAACATCCGCCCCCTCTCGAGCGACCTCCTGCGGCAGTTGCTCTTCGACGATGCGGACGAACAGCGTTTTCAAGACCTCGTATTCTCCAACCTGCGATCCATGCTCAAGGCGCGGCTGATTGCCCGCCGCCCCATGAATTACGTGGATGCGACTAACCTGACGCCTCACGATCGCCAGAGCTGGATCAAGCTGGCCAAAGACTATGGCTATGACGTGCAGGGTGTGTTTTTTGACGTGCCCTTGGAACTCTGTCTAGAGCGCAACCAGCGGCGCCAGCGCATGGTTGGCGAAGACGTGATGCGCAAGATGGCGGCCAAGCTCAAGCCTCCGACCTTTGATGAGGGCTTCTCGAAGATCACGGTTGTGCGGGTGAAAAAGAAAGACAACGTGGATGATGCCGGCGAAGCTCCCGGCGACTGATTCTCATCCTTTCAAGTACGGCAGCATTTCCCGGAACGGCGGAGATCCCGAGGTTCGCAACAGCTCATAGATGATCGTCTCGGTCGACGAAATGATCGCTCCGGCGGCCCGCATCCGGTCCAGTCCAATGCGCCAGTTCCATTTTGCCCGCGAACTCACCGCGTCAGAAGCCACATGCACGACGTAACCTTCGCGTAGCGCAGCTAGCGCCGTCTGCATCACGCAGATGTGCGCTTCCATCCCGCACAGCAAGACGGTCGTGCGCCGGCCCGGCAGGCGCTTTAGCGAGGCACAGAAGACGTCACTGCCAAAACACGAAAACATCTGCTTGTCGATCGCGGCGCTCTCCGGCAGCAGGGAGGCGATCTCCGCCACAGTGCTGCCCAGACCTTTCGCGTACTGCGTGGTCACGAGTGCAGGAATTTTCAAGATACCGGCAAGGCGAATCAGCAGTTGGGCATTCTTGACCAACTGCTCTTTCTGCCAAATGGGTGGCAGCAGCTTCTCCTGGACGTCCACCACGATGAGCGCGCACTGCTCGGCCTCGAGCGGGCGGCGGGCGATTTCCGCGTAATCGGTCTGGAGTTGAATCGTCCCTGTGGTAACCATGCAAATGCCTCGCGCCGCTGATTGTAAATCTCACGCGACTTTCCCGTCGAACGAGCGGAAGTGGAGGGTAGCAAGTACCGAGAAGCGAATAGCGAGTCACTGGCGCGGCCACCGCCTTTTCGGTAACTCGCCGCTCGGAACTCGCTACTCGTTACTCGTCACTCCCCGGTGTTCTCGTTCAGAATGATTGGTGACATCTAAGAAGCCGGGAAATACGCATAGAGAGCCGTCGTAGCCGGGGCGGTGGTAATGTGGGGAGGCGATGGTTTTTGGTCTTTCCACATTTCCACCGCCGCTTCCCTTCGTCAGTACCCGCGCGGTCGAATCTCACAAAAGTGTCACCAATCATGTGAACGAGTACACCCGGTTGACCCAATCCGCGCCGGCCCATAGAATCAAAGCAGCCGGAGCTTCGCTCGTCCTCTCCAGATCCGGCGCACAAATTGCTGCCCCCTCGTTCAACGGCAGGACAGCTGACTCTGGATCAGCATATCGGGGTTCGAATCCCTGGGGGGCAGCCAAATCCCATCAATTTCAGCTTGGACAGACCTCCACCGTTAATTCCCGACGCACTGGGGACTCTCTTGCGGCCGAACCCACAGTCGCCGTGTGCATCAGACTTGTTCGGCGCATTAGTCGGGATCAACGCAGCACTATTCCTAGTTCACTCTGGGCTAGTAATATGCTGGGCTACGATGCCGACCAGAACTCTTGTGCTTCTCCTGCTCGTCTGTCTCGCTGTGCTCCAAGCTTTTTGCCAGACGTCCAGCTACCAATACTTCCGCACGGGCGCTTCAGAGGATGCGGTCGTCGCCGCATCGGCCGGCTACGCTCTGCTGGGAGGCGGCTCCGACTTGGATGAGGCCTTCCGCTGGCTGTGCGCCAAGGCTCCGGGCGGCGACTTCCTCGT
>Ga0335070_10007849_pt1 | contig 12504 bp, 8 predicted proteins | sample Lox_Sample_13_FD_206722 | JGI IMG/M metagenome (GOLD analysis project Ga0335070, IMG submission 206722) | Soil microbial communities from Loxahatchee National Wildlife Refuge, Florida, United States - Lox_Sample_1.3 | ecosystem: Environmental > Terrestrial > Soil > Wetlands | place: USA: Florida...
TTTGGCGAATACTTGATGTACATCGGTATTCCTGCCACAAGTAAAATGAGTCCTAAGCCAATCTGCAGCAGGGTGCACTGAGTAATAAGGTAAACTGAGAAGATTATCCCTAAGATCGGAAGGATCATTCCACCTCTTAGAGTGAATTGGGCTTTCAGCCCTTTTCGCTTAAGGGTGTAAGTCGATGCACAAGTGGCCACGTAGGCGATTGCGAGGAAAAACACGGAAGTAGCTATGAGCGTGTTAAGGTTGCCGATAAGTGCGGCTATCAGTGCCGTGATTGCTTGAACTATTATTCCAAGGTAGGGCGTCTTGTATTTTGGATGTATCTTGGCGAAAATTCGTGGAAAAAGACCGTCGGCCGCCAGGGCGTATCCTAATCGTGAGGTCCCGATCATTCCCGATTCATCAGAGCCTGTCACAGAGATCAAAGCGCCAACTCCGACAATCAGTCCGCCCACGAATGCAAGTGCCGGAATTGAGTTCAAAGCACTTTTCGTTGCATTAACCAGAGGCGTTGTGTCATTTGCCAGTAGAGTGTAATTTCGCACTCCTAGAAGCACGAAGTTGGTTGTCAGGTAGAAGAAGGTTACGATTGATATTCCGAGCACTATTGCTTTCGGAATGGTCCGGCCTGGATCCTTAATCTCTCCAGCGGGAATCGTTGAGAGTTCAAAACCCGCGTAGGCCCAGAAAATCAGCACCAACGCCAAACCAAAGTTGCTAAAACCAAACGGGGAGAAAGGCGAAAAATTGCCTGCTGCAACCGTGGTGTTTGTGAACACATAGCCCAAACCGATGACCATAAAGAAAATAAGTGGAGCTATCTTCAGGATAGTAAGCACATCATTCGTTCTTCCTGCAGCTCTAACTCCTATCACGTTAGTTGTTATGAGGAAAGCGACAAACAACGCCTTGATCACGATCTGCAGAATCCAGTTGAGGCCAATGAAGACCATGAGATACTGAGTGAAAGCCACTGGGAAAACCGCAAGCGACATCCACTCAGCCAACCAGAGTGCCCAGCCAACGGTGAAGCCTGCGAACGACCCCCATGCTGCGTGAGCGTAGGCGTATGGGCCACCCACTTTTGGAAGAAGTGAAGCACACTGCGCAAAGCACAGCGCGAGGATTATGGCCATTAATCCTGCCACGACCCATACCACAAGTGAAAATGGCCCGAGGAGACCAGCTCCAAATGATGAGGCAACGTAAATGTCCGCGCCGATTATGGCCCCTACTACCAAGTTCGTGACGTCGAAAAAGGTGAGTGATGGTTTGAGCGTGGTCTCCGACATTGGAACGATCCATTGGTGGACTTCGCATAAAAAACATTTCATTCAGTCAACGGAAAGCCGCACTGCCTTTTGCGTTCACGAAAGAATGCAAAGACCCAAAATCCTAAATCGAAAGAGAATTCTATGCCTGTTCATGAAGAATCAGTCAATTAGCCGCCTGAAAATCACTACGATCACGGAGAACTCTGCCACTGGTTCTTGTCTTGGACAGTGGGGTCTGTCATTTCTTCTGGAGCTGGTCGATGCAAAAGGTGACAAGAGAAAAGTCGTTTTCGACTCTGGAATCGACAAGCGTGCGTTACTGCAGAACATAGAAAGACTGAAAATAGACCTCAGCGACGTGGATTGCGTCGTACTCAGCCACGGACATTTAGATCACACGGCAGCCACAGTGGAGGTAGTGAAAGCTGCTGGAGGAGTCAGAGTATATGCGCATCCACACACGTTTCTTCAACGATTTCACGTGGACCGAACTGGAAAACGACGGGACGTGGGAGTGCCCCAGCGAGAGCGGCTTGCTGACATTGAAAGGGTCGGAGGAACCGTCTCGTTGAATTCAAAACCAACGGAAATCGTGCCTGGACTCTGGACGACAGGGGAAATTGAAAGAGCAACATCATTCGAGTGCCCACTTCCGCTTTCCGAAAATGAAAAACTGATCATAGTGGTCGGCGGAAAAGAGACTGATGATCAGATTCTCGACGACTTAGCATTGTGGACACAGGTCAAAGGAGCAGGGCCGTACGTAATAACTGGTTGCGCTCACGCAGGAATCGTGAACACGCTTACGCACGTTCAGAAGCTTGGATGCTTTCCAGAGTTATACGGTGCAGTCGGGGGTACGCATCTGGTCGGACGGTCAGAAGAATATCTTCAGCAAACGATCACCTCCCTGAAACAATTCGGACTGGAATTGATCTCAGCATGTCATTGTACTGGCTTCAAAGCCATGACAAGGCTCTGGAATACCTTTCCTCGCGAATTTGTCTTGAACTTCAGCGGTAGGGTCATTGAAAGCGGCAAAGAGCCAAAGCCGCGCGTGACCTGACTTCAAGAAGTATTGAATTATCAGACGAACAAAAAATGCACACTTGGAGAATACTGAATACATCAGCGATAGACGAATGGCATTGAAAGACAAACGAGCGCGGGCTAACGTCTCAGTGCGCGCTTAAACGTGCCAGCTTAAATATCAGCGCGTTCTGCCTATTCCTAAGGAATCAAGTATGGCAACGAAGGTTACAACGATAAGACAGAGAATCGTGGTTCCCGCCGAGCCAGCCGCTGTCTATGACGCCTTCATGGACGCGAAAAAACATGCGGCCTTCACCGGCAGTAAAGCAACTTCTGACGCGAAAATCAGTGGAAAGTTCACGGCCTGGGATGGCTACATATCCGGAAAGAATCTGGAATTCGAGAAGGGAAAGAAGATTGTTCAGGAATGGGTCACCACTGAATGGCCGAAGGATTACGCTCCTTCAAGGCTGGAACTGACTCTCAAGAGAGTCAAGGGCGGCACAGAAATCTCGATGGTTCAATCGGACGTTCCATCCGAGCAGGCTGAAGAATTGAAGGAAGGGTGGACCGAGTTCTACTGGAAACCGCTCAAGGATTACTTCAAGAAAGAACGCGGCACGTCCAAGAAATGACTGGAAGCAATCTCATTCTCTTAGATTAGCACAAACCGTACATACAAGAGAAATCGCTTTATATTTTGATTGCGACGCTGAAAAATGGAGGATGATAACGTGCCTTATTGTTGGAAATGCGGGACCAAATTGAATGAAGATGCCAAATACTGCCCTGTCTGCGGTGCACTGGTTGGAGCACCTTCAGCTGGTGTACCACCGTCTCCGCCTCCCAGAACTGTGCCAAGGAGAGGATGGCCGCTCGCTTACACGTTGGCAATCGTCTTGGGGTCAATTCTAATCATTGGAGTGATCGCGGGCTTCTTCTTCTATTTGCCAGTTCGCCCAGTCAGTTTCAGCAAGTATGAGCAGGTTCCTTCTGAAGTGGGGGCTCACACCGCAAACTTGGATCTGAGCGCCGACGTCGCAATCTTCAACATTACATTTGGCAATTTGAACGGGACGATAATGACGATGAATGCTACTGCAAACGGCGGAGTAGGACTGCTAGCTCCATCAACCCTGTTGAACGTTACCGTGAACCATAAGCGCAGTGGGAACACGGTTTTCGTTGATGCCACAGTCGCTAGAACTGGTGCCTGGTGGCCTTGGATGGGTGGGATCGACATCGTTTGTGACGTGCGGGTTGACATGTCGTTGAATCTGACGCTCAAGGTTAAAACTAGCACGGGCCGAATCGTCATGGTTGCTCCGCGCGGAACGATTTTTGACTCTTTGGACTTAGAGGCGATCACTGGCCAGGTCGAAGCAAGTCTGCAACAAGGGGTCGTCGTCAATGGTCCTGTGCTTGTTCAATCGACAACCGGCAGTTCCAGCCTTTCTTGGGACAACGCGAAGGTCGCAAGAGACATCCCAGCTGACGTGAAGACCACGACCGGAAGCGTTCACGTAAACGTTACACAGAACGGCCCGATGCGTGGAAACGTCACAATAAACGCCGAGACAGTGACCGGCAGCGCTAACCTTGAGTTGACAATTCACCTCGGCGTCGGAGCCGAGATCACCTCGAGCACTTCGTTCGGAAGAGTCACCACGAACCTAACAGGTTTTGTAGGCATCCAATCACCGTGGCAATCGAGCAATTATCCAGCGTCCAGCAACTTCCTCGTTGCCTTAAAAACGACGACTGGCGGGATTAAGGTCGATGCAACATACGAATCCATAGGGCACATGTAAATCATACATGCCAAACAGATCTTCCCCGCGAACACTCGCCAGGTTCATTAACCTTAAGAACCGATTAGATGAAGAAGCAGGTGTGGAGAGCGATCGGATCACGTTAAGCCGCAAGAAAAGAAAAAGTAGTAAAACGGGGAGCAACGATCGGTCACATAGGCAGGAAAAGAAAAAGTCTACGCCAAGACGACTGTCCCACACTTTTTCGATCGTAGCGCGCGACTCAGCCACGGGGGAAATGGGCGTTGCAGTGCAATCGCACTGGTTCAACGTAGGTGCTGATGTACCTTGGGCCGAGGCAGGTGTTGGCGCCGTGGCGACTCAGTCCTTCGTGGACCCATCTTACGGGCCCAAGGGGCTGGCCTTGATGCGTCAAGGTAAGTCTGCTAATGAAGCGTTGAAGGAGTTGATCGCTGCCGATTCTGGGCAAGCTGTACGACAAGTGGCTATGGTGGACGCAAAAGGCAACGTCGCTGTCCACACTGGGAAACGCTGCGTGGAGTTCGCAGGACACGTAACTGGCCAAGGTTACAGTGTTCAAGCAAACCTCATGCTGAACGACAGAGTTCCGGGCGCAATGGCAAAGGCATTTGAGAGTGCCAATGGCAGGCTTGCTGATAGAATGATGGCAGCTCTTGAGGCGGCACAGGAAGTGGGAGGCGATATCCGTGGGAAGCAGTCAGCAGCGATGTTAGTCGTCAATGCAAAGTCGTCTGACAAACCCTGGGCTGATCGCAAAGTGGATCTGCGAGTGGAAGATCATTCAGAGCCTGTACAGGAGCTTCGACGCTTGCTTAACGTTGCACGTGCCTATGAACACATGAACGCGGGCGATTCCGCCCTGGAAAAGACAGACATCGAAGCAGCCGTGACAGAGTACGGCAAGGCGATGAAGCTAGCGGGAAATAATGCGGAGATTGCGTTTTGGAGTGCACTCACGCTGGCCATGAAAGGGAGGGTTGAGCAAGCCAAACCGATCTTCAGAAAAGTTTTTTCAGCCGACAGAAACTGGATTGAGGTATTGAAGCGTCTGCCGAAGGCAGGCGTGATTTCCGACGATGATGCAGGTCACATCCTCCTGAGGCAGATTCTGGACGATGCCGGCGAGTCATAGTCAGTGAAAATGAGCTTGTTAGAAACAAGAATCAGAGCAGATTTCAATCCACAGCCGTTGCTTTCTGTTCCTTGCGCGCCTCTAGCGTCTGTTGGGCACAGGCTAGGCGCAGCGTGGCAGGTCGGTTCACCAGCTCAAGAGATTCTCAAGAGGAGGAATGCGTTGATGTCGTCCGATCTTGTCAAGGCTGTCCATGTTGGCTCTCGTGTAATAGCGTTTCCTGCTCTCTTCAAACATTGATCGAGATGTTTTGACTTTAATGAGCATGCAACACAGCAATTTCGAACACGTCATACACTGTTCAGGTATCTCCTCGCCTTTCGAACGTTCACCCAAATATCCGAAGTATTGATTGCAATCTGTTGCCGAAGCGGCCAGAATAATCCCTCTATCATGCTATATAGTGTTTCTCAATATTTAATACTCTCTTCTAAAACCGGAACATATCGAGCTTCGGAATATTCTTAGAATGAGAGGTCGAGTGTGCATCACTTCGTCTCTTTTCCTTTCTTCGTAGTACCCCAGCCCTCAAATCTCTTCTCAAGCGCTTTGGCTATGTTGTTTGGGATCTTCTTCTCGAATGGCAACTCCTCGGCTCTTAGCAATCGTTCGAGGAGAGTCTGATTCAATTTGGCTGCCTGGATGAAGGCTTCGGGATCGCACCAGCGCAGGTCTTCGAGATCGGTGTGCATTATCTGCGCCGCACCTCCTGCTCGTGACAGCATGACCGAAGGCACGCCGTAGAAGGCCAGAGGCATGTGGTCCGAACCTCCCATTCCTAAGTCGCTTGTGACTTGCAGCGGCGTTCCCAGCTCTTTAGCGGTGAAATTCAAGAATGATTCTAAGTCTTTTGGTCCCAGTACGGTGGCGCTGAGGTTTCCGAGCAGTATTCCGTGCACGTCATAGTCAAGGCACAGTTTGAGGTTCTGAGTGTTCTCGGAGTTTTCGGCGTAATGAAAAGATCCCCGGAGCCCAAGCTCTTCAGAACCAAACGCTGCAACCTGAAGAGATCGATTGATTTTTTCGCCTGCGAAAATTCTAGCCAATTCCAGCACCATCGCCGTTCCTGCGGCGTTGTCATGAGCACCCATAACGCTTCTCACAGTGTCGTAATGACCGCAGACAAGAATACCCTCGTCCTCAATGATCCCTGGTACTTCGCCTAGAACGTTTTGGCTTTTCGCAGTCATTCTCTTCACCTCCGTGGTTATTCTGAGCCTTTTCTGACCTTTTAGCACGTTGAGAACGTCATCGTGGGCCATCGAGACAGCCGGCACGTTTTCTTTTTCAACAAACTCGGCCCTGACGGAGCGATAAATCGTTGGTGCCAGAGGAGCGTGGGAAGGATAGATGAGCGCCAACGGCTTGGCTTTCAACACTCTCGAGAAATCTTTCTGGTAGAGAACAGCGTTGAGGACGGTGATCTTGTTCTGAATCGTTCTAAGTGTTTCCTGAGAGGTCGACTCGAGCATGACTACTTCTGCTTCGACGCCTTCAGGTGGGGTCGACAGTGAGTTTCCAACGGCTGCACATTTGAGTCGCGTGCCATCTGGAAGCGAAGCTTCCTCTTTTCGGACAAGGCTCGTCTGAACTTCGAATTCTTCCAATCTGACGTTGGCAAGTCCCATCTCTTCATACCAAGTCTTTATTTGTTGTGCTGCTTTTCGCTCCGAGTCTGTTCCTGATTCTCGGTTTCCAATTTCTTTGACGAGTCTTTCCATGAATTGATACGCTGATTTCGCTTCAAAGGACTTCATTTTCACGTCTACCCAACCAATTAATCTGCACGCAACAATTAATAAAGAATAACGCTCTTGCAAGAGCACGTTCCAGATACAAGATTGGAGGCTATTTCAGAAAGACCACGTCGAGATGATTTTACAGACCGTCGATATGAATTTTGCCTTCATAACACTTTACTCTAAACAGGCTGTTTAGGTCTCCATGAGGTGACACAGCCATGCCAAAGATACGTCCATTCATGCGAAGGAAACCAGGACAGAAAAAACGAACAGTTCACGTAAAGGGCTATTACAGACACGCACACGCTTAGCACGCAAGTATTCGAGGATCTTTCTGCACAATCTTCGAATTCGATCACAAAGTTAAAGTGTCCATTGCCAAGTCTGCATTGCCAACCTTGTGAAAACCATTCCAGACTGAAGAACTCCATCGAAGATAAATTGTGTGCGAGCATGAGTTCAGCTTAAGAGTGTCTCCATTTAGCGCATAGGGCTTTTCTGGAGACTGTGACCGCTAGAGGTGTTACCATCATAAACAGCGCAGGCTCCATTGAGCGTGCGCTCCGTCTTATTTTACCAGAAAAAATAAGCTTGTCACACGTTGCGTGGGCACATGCTAAATTGGCATTGACAATCTTAATAAGTGTTGATTAATTGTTTTTGGACGGGATAGAAACAAAGGAAAGGTCTGAGACGCGAATGGAAGGAATAAAGCTCGAATCTGTGAAGAAATCTTTCGGTGACAAGGTTGCAGTAAAAGACCTGACATTCTCCGTCGCACCAGGGGAAATACATGGTCTCTTAGGTCCAAACGGATCAGGGAAGAGTACAACCATGAAGATGATTATGGGCATAGTCAAGCCCGACCACGGAAAGATAAACCTCTGCGGCATAGATGTGCTGCGGCAACCCGTTGAGGCCAAGAAGCTCGTTGGTTATGTTCCAGAATTTCCCTATCTCTACGAATACCTGACGGCTTCGGAATACCTTGACTTCGTGGGCACGGCATATCACATCGACCTGAAGAGCAGGCGGGAGAGAGTTGATGAGCTTCTTCAGGCTTTGCAGATGAATCAACAAATCAATGAAGTCATGGCCGGTTTCTCTCAAGGCATGCGGCAGAAGATAGCGTTCACAGCGGCTCTGCTTCATCGACCCAAAGCCTTGATCTTGGACGAACCATTGAACGGTCTGGACCCCCGATCGGCTAGGATCGTCAAGGATATCCTTCAGCGCCTTGCCGGGGAAGGCGTCACAATCATTTTTAGCACTCATGTCTTGGAAATCGCTGAGGCCGTGTGCAGCAAGATTACCATATTGAATGAAGGGAGCATCATAGCTGAGGGGACAATGCAAGAACTGAGGGCAAAAGCAGGCATGCCTGGCTCGACGTTGGAGGATATATTCCTGAAGCTCACCGGCAGCGAAGACGCTGAAAAGATCGTAGAGGCCTTGCGTCTTTGAATCGATCAACGATCCTTAGCCTTGCAAGCGTTCTCTACAAATCATATTTCAGAGCCAGCAGCCGTCGGGGCAGGAGCTTCCTTTCTAAACCCGTCGCACTGGTAATTTTAGATGCAATCGTTTTCTTGGCTCCATTAGGGTTGCTTTCTTATATGCTCCCTTTGATTCCAAGTGAATACGCGAGCGCCGTTCGAACGCTTGAAATGCAGGCGCTCATTGTTTTGCCTGTTATCCTTACTTCGGCTGTACTTTTGGCGGGTATACTCTTTGAGCTTGGGCAGACCACAGGCCTCTCTACGAGCGAAGCAGTGAACTGGCTTCCAGTATCTCCGAACGAATACATTGTAGCCTCCAGCTGTTCATTGGAGTTCGCTTACTCGCCAGTTCTGTGTTTTAGTCTTGGGGTCGCTATACCTCTCGCTATGAGCCTTGGTATGCTGTGGGTTGTTCCCTTTTTCGTCGCGATAACGCTCCTTGCCTTCATCTGGGGAGCTGTGCTCGTTGAGGCTTTGAGGGCGGTGATGAACCGTATATCCTCTGGTCTTTACAAGAAGAGCGGAAGGCTCGGTGTTGTCCTTCGCATTGTCCTCGTTGTCGTGTTACTCGTCGCGGTGCAAATAGCCTTTAACCCTTACATTCTTTACACCGCACTCTCAAGCATTGTCTACGGCGTCAATGTGGCTTGGTTTGTGCCGGTGATCTGGCCTTCAGTTGCCGTCGCATCTTCCCTTGTTCCCGACGCGGTGAGGACCACCGCGTTTACGTTGCTTTCTCTTTTGTTCACGTTGGTGATTTTTGAGGGTGCAGCCAGACTCAGAGCCAAGTACTGGTCGCCAGTGCCCGTCACCATTACGGTGTCCACTTCAACCGTCTACACGCCCAAAGCTGAGTCTTTTTGGTGGCTGGATCCAACAGCGTTTGCATTAGCCTTGAAGGAGTTGAGGTCTCTTGCTAGACGGAGGGATATGGCGAGGTTTCTTGCCATTCCAGTTATGCTCGTAGTGGCTTCCTTTATCCCCGCGTTGACGAGTGGAGAGAGTGCAAGTAAGGCATTGTCAGGCGTAGGTTTGGTTCTAATGGCTGAAGCATCTTTTATCATGCCGATGATGCTCTCCTCCATTTCCATAGGGCAAGAGGGAAGATCGATCGCTAACATCTACATGCTTCCTATATCAGTTGACGAGTTTGTGAAGGGGAAGCTCTTTCTATCATGGGTCATTTCAGGCGTAGGAGTCTTGGTGATTGCTTTGCTGCTGCAGTTTCTGGCTCCTCTTTCGGCGCTGCTGTTCTTGGCTACCTTAATTGCGGTGATCTTCAACGTATTCGTACAAGGATATGTGGGTCTTGGAGCAGGTTCGCGTTACCCCAATTTCACCGTCGGGCCTAGAGCAAGATACCTCACTTTTACAGGATTCATTATAGCCTTCACTATAGGAGGACTGGCGACTTTAGCGATTATTGCACCGTTAACAGTGTACCTAGTGACCGGATTCTCCTCGCCATTGGGCGGAGGCTCCATGGGATCAATCTTGTTGTCCACTATTTTGACGGCGGTCGTTGGCACAGTCATTCTCATTCTCACGCGTTCTTACTGCATACGAGGCGTAAAGAAACTCCTTTCTAACATGGAAGATTGAGTTTTCAATACGTTCCGAGCAATTTCGCAACAACTTGAATCCACCAGTTCTTATTATATCCTAACTGCTAGGAATACGCATGCCAAAGCAAACTGAAGAATGATAAACACGATGAACAGCAGGATTAACCGAACAGAAGGCAGTGAAACTATTGCTCATAAAGCTCAATACTTTGCTTGATTAACATCTTGCACTGGACATATTTGGATCCAAATATTCACGATACATTGAAACGAGGAGGGGGAGGTACACATTGAGCTTTTTTTCAGCGAATAAACCGCACGCTCTCGACAGCCCTAAGACACGTGCACCGTTAAATACAACAAACTCCTTGACTCTCATCCTGGTAACGATGACAAAAACCCTCTACCTGGAAGACAGCTACCAGAAAGAATGCGATAGTACCGTCCTCTCAGTCAAAGACGAAAAATACGTCGTCCTAGACCAAACCATATTCTACCCAAAAGGCGGCGGCCAACCCCACGACACCGGAAAAATCATCAAACAAAACGAAACGTTCAACGTTGTCTACGTCGGCAAATTCCAGGGCGAAATCTCACACGAAGTTGACCACGTGGGCCTCAAGCAAGGAGACAGAGTCCACTGTGAACTCGACTGGAGCCGAAGATACAGGCTGATGCGAAGCCACACGGCAGCCCACGTGTTCGCCTCTCTTCTCTGCACCGGAGTCGGCGTACTCGTAACCGGCAACCAGCTCGAAGAAGACAAAATCCGCTTCGACTTCAGCCTGGAAAAATTCGACCGCCAAACCCTCGAACAATACATCGACAAAGCAAACGAACTGTTCAAAAAAGACATCCCCGTAAAATGGTACGAACTCCCAAGAGACGAAGCACTAAAAATCCCCGGACTCATAAAGATGGCCGAAGCCTTCCCCCCCAACCTACCCCGCCTCAGAGTCGTAGAAATAGTCGGCTACGACAAGCAGGCCGACGGAGGAACACACGTCAGAAACCTGAAAGAAGTCGGACAGATCAAACTCCTCAAGACCGAAAACAAAGGCAAAACCAACAGAAGAGTCTACTTCACCCTCTCATAAACCTCAAAGACCACGGACATTCAAACGTTGACTTCTACTCAGACGTCGTTTTTCAACAGTCTCGCCACAAAGAACCCATTACACTCGTCAAGATGAGGATAGAGCCTGCGACACTTTTCCAAACCTCTAAGTCCAGCCGAACCCATTCTCAGCGGTATTTCGGCAAGCGAAAACTCCAAATGCCATTTCAAGAACTTTTCAATGACCATCTCGTTCTCCTCCACCGTCACGCTGCACGTAGAATAGATCAACGAGCCTCCTGTCTTCACTCTTTCCGCGATCTTGTTCAGCATTTGCCACTGGACTTCGGCCATTCGCTCCACAGATCTGTGACTGAGTCGCCACTTGGCCGAAGGAACCTTTCCAAACGTGCCCGTACCCGTGCACGGTGGATCCAATACCACGACGTCTGCCTCTCCCATGAAGGGCAACGGCGCCCGCGCGTCCGCAATGATCGGTTCGGCGATCTCAACACCCATGCGAGCGATCTGACTCTTCCAAACGGTGATCCTGCGCCTTGAGTAATCCACGGAGAGGATGCTGCCGCGGTTCCGCATCAACTGAGCCAGAAATGTCGTCTTTGCACCAGGCGCCGCACAGACATCCAGAATAGTCATTCCAGGCTGAGGGTTTGCAGCCTCCACCATGAAGCAGCTTCCCTTGTCTTGAACGTAGATCAGGCCCTCCTTGAAGCACGACGTTCTCGTCACGGGTTGCCTTGAAGCCACCACCCTGTAGGTGCAACTCAACGGTTCAACCTTTTCAAGCCTGACTCCCTCTTCAACGAGTCTTTCAAGAATCCTTTCTTCCCCAGCCTTGAGCGTGTTCAGTCTGAGATAAGTCAGCGGTGGCCGCACATCCGCTTCTAGCATGGCGATCGTCTCGTTTCTACCGAACAACTTGAAGCAGTAACTCACAAACCACGCCGGATGAAAAGTCTCGAGCCCAACCCGCTCCTCGTCACCCAGCCCCGCAAACACCGATTCGCGCCGCCGAGTCAACAGCACACCCAGGAACGGTTCAACATCGGCCAGCGTTTTCCATCCTAGAATGCTACGCGCCATATTGGCCGCACTCTCAGCTTCCCTCAGGTTTGGTTCAGACCAGTTCTTGGCGATTCGAGTTTGATAGACATAAAGCCGCAGGAACGCCTGCACGCCCAAGCTGTATTCGTCGATCGTTCCGGGTTTCAAGACTTCATTTATGAACCTGTCTATGAAGTTCTGTCGGCGAACCGTCTCAGAAACAAGCCTGTGAGCAAACCTCAGAGAATCATAGTCTTCTATGCCCAGCTGCTTAACCGTTCTTGCGAAGGCAAGAGGCTCACTCAACCTTCGCATTTCCATCCAGCTCAGAGTTTCAAT
>Ga0335070_10007850_pt1 | contig 12504 bp, 10 predicted proteins | sample Lox_Sample_13_FD_206722 | JGI IMG/M metagenome (GOLD analysis project Ga0335070, IMG submission 206722) | Soil microbial communities from Loxahatchee National Wildlife Refuge, Florida, United States - Lox_Sample_1.3 | ecosystem: Environmental > Terrestrial > Soil > Wetlands | place: USA...
ATTTTCGAGCCCCACGTCGTCCGGATGCCCTTGGTCTGCGTCAGGTCCTTGATGGTCACCGGCACGCCGTGAAGCGGGCCGAGCTTCTTGCTTTTCCGCTTGAGTGCCGCCGTGGCGGCCTTGGCCTCTTTGAGCGCCGACTCTCGTGCCAGGGTCACGATGGCGTTGACCCTGGGGTTGACGAGGTCCACGCGCGCCAGCACGGCCTCCATCACCTCGAGAGGTGAAGCCTTGCGAGCGCGGAAGAGGCGCTGAAGCTCGGTGGCAGGCGTGAAGCAGAGATCGTGAAGGGGCACGGTGACCTCCGGTGAGTGCAGACTCGAATGTGGGACCGCTGCAGCTTAGCAATTTCTGCCGAGGCTCGGCGGCAAAAGCGTGAGAACTCCCAGGTCACTCTACCGGACCGATACCCCGGCGCCGGAAGATGCGCTTGAGCGTGACCGCGTGACGTCCCCGGTGGAGGTTCCGGTCCGCGTCGAGGATGGCCCGGGCTCCGCGTGCGAACGAGGTGAAGCCGTCGAGCTGGAAATGGCTGTCGATGATGATGCGGTCCGCCACGCGCCGCTCCACGGCCTTCCAGATATCCCAGAGCGTGGCCGACCAGATCTGGCCATTGTCGTGCTCGTCGGCGTTCGCGCCGTGGTCGAAGCTCTCGTAGGTCAGCGCGGAGTCCAGCCGCCGTACGCAGGGGGGCGGGGGATCGCCAGCGCCGCGCGCGCCGTCCCATGTCATGACCGCATCCCGGTAGAGGCGGGGCTTCTTCGACGCGAAGAAGCTGGCCGCGAAGTAGTCGCCGAACCCTTCCCCCATCGCCGCCGCCTCTGCGGACTGTCCGAAGTCGTGGCAGATGGCGTCCTGGAGCGCATGGCCGAACTCGTGGAGGACGGTCTCGCCGTCCTCCGCGTCGTCGACGTCGCCGGTGCCGAAGGTCAGGGTCTTTTCGCCCGGGCTATACCACGAGTTGTCGTCCCGCGTGCCGCGAGCGTCCACCCGGATCGGCTCCCGGAATACCCGACGGGCGCCGTGGTAGCCGAGCCCCTCCAGGTAGGCGATGGCCTCATTCACGTGATAGTAGGCCGAGACCTCCTCGAAGCCCGAGCGGAAGCTCGGCATGGTGAAGTCGAGGCTCCGGCTCCTGGCCCGAGGCTTCGTGAGCCGGGTGGTCACGCGCCGCCCGTCGAGCCGGCCATTGCCGCGCAGCCCCGTGAGCGTCACGGGGACGTAGGCGTCCTGGGGCGGACGCAGGATTCTTCTCTTGGCATCGAGGGGCTCAAAGCCGTGCGCTCGGGCCATCGGATTCGGCAGGAAGACCGTCGCACGACCCGTCGCCTCGGCCAGGTTGTCGACTCGGGAGATGATCCTGCCGGTGATCGCGTGCACGTACACGATGATCTCGGAGCGAGGCCTGGTTCGATGGATGCGCACGCGCCAGGCGGGATGGAGGAGCCGCCGCAAGGGATACCAGAGCGATTCGGGCCGGCCCACCACGCGGCCGCTCCCTCTGGCGGATCGCACCGCGGCCCGCGCCAGCCGCACCGCGCGTGCCGCCTCGAGGCGGGGCTCGCGCGTCTCGCGGAGAATGTCTTCCGGCACCGCCCGGCTCTTCACGAGGTAGACGCGCCGATCGCGGCCGATATGCACCGTGACATAGGCGCGGTGAATGCGGCGGCGGCGCCAGATCTGCTGGAAGATGACGTGATCGGCGCCCAGGCCATGGATGATGCGGCGCAGGTCGAGGCGATCGAGCTCCGACGTGATGCCGAGGTGCTCGCGGTTGGCTTCGAGGAACTCCCAGGCAATGCTCCGCGGAGTCCCTGTGCCGCGATCGCTGCGAAAGCCCCAGAGCTCCTTCGGCGTGGCGTAGCTCTTCCCCGGTATGGTCTTGAACTCGTGCGCGGCGAGTGGCTTCATCCGAGCCTCCGGCACGATCCTCCGCCAGCGACCGCGCGGCGGTCAAGGGGGTGGCTAGAGGACCTTGCGGGGATCCAGGGCGTCGCGGAGGCCGTCGCCCAGGTAGTTGATGCTGAGCACGGTCAGGAAAATCGCCGTACCCGGGAAGATCGCCCAGTGGGGGGCGAAGTCGAGATTGTCCTTGGCGTCGAAGAGGATGCGACCCCAGGTGGGAATATCCGGCGGGAACCCCAGCCCCAGGAACGACAGGGTCGACTCGGCGAGGATGGCCGCGGCCACGTCCAGGGAGCCGGCCACGATGACAGGCCCAAGAGCGTTGGGCAGAATGTGCCGGATGACTTGGCGCAACGGCCGGGCCCCGAGGCTCCGCGCCGCCTCCACGAATTCCTTCTCGCGCAGCGAGAGGAATTGTGCGCGGACGAGCCGGGCCACGGGCATCCAGCGCAGGCCCCCGATGAAGACCACGATCATGACGAATACGCCCGTTTCGGGACCGAGCGCTTTCGTCAGCGCGTTGCGGAAGAGATACACGATCAGCAGCAGGAGCGGCAGTTGCGGCAGCGCCAGGAAGAGATCGGTGACCCGCATGAGCGTGTTGTCCACGACGCCGCCGGCCTGGCCCGAGATGGCGCCCACCGTGGTGCCCACCGTGATGGCCATGAGCATGGCGGCCACGCCGACCGCGAGCGAGATGCGTCCGCCATAGAGCATGCGCGCGAGCAGGTCCTGGCCGAGGTCGTCCGTACCCATCGGATGCGCCCACGACGGCGCCTTGAGCTTTGCCTTGAAGTCGATCTCGTTGATGGGCACGCGGTAGATCATGGGTCCGACGAGCACGGCGCACACCATGACGGCGAGCGTGGCCGCTCCGAAGGTGGCGAGGTGGTGACGACGGAAGCGGCGCCACGCGTCGGCCGCGAGGGACTCGGGCGGGCGCCGCGCCGACACGATAGCACCGTCGAGAACAACCTCGGACGCCGTCCCGTTCGCCACGGCCCTACCGGAAGGAGATCCGCGGATCGAGCCAGCCGTAGACCAGGTCCGCGATGAGGTTGAACAGCACGACGAGGGCCGAGAAGACGAACGTGATGGACATGATGACCGGCGTGTCATTGGAAAGGATGGAGCTGATAAGCAGGGAGCCGATGCCCGGCACACGGAAGATCTGCTCGGTGATGACGGCGCCCGTGAAGATGCCCGGGATCTGCAGCGCCACCAGCGTCACCACCGGGATCAGCGCGTTGCGCACCACGTGCTTGAGTATGGTGACCTTCTCCGACAAGCCCTTGGAGCGCGCCGTATTGACGTAGTCGAGCCGCACGACCTCGAGCACGGCGGAGCGCACGAAGCGAGTCATGGCCGCGCCCTGGAAGAGCCCGAGCACGGCGATGGGCATGATGGCCTGCCGGGCCATCTCCCACGCCCAGCGCCAGCCGGTGGCGCTGATGTCCGCGCGGTAGATGAAGGGCAGCCAGTCGAGGTAGATGCTGAACAAGAGGATGAAGAGCAGGCCGGTGAAGAACGTGGGCAGCGAGAAGCCAATGAAGGCGAACGTGGTCGTGATCTGGTCGAAGAGGGAATAGGGACGGATGGCGGAGTAGATGCCGATGGGAAGGGCGACCAGGAGCCCCAAGAGCTGAGCCGTGCCGAGCACGAAGAGCGTGGTGGGCAAGCGCTGCATGATGAGCGTGGAGACGTTGATGCGGCTCACGAAGGAGAAGCCCCAGTCACCCTTGACCATGGCGGACACCCAGCGCATATACCGCACCGGGATCGGGTCGTCGAGCCCGAACTGGGCACGGAGGTTCGCGCGGACCTCGGGAGGGACATTGGGATTGGTGGCGAGCTCCTCGAAGGGGTCGCCGGGCGCCAGGGCCAGCACGGTGAAGAGGACGAGGCTGATGCCGAGCAGGGTGGGGACGGAGATCAGGAGGCGTCGGAGGAGGTACTTGGACATCGCTCAGCGCGACCGGGGGACCGGACCCGAGAGCCCGGTCCCCCGAAGCCCTTCTAGGCCTCGCGATACCAGTTCTGCAGGTTCCAGAAGTCGGAGTCCCACCCGCTCTGCTCCAGCCGGAGCTTGCTCGCGATGGCGCGCACGCGCGGCCGCAGCACCACCGGGATCACCACCACGTTCTGGATGGCGAGATCGTTCATCTTCATGTACATGCCGGCCCGCTTGACCGCGTCCATCTCGCCCTCCGCGGCCTTGTAGAGCTTGTCGACCTCTTCGTTCCGCCAACGGGTGATGTTGCGACCCTGCCACTTGTTCTCTTTCGAGGAGACTTCCCACGACGTGAACACATTCATGAACAGCTCGGGATCCGGCTGGGTCATGGTGGTGGTGTACATCTGGATGTCGGTGGAGAAGTGCGGATACGTGTCGAGGTTGGCGGGGTCTGACGAGAAGTAGACCGAAGCCGTCACGGACTTGAGCTCCATGTCGATCCCGGCTTTCCCGGCGGCCTGCTTCACCACTGCCTGGGTCTTCTGGCGCGAGGCGTTGATCGACGTCTGGTAGACCATCTTGAGCTTGACGCCGCCCTTCTCGCGGATGCCGTCGCCGCCCCTCTTCCAGCCCGCCGCATCCAGGATCTGGTTGGCCTTGTCGACGTTGAACTCCCACTTGGTGCTCTTGGACTGGAAGCGGGCGGGCGCGTTCAGGTAGTTGGCCGTGGTGATGCCGGTGCGGCCGTAGATGGACTCCTGAATCGCGGCGCGATCCACCACCAGGTTCAGCGCCTGACGGACCGCGGGGTCCGAGAGGAAGGGGTGCTTGGTCTTGATGCTCGACCGCTCCCCGTCCACTTCCTTCCACGGATCCGTGAAGTTGCACTGGATGTGCTCGATGTCGCCGCCCGCCACGATGTCGACCTTGCCTTTGCCGCCCTGCTCCATGCGCTTGAGGATCTCGTCCTCGACCTGCAGGTTCCACGCGTAGTCGAACTCGCCCGTCTGGATCACCGCCCGCGCCGCGGAGACGGCATCGCCACCGCCCTTCATCTCGATGGTGTCGAAGTATGGCCGGTTCGACATGTGATAGGTGGGGTTGAGATCCCCCTTGACGATGTCGCCCGGCTTGAAGTCCACGAAGCGGTAGGGACCCGTGCCGACCGGCTTGAGGTTGGCCGGCGCCTCACGCGATTTGCCACCCTTGAAGGGCTCGAACACGTGCTTGGGAATGATCATGCCGCGTACGCCTACGAAGGCGTCGGCCCAGAACGGCGTGGGCTTCGGCAGAATGACCCGGACGCTGAGGGCGTCGATCTTCTCGACCTTGATGTCCTTGTAGGTGGCGATCCAGACGGAGGCGGTGGCGGGGTCGGCCGCGTATTCCCAGTTGAAGACGACGTCGTCGGCGGTGAAGGGCTTGCCGTCGTGCCACTGGACGTCCTTCTTCAGCTTCCAGATGATCGTCTTGCCGTCCTTGGACAGCCCGCCGTTCTGGGCGGTCGGAATCTCGGCGGCGAGGACGGGCGAGAGATTGCCGTCCGGATCCCACGAGGCCAGCGGCTCGTAGAAGATGCGTGAGCCGTCCTGATCCTTGGTGCCGACGGCGAAGTATGGGTTGAGCAGGGTCGCGCCCTGCCACCACAGCGTCTTGAGCGCTCCTCCGCCGCCTCGCTTGGTCGGCTTGTAGACCAGCTTGGACTGTGCCTGGGCCACGCCCGCCGAGGCCAGCATCTGCGCCGCCATCGGCGCGGTCAGACCCAGGCCGACCATCATCTGGACGAAGCCGCGTCGGCTCAGGCGGCCGGCCTTGACGTCGGTGATCAACTCCCTCAGCCCGGACTCATCCATAGGAAGCCTCCGTAGTGTCCGCGGGCAGGAGCTCCGCGGCAGGGTATCTCGCCAAAGCTATGGTAGGTCGGCAGTGACCGAATTGCGTCTTTATAAACTCGGGGTTCCGCAGTGTCAAGGCGGTCTAGGCCTGACGGTACCAGTGGGAGAGTCGCCACAGCGTCACGTCCCAGCCCGAGAGCTCGAGGCCCTGGAGCCTGGTGGCGGCCGCCGAGACGCCGTTACGCCACACGATGGGGATGACCACGACGTTCTGGATCGCGAGATCGTTCATCTTGATGAAGAGCGCCGCCCGCTTGACCGGATCCATCTCGCCCTCGGCGGACCGGAAGATCCGGTCGTACTCCTCGCTGCGCCAGCGGGTGATGTTGCGCCCCTGCCACTTGTTCTCCTTGGAGGCCGCCTCCCACGAGGCGAACTGGTTCATGAAGTACTGCGGGTCGGGTGCGCCCATGGTCGTGTTGTACATCTGGATGTCCGCGTAGAAGTGCGGATAGGTGTCCGGATTGGCCGGATCGGACGCGAAGAACACCGAGGCGACCACCGACTTGAGCTCCATCTCGATGCCCGCCTTCGCCGCCGCCTGCTTGATGATCTGCTGGGTCTTCTGGCGCGGAGCGTTGATCGAGGTCTGGAACACCATCTTGAGCTTGACGCCCCCCTTCTCCCGGATGCCGTCGGCGCCGCGCTTCCAGCCGCCCGCATCCAGTACCTGATTCGTCTTGTCCACGTTGAACTCCCAGCGGGTGTTGCGGGAGTAGAACCGTGACGGCGAATTGAGGAAATTGGCCGAGGTCCTGCCACCGCGGCCGTAGATCTGCTCCTGGACGGCTCCGCGGTCCACGAGGAGGTTCAAGGCTTGGCGCACCGCGGGATCGGTGAGGAACGGATGCGTGGTCTTGAGGCTCGACCGCTCGCCGTCGACGTCCTTCCCGGGGTCCGTCTGGTTGAGCTGGATGTGCTCGGGATTGCCCGTCGCCCAGATCTCGACGCGCCCCTTGCCGCCCTGCTCGAGGCGAAGGAGGATGTCATCCTCCACCTGGAGATTCCACGCGTAGTCATACTCACCGGTCTGGAGCACGGCCCGTGCAGCCGAGGTCGCGTCGCCGCCCCCCTTCATCTCGAGGGTGTCGAAGAACGGGCGATTCGGCACATGATAGGCCTGGTTGTTCTCCGCCCGCACCACGTCGCCGGGTTTGAACTCCACGAACCGGTACGGCCCGGTGCCCACCGGCTTGATGTTGGCCGGCGCCTCGCGGGACTTCGCGCCCCGGTACGCCTCGAAGAGATGCTTGGGGATGATCATGCCGCGATAACCGCAGAAGGCGTCGTACCAGAAGGGCTGAGGCTTGCTGAACACGAGCTTGACCGAGTGGGAATCGATCTTCTCCGCGCGCTCCACTCCCGTGTAGGAGCCGCTCGTGACCGCGGCGGTGGCGGGGTCGGTCGCGAACTCCCAGTTGAAGATGACGTCGTCGGCGGTGAAGGGTTTGCCGTCGTGCCAGGTGACCCCGCGCTTGAGTCGCCAGATCACCCACGTTCCGTCCTTGGCCAGGGTCCCGCGCTGGAGACTGGGGATTTCGGCGGCGAGGATGGGCACCAGGTTGCCGTCGGGGTCGTAGGAGCAGAGCGGCTCGTAGAAGATGCGGGAGGCATCCTGGTCCTTGGTGCCGGTGGCGAAGTGGGGATTGAGGAGCGTGGGCGCCTGCCACCAGAGGATCCTGAGCTGCCCGCCCCCGCCACGCTTCACCGGCGTGAAGACCGGATTCTTCGCCTGCGCCTGGGCCACGCCCGCCGCAGCGAGCATCTGCGCGGCCAGGGGCGCCGTGAGCCCCAGACCGACCATCATCTGGACGAAGCCTCGGCGACTCAGGCGTCCGTGCCGCACCTCCTCGATCACCTCGCGCAGTGTCCGCTCGTCCATGCTCTGTCTCCCGCGCTTAAAGCGCTTTGATGACGGCATCGCCCGCGGCGCGCGTCGAGGCTTCACCACCGATGTCGCGCGTGCGGGCTTTCGGAACCTGAAGGGCCTTGGCCACGGCGGCCTCGATGCGGTCGCCGACCGCAGTCACCCGTGGATCCTTGTGCTGTGCGCCGAGCCAGCGGCACATCATGGCCGCCGAGAGAATCGTCGCCATGGGATTTGCGATGCCCTTGCCGGCGATGTCGGGCGCCGTGCCGTGAGAGGGCTGGAAGAGCCCCCACCGGTCCCCGATGTCGCCCGAAGGCGCCATGCCGAGACCGCCCACCGTCGCCGCGCCCAGGTCGGAGAGGATGTCGCCGAACATGTTCTCGAGGACGATCACGTCGTAACGCCATGGCGCCTGCACCACGTACATCGTCATGGCATCGATATAGGCGAAGTCGGTCTTGATGCCCCGGAACGATCTCGCGGTTTCCTGGAAGACCTGACGGAAGAACGCATAGGACCGGAACACATTGGCCTTGTCCACGCAGGTGACCTTGCTCACGGCGCCGCCCGCCCGGTCGGCGCGCCCCCGACACGTTTCGAACGCGCGCCGCGCGATGCGCTCGGTGCCCTTGCGCGTGATCACGAGCGTGTCCACGGCCAGATCCTCGCCCACCTTGGAGCCGCCGCCGAGCGATGCGAAGAGTCCCTCGGTGTTCTCGCGGAAGATGACGTAGTCGATGATGGCGCCGGGGGGCAGCGCCAGCGGGCTGGGTACGCCGGGGTAGAGCTTGATGGGCCGCATCCCCGCATAGAGATCGAGCGTCATCCGGAGCGTGATCTGGGGCACGAGCTCGGTGCCGTCCGCGTGGCGGATGTCCGGCAGCCCGGCGGCGCCGAAGAGGATGGCGTTGGCGGAGCGGCAGAGGTCCACCGTGTCCCGGGGCAGGTCCTCGCCCGTGCGCTGATAGAGTGCGGCTCCGACCTCGCCCCGCTCGAACGAGAAATGGACACCGTCTCCCTGCGCCGCCTCGAGCACCCGGACCGCCTCGGCCACGACCTCGGGACCGATGCCGTCCCCGCCGATTTCGGCGATCTTGTAGTGGGACGTCCTAGTCGACACGGGCGCTCAACATCCTGACCGCCACATCGATGGCCTCGAGCATGCTCTCGGGATTGGCGATGCCTTTCCACGCTCGATCGAAGGCGGTCCCGTGATCCACGGAAACGCGGAGGAAGGGCAGGCCCACGGTCACGTTGACGCCGGAGAGTCCCGTCCACTGGCCGCGCGCCTCGTCGTAGGTGAAGCCGAGCGTCTTGACGGGCACGTGGCCCTGATCGTGGTACATGGCCACGACGATGTCGAACTCGCCGCCGCGCGCGCGCGAGAACAGCGTGTCGGCGGGAAGCGGCCCGTAGACGTCCAGCCCCTCGCGCCGCGCCGCCTCGGTGGCGGGGATGATCTGGGTCTTCTCCTCGTCGCCGAAGAGCCCGTCCTCGCCGGCGTGTGGATTCAGGCCGCAGACGGCGATGCGGGGCCTGGCCACGCCGAGCCCGTTCATGGTCTGCTGGGCGAGCCGGATCACACGCAGCACGCGATCTTCGGTGCAGAGGTCGGGCACGCGCCGGAGCGCCACGTGCGTGGTGACGTGAATGACCTTGAGCTCGCGGCCCATGAGCAGCATGGCGAAGTCTCTGGTGCTGGACAGCTTCGCGAGGATCTCCGTGTGCCCCGAGTGCTGCACACCGGCGGCGGCGAGGGCCTCCTTGTTCACGGGCGCCGTCACCATGCCGTCGATCTCGCCCGACTGGCAGAGCCGCACCGCCTTCTCGATATAGGCGTAGGCTGCGCGACCTGCCCCGGCGCTGACCTGGGAGCGAGGCAACGTGGCGGCATCTACATTCGCCAGGTCGAGGCACTCGAGCGTACCGGGCTCGAATCGGCACTCGGCGGGCTCCGATACGGCGTGGAGCCTGAGCGGCGAGCGCAGCAGCGCGAGCGTGGCGTCCATCACCGTCCGGTCTCCGATGACCACCGGGCGGCACGTGGAGCCGACCTCCGGGGTTGCCAGCGCCTTGGCGGTGATCTCGGGCCCGACGCCGGCGGGGTCGCCCATGGTGATTCCGAGGATCGGTAGACGGGGAGTCATGACGCGGATCCTTTCGCGAGGGCGACGAAGAGGTCGGGCGCGCCGAAGCCGCCGGCCTTCGTGAGAATTGGCAGCGGCGGTGTGTCGCCGGCGATGAGGCGGCCGAGAGCGAGGCCGCTCGCCGGCGCGCCGTCGAGCTCGAGCCGGCGGGCCCCCAGCGCTCGCATGACGGCAACGGCCGTTTCCCCCCCGGTGAGGACGAGAAGGGAAGGGGGAGCTTCGGCGAGCACGGCGCAGACCTGCACGGCGAGTCGCTCGGCTACCAGCGCGCGAGATCCTTCGAGGAACTCGCCGCTCGCGACGAAGGCGGGGTGGCCCGTGCTGATCGCATCGACTATGGGACCCAGGTCGGGCTCGCGGTCTGCCTCCAGCCGTGCGCCCGCCAGGCCCGAGGCTTCGAGTGCTCGAATCTGGGCGCGAGTTGCCGGATGACGGCTGCCCGCCACGATGAGCCAGGCTCCGGGCGGCGGCAGGAGGGGCGTGGGCGCGGCGTGGCCCGAAGCCTCCGCCGCGGCGCGGGCCAGGCCGGCGGAGCCTGCGAGGAGGATGCCGGGGAGGCGGAGGGCGGCCCGCGCGAGAGCGTCCAGGTCTTCGTCGGTCTCCGCATCGGCGGCGACGAGGCCGCGGCAGTCACGCAGTGCGCGCTCGAGCTCCTCGTGCGAGCCGCGTACTTCCTTGAGCGGCAGGAGTGACACGGAGAGGCTCGAGTGCCTCGCGAGGATGTCGACGAGATCCGAGGTCGCCCCGGCGGGGTAGTCGGGATCGCGCCCAATGGCGGTCTCGTGGGCTGGGACACCGTGCACCGACAGCACACCGTGGACGACGGTGCGGCCCTGAGCGGGGAAGGCTGGGCAGACGAGCGCCACCCGGGCTGCGCCGGTTTCGACGAGAGCGTCGAGCTCGGCTCCGATGGGACCTCGGCAGGTGGAGTCGATCTTCTTGAAGACGCCTCCACCGGCGAGTCGTGTCGCCATCGCGGAGGTCGCGTGTCGCATTGCCGCCGCCGCCTCAGCGGCCGGGAGCGTGCGGGTCTCGATGTCCACCGCCGCCGCATCCAGATCGGAGCCGGGCAGCTCGGGCGCGACGAAAACGCCGACAGGACCCCGCCCGGCAAAGAGGGCACCGGCGTCGCAGGCACCGGTCAGGTCATCAGCGATGATCGTGACACCCATGGAGTCCCTGTAAGCTATCACAAAGCGCCGCACGCGAGGGATGACCCGCCCGCCATGTATACTCGGTGGGCATGTGGCCTCCGGTCGGGCGCGTCACTCGAGTCATGTTTCACTGGATGGTCATGCTTTGCTGTGCCGCGCTCCCTGCCGCGGCGGCGGTGGATCCGGCACGCGAGCTCGACCTCATCAAGCCCAACCGCCAGCAGCAGGCCAAGGACTTCAAGGTTGCCGCGCTCGACGGCAGCCGGCTGAGCCTTGCCGACCTCAAGGGCAAGGTGGTCTTCCTCAACCTCTGGGCGACGTGGTGCCCCCCTTGCAAGGAGGAGATGCCCGCCATGGAGCGTCTCTGGCAGCGCTACAAAGACCAGGGTCTCGTCGTCATAGCGCTCAGCATGGACTCGGGCGGGGCAAAGTCCGTCAAGCCCTATATCGACCACGCGAAATACACGTACCCGGTGGGACTCGATCCCAAGATGGAGGTGGCGCAGCTCTACGGCGCCCGCTCGGTGCCCTCCACCTTCATCATCGACCGGGGGGGCATGCTGCGCGCCATCGCGCTTGGGCCGCGCGACTGGGGCGGCAAGGCCGCCTTCGCCTACATCGAGTCCCTCTTAAAGGATGGCAAGATCCTGAAGGACGGCCGGCCCCGTGGCTGAGTCGCTGGGGATTCTCGTGGCGTTCTCCGCCGGGCTCTTCTCATTCCTCTCACCCTGCGTGCTGCCGCTCTTCCCCTCGTATCTCTCCTTCGTGACCGGCATGTCGGTGGATCGGCTCACCTCGGAGGTCTCGGTGTCCGAGCGCTCGCGGATCCTGCTGCACTCGCTCGCCTTCATCGCCGGGTTCACTGCGGTCTTCGTGAGCCTGGGGGCCTCCTTCAGCGCGGCAGGGCAGTTCTTCCTCGAGTATCGGGACTGGATCCGGATCGCGGGCGGGATCCTGATCGTCTTCTTCGGCCTCTACATCGCCGGAGTGCTGCAGTGGGGCGTGCTCGGTCGCACCCGCCAGCTCCAGATCCGTAGCAAGCCGGCGGGCTTCATCGGCTCCTTCGCCGTCGGGCTGACCTTCGCGATCGGCTGGACGCCGTGCGTCGGGCCCATCCTCGGCGCCATTCTCACGCTGGCGAGCAGCGAGAGCACCGTGGGGCATGGTGTCGGCCTGCTTCTGGCCTATTCCGCGGGTCTCGGCTTGCCCTTTCTCGCGTTCTCGCTCGGGCTGGGCGTCTTCCTCCGCTTCTTCAAGCGCTACCGGCCATTCATCCCGGTGGTCGAGCGCGCGGCCGGCGTTCTCCTCGTCGTGGTGGGCGTGCTGGTGGCGACGAACTACTACATTCTCCTGAACTCATGGACGGTCAGCCTCACCCCAGAGTGGCTGCTCAGGCGGCTTTAGGCTGATCGTCGCGCCCTGGGTTATTCTCGCGCCATGGGCTCCGAGGAGGGCAATGACGGCGAGGCGGAGTCGAGAGCCCGCAAGCTCCGGTTTCGCATCGCGTTCTACCTCACGTCGCTCGTCGCGCTCGGCATCGTGGTGACACTGCCGTTCTCGGTGAAGAGCGTGGTGGACG
>Ga0335070_10007851_pt1 | contig 12504 bp, 8 predicted proteins | sample Lox_Sample_13_FD_206722 | JGI IMG/M metagenome (GOLD analysis project Ga0335070, IMG submission 206722) | Soil microbial communities from Loxahatchee National Wildlife Refuge, Florida, United States - Lox_Sample_1.3 | ecosystem: Environmental > Terrestrial > Soil > Wetlands | place: USA: Florida...
TTGGAGTAGATACTCTCACCGCCAGTCGAGTCCACTGCAGTGGTCACGTAATAGTACGTCTGCCCGCCCTGGACGGTATCGTCCGTGTAGGCGGTACTCCCATCCAGCACCGAGTTGATCTTGGTGTAAGGACCACCGGACGTGGTGCCGCGATAAACGTTGTAGCCGACCACAACGGAGCCGCTGGGGTCCCAGGTGAGATCCACGCTGTGTTGCGGTGGAGCCGTCCCGGTTCCACTCACCGACTGCACCGTCGGAGAGTTCGAGGCATTGCTGGTAAAGGTGACCGTACCCGATGCCAGGCCGGTCGCAGTCGGCGTGAAAGTCACTGTGAAGTTGGCGCTGTTCCCGGCCGAGATGGTGAACGGGAATGACAGGCCGCTCAGGGAAAATGCAGCGTTGCTGATCGAGACCGAGGACACGGTCACGCTCGCGCCGGCGGCATTAAGAGTTGCCGACTGGCTGGAACTAGCTCCCACCTGCACGTTGCCAAAGTTCAGGCTGGTTGGATTGACCGACAGCGTTCCCGCGGCGGTACCCGTGCCTGACATCGAAATCGACAGGTTGGGATTCGACCCATTCGATACTACGGAGATGCTCCCGCTGGCGCTGCCGGTCGCGGTCGGAGCAAAGATCGCGCTGAAAGTGAAGCTCTGGCCGGCGGTCAGGGTAATGGGAGGATTGATCCCAGTGATGCTGAATCCTGCCCCGGAAGCAGTCGCTTGCGAGATGGTCAGGCTTGAGCCGCCGGTATTCGTCAGGGTCTCGGAAAGTGTCTTGCTGTTGCCGATCTGCACGCTGCCAAAGTTCAGGCTGGTCGGGTTGGCCGACAGCGTACCCTGAGTCACCCCGGAGCCGGTCAGCGGAATGTTGAGAGTTGGGTTCGAAGCGTTGCTGATGATGGCGAGGTTCCCGCTCACGCTGCCTGCTGACTGAGGAGCGAAGATCACGCTGAAGGTCTTGCTCTGACCCGCCGTCAGGGTCAGCGGCAAGCTCAAGCCGCTGGTGCTGAAGCCCGCGCCCGTGGGGTTCGCTTGCGTGATGGTCACGCTGGAGCCGCCGGTGTTGGTCAGCGTTTCTGACAAGGTCGAACTGTTGCCGACCTGCACGCTGCCAAAGTTCAGGCTAGTCGGGTTGGCCGACAGCGTACCCTGAGTTACCCCGGAGCCGGTCAGTGGAATGTTCAGCGTTGGGTTCGAGGCATTGCTGATAATGGCCAGGTTTCCGCTCACGCTGCCTGCCGACTGAGGAGCGAAGATCACGCTGAAGGTCTTGCTCTGACCCGCCGTCAAGGTCAGTGGCAAGCTCAAGCCGCTGGTGCTGAAGCCCGCGCCGGTGGTGGTGGCCTGGGTGATCGTCACGCTGGAGCCGCCCGTGTTGGTCAAGGTTTCCGACAGGGTCGAACTGTTGCCGACCTGGACGCTGCCGAAGTTCAGGCTGGACGGATTGGCGGTCAGCGCACCGGCAGCAACTCCCGTCCCGGTCAAGGGGATGTTGAGGGTTGGGTTGGAAGCGTTGCTGATGATGGCGAGGTTCCCGCTCACGCTGCCGGCCGACAAAGGAGCAAAGATTACGCTGAAGGTCTTGCTTTGACCCGCCGTCAACGTCAACGGCAAGCTCAGGCCGCTGGTGCTGAAGCCCGCGCCCGTGGTGTTCGCCTGGGTGATCGTCACACTGGAGCCGCCGGTGTTGGTGAGGGTCTCCGACAGGGTCGAACTGTTGCCGACCTGCACGCTTCCGAAGCTGAGGCTGGTCGGATTGGCCGTGAGCGCGCCCTGCGTCACTCCCGTGCCCGTGAGCGGGATGTTGAGCAGCGGGTTGGATCCGTTGCTGGTGATCGCAATATTGCCGCTGGCCGCCCCCGCGGACTGAGGAGCGAAAGTAACGCTAAAGGTCTTGCTCTGTCCGGCGGCGAGCGTCAGAGGCAGATTCAGACCGCTGGTGCTGAATCCGGGGCCCGTCGTGGTCGCCTGCGAGATGGTCACGTTGGACCCGCCGGTGTTGGTCAGCGTTTCCGACAAGGTTGAACTGCTGCCAACCTGAACACTTCCGAAGCTCAGGCTCGAAGGATTTGCGGTCAACGCCCCCGGGGCAATCCCCGCGCCGGAGAGAGGAATGTTAAGCGTGGGGTTGGAAGCGTCGCTGACGATCGCAACATTGCCGCTGGCCGCCCCCAGCGACTGCGGCGCAAAAGTGACAAGAAAAGTCTTGCTTTGTCCGCCGGTGAGGGTGAAAGGCAGACTCAACCCGCTCATGCCGAATCCGGGTCCGGTGGCGGTCGCTTGCGTGATGGTGACATCCGAGCCGCCGGAGTTGGTCAGGGTTACAGATAGACTTTGGCTCGTCCCCAACTGTACGTTCCCAAAACTCAGGCTGCTGGGATTGGCGGTAAGCTGGCCGGCGGTGACCCCATTACCCGACAGCGGCAGGCTGATTTCGGGCTGGTCGCTCTGAATCGTCAGCAGAGCAGTGATGTTTCCGGTGGACTTCGGTGCGAACGTAATGCTGAGTGGGAGACTCTGCCCTGCCGGTATCGTCACGGGCAACGTGGGCGCGCTCAGGGTGAAGGCTGCCTTGCTGATCGCGGCGGACATCAGCGTGACGCTGGCAGAGGTGTCATTCACGAGGGTGACAGTGAGCGTCTTGCTGTCCCCGACCGCGACACTGCCGAAATCCAAAGACGAATTACTCAGATTCAGGCCGTTGCGTGGTTGTGGGTCAGGGCTGCTCGAGCTCAAGGCCTGACAGCCGAGCATCGTCGCCAGCGCTAAGAAGACAACAACAGCATTCCAACGAACACCGAGATCCTTCACAGAAGGCCTCATTGTCCGGCCGCAATATTTACGGCGGGGGATTTGGAACGCCCTGCAGCCTACCAGCACGCTCTGGGCACAACGACCCTGCAGGTTAGGGATAGTTTGCCTGGCAACTCGAACTCAGGGCAGGTCTCGGAAGGACATACCGGGCACGGTTGGAAGGCCAATTGTCACTCCCGATAACCGCCCGCCAGGCCCCTACCTCCGCGAGGCCGGTAATTATGGGGGATTCGCCTGTGGAAAACCCGGCGGTTGCGGTAACAGCTTGGCATGGTCCACTCGGCCGTGTCCCTTCGTGCTCTAGTGAGCAGGCCGCGATCCACGCAGCATAGGCGCAGGGGCAATGTCATGCATAGCAGTGGCGAAGTCGCTCGGTCTGCTTATCCGCAACAGCGCAAATACCGTCGTTTCCGCCTGCACTACCCGGTCCACGTGAAGTTTGCGCTCGGGGATTCCGTCTCTGAGTTGCAAACGCTGAGTCAGGACGTGAGTATTGGCGGCTTATTCTTGCAGGCGCCCGCCCCGATTCCCCAACATTGCCCTGTGAGTTTCGTCATGATGGTGCAAGCAAGCCGTGCCGCTCGTCCGATCGAGCTCGTGGGCGAAGGCAAGGTCGTGCGCGTCGAAGCGCACGGATCCGGGGCGGGCTTTGGCATCGCGGTGGAATGCAACCGGCCTATCTCCCAGATGGAGAATTACCTCGGTTCCGCCAGGACCGGCGGGGAGATACCTCGGTCGTAAGCATAAGCATTGGGCTACCTGAGCCCAACCAGGAGTGCTTTTTCCCGATTGCCTCGGCCCAGCTAGTGGCCCACTCCAAGCTTGTGCAGGAATGTCATCATCGGGCACCAGTTGGTGAACGCCGACTGGAACAGGTTCAGGCCAACAAAGGCGGTAAACAGGTACCAGTACGGGTGGACCCAGTGTCCTAGCGCCAGGGAGGCCAGGATGAAGGCCCCAGCGATCATTCTCAAATAACGTTCGATGGTCATCGTCATATCTCCAAGGTCAATTCTTAGTCTATTGCGGCGGTAGATTGTCCGGCAGGGGAAGGCGTCAAGCGATGCCCGCGCTGGCTCAGGTAGTACAGAACCGGAACGGCCATGCGCGACAGGACGGTGGACGCTACCTCGCCCGCCATCAGCGAAATGGCCAGTCCTTGAAAGATCGGATCAAACAGGATCACGCTGGCGCCCACCACCACCGCCGCGGCGGTCAGGAGCATCGGCCGGAAGCGCACCGCACCGGCGTCCACGACGGCGTCCTCCAGCGACATCCCTTGTGAACGGCGCAGCTCGATGAAGTCCACAAGAATGATGGAATTGCGCACGATGATTCCGGCGCCGGCGATAAAGCCAATCATCGAGGTTGCGGTGAAGAAGGCGCCCATCAATGCATGCGCCGGCAGAATGCCGACCAGGGTGAGCGGAATCGGGGCCATAATGACCAGGGGCGTAACAAACGACCGGAACCAGCCCACGACCAGGACATAGATCAGCACCAGCACTGCCGCAAATGCCAGCCCCAGGTCGCGGAACACTTCGACCGTGATGTGCCACTCCCCATCCCACTTCATGGACAGGCGGTCGGTGCGCTCCGGCATGGTTGTGCCCTTGTACTGCTTGACCGCATAGCCCTCGGGCAGTTTGATCTTGTCGATGGCGTCACTCATCTTCATGATGGCGTAAACGGGGCTCTCTTCTGCCCCAGCCACATCCCCGGTCACGTAAACCACAGGTTGCAGGTTCTTGCGGTAGACGCTGGTGTCGATCGTGGACTGCTGGAGGTCTGTAACTTCCTGCAAGGCGATCTGACTGCCGGAAGGGGTGGGCAGTTTCAGGTTCTCAAGGTTTTCGATCCCCGAACGGTCGGGCCGCGCTAGGCGGACTTCGATCGGGACATCTTCGCGGGAAAGCGGGTCATGCAACAAGCCGGCGCTGGCCCCGTGCAGCCCAATCTGCAGCGTGCGCGTGACATCGGCCGCGGAGATTCCGTGCAGCGCCGCCTTATCGAGGTCCACTTTCAAGTCGTACTTGGTCTGCGGATCCTCGACGTACCAGTCCACGTCCACCACTCCCGGGGTATCGTGGAAGATATTCTTGATCTGAGCGGCCAACTCGATCTGGCGCTTGTAGTCGGGTCCGTACACCTCCGCCACCAGGGTCTGGAGCACCGGCGGTCCCGGAGGAACCTCGGCCACTTTGATCCGGGCACCGAAGGGCTCGGCGATCTTGTCCAGGCCGGGGCGCAGGCGGCGAGCAATCTCATGGCTCTGCGCGCTGCGATCGTGCCGCGACAGCAGATTGACCTGAATGTCAGCCTGGTTGGGTTGGCGCCGCAGGAAATAGTGTCTGACCAGCCCGTTGAAATTGTAGGGACCGGACGTCCCCGCATAGATCTGATAGTTGGTGACCTCCGGCTGCTGGCCGAGATAGCTACCCAGCGCCTGCGCGACGCGCGTGGTCTGCTCGAGCGGCGTGCCATCGGGCATATCAATGATGACCTGGAATTCGCTCTTGTTGTCGAACGGGAGCATTTTCACTCGCACCCACTTCAGCGGGACGAAAGCCACCGCTGCCAGGAGCAGGAGAATGACACCGCCCAGGAACATCCAGCGCCGGCGCGCATCCAGAATCAGGGGGTTCATGACGCGCCGGTAGAGGCGCGTGGTCCATCCTTCCGCTTCGTGCGTGTCGTGGCCTCCCCCGCCGGCGTACTTGCGCAGCAGCCTGAGCGCGGCCCATGGCGAGACAACGAAGGCGACGATCAGGGAGAACAGCATGGCGGCCGACGCGCCGACCGGGATCGGACGCATATAGGGACCCATCAGACCGCGCACGAAAGCCATCGGCAAGATGGCGCCGATCACGGCGAAGGTGGCGAGGATTGTGGGATTGCCCACCTCGTCAACTGCTTCCACCGCCACGTCGGTCAAGGGACGTCCCTTGCTCTCCGGCAGGCGAAAATGGCGCACGATGTTCTCCACCACCACAATGGCATCGTCCACCAGGATGCCGATGGAGAAGATCAGAGCGAACAGGGTGACGCGGTTGAGAGTGTAGCCGTAGAAATAAAATATAGCCAGCGTAAGGGCCAGCGTCACCGGCACTGCCAGCAGTACGACGCCGGACTCCCGCCAGCCCAGCGCCAGAGCGATCAGCAAGGTCACCGACAGGGTCGCGAGCAGCAGGTGCTTCAACAGTTCGTCGGACTTGTCTTTCGCCGTCTCGCCATAGTTGCGGGTGATTGTGATCTGCAAGTCATTGGGCAACACGTAGCCGCGCAAGGAATTGACCTTCTCCAACACGTGCTCAGCGATGATGGTGGCGTTGGTGCCCTTGCGTTTGGCGAGCGTGATGGTAACCGCGGGGTAGTCCTCGCCGTTTACATGCGGCGCTGTCCCCCGCGCATTGGCAAACATCACATAGCTGTCGGGCTCAGCCGGACCATCTTCCAGCTTCTCCACCACATCGCGGAGGTAGACCGGACGGCCCGCGTGCACGCCCACCACAACCTGCTGGAGGTCTTCTACCCGGGTAAAGAACTTGCCGGCCTCGACCTGGAACTCGCGGTTGTCGCGCGAAAAGCTGCCTGCTTGGCCGCGGCTGTTGGCGCTCTGCAGTTGACCTACGACGGCGGCGGGTGTAAGGCCATAACCCGCCAGACGTTGGGTGTCAAGCACGACGCGAACCTGCCGGGGTTGTCCGCCGATGATGGTGGTTTCAGAAACATTGTCCAACTGCTTGAGCGAGTTTTCCAGTTCGCCGGCAACGCGCCGCAGGCGGTAGGAGTCGTAGTTCTTGCCCCACAAGGTCAGCGCCATGATGGGCACATCATCAATCGAGCGGATCTTGATGATGGGCTGCGAGACACCCGGCGGAATGCGGTCGAAGTTGGAGTAGAGCTTGTTGTACGTCTTTACGATTGCGTCTTCTTCCTTGGTGCCGACATAGAAGCGCACGATCAGCATGCTCATCCCGGGATGGCTGATCGAGTAGATGTATTCGACCCCCGGCACCTCGCGCAGCAGCTTCTCCATGGGAAGACTGACCCGCTGCGCCACTTCCTCCGAAGAGGCGCCCGGCATCTGCACGAACACGTCCAGCATGGGGACGACGATCTGCGGTTCCTCTTCGCGCGGGGTCTGGAGAATGCTGAACGCGCCCAAGAGCAATGCGGCTAGAATCACCAACGGGGTCAGCTTCGAGTCAATGAACCCGTGCGCAATGCGCCCCGCCAGGCGCAGGATGTGCTTCGATGATTTCAGATCTTCGTCTGCCATCATTGAGCCTCAACATGCTTGCCGCTGAGATCGAGGTCGCCGGGTTTAGCCACCAGTTGCTCTCCCTCTTGCAGACCTGCAAGTACCTCGACCTCGCTGTCGGAGGATTTGCCCAGGGTGACGTAGCGCAGGTTTGCGATGCTGCCAGGCTCCAGGACGTAGACGCCCTGCAGTTGGCCCCTCCGCACCACCGCCGTTTGTGGAATCAACAATGACGACCGCGTGCCCCGGGAAAACATTGCCCGCCCGAACAGTCCAGAACGCAGTCGCGGATCTGCAGGCACTTCAATCTTCACCAGAAAGCTGCGGCTGGCGGGGTCTGCGGCGGGCACGATCTGCGAGACTTTTCCTTTCAGTTCCGTATCTCCCAAGGCATCTACCACCACCGGTACAGGCGTCCCCATGCGCACATAGCGCAGATCGTTTTCATTGACCGTGGCCTCCAGCCGATAGCGCGTGAGGTCTTCGATGGTGAAAATTGGCAGGCCCGGACTCGCCAGTGTGCCGGGATCAGCTTTCTTCTCGGTGACGATCCCGTCGAACGGGGCCACAATGCGGGTGTATGTGAAGCTGGAGCGCGCCTGGGCCAAGGCCGCCTTCGCCTGAGCCTGTCCTGCGCGCGCCATATCGCGGCGTGCCAGCGCCCCCTGATACCGGGCCTTGACTTCGTCGAACTCCTGCGGACTGACCGACTTCTTGTCGTAAAGACTTTGGTAGCGCTTCAAGGTAGATTCGGCGAGCGCCAGGTCGGATTCCGAGGCGGTCAGTTCCTGCCCGGCTGCGTTTCCCGCCGCCGTAGCACGGTCAACCGCGGCGCGCGGCTGAGCGTCATCAATCACCGCCAGCACCTGCCCGCGGCGGACGCGGTCTCCTTCGTGCACCCGGATCTCGACGATGTTCCCCATCATCTGGCTGGCCAGCTCGCTGGTCTGCGCCGCGCGAATGGTTCCGACGGCTTCGACCAAGTCAGGCACGTCGGCCCGCTGTACCGTGAGCACAGCAACATTGCGTACGGTTTCCGGCGCCGGGGCAGTCGGCTGGCGTTCACTGGAACAGCCGCTGAGAGCGGCAACCGCGAGCACCATCGACATGGATAGTTTGAGTCCTGCATGCATGCGCTTCACGGAGTCACCACCGGAGATTGCGGATTCAGCGTGCCGCTCGCCAACTCCAGGTTGGCGTAACTGGTATGGAAGCGATAAACCGCTTCCCAGTAATCACTCTGGCTGCGCCGGCTGGCCTCCTCGGCGCCCAGCAGGCCGGTGATTGTGTTCAGCCCGCTGTCATAGCGGTCCTGGTTGATGCGCAGGCTCTCGTTGGCCTGCGCAATTGAGGCCCGCGCTACTTCCACCTGCTGGCGGCTGGCGTCAACGTCGTAATACGCCCGCCGGACCTCCAGGCGCACGCCATCGCTGGCCGCCTGTTTCATGGCGGCGATCTTGTCTTCGAGGGCGCGCTGGCGGGAGAGTTCCGCGCGCTTGGCGCCCCCCTGGAAGATGTCAAACTGGACCTCGATCCCGCCTAGCCAGTTGTTGCCGCCGCCGCCGGCGACGAACGTCGGGTTGTCCATTTCCCAACCGGCAAACGCGTTCACTCGCGGTCCAAACGACGACTTGGCGATCGACACGCTCTGGCGCTGAGCCGCTTCCTCGGCGGTAATGCGCTTGAGGTCCGGGCGGCTGGCCAGCGCCTGCTTCTCGATGTCCGGCAGGGAAACGAGGGGGAGGGTGCGCTCTGCCAAGGCCTCGGAGGGCTGAAACGAAGAATCCATCGCCACACCCATGGCCAGGTTCAGCTGCGCACGCGCCAGATCCAGGTTGTTCCTTGCGCGAATCAGTTCCTGCTGCCGCACCGCCATGCGCACCTTGGCGCTCAGCAAATCGGACTCCACCACCAGTCCGCTGTCGAATCGCGCCTGGCTTCGGTCAAGGATTGCCTGCGCGGTCTTGACGGCCTGCTCGGCCACCTCCAACTGCTTCATCGCCAGGAGCACCCCGTCATAGGCGTCTACGACGCGGAACACGATCTCCTGGTCGGTGCGCTCCAACTGATGTCCTGCAGCTTCGTTCATCTGCTTTGCCCGGTTGACTCCGTGCCAACTGGCGAACGAATCAAACAGGTTCCAGCTTCCGCCGAACCGCGTGGTGAAATTGCCGAAGGGCAGGGGTGTATTCAGCTTGTTGAGCGCAAAGTCGCCGAGGATGAAACGCTGTTGCCGCAACTTGCTCCCGAAGACATAAACTGGATCATTGCCGCGGGTGGCGGTTTCCGAGAAAGTCAGGCGAGGCATGAGGAAAGACCGCGCCTCGCGAACATCGGCAGAGGCTGCTCGCGTTTCCGCCATGGCTGCTTTGCGCAGCGGGTTCTTTTCCAGCGCGATATTCACGGCCTGCTGCAGCGTGAGTGACGACGGCTCGACCGCCCGCTGACCCGCAGCTGCCGCCGCAAGCAACAACGAAGCAATGGCGGCGAGGACGAACTTGAAGGGAGCACTCAACTCTGCACTCCCACCGCCGGGACGGGCTTCATCCATTCGGTTTTGTCCTCGACCACTTCGTAGGTCGTATGAAAGCTTGCCGTCTTCTGTACCATCGCGCCCACGGAGCAGTACTTTTCCTCCGAAAGACGGATAGCTTCCTGCAGCGCGGCCACATCAATCTCGTAGCCGGTGACCACATGGTGAATGCGGACTGCGGTGAACACCTGCGGCGGGCGTTCCGCCTGGTCCGCTTCCACCCGGACTTCGTAGCCGGTGACTTTCTGGTGGTACTTCTGGCGCAGAATGGTGGCCACGTCGAAGGCGGTACACCCGGCCAGTCCGACCGCCACCAGTTCGATGGGCTTAGGACCGGTACCGCCGGCGGTATCGTCCAGCAGCAGGTTGTGTCCGCTGCCGGTCTGGGCCACAAACTGGCGTTGCTGTTTAAGTGGTTGAGTCAGCTCGACTTTGGCGGTGATCATGGTTGCCCTCCTGCACTTGCCTATCGGCAAATCACAGGAATAAATGCAGATTGTGGGATTGTGGTTACAGGGGATTTGCGCTAGGTGAGGGCGGAAACGCGTGCCAATCTTGGATTGGGAAGGGACGAGTGGACAACCCGGCGAGTCGCGGGGGGTGCAGCCCCCGGCTCCCGGCGGTGTCGCCTAGCCCCCGCTTCTGTTCATCGCCGCCTGGTAGCGGGACAGGACCTGCCGGCGCAGCTTCGCCGCCGTGGCCCGATCCGGAGTCTGAGCAGGCGCCCGGCGGCACTCCTCGATAGTAGTCTCGAGGCTGGCCAGAAACGCCTGGCAGGGCTCGCAGCCGTCCATGTGCTTCTCCAGTTCCTCACACAAGGAATCGTCGAGTTGCTCATCCAGATAGTTCGAGAGCTCGGCGAACAGAGCCTTGCAACGCGCCGGTTTGGAAGGAAGGGAGGTGTGGTCAGGAGAAGCAACGCGCCCCTTCGCGTGATGCGGCATCCACGCCTTCATCAGCTCTTTTCGGACAAACAGCCTCGCCCGGTGCAGACGCACCCGCACCGTTCCCGGACGCAGGCCGGTGATCTCCGCCACCTCGTCGTCGGTCAGCCCTTCCATATCGCGCAACACCAGAACAATGCGATACTGCGGCGGCAGTTTCTGGATTGCCTGGCGCAACCGGCCCGCCTCCTCGCTGCGGATGGCGAAGGTTTCCGGATTGATGCTGCCGTCGCCGCTCAATCGCTCCAGCTCTTGCCGGTCGGGCATCAGTTCTTCCAACGAGAGGGCTTGTTTTGGGGCAAACTTGCTCTTGCGCCGGCTCATCAGGCAGCGGTTCTTGGCCACCTTGTAGAGCCACACCACCAGTGCTTTGGGGCTGTCAAACTTGGGCAAATACGGGACCGACTTGACCAGCACCTCCTGCATGGTGTCTTCGGCATCCTCGCGCTGGCCGCAGACTTTCATGCTGAAGGAGAAAACGGTGTTCTGAAGCAGAGCCAGAGCCTGTTCCAACCCTTCATCGTCGCCCCGCTGCAACAGATGAACCGCCTGTTCGATTTCAGAACGCATTTCCTTAAATGTAGCACTTCCTGTACAAAGCATGGTTCGCAGGTCTGCAGGGCTGATTGGGCCGTGGATGGGAAGTCGGATTTACTTATTGACAGCAACCCCACAGCACCTGTCGTTTTCTTTCGTGGTCGGACGTGATGGCAAGCTGAAAGAAGTCCGCCAGGTGAGAAGCTGGGACTGAAATGCTGTTCTGAGAAGGCACTCTGGGATCTCGGCAGAAAATTTCATCACTCCGTATTGGGTATTGCTGATCTGCCCTTCGCTTTGAAGTCTGCTTCCAGGTGGCGAAGCGGGCCGTGTATAGTGTCGGCTTGTGAGACGCTACAGCAAGCGCGGAGATTGGCGCTAAATCATGAACTGCCAGCATCAGATCTTGATCAGCACGAAAGGTCACGGAGACATGCACGATCTTACCGGGCAGGTCGCAGCGATCGTGACTTCCTCGGGCATCCAGACTGGCATGGTCAACGTCTTCAATGTCGGCAGCACGGCTGCGGTCGGAACGATCGAGTTCGAGCCGGGACTGCAGCAAGATCTGCCCGCCATTTTGAACAAGCTCATCCCGCCCAGCCGCTCCTATGGACACGAGCAAGCCTGGCATGATGGCAATGGCCACTCCCACCTGCAGGCAACGCTGCTCGGCCCTTCACTGACCGTGCCAATCGCCGACGGCAAGCTTTTAGTAGGCACTTGGCAACAAATCTTCCATCTGGAGTGCGACGTCCGCGGACGCCAGCGAACGATTGTAGTCACAGTGGTCGGTGACTAAGGAAGCTTCGCCCGGAACTAGAATAGAAGTCTGGCCATGGTTAAGCGCGCTCCAGCCCGGCGGCGTCCCCGCAAAGCCAAGCCCGGCACGAAGGGCTTGGGCCCAGCCGAGTGCCGGCTACAAGAACCTACAGGAGCCGCCGCAGAGGCGGCAGAAGCGGTCCAGAAGGCCGGCGGCTGTGTGGTCGGCTCATATAAAGAACCGCTCGGCGGGCACCCAATACTGCTTGCGATTCTGCCGATCGATGCTATTGAACCGACACCGTTCCAGCGCGACCTGTCCGACGCTCACCATAAGCGTCTGGCTGACGTAATCAACAAAACCGGCCGTTTTCTCGACCCGGTCATTGCCATCGTGGCGCCAAAGGGCGGCTTCTGGACTCCCAATGGCCGGCATCGCCTGGAGGCGATGCGCCGGCTCGGGGCCAAGTCGATCTCTGCCCTGGTTGTCGCTGACCGCGAGGTCGCCTGGCAAATCCTCGCGCTGAACACTGAGAAAGCGCATAACCTGAGAGAGCGTTCTCTCGAGGTCATACGCATCTTCCGCGGCTTGGTCGAGGAGGATGCCACACGTCCGGAGTCCAGGTTTGCGTTCTACCTCGACGAAGC